>ENA-ORBV01001768-ORBV01001768.1-microbial-mat-metagenome-genome-assembly--contig:-NODE-1768-length-47344-cov-5.525800_pt1 | contig 47344 bp, 38 predicted proteins | sample MGYA00237777_ERZ505514 | MGnify/ENA primary metagenome ERZ505514 (study PRJEB26160, sample SAMN06269048) | microbial mat metagenome | isolation source: Oligotrophic lake microbial mat | place... | reverse complement strand
GCATCGGGTGGCTGCCGCGCTATCCACGGGGCCTGTTTGCGCTGGGACTCGGCGGCAACGGTATCACCTTCAGCGCCATCGCGGCGCAGATTATTTGTGATCTATATCGCGGAAGGTCGAGGCCGGATGCGCATATCTTTCGCCCCGATCGGTAGAGAGCGGAGCGCACCACCGCAAATTCCCCCTTGCGCTCTTGAGCGATTGTAGTAAGTATGTTGTGCGAGATCATTCGTGACATAGCGACCCGATCCTTTGGGGATCAGGAAGCACCTCTCCGAGCGAAGCATGTGGCTTCGCGAGTAGCAGGCATGACGCAGCGCCGAACACGGCGCCGCCTCGTGCCTTTTTTGTTTCACTACCACTATAGGGCGAACCATGACCACAATGCTTCGAGGCCTCGGCGACCGGATGAGCTATCGTATCGGGAATGGCGCAGGTTTCCTCATCCCAGCCTCGGCGCCGTCTGCGGCTGCGCATAGTGCGTCATTATCCTCCGTCGCACATGGCGTTCCGCTCGGATCCGTCGGCAGTCGGCTCGCGGTCAGAGTCGTCAGCGGCAATCGACTTATGCGTGAGGCGCTCGCCGCCCTGCTTCGCCAGCAACCCACGTTTAGCGTCGGCACCTCGGCGCCGGAGAGTATCCGGAAGCACGACTTCATTCCAGCGTCGTCGCGCGAAATCACGGTGCTCGACCATACCGCCGACTCGGACAACATCGTTGATCTCACGCGGGCACTCCGGCAGCGTGCTCCGGGCGCAGGCATCGTCGTCTTCGGCATTCCGCGCGACGCGAGCCTGATGCCCTTCGTCGACGCCGGAATCTGCGGATTCGTCATGCAGGAGGCCTCCAGCGAGGAGCTGGTGGCCACCATCGGCTCGGTGGCCGCCGGACGACCGGTTCCGCTCGCGGTGTCGGCACACGCCAGCGCCTTCACGCACCCGATGAAGCATCACTCCGCCACATCGTCGGCGTTTCAGGAGCGCACGGTACACCTCACCGGGCGAGAGCAGCAGATTATCGGGCTCATCGTCGAGGGGCTCTGCAACAAGGAGATCGCGGCGCGACTGGGCATCACCTTGCACACCGTGAAGAGCCATGTGCACAATCTGCTCGCCAAGCTATCCGTCGATTCGCGCCTGGGGCTGGCCGCCCTCGCCCGCCGACAGATGATGTCGCTGGATACATGACGCCGTGTTCTCCATCGCCCGCTGACACGTTCGTACGGCAGCGGTCGGCGATTTCGACCTGAGCGCCGATGCACAATTGTTGTGCTACGTCGCGCCGATTTGGAGTCGTCGCGGCCGCCTTCCTCGCCACCGGCTGCGGCGCTTCGGCGCGACTGTCGGTGGCTGATGGCACGGGTGCTCGTCCCATAATTCCTGCACCACGCACGTCGCTCATCCCTACCATCAACGTCGCCACGGCGAAGCCTTGGGGAACGAATCAGTCTCCGGTGGCGGTCGAGGGAACAACCGTTACCGCATTTGCCCGAAGGCTGGAGCACCCTCGCTGGCTCTTCACACTGCCGAATGGCGATGTGCTCGTCGCGGAGACGAACGCGCCTCATCGACCCGATGACGCGCGCGGAATCAGGGGCTGGTTCTTCAAGCGCTATCAAAAGAAGGCGGGCGGCGCAGTTCCGAGCGCCAATCGCATAACCTTGCTACGAGACGCCGACGGCGATGGCGTAGCCGAGCTACGGACTATTCTGCTGTCGGGCCTCAATTCGCCTTTCGGGATGACGCTCGTTGGCGACTGGCTGTACGTGGCCAACACCGATGCCGTGGTGCGCTTCCCGTATGCAACTGGGCAGACCACGATCACTGTGCCTGCCGTCAAGGTCATCGACCTGCCAGGTGGCCCGCTCAACCATCACTGGACGAAAAACATCATCGCGTCGCCCGACGGGAGGAGGCTCTACGTTGCGGTGGGCTCGAATAGCAACGCGTCCGAGAACGGTATCGAGCGGGAGCGGGAACGCGCGGCGATCTGGGAGGTGGACCCCGCCACGGGTGAACATCGCATCCATGCATCCGGGCTGCGCAATCCAGTCGGGATGGCGTGGGAACCTACCAGTGGCGCGCTCTGGGTGGCCGTCAACGAGCGCGACGAACTCGGGGGAGACCTAGTCCCTGACTACATGACCGCAGTTAGCCAGGGTGCGTTTTACGGCTGGCCGTACAGCTACTTTGGCCAGCACGTCGATACGCGTGTCACCCCGCGGCGCCCCGATCTGGTGTCTACTGCAGTCGTACCGGACTACGCGTTGGGACCTCATACGGCGTCGTTGGGGCTGGCTTCGGCCGCTCGCAACACACTTCCGGCGCGCTTCGCCGACGGAATGTTCGTGGGACAGCACGGTTCATGGAATCGAAAGCCACGCAGCGGCTACAAGGTTCTGTTCGTACCGTTCGTAAATGGCAGACCGTCGGGAACTCCGATCGATGTACTGACGGGCTTCGTGAGCGCAGCGGGTGAAGCGCATGGTCGCCCCGTGGGAGTGGCGATTGACGGTCGAGGGGCGTTGCTGGTCGCAGACGACGTGGGCAACACCATCTGGAGGGTGGCGAGCACTCGCTAGCCTTGCACGCCCGGCCAGGCGTGGCCGCCTTGCGGTCCCCAGGGGCCGATGTCGGTCACGAATTGTCCAGCATGTACTTTTCGCACGCCATCGATAATGGCCTGCCCCTCGGCGAGCTTCGAGAGGTAGCCTGTAGCGCCCGCTTCCATGGCGCGGTCAAAAAGGTGCCGGTCGACGAAACCGGAGAGAACGAGCGTGTGAACGCCGGGCAGGCTAGCTGACAGATCGGCCAATGCCTCGATGGGATCGACGAGGGGCATCTCGAGATCGAGCAGGAGGACATTTGCGCCCGTCTCGCGAAGTCGGCTTGTGAGGTCGACCGCGTTTGCCGACCAACCGACCCACTCGACGTCTGGGAGGGCATTCATCCCCTCTCGAAGCGCGTCGGCCAGCAGCTCGTTATCATCGGCGCAGTAGAGGCGTATGGGCTTCATAACTCCTGTTTGGAAAGCGCCGCGCGTGACATGAGCGAACAATGCCACTCGCGCGCCTTGCCACCAACTGCTCGTTGGGCTTAGATCGCCGTCCGGCGCCCGATCGTGGAGGGACGCGCGGTTCCATGTCGGCGTCGAATACGACCGATCCCTACCGAACTTCGATGCACTGCCGTAGGATGCAGCGATTGGCCCCGTTCGCCTCTGCCTCCTCTGTCGCCTTTCAGTCGATGAACTCTGGGCTCGTTGCCCTACGCGTGCTGGTGGTGGATGACCACACCGATCTGGCGGACAGCCTAGCGACCGTAATCGAGCACTTCGGTCATCAGGCGCAAACGGCGGCCACCGGCGAACTGGCGCTTGCACAGATGGAAGCATGGGCCCCCGACTTGGTGCTCGTGGACGTCGGCCTGCCGGACATGACGGGCTACGAGGTGGCTCAGCAGGCGCGCATGCACCTGTGGGGCCAGGCCATGACGCTTATTGCCATGACCGGCTGGGGTGGAATTGAGGACCAGAAGCGATCCCTGGCCGTGGGATTCGATCAGCACATCCTCAAGCCTCTCGACCTTGATCGCCTGCGCGCGCTCCTCGACTCAGTGCGCGCCCGAAGCTGACGCGAGCGGCAGGGTCAACAAAAATCGTGATCCCTGGCTCGGCCCGCTCTCGACAATCAAATTGCCGCCCATGGCGCGAGCCAGATTGCGACTGATGGCGAGACCCAATCCGACTCCGTCGACCGTCCGATTCGACGGACCGCGATTCAGTTGCACGAAGGGATCGAAGATTCGCGCGTGCTGATCGGGCGCGATGCCGATGCCGGTGTCCCACACCTTGATGTGTGCCATGTGATCCTGCCGTTCGCAGGAGATACCGACGCGGCCGCCTGGCGCCGTGAACTTGACGGCGTTAGTTAAGAGATTGAGGAGAATCTGCCGCAGTCGCTCGGGATCGGCACTGACGCACAGCTCGCACAGGTCGGCACTGAAATGCAGGAATTTTGCTTTCAGTTGCAGCGTGATCAATCCTTCGAGGTCGGCGATGAGGGGAATCAGTTCGGTTTCGCCGATGTGGAACTCCAGTTGCGCCACCTCCAACTTGGCAAAGTTGAGGATGTCGTTGATGAGGGAGGTCAGATGACGCGAACTGAGCTTGATGCGTGCGAGGTCGGCCAGTTGGGCGTCGTTTACCGGACCATGGACGCCGATCTCGAGCAGATCTGCATAACCCGTGATGGCGTTCAATGGTGTGCGGAGATCGTGGCTCATGCGGGCCAGAAAGGTGCCCTTGGCCGCGTTCGCGAAGTCGGCCTCCTCGCGCATCTGGTTGGCCACCTCGCGCGCGCCCTCGGACACAACCAGCGACTCACGCTGCGCCAGGTTTTCGGCGGCGATGTGGTCGGCGTATCGTTTGCTCACGTCGATGTCGGCAAAGACCAGTACCACCCCGTCTACTCGCCGGTCGAGCGTCTGATAGGGTCGAATGCTAAGCCCCCACCACCTGCCCTCTTCGTCCAGAATCTCCTGCTCGATAACAGACAAGGTCTCGATCACCGCCACTATCTGGGCCTCGAGATCGAGGAGGGGGACGCGGAGCTTGATGTCCTTGAGCGGTCGCGACACATCGGTGGCGATCACCCGCATGACGCGGTCGGTGGCGGGGGTGAATCGCCGCACGCACAGATCGCTGCCCACCAGCACGATGGGAATCGTGGTGCTCGCCAACACGTTGGACAAGTCGTTCGACAACGTCCCCAGATCCCGATTTCGGTCGCGCAACTCCTCGTTGATGGTGAGCAATTCTTCGTTTGTTGATTGCACCTCCTCCTTGGTTGTTTCGAGTTCCTCGTTCGTGCTCTGCAGTTCCTCGTTGCTGGACTGAATCTCTTCGTTGGCCGCGCGCAGCTCTTCGACGGCCGCCTCGTGCTCCTCGCCGAGCGTTTCCAGATCACGCTGGGTCGCCGCCAATCCGCTACGGAGTTCCAGCACTTCAGACTCGTCGCGACGAGACGATCGACCATTGGCACCGCGTTTAGAGCCGGACAAACCAGCAGCAGCATTCCCTTCGGCGATGCGCTCCTCGTGAAACAGGATATGGAAGTAGCGCGCGCTGGTCGGGGGCGATTGGAAGGGAATAATCTCGATCGTGACGCGACGCGGCGGCGCGTCGATCTCGGCGACGGCGATGTGCGGTTCGCGAACCGGACCGTCGGCGGCAATGGCCCTGCGAAACGCCGCTCGTATCGGAGTAACAAGCTCGGGCCGAGCGAGCTTGAGCAATTTGAGGCTCGCCGCACCCGCTGCGTGCCCCAGGAAGCCCGTCGTTTTCCCGCGAAAGTGCAGGATGTGCAACTCTTCGTCGACCACCACGCCGGGCGCGGCAACGTGCGCGAGGAGGATGCGGTTGGCGACGCCGAGCACGTCATCTTCAAGGGGCGGGACGTCCCGCAAAATGGGCGAGGCGCGTCCACGCGCCGGGCCGGTGACCCGGGCATTGGTGGTCGCCACAAAGTCGATGTCGAGGGCGCGTCCCGCCGACGGCCGCCGACGATAAATCTTGTGTCGCTTGATAAACGGGGTGAAAAGATCGGCCGACGCGGTCGCGGACTCGGCGTTGCCGAGGAGCAGGAGTCCAGTCGGGTCGAGTGCATAGTGAAAGATCGGGTACACGCGTTGCTGTAACGTGGGCTCCAGATAGATGAGCACGTTGCGACAACTCACGAGATCCAGATGCGAGAAGGGCGGGTCGCGCAGAATGTTCTGCCGCGAAAAGACGCAGAGGTCGCGGAGCGCCTTCGTGACCCGAAAACCTCCCGGCTCTGCGACGAAAAATCTGCGGATGCGCTCCGCAGAGACGACCTCGGCGATGCTCGCTGGATAAAGTCCGGTCCGTGCCTTCGCGATGGAAGGCTCGCTCAAGTCCGTGCCGAAAATCTGGATCGGCGACTGGAGCGACGCGGACTCCACGAATTCCACCAAGGCCATCGCCAGAGAATACGCCTCCTCGCCGCTGGCGCATCCCGCCGCCCACACGCGAATGGGCGCATCGGGCTCGTGGCCAGCCAGCATCTCGGGAAACGCAGTGGTCTTGAGTGCCTCGAAGACTTCGGGGTCGCGGAAAAAGCTGGTCACTCCTATCAGGAGGTCCTGATACAGATGATCCAGTTCCGCGGGGTTGAGCCGAAGGTGTTCGAGGTACCCACCGCGTGTCGTCTGCTGGTGTACGAGCATGCGTCGGAGAATGCGCCGGTGTACCGTGCCGCGACGGTAGTGCTGGAAGTCGACGCCCGTGCGCTTGTGCAGCAGCATCATGATCTTGCGCAGCGCGACATCCTGGTCTGTGCCATCGGCTGCTCCTGCCGTGGTCGGCTGCGACTCGTTCAGGGCGAGGTGCGCGCCAATGCGACGGAGTTGCTCGGCAATCTCCTCGGGTGTGAGAACGAAGTCCACCGCTCCGGTATCGACGGCGTGCTCGGGCATGCTAGCATACGCTGCGGTCGCGCTGTCCTGCGCCATTGTGATACCGCCGGCCTCCTTGATGGATTGCACACCGAGTGCGCCGTCCGAGCCGGCACCCGACAGCACGACGCCCACCGCTCCGCTGCCATGCACATTGGCGAGCGAAGTCAGAAAGGCGTCGATCGGCAAATGCAACGCACGCCCCCGCGATCGTGGTACCAAGCGCAGATGTCCGTCGGTGACGGTCATGGTCGTGTTGGGAGTGATCACGTAGGCGTGATCGACCACGATTCGCATTCCGTCCTCGGCACCTACCACCGGAATGCGCGACGTGCGCTGCAGAATCTCCGGCAGCAGGCTCGGATGGTCCGGGTGGAGATGTTGCACCAACACGTACGCGAGCCCGCTTTCGACCGGCAGATGTTTCATGAGGCGCGAGAGCGCATCGAGTCCGCCAGCCGACGCGCCGATGCCGACGACCTGTACGCCCGAGTCCTTTTTTCGCTCCGGGGTCGACGTGTCGATCGCAGTCGTCGCGGCGGGCGTTCCTCGGCCGTTCGTGGAGCGCGTCGACTTCGCGGCCGACGGCTGCTTCGTGGTGGACTGCCTCACGGCAGACGCATTCAACTTCTTCGTGCGCGGCGCTTTCGCGCGCGGCTTTCGTGCGCTCATACCACCTCGAAGGCGAGCGAAGTCGGGCTACGGCAAGGTGCCACACGTTCTTCGGAGACCACGGTCTCCGTCAGTGTGGGTATCGCTCTAGGCTGCGAAACGCCTCGCTCGAATGCCCCTCTCCATCAAGAATGTACGCGGGTTGTCGGTCGCACCAGAGTATCGCTGGACAATCTGTGCGATTTTCCGGGTACGACAGCGAAACCTCCCCACTCTTCCGGGGGTAGCGGAGAAACCGGTTGCTGATGGTGTCGCTCTCTCAGGGCGGCAAGCGATTGTTGTTCTACGCGTTATCTCTCCGCTCGCAGGGTGAGCTTCACAACTTGCTCACGCGGCGTTGCGTTCGAGCGCCATCCGTCTTGGCGATTCGAAAGGCGTGGCACACCTTTGGACGGGTGGAGTAGATGCAGATAAACGGCGGGGTCCTCGTCACGCCGGAGAAAACGCGGCAACTGCTGCTCGCCTCGAAGGTGGACCAGTTCCTCGCGCGCCCACCCCATCTGGTCCCGGTGACGGTCGAGGAGTATGCGCTCTGTGAGGGACATGGTGCGCCCGTGTGCACCACGGAATTCCAGCATGGACGCATCCAGCAGGCGAATGCAGTCGCCGAGTAGCGCGTCTGCGTCTCTGATGCTCGCTTCGCGCGGCAAACCGGTGGGCTCATTCACGGTGCCCGGGGGGTCAGCATGCTTCGCGCCGATAGGCGTCGCCGACTCCGTGGCAAACGTGCGCGAGGGTACGGCGAGTTGCGCACTCAGATAGCTGGCGATGCGGGCTTGGGCGCTGGCGCGCTGAGCGAGCAATGCCGCCAGTCCCGGCGACCCGACTGCGCACGCCGCGCGGGCGAAGGCGTCGCGCAGTGCGACGGTAACTGTAAGCAGTCGCCTCCGGATTGGCGCGGAATCAGGATTTCGCATGATGCTGTTCCTAGAGTAAGTGCGTGCTACCGCAGGTACCGATACAATCCGACCAACCCGACGACTCCGCCACCGAGGGCCAGAATGGTGCCACCATCGCCGCCGACCATGAGGCCAATCACGACTGCAGCCGCCCCGACGCCCATCATGGCCAGGTTTGAGCCCATACCGACACTTCGTTCACGTCTCTGAGGCTGACCGAGTTCGTGCGGACTTCCCTCTGCCACAGTTGAAATTCCGGCCTGCGCTACGCGCGGACCGCTGGCGACCGCCGCATCGGCAGCCGGGGTGGGCGTGGCCCGAGGAGCCGACGCCGAACCCAGAGATGTCAGGGCGGCGGCGTTAACGCGCTCGGCGTCTCCGATCTGCTGCGCTTGAAGCGATGAGGGAAGAAACACCGCACCGACTATTAGAGCGGCGACAAGTACGCACGAGCGGGACCGTTGTACGGACATACGCTATTTCTCCCGGGGTCGGAAACGCGACCGGCGGTAAAAGGTGATGGCGCGTCGGAAGGGCCGACGCGCCGCGTTAGGTGCTACGCCTTGCGGCGCACGCCAGTCGCCACTAGTGCTAGGCCAGCGATGACCGCGAGGCCAGCGACCCACGGTTCGATCGGACGCTGTTCCTCGGCCGATACTTTGAGTCCACCGACATCCAGCACATTGCGCCGCGAGGTGAAGCTTCCGCCTCGAAAGAAGAGGAAGGCGCCGAGCACAATCAGCGCGATGCCTGCTATGGTGGAGGGGCGCATGTTGCCTCTTGTGAAGAGTGATAGGGAGCCGGTGAGACGTTCGCAGGTAACGTTAGACTCGACGGAGGACGCCCACCATCGCTCTTCGGACGTACTAGGGTCGAGCCCGGCGCTGGGATTAGGCCCAAATCTGCTCCAACGACGGATGGCCGTCGATTACCAGAATCGGTATGCTCTATTGCATACGAATGGTGTGCATCGAGCGATGCAAGCCGAGCGAGTGCCGAAGCCGTTCGTTGTCGTGATAGAAGTGCTGCACGTGGGCTAGGTGTACGGGAGCCGGGGGGCGAACGGGCCTGGTTGGGGGTGTCGCGTCGAAAGGCGCGACACTCCTTTTGCGTTCTCACGGGCGTGCGGCGCCCCTTCAACGTCTACGGATTCACGCATCATGAGTAGCCGTGGACTCATCGGCGAGTGGACGCATCCCCAAGGCCGCCGTTCGCGCCTTACGACCGTCGCTTGACATCCTGAACGACTGGGACGCTCACCGCCTCTACCAGCACGGCGCGACGTCGGCCATCATCGACCAGCCGGATGGTGTGATCGTCCACCCGCGTTCCGTCCACCGTCACCTGTGCCCCTCGCTGCTGCATACCGTTTGGGTCACGCACGACGATGTCGTAGATGGTTCGGCCGAAACGATAGGTGATCTCGAAGCCCGCCCATGCTCGCGGCACGCACGGCTCGATGCGGAGCGTATCGCCGACCTTCGTGAAGCCCAGCAGCTGCTCAAGCCCCACGCGGTACATCCAGCTCGCCGAACCGGTGTACCAGGTCCATCCACCCCGTCCAAGCTGCGACGGCGCGGTATACACGTCGGCTGCAACTACGTACGGTTCGACCTTGTACGTCTCCACGCCGGCGGCGCTCGAGCTGTGCGTGAGCGGATTGATCATCTGGAACAGGTCGAAGGCGCGATCGCCGTCATCCTGCATCGCCGTTGCCATCACGGCCCACAACGCTGCGTGGGTGTACTGCGCGCCATTCTCGCGCACACCGGGCAAGTAGCCCCTGATGTAACCGGGATCGTGCAGGCCATGGTCGAATGGTGGCGTCAGCAGCATGATGAGTCGCGCATCCTCGCGAACGAGCTGTGCGTTGAGTGCGCGCATGGCAAGCTGTTGTCGCGCTTCACCGCCCGCGCCCGAAATGACGCTCCAACTCTGCGCAATGGAATCGATACGGCACTCATCACTCGTGGCGGAGCCCAAGGGCGCACCATCGTCGTAGTAGGCACGACGGTACCACTGGCCGTCCCAACCGCTTCCTTCGACTGCCACCACATACACGTCGGCTTTGGCGAGCATCTCGTTCGCTTCCGCCAGATCACCTCGAGCACGTGAATATTCGGCAAACGTTCGCAGCGCCGTGATCAGAAACCACGCCAGCCACACGCTCTCACCCCTGCCCTCGGCGCCGACACGACTCATGCCGTCGTTCCAGTCGCCGGTGCCGATAAGGGGCAGGCCGTGCGGTCCGGTGGTGCAGGCGCGGCGCAGCGCTCGCCGACAGTGTTCATACACCGTGCCGTGCTCGTCGGTCACCGTGGGCAGGTCGTACAGCTCGTGCTCGTGCGGCTCCAGCGCGCGAAGCCCCAGAAACGGAACGTACTCCTCAAGCACCGACGTGTCTCCCGTCACCCGCACGTACTGGTCCACCACATACGGCAGCCAGACAAGATCGTCGGAAATTCGCGTCCGCACACCGCGGCCACTGTGCGGGTGCCACCAGTGCTGCACATCGCCCTCGACAAACTGCCGTGATGCAGCGCGCAGGATGTGCGCCCGCGCGAGTTCCGGTTCGGCATACAGGAAGGCCATGACATCTTGCAGCTGATCGCGGAATCCGTAGGCACCGCTACTCTGATAGAGTCCCGTGCGTGCCCACATGCGGCACGACAGCGCTTGGTACAGCGTCCACTTGTTGAGCATGGCGTCGAACGCCGAGTCGGGGGTTCGCACGGCAACCACGCTGAGTCGCTCGTCCCACGCGGCCAACGATTGCGTCATGGCGTTTCGTGCCGACTTCGTCGTGCGCAGTCGTTCCAAGGTGCGGCGCGCCTCGCGCTCGGTGCTCGCCGCACCCAGCAGTACTGTCACCTCGCGCGACTCGCCGGGCGCGAGCACCAGTTGCATCTGCAGCGCGGCGCACGGATCGATTCCGACGCCGGTCGTGCCATCGAGCTCGGCCTGCCGCAGCGCCGCCGGATTGGCGATGCTTCCGTTGCGTCCGATAAAGGACTCTCGGTCGGCCGTGTAGCTGCTCACCGCTTCGCTGGTGGCGAGGAATGCGGTCCAGTCGGTGAAATGTGCATCGAAGTGATTCTGCGCGAAGATTGCATGCGAGTCGGGCATGAAACGGGTGCGCACCTGGTACTGTGTGTCCTCGCGCCTCGCCCCAAGCGTCCACTCCACGAATGCCGTCAGCGTGAGCCGACGTGGCCGGTCGGAGTGATTGCTAACGCGCAAGAGCGACAGCTTGACGGCGGCGTCCTCGGGCATGCCAAGCACGAGCTCTGTCCTGATACCGTCGTGGTCGTGCTCAAACGTCGAAGTGCCTGCCCCGTGGCGCACGCGAAACGGCCCGTCTCCGCGAATTGGCGCCGGCGTTGCACTCCACAGCTCACCCGACTCGTCATCCCGAAGGAACAACACGTCGCTGGCAGGATCCGACACGGGATCGTTATGCCACGGAGTGAGCCGGTAGAAGTAGGCATTCTCCGCCCACGTGCATCCCGACCCGCGCTCCGAGACCACGAAGCCGCCGAGCGGATTGGCGATCACGTTCGCCCAGGGCGCGGGAGGCAGCTTCACGTCGTCGATGATCATTTGATAGTCGTCGCGCTCATCCAGTCCACCGATCGCATTCTCGAAACGCAGCGGCTCGCTCGCGCGCGCAGGATCGCCACCCTGGCCTCGTGCGCGCAGCCCACGGGGTATGAGCGGGGCCACGAGGGGCCGCAACACCGAGACGATCGACGCCAATGCGCCGCCGCGCTCTATCGATTGTACCGGAGTCGGCGTCCTGCGATCGAGCGCCCTCGTCGACGCGTCGACGCGAAGGCCTGTCATGGCCTCGGTGGCACGCGCGTTGGCGCTGGCGAGCACGCGGGTGAGCGAACGCCCATCGCACGTCACCTGCACGCGCGATGTCGCCGACAACATGAGGTAGTCGTCTCCCTGGAATATCTCGCGCCGACGAACGAACACGCCGCCCGGCTGGTCGACCAGCATTGCATCGTTGGCCGACACCATGGCTTCGGTGATACCGTCGCGCAGTTCCTGCAGATAGTCGTACGGATGCGCGTTGATGACGACGAGATCGACCGTCAGTCCGCGATGGCGCCAGTACCGGTGGGCCGCCAACAGTTCACGCAACGTCGGCAGTCCGTCGATGGAGTCGATGGTGGCCAACACGATGGGGAGGTCCCCCGACAAGCCATACGGCCACAAGCGTGGCTGCGACCCGCGATTGCGGCGCACCTCGTCGAGGGGTGGCGCAAGCGTGCCACCCCTATACAGTAGCTGCGTGGCGATCTCCTGAAACACGGCGGCGTTGGCCGGCGTGATGCCAAGCTCGCGCAACTCGATCTGCGTTGCGGTCCAGGCGAAGTCGAAGGCGCGTTGCGCTGCGTGCGAGTAGTGATACCGTCCGGCGAGCTCGAACGCCGACTCGCGACTGGTCGCGACGAGCGTGGTAAATGCCACACTCAAGGACTGGCCCGGCAACACGTGAACGCGCGTACGCAGTGCAAAAATCGGGTCGAGTACAGCGCCGGTGGCGCCGGACAACTCGCCGTCGACGTCCAGCGCAACGGGATCGCGTACGGTGCGCCCGCGGCCGAGAAAGGATGCGCGATCCGTCTCGCAAGACACGTTGCCCACCCGATCGCGTCCCGCGTCGACGACGTGCACACACCAGAGCCGCGGTTCGTCCGGCGTGCGCGGGCGACGGGTAGCCGTGATGGCGGTACACCACGCGTGCCACTCCGTCTCCACGAACAAATTGGAAAAAGCAGGATGCGCACGGTCGGCGTCTGCCGACGCCATGACCACTTCGCCGTAACTCGTCAGTTCCACATCGCGCGCTTCGCGGCCGGTGTTGGTGAGCGTCACCCGGCGCACTTCGGCGCAGTCGGCGGGAACGACGGTGATCTCGGTTCGGGTCTCGAGGTCCCCGTCGGCGCGGTGCAGCGTCACCCGATCCGAGGCGAGCCAGGCGCGACTCCAATCGGCCGTTGCACCAACCGGTTGGTGCGCCGACGACCAGAGGCGACCCGTCTTGAGGTCTTTCACGTAGCAGAACTGCCCGGTGTCGTCGCGCGTACTGTCGGCGCGCCACCGCGTGACGGCCAACGATTCAAAGCGGCTATACCCGCTGCCGCTGTGATTCAACATTACCATGTACGGCATCGAGCCCAACAGGGCCACGCGCGGCTCGTCTGTCTCTGCGGTGTTGACCTCGCGCACCACGGGACGGTTCGTCTCCTCGTCGGGGCGCGCATCGGCCGGTCGCGGCGTTTGTGCCTCTTGAAAGATCAATCGGCGCGGCACGCGCTCATGCAGCAGGAGTTCGGCCGACATGACCAGCGGATCGGCGTGAAAACGAGCCTGCCAGATGTCCTCCATCAACACGTTGGTAAGCGATACGAGCGTCATCCCGAGATGATGCGCCATGTACGCCCGTACGAAGGCGAAGCGCTGACCGGGAGGGGGACGTGTGTAGTCCAGGGCGTCGCAGAAACCAAACTCTCCAAGCGCACCCATGGACTCGAGCATTCGCAGATTGGCGAGCGATCGCGACGGTTCGACGAGCGCGGCCAGCGCCGTGGCGTAGGGCGCAATGACGAGATCCCGGTCGAGTCCGCGCTTGAGGGCGAGGTCGGAGATGCCGAACGCGCGATACTGATAGGTCTGATGACGGTCGCGCAGGTTATATGCGCTTTCGCTCATTCCCCACGGCACGTTGCGCGCGCGACCATGCGCCACCTGCCGCTCCAGGACGCCGTCGTACGACTGGTCGAGCAGGGTGAAGGGCAGGGTCCGCATAACGAGTAACGGCATCAGGTACTCGAACATGCTGCCGCTCCACGACACCAGCGCCGTCGCGCCTGCCGTGCGATTGAGCGCGCGCGACAGTCGAAACCAGTGTTCCACCGGCACATCGTTGCGGGCGATCGCGACAAAGCTGGCCAAGCGCGCTTCCGACGCCAACAAGTCGTAGAACGAATCGTCGGGCGTGAACGACTCGGGATGATAGCCGATCGTGAAGAGTTTGCGCGTCGCGTCGTACAGGAAGGTGAAGTCCATCTCCATCACCAGCTGATACGCCTGCTCGGCCAGCGAGCGCAGACGCTCGTTCAGGGCATCGCCCCGCGCGGCGATCTCGAGGCACGCCTGCCTGAGGGCGATCAGGTGTCCGGCGATATTGCCACTATCCACGGTACTCACGTACGGCGGCTCGAGCACACGGAGGTCGTGCAGGTCGTACCAGTTGTAGAAGTGGCCGCGATATCGGCGCAGCGTGTGAAGCGTCGCAAAAATGTGCTCGAGACGCGCCGTCATCTCGGCCGACGTGATCACGCCCAGATCATGCGCGCTCACCGTCGACAGCAGCTGCAATCCCATGTTGGTCGGCGACGTGCGCATGGCCACCACGAGCTCCGGGTCGGTCTGGACGTTGTCCGGGGCCAACCAGTGCGTGTCTTTGGTCACGAAGTGGTCGAAAAACCGCCAGTGCACCGCTGCGTATCGCTTCGCGGTGGCACGTTCTGCCGGTGACAACCGACGACGTGTGGGCACGCGGACACGACTCAAGCTTGCCGCAACGCGAGGTGCCAGTAGCCAGAGCAGGACGATACTCCACATCGACAGCGCGGCCACGCCGAGGTCGCGGAGTGGCAGCCCGAACGCCATCTGTCGTCGTACCGCCAGGTACGAGATGACAAGTGCACTCACGCCAACCAGTACCGTCGTCGCGCGCATGGCCCGCCAGGTCGCGGTGCTCACGTCGGAGACGCCGCGTTCCACCAACGACGCCGATTGCCACTCCAGCAGGTACTGCTTCGACACCAGCAGGCGGTACAGCGTCCGGACGATCGCGTCCCCCGACATCCATGCCTGATGCGGCAGAAACAAAAGCGCCACAGCCGCCTGCTGGGCGCTGACGATCGCATCCTGCGCCACCGCCTCGTAATAGGCGCGCCACGACATGTCGAAGGGCGGACGCACTATCGCCAGCAGCAACGACATGGCCCACGGTGCGACGATGGCGCCGAGTCCGAGCAGCGTCCATCGGAACGGCGAGCCCGGCAGCACCGTCCAGGCGCCGATCAACAGGAGTAACTGCGACAACTCCACCGTGCTGCGCCGCAGGTTGTCGAGAATTTTCCAGCGTGATAAAAGCGACAGCCGGTTGCGCTCCGGTCCGTGGGGTCCGGTGACAATACGCTGCAGCCACGGCAGGAGCTGCCAATCGCCGCGTATCCACCGATGTTTGCGCCTGGTGTGCGCGACATAGCTCGACGGATAGTCGTCGTACACGATGACGTCGGTGGCCAGGCCTGCCCGCGCGTAGTTGCCCTCGATGAGGTCATGCGAGAGCAGCGTGTTCTCGGGGAAGCGCCCATGTGTCGCTAACTGGAACGCGTCCACGTCGTAGATCCCCTTGCCCGTAAAGCTTCCTTCACCGTATAGATCCTGATAGACATCGGAGACCGCCGTCGAATAGGGATCGACGCCGGGATGCCCCGACGCAATCGCGGCGAAACGCGAGCGGTGCGCACTGGGCAGCGAGACACCGACTCGCGGCTGCAGAATGCCATAGCCGCGCACGACACGCTTGCGTTCGCGGTCGTACACGGCGCGATTGAGCGGATGCGCCATGGCGCCAACAAGCGAGGGCGCCGCATCGGGCGGCAGTACCGTATCCGAGTCGAGCGTGATGACGTACTTCACGTCGCGAAGCGTGCTGGTGTCGCCACTCATCGCAGAAAAGGCGTCCGTCGCTTCGCCGCGCAGCAATCGGTTGAATTCGGAGAGCTTTCCGCGCTTTCGCTCCCAGCCCATCCACACACCTTGCTGCGCGTTCCATCGACGCGGACGATGCAGGAGAAAGAACGCGTCAGCCAGTCCTGCTGCATGACGGTCGTTGAGCGCGCGCACACCCTCGAGTGCCGCCGCGACAATCGCCGCATCTCCCGCTTCGACCTCGGTCGGGGCGTCGGTGAAGTCGCTGAGAATGGCGAAGTGAAGATGCGCCTCGCGATTGGCGAGAAACTGAACCTCCAGGTTCTCCAGCGCTTCTCGCACGTCGTCTACGCTACCGAACAGCGTGGGAATGACAACCGCCGTTCGGTACTTTGCGGGCACGCCATGTTCGTAGAGGTCCAGGCGCGCCAGCACCCGTGGTGGCATCCACGCTGTGACGAGTTGATTGATCACCGTGACGGAGATGTCGAGCGCGGGCAAGAACGCGAACAGCAGGATGAGTCCAAGTGACGCCCGGCCATCCACCTCGACGATGAGCATCACGGCAAGCGTCGCGAGCAGCGTGCACAGCCCCAACCCGCCAATGAAGATGACATTGGGATACCTTCGAACTACGCGCTCGAGTCGCTCGGAAAAGGTCGGCCGGTAGCCTGACACCCGTTCGAGCTCGGCCAGGCCATCGTCCACCAGATAGCAGCCAACGTGCGCGCGTCGCGGATCGGTGGTTCCGCCGAGCGAATCCGCATGGCGACGCGCGAGATCGACCGCCCATTGCGCAACCGACGCTTCCCGATGTCCGGTGCGTTTTGCAATGCGTTCGACCACATGCCGGTAGCGATCGCGTGTTGCAAAGGTCATCAGCGGATAGTGTCCGGATGGATCATCGCGCAGGACGGACTCCATCACACTCTGGTGCTCGACGAACTTGCGCCAGTCACGACGCCCGATTTCGCGCAGGCTCATGATGCTGTTGGCCATCATGATTTGCGTGAGTGCCAACCGTTGCGTCGACTGCGCCATCGCGTGTTCGGGGCTCACGCCGGCGTCGCGCATCCAGTGCTCCAACCAGGCCAGCGGTGGCGATGCCCCCTCGGCGTGCCGCAGCGACTGCAGAAAACGCGACACGAAGTGCGGGGTGAGCGCATGCTCGGCGTCGGCGAACTCCCGGAGTGCGGATCGCAGTTCGTTCCCGCCCCGCGCACTCGCGGCGAGGATCTGATCCACCCAATGCGCGGCGAGTTCGATCTCGTCCAACCGCTGCACGGTGCGCAGCGTCATGCGACGCACGCTCTCGATCAGACCCAGTCGCAGCATGGCCGGCATGGCCCACAATTCCCCCACCGACAGCGGCGCCACGCTCTGGAACGACTCGACATATAGATCGACGTTGTCCAGATCGACGCGCGCTTCGGTGTGCGAGATGAGGGAGATCGCCATCTCGTAGACGCGCGGATAGCCTGTCAGCGGACCGCTGGCAAGCTCGGGGAGTTCGCGATAGTAGCCACCGGGCAGACTCGCCCGCACCTCCTGCAGGTGTTCTTGCACGACGTGATAGTTGTCGAGCAACCACTCCGCAGCGGGACCCGCATCGACGCCATCGGCCACGGCCGACGTGAGCCGTTCGTGTGCGCTGGTAAGGAGACGGCGTGTTTCAGCGAGCCGAGCCAGCAGTCGGGCAGAACGAAGGGGAACGCGTCCCACGACCAGTCGCTGCGCACGCGCGACTGCGCGCGCGCGCGCCGCGAGATGATCGGCACCAAGCAGTTCGCCGCGAATCGGACCCACCAACAACTCGTCCGATGCCTCGGCACGAGAGCGCTCCGCCCGCGTGCTCATCGGCCGGCGGAGCGGCGTCGTCCATCAATCGGAATCGCGCCCCGCCCTTCGGGCGCGATCGCCACCATGCGTCGTCGCGCTCAGATGGGCCGACGGCCCTGAACGACGCGAAGCACGACGATAATGATGGCGACGACCAGCAACACATGGATGAGACCACCCAATGTGTACGCACTAACCATTCCAAGCAGCCACAGCACCACGAGTATGATCGCGAGCGTCGTAAGCATACAGAGTTCTCCTGTTCGAGTGACCAAAGCCGGGCCTGCATACGCCCTGACGGCACCACCGTTACTGTCGCGCGCGATCGGCGCACACGGTCAGTCGTTTACACCCGTAACGCAAAATATCGCCCTGCGCCTCGGTGCTGCCTCCACCGCATGATCAGTTGCGCGGTACGCGCGACCACGCTCCGATTCCGCCGCGTACCACCCGCAACAGTCACGGCGGACTCAACCGGTGTGTACCACCGTGAGCAGGAACTGAACGCCGCCCTCAGAGCGGGCGGAATGCGTCACGCCCGGCGCCAGCACGAGGAGGTCACCGGGGCTAAGAAGATACTCCCGCTCGAGCACATGAAACGTGACGTCACCCTTGAGCACGTGAAGGCACACCGGGCCATCGGTGTCGTGCGGCGGGAGGTTCCCGCCGGGCGCGAGCTCCATGATGGTCAGGCGCAGTGGCCCCTCCTTCACGAGGGTGCGAGCGCTCCGTCCGTGCTGCGCAACTATTGTCGCGTCAATGGTCAGCGCGTCCTGCTTGAGATGCTGAACGAGCACATCTCCCGTAATCGTACGTGTCAGGGATGACATGACTGCGGTAGACGAAGTGAGAAACCAGCACGTGCCGGGCGGTGCCTACAGGTATGCGGGCCGACGTCGACGCGCAACCCTCCTCAAGCTAGCACGTGAGGTCGTAGCAGACTCTACACCAAACGGCTAGTGCCGTTTCGATAGCAGGCCTCGTATGCTCTAGCATCCTTATCTTGGGGCTCGACACGAGAGACGCACGGACGGGTGCCGCGTCGCAGGCATCGCGCAGCGAGCCCGCACATTTGACGGAACCGAACCCAAGGTTCAACGTGGTTGCTCCGCTCGCTGGTACCGACATCGACACCACGGCCTCGCCATCACCCTCCAGCGACGCGCTTCCGCCTCCGCCTCCGCCACCGCCGTCGTCTTCTCCGATGACACCATACGTGATCGGACTTTTCGTGTTGGCGGTCCTCTACACGTTACGCTTCGCCCGAGGGCTCCTGGTTCCGATTGCCGTGGCGCTACTCCTCAACTTCCTGTTGAGTCCCCTCATCCGCTGGTTCAATCGCCGACGAATCAGTAACGGCGTGGCAGCGAGCATTGTGGCGCTTCTGGTGTTGGGAAGCGTGGGCGCTACGGTTGCGGCATTGTCCGGTCCGGCGGCGAAATGGATCGAGAAGGCTCCGGAAAGTTTCTCAGCGGTGGAGGAGCGCCTTCGGCGCGTGTCTCGGCCCCTGGCCAAGCTCCAGGAGACAACGGCCCGAGTGCAGGACGCGGCGTCACCGGCGGGCAACGAGCAGTCCGTGAGCGTGGCGCAGCCTTCGCTGCTGGCCAGAGCCACCGGCGGACTGGCGCAACTCGGGGGCACGATTCTCACCGTGATTTTTCTGACGTTCTTCCTGCTGGCATCGGGGGAGCTCTTCATGACTCGCGTGATCGAGTCGATCCCTCTCCTCTCGGACAAGAAAAAAGCGGTGCGCATCGCGAGAGACATCGAGGTCAGCGTGTCTGCCTACCTGTTGACCGTGACGGTTGTCAACGTCACGCTCGGATTGGTTACTTGGGGCGTGCTCGCCGCCCTCGGCATGCCGAACGCCGCCTTGTGGGGCGCGGTGGCGGGCATCCTCAATTTCGTGCCCTACGTCGGCGCCATGCTCACGATGGTCGTCATCGCCATCGCGGCCATCGCATCGTTCGAGAGCACCGGCCACGCACTGATCATGCCGCTCGCGTTCTTTATCGTCAATATGCTGGAAAGCAATCTCTTCACGCCGCTCGCCCTTGGGAGGCGCTTCCCGCTCAACAGCGTAGCCCTCTTGGTCGGCCTGACGGCATGGTGGTACTTGTGGGGAATTCCCGGCGCCATTCTCGCCGTTCCGCTCATGGTCACCATCAACATCTGTTGCGATCACATCGACGTGCTCAAGCCCTACGGCGCATTCCTACGGCGTTAGGCGCGCGGGGAGCGTCGGCGCAGTGACGCGGTTCCGCTGTGCGAGAACGTCTCGGGCCCCGAAAATGGCCCGCGCTAGCGCCCCGTCACCCCGGTCAGGATTCCGCGTCGCACGCGCATCGCCCTCGGCGACGCTGCAGCATCGAACGTAACACGCTGCTGGGTGCTGACGGTCACCCTGACCTTCATGGTGAGCACAATCGTTTCGGCCCCGCGCTGCACCCGAATGGACACGCTCTGCCCCTCGGAGCGCCCGAAGCGGGTGCGGAAGCGCGGCCCAAACCCTTCGTTGACCGCGATGTCCCCGATGCTGATCAGTGTATCACCGACCTTCACCCCTGCCTCCTCCGCCGCGCCGCCCGGCTCCAACTGGGTCACGTTCACCGATTTTCCTGCCGAATCCATGGCGGTGAACACGCCGAGGCGCGGTTCCTTGAGGCTGTCAACCTTTAGCTTAAGTCCGGCCAGCGGGAGAATCGTTGCCCACGGAAACGCCAGGCGCCCGTCGATGTACTGCGCATTGAACTCGGTAAAACTCCGGCCTTGGGCGGCGCGGGACACTGCTCCCCACCACTCCTGCGGTGTGAACCCCTTGCCGGCCTTGTGGCTCTTCTGGTACACCTCGCGCATTACGTCATCCAGTCCGGCGGCATTGTCGCTCGCATCTCGAATGAGGACGTCGAGCATGAATCCGGCCAGCGATCCCTTGGGATAGTACAGATAGCCGGTGCCGTCACTCGGATGAATCCAGGTCGAGAGCGAGGCATCTTCGAGTGCAACGGAGGGCGCGGCCGCCACCTCCTCGATCTTGCCGTTGGTAAGCGACAGAAATTCGGTGGAGTCGATCACGCCACCGCGCACGAGGGCGAGATCGGCATAGTAGTCGGTGATTCCCTCGCTCATCCAGAGCCAGGCGGTCGGCATGGCGCGATCGTAGCGATACGGCATCATGTCGGCGGGGCGCATCCGCTTCACGTTCCACAGGTGGAAGATCTCGTGCGCCGTGATGGATGGAAGCGCCGTGTTCCCGATAATGAACGGCGAGTAGATCCCGACGTGCGAGTTGCTGTGTTCCAGGGCGCTCCCTCCGGCCGACGACGAGTCGAACACGGTGAGAATAGTGTAGGTGTCGTATGGCGTCTCACCCATCACCGCCTGCATTGGCGGGAACATGCGTTGCACCTGATCCCAGAAATCGCGGCGCGGCTGACCCGCCAGCTGCCCCGCCGGATACGACGCGAGTCGCACCCACTTCCCCAACACCTGCTGCGAGTCAACGTCGAACGCCCCGACAAAGAATGGCATGTCGACGAGATCGTGGTAGTTGCTGGCCGAGTAACGGCGCGGCATCCCGGCCAACGGCGTTCCAACCGACGGCATTCCGGTGGCCACCGTCCAGTCGCCTTCGGTCACGATGGTCACCGTGGCAGGGAAGGCGGCGTCGCGCCCCTCGGGGTACAGAAAGAGGTTGGTCCCGTTAAAGAAGGAAAAATCGTCGCGGGTCCACGCCATCGCGTTGTCCAGCGAGTCGGCGTGAACGTCGAACGCGACCGTCACACTCTGCGACCCGTTAGGCACGATGCGCCACGTGTCATAGTCCAGCTTGTCCCAACGCAACGGCTGGTCGTCGCCGGTGGCGGTGAACCCCGACACCTGGCGCGCAAAATTGGACAGCTCGTAGGCCCCCGGCGTCCAGGCCGGCAGCGAGAGCAGCACCGGAGCCGACCCGCTTACTTGGAATCGCGTGGTAACACGCAGGGTCTGCGTGCGTGCCCGGGTGCGATCGAACGCGACCTCGTAGCGTACGTCCGAGATTGCCGCGGACACCTCGACCGCGCGCGACGCCGCACGTTGGGCGTCAAGGGCGATGGGTGCCGACGCGAGCAGCAGAACGGACGTTTGCAGTAAACGCATGGACCAGACGGGTGGTTAAGGAAGCGGACAATCTAACAGCGGCTGGCAGCGCGAGCCCTCCCGGGAGCAGAAACGAGGCGTTCTCGCCCGACTGTGCAAGTCCGGGCCGCTCTTGACGTCTTCAGGGCCAGAGGGCCAGAGTCCGCCCTTGCACTCACTCTCGGAGCACGCCATGCAACGCCCGACACAATACCGGTCGCAACGCTCGACACAGCGCCCGTCGCTAGGCCCGACACAATACCCGTCGCTACGCCCGACACAATACCCGTCGCAACCCTCGACACAGCGCCCGACGCAACCCTCGACGCAGCGCCATACGTTCTACCGTGTTCTCCCCACCCTGCTCCTTCTGGCCACGGCACTCGCCTGCGGGAACGACGCGTCGACGGAGGGAACTCGGACCAGCGCCGATGCCGCGCCGTTCGGCAAGGTGGGCGGCGCGGATGCGCGCTCGGAGTCGCGCGCGACGCCTGACGCCATCCGCGCGGCGGCCCCTGCGTTCGCATCCACACCCGCGTCCACCGCCGCATCCGCGCAGGACGCGGTAGGCGCGAGCGCACAAACGTCCGGTACGCAGGGCCCGGGTACCGTCGCGACGAACATGATCATCCGGAGCGGCAACGCCTCGTTGGAAGTCGATTCGCTCGAAGTGGCGATCGCCGCCGTGCAGCGGATCGCCACCTCGTTAGGTGGATGGGTCGGCAATACCTCGCTCACCAGCGGCGACTACCAGGTGCGCAGTGCCACCATCGAACTCAAGATCCCTGCCGCGCGCTACGACGACGCGCTCAACGGCCTCAAGCCGGTTGGAAAGATCGAAACGATTGCCTCCGAGGCGCAGGACGTGGGCGAGGAGTTTGTCGACGTCTCGGCCCGCGCCAGCAATTCGCGGCGACTCGAGGAACGCCTCGTCGCCCTGCTGACCACGCGCACGGGAAAGCTCGAAGACGTGCTGGCGGTGGAGCGTGAGTTGGCCCGCGTGCGCGAAGAGATCGAGCGCTACGAGGGGCGTCTGCGCTTTCTGCGCACTCGCGTGGCCACCAGCACCCTGCTCGTCACCGTGCACGAACGCGCGCCGCTGGTGAGCGCCTCGCCCGGCGAGAATGTGCTGGGCAATGCCTTCAAGGATGCGTGGCGCAACTTCGTGCGATTCATCGCCGCCCTCATCGCTTCGTTAGGCACCATCATCCCCATCCTGTTGCTGCTGGCAATCGCCTTCCTGCTCTGGCGCCGGGTTCGCTCGCGCGCCCGCACGGTCAAGGCGCCTTAGAGGCACCAGTCCCCCTCGACGCGCGGCGGGAAGGCGGCCACCTTTGTTTCGGTACGGTATGGGGCGCGCCGCTCCCCCGTGGTCGTCGCCGCCCCCTCCAGCCTCCCGTCTGCATGGCCAGCTTGACCCCTCCGGTCGATCGCGACGCGCCGAGCTCCATCGACGCCCCCGATGAAAACGGGCACGTCCCCTTCATTCCGCCCTCGCAGGCACCGGTCGAACTCACCATCGGCGCCGTGGTGCTTGGATGTATTCTGGGGTTGGTCTTTGCCGCGTCATCGGTGTATCTCGCGCTCAAGGTGGGACTCACGGTCAGCGCATCGATTCCGATCGCGGTCCTCTCCATCACCATCTTCCGCTACGTGCAGAAGGCCTTTGGATGGGAATCGTCCATCCTGCAGAACAACATCGTCCAGACCACCGGCTCGGCCGGCGAGTCGATCGCTGCGGGGGTCGTCTTCACACTCCCGGCCATTCTCCTCATGGGCTACAATCTCCCGTGGACGAACGTGGCCGCCATCGCGCTGGTCGGTGCGTTGTTAGGCATCCTCTTCACGATTCCCATTCGCCGCTCCCTCATCGTGAAGGAGCATCACACGCTCAAGTATCCCGAGGGAACCGCCTGCGCCGAGGTGCTGATCAGTGGCGAGAAGGGGGGCATTCAGGCCCGGACGGTGTTCCAGGGCTTCGGCATCGGTGCACTGTACAAATTCCTCAACTCGGGAATGAAGCTCTGGGCCGAGGTGCCACGGAAGGCCTTCGAACGCCTTCGCCCCGACGGTGCGCGTGAATTGTTCGGCGAGATTCGCGCCGAGATTTCGCCGGAACTTACGGGCGTCGGCTTCATTATTGGTCCACGTATCGCGGGCTATCTCTTCGCCGGCGGCATGTTGTCCTACTTCGTCCTCATTCCCGCCATCAAACTCTTCGGGATGAGCGCGACGGAGAAGATTCTCCCCTACGACACGCAGCTCATTCGCGACATGGATGCCACTGCCGTGAGGGGGAACTACATCTTCTTCATCGGGGCCGGCGCGGTGACCATGGCCGGCATCATCTCGCTTGTCCGGTCGTTTCCCACCATCTGGTCTGCCCTCTCGGCCGGCCTCGGCAGCATGAAGGGCATGTCGCAGTCGGCCGGCGCGCGACGCACCGAGCAGGATCTCCCCATGTCGTACGTCGTCATCGGTTGCCTGCTGCTCGTGCTTGCGATGGTGACGCTCCCGCAGATCGGGATCAATCTCTTCGGGGCGATTCTCGCCGTCGTGTTCGGTTTCCTGTTCGCTACCGTCTCGAGCCGAGTGGCGGGCCAAATTGGCGCCAGTTCGAATCCGATCTCGGGTATGACGGTGGCCACCGTACTCATGACCGCGCTGCTCTTTCTCGCCGTCGGGTGGACGGGCATCGAGCATCGCGTGCTGGCGCTCTCCATCGGTGGTGTGGTCTGCGTATCGGCGGCGGTCGCGGCCGCCACGTCGCAGGACCTCAAGACCGGCTATCTGGTGGGAGCCACCCCTAAGCATCAACAGATAGGCTTAGTCTTCGGGGCCGTCACCTCGGCCCTGCTCGTGGGTGGCATCATCCACTTTCTCAACGAAGCAAAGACCACCCTCGTGGTTCGCTCGTTTCCGGGTGTTGTCACCCGCGACATCGACGCCGATCGGATCAACGGTCCCGACGGTCGGCCGTATCGCGTGGGACATCTCTACGAGCAGTCGGGGATCGCACCGGCGGGCAAGTATCTCATCGACGACGCGGGCGGCATCGTGTACAAGGTAGATCCCGGCATTGGCGGTCGCGAAACGAAGGGGGCCGACGGGCGCGAAGTGGAAAAGCTCGATAGCCCCAAATCGCAGATCATGTCTCTCGTCGTCGACGGCATCCTCACGCAGCGGCTGCCGTGGGGACTCATCATGATCGGCGTGTTTCTCGCCATCTCGCTGGAGATCCTCGGACTCCCTTCCCTTCCCATCGCGGTGGGCGCCTATCTCCCCATCTCCACCTCGGCGACGATGTTCATGGGGGGGGTCCTCCGCTGGCTCATCGACCGGCGCCTGTCGCCGAAAGAACGCGACGGCCCCGAGGCCGACAGCGGGCCCGGCGTCCTCTTCTCGTCCGGGCTCATAGCGGGCGGCGCAATCATGGGAGTCCTGCTCGCCGCACTGTCGGCCAAACGACTCGATGGTTCGTTCAACCTGCAGGAGGCTATGGGCGCGTTAGGCGCCAACCCGATCTTCGCCATGGGTGCCTATCTGCTGCTCATCGCCGTCCCACTGTACTTCGTGGCGCGGCGCCGTCGCTAGTTGGTCCCCACACGTATCCACACGTATCCACACTTATCACGCATATCCGATGAATCGAGCATGTCTCGCGTTACTTCTCGTGGCAGCGCCGCTCGCGGAGGCGCGGGCACAGGCCCCCGCTCCCGACCTCATTGTCACCAACGCCCGCATCTATACGGTCGATCAGAATCGTCCCACGGCAGAGGCGATGTCGGTGCGCGCGGGTCGCATTGTCGCGGTCGGTTCATCGCGCCTCGTTCTCGCATCGAGGGGATCGGACACGCAGATCCTCGACCTCGGCGGCAAGACAGTTATTCCCGGAATGATCGACGCGCATGTACACCTGCTCGGACTCGGGACGGCATTGCGCACCGTCGACCTGCGGGGCACCACGTCGTATGACGAGGTCGTGGCGCGTGTTGCGGCTCGGGCCAAGGACTCGCCGCCAGGCACCTGGATTCTCGGCCGCGCCTGGGACCAGAACGACTGGGCCGACACGCGGTTCCCGACGCACGACAAGTTGACGGCTGCAACGCCCGATCACCGGGTGTATCTGGAGCGGGTGGATGGTCACGCCGGGCTGGCCAACATGCTGGCCATGAAGGCAGCCGGAATCAACGCGTCCATCAAGGATCCCTTCGGTGGACACATCGAGCGCAGCGCCACCGGCGCGCCTACGGGAATCTTCGTGGATGCGGCTCAGGCACTTGTCGAGCGTGTGATTCCCCCTGCCACAAGAGACGAAGTGCGCCAAGCGACCATTGCCGCAGCGACGGAGATGAATCGATGGGGACTGACCAGTGTGCAAGACGCGGGCGTTGGCCGCGAGACCATCGATGTGTACGAGGATGTCGCGCGTGAAGGAAAGCTCACGGTGCGTAATTATGTGATGATCGGCAGCGACGACAGCACCCTGGCGCACTATTTCCGCCGAGGCGCGCAGAGCGCGCTGTACGACGGTCGGCTCTGGATCAAGTCGATCAAGATCAGCGCCGACGGCGCGTTAGGCTCGCGCGGGGCGGCCCTGCTCGAACCATACGCCGACGACCCGAAGAACAACGGGCTCGCACTCGTACCGGCTGGCCGCATCAAGCAAGTGGGCCTGCAGGCACTCAGGAACGCTTTCCAACTCAACGTACACGCCATCGGCGATCGGGCCAACCGCACCGTGCTCGACGAGTTCGAGGCCGCCCTCAAGGAAGTGCCGGTGGTGGACCACCGCTTCCGGGTGGAGCATGCGCAGATCATCCACCCCGATGACGTTCCTCGCTTTGCCCAGCTTGGGGTGATTCCCTCCATGCAGGCCAGCCACCAGACGAGCGACATGTACTGGGCCGGCGCCCGGCTGGGGCAGTCGCGCTTGTTAGGCGCCTATGCCTGGCGCTCACTGCTCGACGCTGGGGTCGTCATCCCGAATGGCAGCGACCTCCCGGTGGAGAAGACCAACCCCCTCATCTCCTTTCACTCCGCCATCGCGCGACAAGACGACCACAATTTTCCCGTGGGTGGCTGGTTTCCCGAGCAGCGCATGACGCGCGACGAAGCGCTCAAAGCCATGACCATCTGGGCCGCCTGGGGCGCCTTCATGGAGAAGGAGGTGGGCTCGCTCGAAGCGGGCAAGTATGCCGATTTTGTCGTACTCGACCAGGACATCATGCGTGTACCTCCGGAACTCGTGCTTCGCACCCGAGTGATGTCGACCTGGCTAGGCGGCGTTCGCGTGTACGGGCAGAAGTGATGCATTCCATGGTTCGTCTAACACGGCGTTGCCCCCCAGTCAGCGTCCCCCGCGCATGACGCAGGCGTTCCTCATTCGGATCGCCATGCTCACCGGTGTACTCATGTTCGGTGGGGTGACCTGGTTTCTGCGACAATCCGAGCCGACGCCGCAGGTCGAGGCCTCCGTCCTTCCCACCCTGTTGTGGATGGCACGCGCGGTGTGGGCAGTGGCGATCGTTGGATGCGTGATGCTCTTCGGGATCGTTCGCCGTGACCATTCGGGCGTTCGCGCACGCAAGTTGTCCGTCATCGCGTGGGCACTTGGCGAATCGGTGGCGCTCGTGGGCGGCGCCGTCTGGTTCCTGACCGGCACCCCGATCTGGTATGCGCCGGGTGTCGTCTTTCTCGTCCTCACCTTCATCGCCTTTCCCGCACGCCGTGGTTGAGGGGGGGCGCATCGTCTCGCTGCTTCCCGCCGCCACCGAGATCGTGGCCGCGTTAGGCGCCATGCATCGGCTGGTGGGAGTCACGCATGCGTGTGATTTCCCCGAGGGTGCGCGCACTCTCCCGCGCGTCACGTCGAGTGCCGTCGGCGCCGACTCGTCGGCGCTCGACATAGATACTGCGGTGCGAACCGCCGTGAGCGAGGGACAGACGCTGTTCGCACTCGACGCCGCGCGCATTCGTGCCCTGGCGCCGGACGTGATCATTACCCAGGCGCTCTGCGATGTGTGCGCCGTGAGCGAGACCGATGTGCGCGCCGTCGCCGCGTCGCTCACGCCGTCGCCACGCATTATTTCGTTGGGCGCCTGCACCTTGGACGATGTGATGCAGTCCATCGGGACGGTGGGGCACGCCATCGGCGCTCAAAATGAAGCAGCCGAAGTGAACGACGCGCTCCGACTGCGCCTCCATGCGGTGCACCTCACTCTCAAGTCGGTCCGCGCGCCTCGCTATCGCGTCGCGGTCGTGGAGTGGACCGATCCCCTCTATGTGGCAGGTCATTGGGTCCCCGACATGGTGCGGCGCGCCGGTGGAATAGATGCCGTCGCGACCCCGGGGGAGCACTCGCGATCGCGGACGGTGCGTGACCTGCAAGACGCCGGCCCCGAGATATTGATCTTCGCGCCCTGCGGATTCGACATGGCACGCAGCACGGCCGAGGCGCGATGCACGCTCCAGCGACCGGAGTGGGAGTGGGCACGCCACCTCCCCTGCTTCGCCATCGACGGAAACGCCTTCACGTCGCGCCCCGGCCCCCGATTGGTCGATGGCGTCGAGATCTTCGCCCGCATCTTCAATCCTCGGCTGTTTTCCCCGCTTGGACCTGATCGCGCACAACGCGTGCAGACGTAGATTTCGCCGCCCTTCGACATTCACACCCTTCCCGACACCATGCTTTCACCCTCGTCCATCGCCTTCCTCAAGCGCCTGCTCGACACGCCGGGCCCCTCGGGCTTTGAAACGGCGCCCGCCCGCCTCTGGCGCGAAGAAGCATCATCATTCGCCGAGGTGTCGGCCGATGTCATGGGGAATAGCCTGGCGGCGGTGAATGCAGCTGGCGGTCCGGTCATCATGCTGGCCGGTCACATCGACGAAATCGGGGTCATCGCCACGTATATCGACGACGGTGGACTGGTGTACATCGCCCCGATCGGCGGATGGGACACGCAGGTGCTGGTGGGCCAGCGCATCCGATTCATCGGTCGCTGGGGCGACGTGGTCGGCGTGATCGGAAAGAAGCCGATTCATCTCATGAAGCTCGACGAGCGCGAAAAGGTCTCCAAGATCACGGATCTGTGGGTGGACATCGGCGCCGCCACCAAAGCGGAAGCGTTGGCCGTGTTGAGCGTGGGAGATGCTGGGGTCGTGGACTCGCGCGCGCTCGACTTGCCGAACAACCGCATCGCCTCTCGCTCCATTGACAATCGCATTGGCGCCTTCGTTGTGCTCGAAGCACTACGCCGCTACGCCGAACGGCCGGGAGTTGCCAAGGTGGTCGCGGTGGCGACTGCGCAGGAAGAAATCGGTCTCCACGGGGGCGGAGCACTCGTCGCGGCGGCGCGCGTGAATCCGCAGATGGCGATTGCGGTCGACGTCACCTTTGCCACCGACCATCCGGGGCCCGAGAAAAAGGAAGTAGGCGAGCACAAACTCGGCGGCGGGCCGGTGCTCACTCGGGGATCGGTCAACTCGCCGGTGGTCTTCGGTCTGCTGCAGGACACCGCACGGCGCCTCAACATGCCACATTCGTTGCACGCCGCCGGACGCAACACCAGCACGGACGCCGACTTCATCCATCTGGCCCGCGAAGGCGTCGCCACCGCCCTGGTATCGGTGCCCAACCGCTACATGCACTCCCCCAACGAAATGGTCTCGCTCGACGATCTGGACGCCACCGCCGAACTGATCGCCGAGACCTGTCGCGCCGTGACGGCAGCCACCGATTTCACCGCCAGATAGCAGGTCGTCGCCACCCGGTGCGAAACCTGGGCGAAGTTGACGCCGTACCTTGGTGTGCAGTATTGTATGCAAATAACTGTCATGTCACTTTGGAGGATTTCATGCTCGCCGTGCCGGTCCGTACCCTTTCGCTCGCGGCCGTGGTGCTCGCCGCCGTCGCCACGCCGACTCCCGCGCAACAGCGTGACCGGAGCGCCGTCGTTCTGGCTATCGATTCCGTTGTCGCTTCGTATCTCAAAGACGGGAAAGCCGCCGGCATGTCGGTGGCCGTCATCAGGGGACGCGACACGCTCGCGCTCAAGGCGTACGGCTCGGCCGACCTGGAGCTCGGCGTCCCCACACCTGCGCGCGCCGTCTACGAAATCGGATCGGTCACCAAGCAGTTCACCGGTGCCGCGATTCTGCAGCTCGAGGACGACGGCAAGCTTGACCTCGACGACGACATCACGAAATATCTCGCCGACTTTCCCACACAGGGTCACAAGATCACGATTCGCCGCCTGCTCGACCACACATCGGGCATGAAGGGCTACACCGAACTGCCCAGGTTCGGGACGATCATGTCGCGCAAGTTGCCAAAGGACTCGCTGGTCGACCTGTTCAAGAACGAGAAGTTCGATTTCAACCCGGGCGAAGCGCAGGTCTACAACAACTCTGCGTATTTCCTGGCCGGCCTCATCATCGAGAAGGTGTCGGGAATGTCGTACGCCGACTACGTGAAGAAGACACTCTTCGACAAGGCCGGAATGAACGATTCGCGCTACTGCTCGGAGAGCGAAATCATCCCGCGCAAGGCGCATGGCTACGACATGGGACCGGCCGGCCTGCAGAACAAGGGATTCATCGACCACACCTACCCCTACTCGGCTGGCTCGTTATGCTCAACGGTGGGCGACCTGGCGGCGTGGAATCGCGCCCTGCACGGCGGCAGGGTGTTGTCACCCGCGGCCTATCGCGAATTCCTTGCCCCAGGCGTCCTGAACGACGGAACAAAGCTCCGCTACGCCAAGGGACTCGCCCTGCACACGTTCAATGGGCATCGCACCATCGAGCATGGCGGGGGCATCAATGGCTACCTCTCCGAATCGGCCTACTTCCCCGATCAGGACGCCATCATCGTCGTCCTCATCAATACTGCGGGCCCGGTATCACCTAACGCGGTTACCGGCTCCATCGCCGATGTGGTGTTCGGTCCGACCACGCGCGAGTCCAAGATGTTCAGCGGAGATCTCACGCGGCTGGTCGGTACGTACGCGGGCGTCGGGCGCGGGTCGCGCATGACGATCACGGTCGCCCAGGTCGGGGGAAAACTGGTCGCCACGGATCCCGTGAGCCCGAAGCCGGCCGAACTACGCTTCCTTGGCAACGACACCTGGGAATCCGACGACACCCGGTTCACGTTCGTTGGCGACGCCGGAAAGGCGATGACGCTGCGTGCCGATACGGTGTACGGCTACTCCTTCCTGGCGCGGCAGCCGTAACGGCCTAACGCTCGGAGAGGGCCCCGTGCAGTCTGTCCGCCATCACGAGCGCCACCGCCGAGCGAACCTCGCGGTCACGATCCACCTGCAGCGCACGCAGCGCGCCCGACGCTGTGTGCGTGGCAGCTGCGCCCAGGGCATGCACCGCCGCCACCCGGTATGCCGTCGGCTTTCGACTCAGCAACGAACCGGGCTGCGCCGCATGCACCAGGCGTTCCACCGAAGGGTCGGTCGGCAGGCTGCCTAACGCCCCAAGCAGCGCATGCTGAAGCTCCACCTCGCTCTCGCGCTCCAGCGCCTGTAGCAGCGCGGGAACCGACCGCACGCTTCGCGCCGCCGTCAATCCATGCACGGCCTGCAGTCGCACGGCGGGCGACGAATCCTCCAGCACATGGTGCAACGCCTGCAGCGCGCGTGTTGTCGCGAGACGCGCCAACGCCGTCGTGGCCGATCGACGCACTCTCGCATCGGAATGCCGAAGCGTCGATATCAGCTTCCGCTCGCTCGCTGCCACGTTCATTTCACCCAGCAGGTCGGCCGCGTTTCGCACCACATACCAGCGCCTGTCGTCCAGCAGATGTACCAACGGGGTCGCGCACGCAGGGCACCGCGCAATGGTCGAGCGATAGGCGCGTCGCTCCGAGGCGAGGTTGGACGAAATCATCAACTCGAGGAGAACTTCCGCCCCAGGATCGCCTGCACGACGGAAAATTCCTTCCATGTTGTCGCGTAGTTCGCGACGCTTGGGCAACAGTCCGGCCACACCGCGCAGGATGCCTGGATTGAAGAGGTGCCGAAGATGGATCACGAACGCGCGCTTCACACCCGAGTCGTGCTCCAACGACTCGCGCGCAATGACTCGCGTCAGTACATCGGCCACCCCAATCCAGAGACCACCGCGCGCGAAGTCCTCAGCGATTCGCGAAAGCCCATCGAGCACGCGAGACGCCGTCTCGTTCGTGAGCGTGCCGTCCAGGTGGCAGAAGAGTTCGACGACACCGCCAGAGTGCGCCGGGCGTGAGAAAGCCGCCTCAACCATTCGGCCTCCCTGCTGCTGCTCCGTTGGGGTATCGTCCGGCGCGCGCTCGCCGGTACGCTCTGCCATCCGAGCCGCCAACGGCGGAGTGGCCGGTGTGGGTCGATCGGCTGCGACCGCGTCGAGGATGGCGGTGCCCAACCACGGACTCGCCAGCACGCGGGCGATCCCGAGAACATCCGACCCACGCGCATTCCGCGAGAACTCCAACAGGCTCACCGAATGTCCGGCCATTCGAGCGGTGAGCTCGCCAAGCGACTGTACGTCGGCGGGGGTCGACTGCACGTCGACTGCGTTGGCGATCGACCGGTTGAGTTCACTCATCGAAATGACAGATGCGCCTTCGCGGGCCGCCGCGAGGGCGAGTCGAAGGGTCTGTTTCTGCTCGGCGATCATCGACGTGCGATGAACGAGAAGCCAGACAAGGTTGGCGAATGCTCTGGTAAAGTCGGTCGTTGGCGTCATGGAACTCTGGAGGACGCAGCGCGTGGAGTCACCCTGTGACTAGTAGGACGCATAGCTGCCCTCAGGAGAAACGTCCACGTCGTTCGCCTGTCGGGCACATGATGTGGCGCTTTCCCCGCTGGTTCCTGGGCGCGGTGGCCGATATCGTACGAAGCATCGGATCTTACCCAGACTTTCACTCCCTTCATGACCTGCTTCCCAGCCCCGCGTTTCGTCCCCTTGCTAGCGATGACCCTGAGCGCTGGCTGTTATCTGGGAGCCCCGCTCTCCCGTACACCGCTGCGTGCCGACTCGACGATGCTTGCTGGCGACGTACGCTACCTCGCCAGCGATGCGCTCGAAGGGCGTGGTACCGGCACTGCCGGCAATGACAGTGCGCGTGCCTTCATCGCGCGACGGTTCGCCACGGTGGGGCTGACGCCGATCGTTCTCTCGACCGGCTGCGCGCGCGACTGTCGACCGCACTTCAGCCAACCCTTCGTGGCGCGGTCGGCAGCAGCTCATGCCGGCCGAATTGCCGAACTCCCTACCGGCAACGTGGTGGCCATGATTCCGGGGCGTGATCCGGCGTTGCGTGGACAGGTGGTCGTGCTGGGGGCACATCTCGATCACTTGGGGCGTTCGACCTTTGGCGCCCTCGACCCCGGGCAGCCTAACGAGATTCGCAACGGGGCCGACGACAATGCCTCGGGGGTGGCGGCCATCATCGAACTGGCCCGCCTGCTCAAGGCCAATCCGCCTCGGCGTTCGGTGGCTATCGTTGCCTTCAGTGGCGAAGAGTTGGGGCTCCTAGGATCGGCCTGGTTCGTCGAGCATGCACCCTTCGCGCTCGACTCCATTCAGGCCATGCTCAACTTCGACATGGTCGGACGACTGCGCGACGACAAGCTGATGGTCTACGGCACGGCGACGGCAACCGAAATGGCGGAGATTGTCGCCAGCGCCAACACCGCACCGGCCTTCAATCTCGTCGCCATTGGTGACGGCACGGGCCCGTCGGACCACGCCTCGTTCTATCTCAAGAACATGCCCGTGCTGCACTTCTTCACCGACCTGCACGACGACTACCACCGTTCCACCGATGATGCCGAGAAGATCAACGCCGGCGGCATGGCCCGCGTGGTGGAATACGCCGAGCGTATTGTTCGCACGTTAGGCGATCGGCCGGCGCGACTCACCTTCGTGCGCGCGCCGGTGCAGGCGTCGGCCATGGGCGCGTCCTCGCGGAGCGGGGTGCAGGTGTACCTTGGCTCCGTACCCGACATGGGCGCGGTCGACGTCAAGGGAATGCGGCTGTCGGGCGTCCGTCCCGGATCGCCGGCCGACCTCGGCGGCCTCACGGCGGGAGATGTCATTCTCAGCATCGGTGGGGTGGCTGTGGTGGACCTGAACAGCTATTCCGACGCGCTCTACCGCCACAAACCGGGCGACGAGGTCGAGATTGTGGCGCTTCGGGGGACCGAGCGGGTGGCGGTGAAGATCACGCTCGGGAAGCGAGGCGGATGACGGCCGGGCAGACTACACGCCGATAGCGGGCGCTGCACCCAGTGCCCCTGCATGCGTGGACGTCGGCGCGATACGTCGTGCCCCTTCCTCAGGGGCACCGCTTTCCGATCGAGAAGTACGCCCGCCTCCGCGACCGGATTTTGGCAGAAGGCCTTGTGGAGTCGGCGCACATGCACGAGCCAGAGCGCGTGGCGCACATCGACCTGCTCGCCGTGCACCACGCCGACTACGTCGAGCGCCTCTCGGGGGGCCGACTGAGCGCAGCCGAAGAACGTCGCCTCGGTTTCCCCTGGTCCCCCGATCTGGTGGAACGTTCGCTTCGCGCCGTGGGCGCCACCTGCGAGGCGGTCGAGTGCGCCCTCGGTGCCGGGGTGGCCATCAACCTCGCGGGGGGCACACATCACGCCTTTCCCGCACATGGCGAGGGGTTCTGCGTGTTCAATGATGTGGCCGTGGCCGTCCGCCACCAGTTGGACAAGGGGGGGGTGCGGCGGGTTGCCATCGTCGACCTCGATGTGCACCAAGGCAACGGGACCAACGCCATCTTCACCCACGATGCACGAGTCTTCACCTTCAGCATGCACGGACGAAAGAACTACCCGTTTCACAAAGTGCCGGGTTCGCTCGACATCGAGTTGGACGATGGAACCGGTGACCACGAGTATCTCGAACGACTGGGCGAGGCGCTGCCTAACGTCCTGGCAATCGCCTCGCCCGATCTCGTCGTGTACCTGGCGGGCGCCGACCCGCACGAAGGCGATCGGCTGGGACGCCTTGCCCTGACCTTCGATGGACTGGCTCGGCGAGACCATCTGGTGTTGCGCGCCGCACGCGAGGTGGGCATTCCCGTAGCCATCACGATTGCCGGCGGCTACGGTCACGACATCGATACGACGATAGAGGTGCACTGTCGTACCGCGCGCGCGGCGCGCGAATACTGCTGACGCGCGCTCGCCGTGACGTGCCTACTTCTTTGTCATCTCGAACCCGGCGATGTGCACGTCCAGATTGTGGTTGGCACGAATGCCATACACGCCGTCGGTCGACTCGAGTTTCGCATTGCCTAACACATCGGCCTTGGCGAAGCTCTGCACCTCGGTGCCATTGATCACGCAGGCCACCTTGTCGCCATTGACAACCCAGGCAATCTCGTTCGATGCCTTACCAGCCTCATCGGCCTTCTTGATCGCATCGGACGCCTTGCGCTCCACCAAGTTGTGTACCTCGCCGCCATAGCGATGCTTGATGGAAAACATTCCGGTGCCGAAGACCACACAGTAGAGATAGTTCTGCTCGTCGCCGTTCAGCTTCGAGCCGCCCATGAAGAGGCCGTACGCCTCCGGATGGGTGGGGGCCTTGGTTTGCGTGAAGGTGGCCTTCACGGCGTAGTCCCCGGTCGCCACGTTGGCGGGGTTCCAGTAGATCGCCGGCGGGCCGGAGGTCACGTGAAGCGCCGGACCCATCGAGAAGAACTTGGCCGTGTTGATGTCCTGTGTGGCCTTGTCGGTACGCCCCATCCAGCCTTTCACCTGCACCCCGCCGTCCTTCACGAGCTTGTCGGGGTCATCCTTTTTCTGCGCTCCCGCGCCCATCGGAGCGAATGAAGCAGCCAGCAATCCTGCCAGCAGAGTTCGTCGCATGCAATCCTCCATAATTGTGCGTGTCACAGAAGTACGCTCGACTCGCCCGATCGTTCCCCTTCTCGCGCGCCTCTACCTTTTCCCACCATGCCGCTCCCAATTCCTGCCCCGAGCCACGACGGAACCACCGCCACCACCGAGGTACCGCTGTACTGGTGCGCCTACGGAGAGGCGACTTCTCCACGTTTGCTGATCGTGCATGGAGGACCCGGAGCGCATCACGACTATCTCCTTCCACAGATGCTCCGGCTCGCCGATCGCCACAACGTGGTGTTCTACGATCAGCGCGGTGGCGGGCGATCTCGCACCGACGACCCGGCGCCCATCACCTGGCAGACGCAGGTGGGCGACTTGGGGCAGGTCGCACGCGAACTCGGAATGCATCCCCTGACCCTTGTGGGTTACTCGTGGGGCGCGCTGTTGGCCCTGCTGTACACGCTTGAGGGCCAAACCCGACGCGATCTGATGACACCCGGCCGCCTGGTCCTCATCGATCCTGCCCCACTCTCACGTCGCTATCGGGAACAGTTCGAAGCCGAGTTCGCTCGGCGGCAGCAGGGCGAGGCCGTGCAACGACTGCGCTCGGAGCTTGCCGCATCTGGGCTCCGGGAACGAGACGCGGCGGCGTATCGCCAGCGGCTGTTCGAACTGAGTGTGGCGGGCTACTTCGCCGATCCGAACAACGCGCGCGAGCTCACCCCGTTCCGACTCACCGGTCGCGTGCAACAGTCAGTTTGGGAAAGCCTGGGCGAATTCGATCTCCTCCCGCTGCTCTCCGCGCTCACCCTGCCGACACTTATTGTGCACGGCTGGCGCGATCCGATTCCTGCCGAATCGTCCATCACCGCAGCTCGTGCCATGGGAGCACGCTGCGTCGTCCTAGAGGCGAGTGGCCACGTTCCCTACGTGGAGCAACCCGACGCGCTATTCGGCGCGATCGAGCAATTCCTGGAGGACACCTCCGACAGCGTGGGGTAATGGTGATGAGCATGACTGGTCAGGTTGAGGAAGTGCATGTGACCACCGTCGAGATCGACGGCCGGCAGTTCAATGTTCGAGTGGGCGTCGAGTACGACGGGGTCGAACACGTCGGGCATCTCTCGTTTGCCGACGAAGAGTGGGACGATGACGAGGGCTGCCGCGACCACGGCGCGATTCCCGGCCGCGACGCCGATGAGGTCATCCAGCACGCGCGTCAACTGAGTCAGTCCGACCTCGTGCTGCGCTTTCGGCGGGCACAGGCAGAAAAGCGACGATTTCACGGGCTCCGCAAGGTGACCGATGATGTGCTGGAGAGCATTCGGTACCTCAACAAAGTTGCCACCTCGATGCGCGCCGGACTCCTCGACGTGGTCGAAGCCGCTGGCGAGATCGACGAGACGGAACGAAAGCTTCACGACATGATCGGTCAGCTTCGCACCTTCGCGGGCGTCGCAACGTAACAACGGGGCTGTTGCGGGTACTCTGGTCGCGTGTGGCGCGACGAGCTTGTGGGAGCAGTCCCTTATATTCCCCCACATGCTCCCCCCGCGTACGGCCGCCCACGTCCTATCGGAAATCGCGACACTGCTTGAACTGCGCGGCGAACCCGCGCCCATGTCGCGCGCGTACGACGTTGCGGCCCGTGCCCTGCAAACTCTGGCCGTGAATGACCTCTCCGCGATGATTCGCTCGGGGGAACTCGCCGGACTTGCTGGGCTCGGCCCACCGGCACTCGACGTGTTGCGCGACGTGGTCGAGAATGGCGACTCGCAATTTCTGGAGCAACTGCGCGAGAATACGCCAGAGGGACTGCTCGAGATGCTGCGCGTTCCCGGCTTGGGAACGGCCCGCATCCATGGCATCCACGAGGGACTCGGCATCCACACGTTGCACGAGCTCGAGCAGGCGGCGCGGGATGGCCGCCTGGAGTCGCTGCCCCGCTTTGGAGCGAGAACCGCGCAGAAGGTGCTGCGCGGCATCGCCCACTTGAGAGAGAGCGGCGCGCGCGTGCTCTTTCCGCACGCGCAACTCGAAGGAGGGCGACTGCTCGCCACCGTGCGCGCACATCCCGACGTGTCGCACGCGCAACTCGCCGGATCGTTGCGGCGCCACATGGAGACCATCGGCGACATTCACGTGGTCGCGGCCTGCCGCGTGTCGCCGACGCTGGTAGCGGCCGCATTCGCGCACGGTCGCGGTGTGCGCGAAGTAATAGGCGGTGGCGGCCCGACCATCGCGATTCAGTATGACGATGGCACGCGACTCGACCTCCGCTGTGTGACCGACGCGCGCTACGCGCTCGCGCTCTGGTGGGCTACCGGCACCGCCGCGCACTGCAGCCAGGTTGTTGCACTGGCTGCTGCGCGCGGCGTCACGATCGCCACCGACGGTGTGCGTCGTGGCACGGTCGGCCTTCTCATGCCCGACGAGGAGTCCATCTACGCCGCCGCCGGCATGTCGTGGGTCGCCCCCGAGTTGCGCGAATCGTTAGGCGAAGTGGAGGCGGCGGGCGAGAACTCGCTCTCGCTTCCCACCCTGCTCACCGACGCCGACATCTGCGGTGCGCTACACTGCCATTCCCACTACTCCGACGGCGCCGGAACCATCGCCGAGTTGGCCCACTCGGCGCGCGCCCGTGGTTGGCGCTACCTGGGGGTCAGCGACCACTCGCAATCGGCGTTTTATGCCGGAGGCCTCACGCGCGACGCCATTCTCCGGCAGCACGACGAAATCGACGGCGTTAATGCCACCATGTCCGAATTCCGCGTGCTCAAGGGCATCGAGGCCGACATTCTCCCCTGCGGACGGGTGGACTACGACGCCAGCATCCTAGATCGCTTCGACTACGTCATTGGCTCGGTACACTCGCGCTTCGGTATGAATGAGGTACAGATGACAGATCGCGTGCTCAAGGCCATGGACGACCCGCACGTGAGCATTGTGGGACACCCCACGGGGCGACTCCTGCTCACGCGCGAGCCCTACGCCATCAACGTGCACGCCCTGCTCGAGAAAGCGGGAGCAGTGGGAGTGGCCATCGAACTCAACGCCGATCCACACCGCCTCGATCTCGACTGGCGCTACCTGCGCGATGCGCACCGGCTCGGCGCCCTCATCGAGATTGGCCCCGACGCCCATTCGGTGGCCGGGCTCGACAACATGGCATTTGGCGTTGGCGTCGCGCGCAAGGGGTGGCTGGAGAAGGGCGACGTGCTGAATACGCGGTCGGCCGACGATGTCCTCGCCTTCGCGGCCGCCAGGCGCAGCGCTTCCTCGGCGCCCCGCACGACGTCGCATGGACCGGTGACTCATGGTGCGTAGGCGTGCCAGTGCGACCGCCGCCGAGCTGTTCCGCCGACTCGCCGCGCTGTATCCGGACGCCCACTGCGAGTTGGTCTATCGCTCGCCCTTCGAGCTCATAGCCGCCACCATATTGAGCGCGCAGTGCACCGACAAGCGCGTGAACATGACCACCCCGCTGCTCTTCCAGCGCTACCCCACCCCACACGCCCTTGCCGCTGCCCGGCAGGAGGACGTAGAGGAGATCATCAAGAGCACCGGCTTCTTTCGCGCCAAAGCCAAAGCGCTCATCGGCATGGCCGGCGCCCTGGTAAATGCGCATGACGGTGAGGTACCGGCTCGCATGGAAGATCTGGTGGTCCTTCCCGGTGTGGGGCGCAAAACCGCCAATGTGGTGCTCGGCAATGCCTTCGGCGTCAACGTCGGGGTGGTCGTGGACACGCACGTCGGTCGCCTTGCCGTCCGGCTCGGACTAACGAAGGAAACCGACCCGGTGAAGGTGGAGCGCACGCTCATGGCGCTCTTTCCGTCGCAGAACTGGACCCTGCTCTCGCACCTCCTCATCTGGCACGGGCGCCGAGTCTGCGACGCCAAGAAACCGCGGTGCAGCCAGTGTACGCTGGCCGACATCTGCCCATCAGCACTTTCCGGCGGGTAGCTGGCGCCGCGTCTCCGCTGGTTATCTTTACGGCATCCGCTTTCTCTCGTTTCCGACTTTCCCGACACTTTCGATGAAGACCGCGAAGATTGTAACATCCAAGGGTGCGTTGACCCTCGAACTCTACGACACCGAGGCGCCGGACACCGTCGCCAACTTCGAGAAGCTTGCCAACAGCGGCTACTACGATGGCACCAAGTTCCACCGCGTCATTCCTGGCTTCGTTGTGCAGGGCGGCGATCCGTACTCCAAGGGGGGCGAGCACGCCAAGGGCCCCGCAGGTACCGGTGGCCCGGGCTGGAAGATCAAGTGCGAAACGGCCGGTAACCCGCACAAGCACCTGCTCGGGTCGCTTTCCATGGCCCACGCCGGGAAGGATACCGGCGGCTCGCAATTTTTCATTGTGCTGGACGAGAACAACACCAAGCATCTGAACGGCGTTCACACCGTCTTCGGGCGCGTGACCGAGGGTCTCGATATCGTTCCGCTCATCAAGCAGAACGATGAGATGACATCGGCGCGCGTCGACTGATCCACCGCCTCTTACCTCACGGCCAAGCCAATGTCCGATTCGCCTCCAAGCGACAAGGGAGCAGCTTTCACCGGCCTCATCGTCACATCGCTCGCCCTCCTCGTAATGGTCCTGGGCATCGTCAAGTGGACCAACAACAAGTTCGCCGGCCACGAAGGCGCCAAAGCTGACGCGAAGGTCGAAGGGTCGCATTAAGCATCAGCCCGGACTGCTACGCGAAGTCGCCGCCCTCGCGCGGCAGGTCCTCAATCAAGCATGCAGCATGCGAAATGATGATTTCCTTAGTATTTCCGACTTTGTCGGAAGCGCCGCTTGGCACCAGCACATTCGGCAGGGAAAATGTTGCAGCGCGGGACCCTGGCGCCGGGCGTCGCGGCGCTGCCGAGGGAGCGGGGATGGGGGCCATAATAGGCCTGAAGATCGGCGCAGTTGGCGGCTCGATAGTCGTTGCCTTCACGCCCTTATCCAAAGCAGACGAGCATTGCGGGGACTGCATGATTACCCCCACACCCGTCGCCGTAGTGGGGGCGATGCGCGCACAGCTGTGACCAGCCTGCTCGGCGCGCTGTTTGGAGCGGCCGCGCCCGGCGAGCGCTGGCAGCCGATTTTCCCGGAGTGAAGTCCCTCTTTCCGTTGCTGCTTCTCTGTCGTCGGCTGTCATGGGGAGACGTTGGAGTCCTCTTGGTGACATAGTTGTCGCCTCTTGGCGGGAGCCACTTTGAGGTAGAATAGAGGTATTCTGCCGACTCGTTACTCCGGCCCAATTCCCCAAACCGACTCTCGCGTAACGCCATGTCCTTGCCCCCACGTCCCGACGCGCTCGCCCTCATGCAGCAGTACACGCAGAGCGAGTCTCTCAGGAAGCACATGTTTTCCGTCGAAACGACCATGCGCGCCTACGCCGCCCACTTCGGGGAGGAGGTGGAGCGCTGGGGGCTGGCGGGCCTCATGCACGACTTCGACTACGAGCGCTGGCCCAACGCAGCGCATCTCGCGGACGCCGAGCACCCGGCGGAAGGCGTCCGCCTCTTGCGTGAGCGCGGATACCCGGACGACATCCTGCAGGCGATCCTGGGACACGCCACCTACTGCAATGTGCCGCGTGAAACGCGAATGGCCAAAACGCTCTTCGCCGTCGACGAACTCACCGGACTTATCACCGCCACCGCTCTGGTGCGCCCCAGCCGCAGCGTGTACGAAGTGGACGCGAGGTCGGTACGAAAAAAGATGAAGGACAAGGCATTCGCCCGCGGAGTGAACCGCGAAGACGTCATTGACGGAGCGGCGTCGCTCGACGTCGAACTCGACGTGCATATTCAGTTTGTGATCGATGCCATGCGGGCCAACGCCGAGGAACTCGGGCTCGTGGGCACTGGCGCCGCCCCGTGAACGCCCCCGCCACTCAACACTGGATCGGACCGTTGCGTTCAAGAAGTGAAAACTCGCTGACGCACCGTGACTACTGCATTCATTCCACGCACGTTCGTTCCGCTCGCTCCCCGTTTGCCCAGCCGGACAGTGTCCGTCGCCGAGCCGACTGATCGCGAGCGGGAGCACGCGCTGGTTGTTGCGGCGCAGCGTGGAGAGACCGAGGCGTTTGCATCGCTCGTCCGGCTTCACCAGCGTCGCGCGTACGCCGTCGCCCGCTCGATCGTCTTGACCCATGAAGATGCCGAAGATGCGGTGCAGGAAGGTTTTCTCCATGCCTTCCGCGCCCTGCATCGTTTTCTCCCCGACCAGGCGTTTGGTGCGTGGCTGCACAGGATTGTCGCCAATGCAGCGCTCGACATCACGCGCCGCAAGAAGGTTCGTGACGCCGATACTCTGTCCGACACCATCGCGTCTCCATTTCGCGACCCGGCAGAGTCGGATGAATTGCGGCGGCGCCTGACCACCGCACTCGAAGCGTTAGGCGATCGTCAACGCAGCGTGATCGTGCTGCACGACGTAGAAGGGTATAAACACGCGGAGATCGGCCGTATGCTCGGCATCCCGGAAGGGACAGCGAGATCCGATCTCCATCACGCCCGTGCCAGGCTGCGCCTGGTACTGGGTGCAATTCGGAGCAAGTTATGAAGATCGTACGCGGAACTGGCCGCGAATTCAGCGACGACGACCTGCAGCAGGTGCTGCGGGAACTCTACACGCCGCCAGCAGACCAGTCCTACTGGAGCGCCCTCGAGCGGCGCATTGTCGCCGCCGTCGGCATGGAGTCGCCGCGCGAGTGGTGGTCCTATTTTCCGGCGTGGGGGCGACTCGGTCTTACCGCCGCCGCCGCTGCGGTGCTGTTGGTTGGCATCGCGTCCTGGCACACCCGCGCCGCGCAGCAACGACTGGCCTACGAACGCCTGCTCGGTTCACCGGATGAAATTCCCCTACTCTCCGAAACGGTGGGCGGAGAACGCAACGCCCAACGTGAAGCGACGCTGCGCTACCTCATTACGCACGACTAGACGCACGACCCATGAAAGACACCAAGAATCTGGCGATAATGTTCCTGCTCGGCGCCTTTCTCACCGGAGGCGCGCTGGGCTTCTCGGCCAACGGTTACATGAATCGGGATCGCATCTGCACCACGGGCAGTTATGGCAGCGGGCTGTCGACGATTATGTCGAAACGCCTGCAGCTTTCTCACGCACAGGAGTCTCGCGTCGACTCCATTCTCGATGAGCGAGGACGCCAGTATCGTATCGTCATGTCGCCGATTCAGCCCAAGATTGATTCCATCAAGCTGAATGCGCGCGAGCAGATTCGGTTGGTGTTGAGTCCGGAACAAATCAGGGAGTTCGAAGCGCTTATTACCGAGATGAGCGACACGACACGGCAGCGCAGGGACGAGTGATAGATCTGCGGTATTTCACCTTCGCACTGTTGACTCCACTGAGTCTGGGTGCCCAGGGCGTCGCCAGTGGCGGCGCCCGCCCCATTTCATTGCCGGAGGCAGTCAGACTCGCCCAGCAGAATGCACCCGCCGCCGTGCAGGCGCGCGGACAACTGCGTGCGTCCGACGCCGCAATCCGTACCGCGTATGGGTCGTATCTCCCGTCGCTCAACCTGAATCTTGGTGGGACCGAGCAGCTCGGACAGGCGGTGAATCCCAACGGGTCGCTCGTTGCGATTCGCAATCCGTGGAACTTCAGCCGGGGCGTCTCCACCAATCTCGAGCTGTTCGACGGCATGCGGCGCATTAACCAGTTGCGGAGCGCCCAGGCCAGCCAGTCGTCGGCCGAGGCCAACGAGCGATTGCAGAAGTACCTCGTAACGCTCAATGTCAAGCAGCAATACTTCAACGTGCTCGCCGCGCGCGAATCGCAGGGGTCGGCAACGGCGCAACTCGTGCAGGCGCAGGAGCAGCTCAACTCGGCAAACGCCCGGGTGCGTGCCGGGGCGGCGACCATCTCCGATTCGCTGCGTTCCATTATTCAGGTGGGTAACGCCCGACTGGCCGTCCTAACGGCCGACAACAACCTGCGGGTGTCCAACGCCAACCTGACGCGTCTGGTCGGCACCGCGTTCGAGGTCACTGCGGAGTCCGGGGAGAATGAGGCGATCGCGGTCGTCCGCTTCGACTCCGTGCAGGTAGCGCGTGCCATCGACGAGGCGCCGAGCGTGCAACAGGCGCGTACAGACCTGGCCGCGTCCACGTCCACGCATCGCGCGTCGCGCTCCACGTACTATCCCAGCCTGAACATGAGCTACAACCTCAATGGCAATCGGGCCGCCGAGAGTTTTGATCCGTTACGAGGGCAGTACAGCTCGGCCAAAGTCCTCCGATTCACCATGAGCTACCCGATCTTCAACGGGTTCGCGCGCGAAGAAAACGTCACCCGCGCCAGCATCGCGGAGAATACCGCGCAGGCGCAACTGCGGGACGCGCTTCTCCTGGCGCAACAGCAGCTCGCGCAATTCGTCGGCTCGCTGCGACTGGCCGAGGCGCGTGTTGCCATACAACTCGCCTCGGTCACAGCCGCCGACGAAGACCTGCGCGTGCAGAATCAACGATACGCACTGGGCGGTTCTACCTTGTTGGATGTTCTCACGTCGCAGACGCAGCTGAACCAGGCGCGAACAGCGCTTATACAGGCGCGGTACGACGCGCGAGTGGCCAGGGCGCAGATCGAAGCGCTGCTGGGGCGCGACCTGCAGTAATAGCGCATTCCTTTTTCGCGATCTCCCACCGTCCATACTCCGTATGGATCGCCAAGCGAGAGTATTCTGGTGAAACGCACGTCCGTGTTGCTCATCGCCATTGCCGCCGTCGCGGCATGCGCCAAGCAGGAAGCACAGAAGCTGGAGATCCAGACGTCTACCATCGGGCGCCGCACGATCGTGCTCGACGCAACGGCGTCGGGAACGGTGGAGCCCATCAACGTCGTGGAGGTCAAGTCGAAGTCGTCGGGACAGATCACCCGGATGACGGTCGAAACGGGATCGATGGTGACGCCGGGCGCGCTCCTGGTGCAACTTGACACACGCGACGTCCAGAATCAGTACGACCAGTCAGCGGCCGACCTCAACGCCGCCGAGGCCAAGCTTCAGGTTTCCGAAGCACAGAAGCGGCGATCCGACGACCTGTTCAAGCAGCGCATCGTTACGGCGCAGGAAAACGAGACGGCCGCGATTGATTTTGCCAACTCCAGCGCCTCGGTGATCCGTGCCCGCACCTCCCTCGACATCGCGAAGCAGCGGCTGGAGGATGCCACGGTGCGAGCGCCCGTTACCGGCACGGTGATCGAGAAAACGGTCTCGTTAGGCCAGGTGATCACGTCGGCGACCAGTTCGTTCGGCGGCGGCACCACGCTGCTCAAGATGGCGGACCTGAGCAAGGTGCGCATGCGAGCCCTGTTCAACGAGACGGACATCGGGAGCGTGCAGCCCGGGCAGGAGGCCACCGTGACCGTGGACGCATATCCCGATCGTCCATTTCGCGGTACGGTCGAGAAGATCGAACCGCAGGCCGTCGTGACGCAAAGCGTGACGATGTTCCCCGTGCTTATCAATCTCTCCAATGCCGATGGATTGCTCAAGCCGGGCATGAATGGCGAAGCATCGGTGCTGGTCGATCGGCGCGAGAACGTGGTGGCGGTGCCAAACGACGCGGTGCGCACGACGCGCGAAGCGCCGATGCTGGCCAATTCGCTGGGCCTCGGTTCGGACAGCGTCGCGGCGCAGATCCAGGCGCAGATGGCCTCGGCCGTCGGCGGAAGTGCGGGTGCCAACTCTGGTGGACCCGGACTCAATATTCCCGGTCCGCCGCGCGAAATGCGGCGCGTCATGCAGGGCGAGGTCGATCTCGCACCGCAGCAGCGAGCGTCGCGAGCGTCGGCGTCGCCAGAGCGCGCAGGTACGCCTCCGGCCAACCCACAGCCCGGTGCCCCCGGACGGCGCGGAGAAACTACCAGGCCGCAGCAGCGTGGAGAGTTCCCCATGCGCACGCGAACCCGACCCGGCGTCGTGTTCGTCAAGGCGAATGGAGTCTTCGAAGCGCGGGTGGTGCGACTCGGACTCGGCAACTTCGACTTCACCGAAGTCGTGAATGGCGTCAAGGAAGGAGATGAGGTCGCCCTGCTGGGCGCGGCGGCTATTCAGGTCGCGCGCGACTCGAGCAACGCGCGATTCAAGCAGATGACGGGCGGGGGAATGCCGGGCATGCAGAAGAGCACCACGTCGGGCAGCAGTGCAGGCGCTCCTGCAGGTGGCACGCCGCCGACCGGCGGCGCTCGTCGGCCGCGTCCGTAATCGCGAGGACCGTACGCATGCTCATCGGTGAAATATTTCGGGTAGCGCTTGGCGCCTTGCGCGCCAACAAGCTGCGCTCGCTGCTCACCATGCTCGGCATCGTGATCGGGGTGGGGTCGGTTATTGCCATGATCGCCCTCGGCACCGGGGCCCAGTCGGCGGTGAAGGAGCGCATTACTGCGTTAGGCACCACCTTACTGACTGTGAGCCCCGGCCAGATGTTCGGGCGCGGTGGTATCAGTTCGATGGACGATCGCGCCAAGCTCACCATGAAGGACGCCGACGCGCTCGAAGCACGCGGCACCTATCTCACCGCTGTGCAGCCCGAGATGTCGCGGTCGATGCAGGTGCAATTTCTCAACAAGAACACGAACACCAGCATCGTCGGAACAACGTCGAACTACCTGGAAGTGCGCAAGTACAAGCTTCTGGCGGGGCGCATGTTCACGTCGCAGGAAGATGCGTCCAAGGGGCGCGTGGCAATCGTCGGACCCGAAGTGCTGAAAAACCTTGCGCTCGAGTCACCGTACGCCATTCTCGATCAGCCTATTCGCATTCGCGGAATCCAGTTCACGGTCATCGGCGTGCTGGAGTCGAAGGGCCAGTCGTCGCCATGGAACAATCCGGACGACCAGATTCTCGTACCACTCAACACGGCGCGCTTCCGCGTGATCGGCAGTGATCGCATTCGTTCGATCTCCGTGCTCGCCAAGTCGGAGGAGAAGATTCCCGACACGATGGCGGATATCCAGAAGATTCTCCGGCGCGAACACAAGCTGCGTCAGGGCCGGGCCGATGACTTCACGATTCGCAATCAGTCGGACTTTCTGTCGACCTTCGCCGAGACCACCGAAGTTTTCACGTACTTGTTGGCGGGGATCGCCGCCGTGTCGCTGGTGGTTGGTGGCATCGGCATCATGAATATCATGCTGGTGTCGGTCACCGAACGCACGCGCGAAATTGGCGTGCGGAAAGCGTTAGGCGCGACGCGCTGGAACATCCTCTTTCAGTTTCTCATCGAGGCCGTCGTGCTTTGCCTGTTGGGGGGACTCATCGGCATTCTGCTCGGGGGAGGGGTGGCTACGTGGCTCAGCAGCGCCTTTCAGTGGAACACACAGATCTCGGCGATGTCGATTGTGCTCGCCTTCGGCTTCTCGGCGGTGATTGGTGTGGTGTTCGGTGTGTGGCCGGCGCGGCGGGCGGCCCAGCTCGACCCAATCTCGGCGCTGCGCTACGAGTAGGGGCAGCATCTGGAGAGGTGAAGGGGGCGCGCCAAATGGCGCGCCTTTTTCGTGTCATGGCGAAAGGCTGCACCCCTGAAGCACTCCGCGCTTGCGAAGTACGGCAACCTAAGATATATCTTACGATGTATCGTAACGGAGGTTTTCGATGTGGTTCTCATCTGGCGGGTGCAATTCTGCAGGCGCGGGGCGCGCGGGGGGCTGTCTCTTATACACATCTCCGAGCCCACGAGACTAAGGCGAATCTCGTATGCCGTCTTCTGCTT
>ENA-ORBV01001763-ORBV01001763.1-microbial-mat-metagenome-genome-assembly--contig:-NODE-1763-length-47409-cov-11.404568_pt1 | contig 47409 bp, 60 predicted proteins | sample MGYA00237777_ERZ505514 | MGnify/ENA primary metagenome ERZ505514 (study PRJEB26160, sample SAMN06269048) | microbial mat metagenome | isolation source: Oligotrophic lake microbial mat | place... | reverse complement strand
TGATTGAGTACAGCACGCAGCAACTGAATGAACTTTACGAGAAGGACACGACGGGTTTCGTCGTGGAGGCGCGGTTCGTTCGAGAAACTGTTGGCGGACAGCCTGCCGGAGAAGCTGGGTTGAGGGCATTCGTTGCCCATCATCTCGGCCTGGAAGGCGAGGCTGCTGATGCCGCTTTTCGGCGCATTAACGGTGAGGAGGGGTTAGATGTAACTCCTCCGGGAGGGGAAATCAAGGAAGAGCAGGTGTATTCCTTGAATAAGATCAGGCGGTCGGAAAAGGGAGTTTGGCTGGGGGATTGGATGGTGAAGGCGTGTTTCAAGGGCGCGTGTACGCGTCTGGGGATGTTTGTGATGAAGAAGGGCCTAAAGGGCAACGTCAGTGAGATGGGACGCGTAATGGCGCATGGAAAAAGCGCCATTGGAAGGCCCGAGGAGATACATCTGTACAATGAGGCGGGCAATCCGGTTCAAACGTATTATCAGGAGTTTAAGGGCAGGGTGAGCACACCCAGGGGATCGCAGTCTATTGTGACGACGGCGGAGTGCGCACCAGCGGGCAGCTGCTTCGCGTTTGTCTACAGGTTTCGCACTACCGATTCCGTGAAGCCGGAGGACATTGCCCGCATTGTGGCGGCGATGCAGGTGAGCGGGCTGGGCAGCGCGAAGAGCATGGAAAGGGGAAAGTTCGAGGTTCTTAGCCTGCGTGTAGAGCAGCAGGGGGATTAACAGGAAGATTGGCGCTGCTATGAAAAAGTGGACTGTGGAGATCAAGCGATACATTGTTGAACGCAAAGGGGGATATGAGATGCGCAAGGTCGTTTGTGTTGATTTCTGTGCAAACACTGTGAATTACGTGCAATGTCACGGCGACACGTACGGGGCTCTCCAAACTGTCACGATGCGTCAATTTAAGCGATGGATGGGGAGAGCATAAAAAACACAAAAATTATGCTAGCGTCTATCCATGGCGTATTTAATTGAGTACTCCACGGGCCGAGAGGTTCGTGTGAGCGACGACACAAACGAAACCGATTGGATGGATATTCCTGAAGATGGGCAACTGCTAATCGAGATGGGTGATGAGGGGCATGAGATCAGCCTTTACATTACTTTGGAGAATTACGAGGGCGTGATGGGACCAAACACGATCAGTGTTTTGCGCCCATTGCCGTCATCGGAAGTGACTGTTGATAAGGACGTGGACGGTGCATGCATCGACGACACTGATAATGACGCGGACAGCGATGGCGATGGCGGTGATGATGACGCGGATGATGCAGACGACGACGACGAAGACGACGACGACGAAAGCGAAAGCGAAGAGGAAGGGCCTGAATACCGGGCCTGAAAGTGAGGAATAAATATGAGAATAGCAAGCGCAAAAGCAAAATCGCCGGATTCCATGCCGGTTGATATGATCGAGATTCCGGCAGAGATGCCAGACGCAAGCGGCGCAGTAGATGCGCCGGTGCATGCCACATCCGTTGACATATCCCAGTTTGCCGACATGTCCAAAGTGATCCTCGCTGGTGCTATCGCCCGTGTGTTCTATTCGGACATCTACACGGATGAGAACATAGCTGGACGGCTAGGTGGCAGGAACGCTGCCAAGTTCGTGGAAACAAAACAATCCATCGCGGAGGATGGGCAGGTGGAGCCCATTGCGGTCGGCCTGTCGGAGGCTGGAGTAGCGATACTGTACTCCGGGTTCGGACGACATCGGGCAATCAAGGAATTGCACGAAGAAGGAAAAGGCGACGGCTTTGTGAGCTGTGTGCTTTGGAACCGGAACGTGAAAGACGGATATTTAGCCGGAATAACGTCCAACACCAAACGTGAGGATCTAAATCCCATGCAGATGGCTGGGATCATTGAGACGCTGTCTGTTCCTCCATTTTCGATGAAGGCTGCGGACGTGTCTGTGCGACTTGGAATCGCGCCGTCGTACGTGCGCGGACTGCGCAAATTGATTGACCTTCCGGATGACGTTCAATCGGCCATCACGGACGGAAAGATTGGGCCTGCGCAGGCTATCGCCATGGCGCGGAATCCGGAGGAGGGTGCACGGATAGCGCGTAAGCAGCTTAAGATTGGGGAGGCGCTAGATAATCCTGTTAACGGCGCCGCCGCTACTGATGACGCCAAAGAGGCGCTGCGGGCGATGTCTGGCCAGGGAGTTAGGCCGCACAAGGAAGTCAAGCAGGCGTTCGACCTGCTGCTGGCATCGTACGAGTTTGACGTGCCCACGCAGAACCTGCTGAATGGTCTGCATAATTACGCGGATGGAATCATCGGCATGACTACGCTGCGGAAAGTGTATGAGGCCGAGGCCCTGTACACGCGGGCAGTTCGTAAGCCCAAGGGAAAGTCCGGAATGAAAAAGGGGAAGAAGAAGAAGTAAAGGCGGGCAGGCCGGATGATGGAATGATGGAATGACAAGAGAAGAAAAAGAAAAAAGGCTCATTAGCGCGGCTATGTCAGCGCTATCCCGCAGGCGGAAGCCGGGGAATAGCGGACGGAAGGGTCGCAAAATTGTCTGTCCATTTCCGGCCTGTGGCTGTCAAGTGGAATCCGTGTACACTGCTACTGAGTTTCGCAGGCACGTTCGGATTGCTCACGACATGCATTGGAGCCGTGTGACCAAGGCCAGGGGGGAGATTATGGCTGCCAGTGAGATTGTAATCCTGCTCGCTTCGCTGGGGGATTGATCGCACTTGGAGTAGGGATCGCCGGGCCTTCAATGGTTCCGGCGATCCGTTTTTTTTTGGCTAGTTGCCGCTCTTCTCGATGTCAACGTCAGCCGCATCGTCGTCATATGCGAGGAAGGTTGTGACAAACGCTTCGGTTTTCTGCGGAGTTTGGCCAATAGACTTCCACACATCGTGTGATCGTAGCAGGTACATGAGTTTATCTTTACCCGCCTCTCGCATTCCATCGTACACTCGCCTTCCGCTTTGCGTTGGGTTGGCCCCAGTACCGGATGTGATTATCCAGTTTGCAAACGTATCGCCTCCCGTTCCGTCGCCGAAGTAGTGCGCGAGTAGCGCGTCCTGCATCGCAGTGAGCATTTGTTGTGCGCGTTGTAATTCCATCATCTCATCCTCTGTAGTATCGTTTGGTGGCGGCTCAAGAGCGCCAAGAGCGCCTTGTGGGTTGATTTGCGGCTGCGGAAGTGGTTGTCCTGGCTGTCCTGGCTGTGAGTGCGTTGGTGCTGCGTTGGAGCGCATTGCAGCGTAATTGTGGAAGATGTTGGCACCCAGGCCGATGATAGAGACAAGCCCCTGCATAATGATCGGCGCGTTCTGAAGCAGTGTTTCCGCCGTCGTTGGCCTTGCCGGTGCATCATCGTCGTCAATTCGTTTGCGGGAAGTCCCGCCGTTAAGCTCCTCCAGCAATTTTTTTCGCTGGACGGCATCCGTCAATATGTCTATTTCCGTTCTCTGTACCGGCGCGTTGTCTTTCTGCGCCGTCAGCATGTCTTTCATTACCATAATCATTTCCTGATTGTGGGTTGATGTAAGCTCCTGGATTCTCGCGTTGAGATCTTGGGTTTGTCTGAGGAGTTGTATTGTTAACGCATCGTCGCCCTTTTTTGCGCCTGTTAGTTCGGCGACGGCTCGAAGCATTTCGATGGGGTTCGTTTTTTCAGAATTTGCTGCGATCCCCTCCTTTACAATCTTCATTCCCATTTCACTCGCGGCCTGTACGATCCGCATTCCACTTTCCATTGCCTTTTGATCTATAGTGGGTTCCTGGCCCTTGCCTGTGCTGACAGTTTTTGCCAGATCCATCATAGTCGTCGCCATCTGGCCTATTACGTTTGCGCCCGCAGTCATGTTGCCATCCTGTTCGTCCGTTTCGTTTTCAGTGTCCCATGGAAGTTTCACGCCTCGACGGCGCAAACCGTCAATGAATGATTGATTGAGCGGGTGAGACTTTGACAGCTCACGATAATCTATTTGCGGCGGGTAGGCGTCATCATTTACCGTGATTTCAATTGTCATGATCGAGTTGGGAACGCCAAGTTCATTCAACATGAACTTGTACTCTCCCGCTCCGAACATATGAAGGAGATCATTGTCGGGCGTCTCGCTCGTAAACGGGCATTCGGGAGACACGTTTGGCTCATCGCTCTTCTCATATCTGGCGATGCTTGAATGTTTCAAGCCGACTAAAAGTCGGTCGATGACGGGCCACTTTCTGTACTGGTGAACGCGGGTTCGTTCCAGGTGATCGACGGAAAGAGACTTCCAGTACTTAACGAATTGATTAAATACGCGTAAACCTCTCCCGAACTTGACGGGGGGTTTCGGCAATGTGGCCGATACGTTTTGCCCCTTGATTCCGTGGATAGGATGTTTTTTTCGGGTTTTATCCCGCCACGATGGGGATGGCTGGCCGCTTTCCTCTATCCTGTTTTTGATTCCGGCGACATATGCCTCATGTCGCTCTCCCTTCGTTGATGGACGGGGAGATGCCGGATTGGCAGGAGTGGGAGTAAAGGCTGGCTTACGTTTTAGGCTATTCAACCTTGCGGCTTTTTGTTCCCTCATCTGGAGCAGCGTGTCCGCTGCTGTTGGAGTGCGGGAAGGGAATGGTAAAGGCTGAAAAGCGAGGGAGGGGCTCTGTTTTTTTGTCTTTGCTTGAACTCTCAGCACTAATTGACTCTTTCATGGAATTAGTCGCTGACGGCGCGTAGTTGGGTTCCTAATCGCAAGTGATTCGGCGGAAGTCACTCACGATTTGTGCAACGGTTGCTCTTATCAATGCCTGTCATCTTACCCTTTTTCGCGTGACTTGTCTATTCCTTGTGGGCAGCGTGGATGGACGGCACAAGAGATGTGCTGAAGTTAAAACGGGTAAAGCTCATCACTTAAGTCATCATTCGTTATATATAAGCGCCGTTTGGCAATTGCGGAATGTTGTGATTGAATGATGCCTGTCCCCAATGAGCAGCGAATCACACCCATCTAATAGGAGCGGGCAGGTATGGCACCCGGATTACGGGCAGTTCGTCAACTACGAATTGCACGACTTGCCGGATGACGCTGATGGACAAGTGGAGCAAACGATCTCCCTGATGAGGGGATACGTCAATGCCGATAAATTAGCTCCGGCGGTTGGCAGGCAGGTACTGGCGTCCCAGATGGCCGGAGGAGATCCGGTTGAGTGCGTGTTTAACCACGTGCACGCTGCGATGCGATTTAGGAACGATGATGAGATCCATGGAAGGATCTTTGGCGGATGGAAGCCTGGGGGAATGGGCGATGTAATCGAAATCATCTCCAGGCCTGTGGATACAGCCGTAGCTATTGAGCGCGGGTTCATTCCGGAGGAGGATTGTGACGGATTCTCGACGTATGCGGCTGCGTTGCTGGCCGCACAAGGAATCCCGTGTGCATTCGTCACCGTGGGAGCGGACGCCGAAGAGCCCTGGCGTTACTCTCATGTGTACGTCGTCGCGTATCCCGTTACGGGAAAGTATGCAGGCAGGCGTGTGGCGTTGGATACCAGTCACGGCGGGCATTGCGGATGGGAATGCCCGAACCGGTACGGAAAACTGCGTGAGTGGTCCCTGAGTGGTGATGCAAATTGGATGAGCCTTGCACTTGCCGGCCTAGTAGGCTACGCGGCGCTTCAGTTGTGGCGAGGGAGATCAATGTTGATGGAGTGTGTCGAATGTTTATAACCGTCCCGGTAACACGTGATATTTATGCGGCGCATTTCGGAAATGGGATGCGGGAAACTGTAACCCCGGATAAGTTTCCACGTCGAACCGGCAACGGCATCGGTAATTGGTCCGATGGCATTGACTGGAATTCGATGATTCAGGCAGGAACACGAGCCGGAACCACTATTGCGACGGCGCGGTGGGGACAGCCGAATATCAATCGGGGCACGGCGGTGCAAAGGCACCGGAATGCAGACGGGTCGTATTCCGAGGTTCTGTCGAGACAGGAGAGTGGCTATCCTGTCGGATTGAATACAGCTGCGGCTGCTGGGATCGGCATAAGTGCCGGTACGCTAATGGTCGTGGGAGTGGGAGTGATCGCCTTTGTGATGATGCAGAGAGGACGGCGCTGATGAAGAACCCGGTATCAAGTGAGTTCGGTGAGTGGTCTATTGAGATCTCGCGTATTCCGATTGATCGCGAGGGATACACCAAAGGAAAGTATCCCAAATACTACGGCGCAGGCGGAAAGCCTGTTTACAGCTGGGAGTTGTATAACAATCGAACGCACCAAACTGAGAGCGGCACCATGCGTGCGCTCAGTACAGTTTATGTACGCAACTGGATAAAAAAAGAGTATGCGCGTTTGCTGTCTGAATCGAAACAGAATCCAGGAATCATAACTCCCTTGAAAGCCTTGATCGGAAAGACGATCAAGGTGGTGATGCAGGGCGGGAAAATTATAGGTATTCCCGTCAGTTCGAAATCGAGGCCGCGAAAGCGCAATGCTGCCGGGTTCATGGCCGGTGGCGTCTTTCATCCGATTCGGTCCAGTGAGCGATGGACGCGGGACAAGCTGGGTTCAATTTACATGGACCCTGACAAGACGCCTTACGATGAGGCCCGCCTGACGTCCTCCAAGAAAAAGGCTGCGGCTGCCAAGATGGCCGCAACTGTGGCCAAGAGAAAAGCCACAATTGCCAAGAAAAAACGGGCTGCTGCTCGAAAGGGCAAGCGGTAATTAAGTTCGTACGAATCTTCGGTCCGAAGGGGGGAAAATTGCAGTATTACGACAACACCAAAATGCTACCAATGGAACAGTACCACGCGTTTTCTGGCCCCTTTGGTTCCGGAGGAGTTGGGTTTGTGATGGCCGCTGCTGCCCCTGCTATTGCAGCATCAGGCCCTGCTGCGCCTTTTGTCGCGGCGGCAATGATCGTTGCGCCATTCATGATTAAGTTGTTAGCGAATAGTTTGAAGGGTTGCGGGCAATCCTGTGTACTTACGAGCGAGGCGGCCAATGAGGTCGAGGAGCTGTTAAAGCGTAATCTCGAAATGTACATGGAGAGCGGAAGAACCAAAGCGGAGCAGCGTGCGGCTGTAGACTATTTTGATTTGGTATGGTCGCAGCTTGTCGAGTTTTGCGGGCAACCCGAGTTTCAGACGACACGCGCGGGACGGAATTGCGTGGAGGATCGAAAGGATGGGGCCTGCAAGTGGAAGGAAGGGGGGACGTGTTGGAACTGGTTCGTGGGATATCGCGATCCAATTGCCAATGACGCTGCAAGGCCTGACGCGGCAGGTTCCTCTGGCGGTGGGATAGATGTGGCGACATTGTTCGATGGAAAGGATAGTTCTACGCTGCTGGTTTTCGCGGCAGCCGTGGCACTTGTCTACGTATCATCATGATGATTCCAACGCGTTATTTACATACCGGTATGAGGGGATTGGGAGTGGATGAGATGCAGTTGGCCAATCCGCGGAGCCCGTGCGCTCCTGGTTTGCATCTCGTGGATGGATCGTGTTTCCGTTCTATCGGTCCGGGAGGAAACCCGGTTGCCGGGCCGCAGGAAAATAATAATATCGCCCGCACGTTGTTAGGTGAAGGGACGACATGTAATCGCGAGATGATTGGTGTCGGGCCGTATGCTTATGAGCAAAATATCTGCCGTTCGTCCGATGGCAGTGTTATTGCCGGTGCCGATGCAATTGCAGAGACTGCCTTCGTGCAGGCGTCACTGCGCAATCCTGGGAACCCTCAGGTTATTCCTGCGGCGGGGCAGCAGCAGCCTGTGCTGTACGGCGCGAGGCCGAATAGGGTGCCTCCACCAGCCCCAGTAAGTAGGCCCGTGGTGCATGGGGGATCAGCCGTGCAAAGTCCCACTCAGGCTCCGGTGTTGCCCCCGGAACACGCTGTGACGAAAAAGCCGCAAAATGGGGTTGAGGAGAAGGAAGAAAAAGGCGAGGATGGTAATTTTCTTTTGATTCTGGGCGCGATTGCGGCGGGAGTGTTTTTCTTACTGAGGGGGGAGCAGTAATGGATCAGGATTATTGTCAGCGCATCAAGTGCGGCGTTATTCCGCAGTCAAGTGTGCCGATGGGGGATTTATTGGCATGTTCGCAGGAATACGGGGCAGGGGCTTTCGGGTTTTGTCACGCGGATTGCGTGCAGTATGGGAAATGCCAGCAGGCGATGAACTTGCCAATTCCCCTGTCCGCGCTTCCGACAACGCAGGCACTTGTACAGAGAGAGAAGAACCCGTATTATCCCCAGCCGCTTTTGTATTCGGATGTGATACCCCCAATACCCAGCATTGTGGCGATGCAGGTGCCGCTTGTGATTGTGCCGGAGTCGATGACGTGTTGCGGGCCGTGGGACTCCATCAATGCGGGAATTAATGAGAACCCTTTTTGGGCGCTTATGGCGCTTGGACTCGCGACGTGGATAGCAGGAAAAAAATGAATGACATTGATATAAAAACAGTTCTAAAGTACGCTGCCATGGCACTTGCCGCATACCTGATTTATGAAAAATTCATTGCGCCTATGATGCTGGAAAACGGAAAGACGGACGAAGGGGATGCCAATCGTAACGTCCATGAAAAGGCTCCGATGAAAGAAGCCGATCCCGCGCACACTAAGCCGTTGCCTCCTGCGGGGCCAACCCACTCCGCTCCTCCGCTGTCGGTCGTTCCAGGTGAACAGCAAAGGCTTGCGACGGCGCTGCAATCACGCGCTGCGGTAGCGACACTTAGTGTGGACGGATGGAACTACTATCTGCGGGAAGTCAATCCCAATGCGGTCGTTACAGATTTGGAAGAAGTCGGAGTCAAGAGGAGCGACAAAATGAATGTCGCTCAGTTTCTGGCGCTGCGCACTCAAGCCGGATTGACTACCGTAATGGTCTCGCCTTCCTCGACCCTTGCGAATTCGACGATGAGCAGTTTACTGAAGAATTAGGAGAGTCATGAATTGCTTCAAGTGGGACATGAGTTGTATAGAACCTCCGCAGCCAGCTGCGTCGTGTGAAACTCCAATTTGGTTCTGGGCTGTTGCGGCTGTAGCTGTCTGGTATGTAGTTAAGGCGGGTAAAAAGTAAATGCCACGCATTGCCATGCAGGATATCGCAAGGCCAGGGTTCGGGGGTCTCGGCGCTCGAATGGAGGAGTATGAAAAGTGCGGGCCTGGAGATATGGTAGACGGCTGGGGCAACCCGTGCCCGTCCGGGTCAACGATAGATTTCACATCCTTCTTTCAGGCTCTTGGATTCGGAACGAGTGATGATGCTGTCACTCCCGGCAGAGATGGCAGACCGCCGAATCGGAAAAATTCAGGGCAATCGTTGCTGCCGATGGTGGCATTGGCCGCTGGTGCGTTGGTGGTAGTCGCGATGTTGCGCCGGAATTAGAAGATTATGGCCACGCTTTACGAGACGATGGAAGTTAGCGAGACGTGCTCCAAGGAAACGCTACAAGCTGCGTACAAGTCACTGGCGAAACGATTTCATCCTGACATATGCAGTACAGCGCAGGCAAAGACTCGGATGTCCGAGATCACGGAAGCGTATGCAATTCTTTCTGACGCGGGCAAGCGTGTGGCGTACGACGTGCAATTGAAGGATCACAGAGCAACGTCGAGCGGGACGTATCAACAACATCCGCATGACTGGGATGCGCAGCGACGGCGGTTGAATGGCTTTGATTGTGGCGTTCCGGTGGAGGATGTCGCGCTTTCGTTGATTGAGGCGTTTGCGCTTCCCAACTTGCCTGGAATTTTTTCTACGGCCTACCCGGCAGCGAGAAACGACATTCGCAGTCTGATTTCAGCGGGAGTCGAAAGGTTGGTACAGCAGTGAGGCTATCACTAGGCGCGTTAGGTGTAGGACCGCTTCCTCCTCCAGATCCCAGCGATGAGGAGAGTTCACAAAGAAATGCGCACGGCAGGCCTTATCCCTGGTATTGCAGCATGCCTGGGGGTTCCTTGTTTGGTGAATGTGCGATGTCGTCTGTTGAGCAGATTAATCGAGAGGCGGACCAGTGGCTGCGTAATCGTGCCGCTCGTGGCCTGATAGATCCGGATCTAGTGGACGCCGGAATCGCAAGAAGCCGCGCAGTGGTGGCAGCGGATTGCGCGGCTCGGCCTGCGGACTGCGCCAGTCTGGACGCGTACGCGGGTTCTCCCGGCTGCGTGACATTGTTTGGTTCGGAGTTTTGCGCGGAGCGTGAGGAGAGTGGTGGGAATATGCTCTTATACGCGGGCTTGGCGGTCGTGGCGGTTGTGGCGGTTGTGATAGTGGCGAAAGGATAGGACAGACACATGCGAATTGGAATGGGTGATTTCGTCGGGGCAAGCTTTCCGCTTCCCCAGAACCCGCTCGCACTTAACGGTATGGGTGAGTTTGTTCCCGCGTGTTTTCCGCTTCCGCAGAACCCGGTAGGGTTGCGCGGTATGGAGGGATGCGAATGCGGCGGAAAGTGTAGAACGGGAATGGATGGATTGGTAGACGACATAACGTCGTCTGTGACAGGCGCGTGGGACAGTGTCACGAATGCCTTCGGAAGCGGGTTCGCGGGCGGGTTCGCGGGCGGGAGTATGCAAACGTATCTCATTGTCGGCGGAATAGTACTGGCGGGCTATGTCCTGATGTCGCGCGGTGGAGGGTACAGAGCGCAAGCCTCAAGCCTGCGCAGGGAGTACCAGCAAAAAGCTGCGGCGCTGCGGTCGCGGTCGGGAAGAGGGTACGCGCGAATTGGTAAAGCTGGACGCGCTGCCTACGCTGCGTTTTAGAAGAGAAAGAAGGAAAGTATGGACTGGATTAAATCAAAGACGACGATTTTCAGTTTGATCGCGGCTGGGGCCGGGTTCGTGGTATTTTCGCCGGAGATTTTTGCACATCAGCCCGTCATCGTTGCCCTGGCAAAGTATGTGATGGTGGGAGGACTTGCTGGACTAGGCATCACGGCGCGAGACAATTCAACGAGTGATGAGCAGGCCGGAGCTGGGAAGGAATAGTAAGGACGAATATGAGCGCATGTACTTCCAATCCGGGTGTTCCGATCTCCATCGAGGAGTACGGGCGGATTGTTGAGTACACAGGCCGCAAGGGATTGGCTGCGGGCTGGTTTGGATCATACCCGGAGGCGAAGGCGGCACGGGATAATAAGATCAAGTCGGGGGGTGATTACTCTATCGTCGAGCATGTGATCGAGAGTGGGATGCACGTTTGGGGAGTGGTTCCGTTCGAGGCCTTGATGGTTGTGAGTGCAGTAAAGAACCCGTACTTGACTAATCGAAAAATTGCGGAATACGCGAGACACGAAAAATGGTCCGAGTTGTCTGATAGTCAATTACAGATAGCCGGGCTATTGATGCCGGCAAGCTCGCCTCTTCAGCTGGCGGTTCAGGCGGAAGCGGATCGCAGGCGCACGGCAGTAAAAAATCCTGAGTACGGTGGGGGTTCGGAGCCTGTGCGGTGGGGATTTATCTCTCCAGGTGGAAAGGAAATTAAGCCTGTCAAGGGAGAATTGCATCATCGTGACATGGTCGCTCGTAAAGGATGGGGCGTTGGAAGGGAGGATGGAACGCGAAAGGGTTACATTGCCTTTTCTGTGCGCGATTCAGGCGCGGCTGAGTTTCAGGTTCAAAGGTTTACGAGTGCAAATAAAAAATTGATTGTGAATGCCATTCGCTCAATGCCTGAAATATACGGCGTGGTTGAGTGGTATTCGTATGAAGGTAGTGGAGCTGGAGACGCAGAGACTCCGAAGGAAGCCATCGCGTGTTTGATGAGTAACGCGGGTACAGGACAGAGGAGAGAGAATCCGCAATCACTGCTTGAATTGTTAAACGCGTGGAGAGCCACGGGCGGCATTGCATTTCATTACCCACGTAAAAAGAGAGTGTCGTTTGACGGAGGCAGGTCCATTTCAGAAGTGGATGCTATTGCCAAGCTCAAACGGGATTTACCGTTAGCTGTCGCGAATCAGGTCGAGAGAGTGAAGATGATTGAAAAGTGGGAGGCGAAGAAAAATCCACAATCCATGCCATTGGATGATGTTGCGAAGCGTACCCAAGCGATGTTCATTTCGCGCCTGAATCCGTCGCTTGCTATTCAGGAATCTGTTCTACAGGTGGCCGAGGTTGTCGCTTTAATGAATCATGCAGGTGCAGGTGTTATTCATGGCAGGGATTACGCCGAAGCTGCACAATACGCTGTGACGCGAAATGAGGATACAGGCGCAACTGAATTGGTTACGGCGAGACAGGGGTTAACGCTGTTAACGGTCGAGAAGGAACCAATTTATAGGGGCGGCGGATTAACACATCTTGCAAAACGGGCTGCGAAAATACTAGATGCGATGGGAACCCGAAACCCTTCATTTGAGAGTGGTGAGTATGGCGATGACATCCGGTACCACCAAATAATCCCAGATGTTCGTATGATACGTGTCCGTGACTTGAAGCCCATGAACAGTTATGAAGTGCGTCGGGTCTCATCTGAGATTGCGCATGAGACGCGATTCAATGAACCTGTAGAGGTAACTGTGTTCGCAGACGGGGAATTAAGAATTTCCGATGGCCATCATCGAGTAGCGGCTGCTAAACAAATGGGAGTGGAGGCGTTGCCGGTTATCCTTCAATCCATCAATGCCAAGGGGTCTACCATTCGCCACTTGATCGAGGACTCAAACAAGCTGATGATCAAGAAAGAGGTAAATCCCGCTTTCATGCCCAATCCGCGGTTCGTTGATCATTACGCCAAAGGTGTCAAGGCTGTCGCTAAATTGACCAAACGTGCTCAAGCCTATCCAACGCTGTACATGCAAGATTTACGTGACGCCTCATCAAAATACGCGGCCAAGTATGAGGACGCAAGTGGCAAAATTCCCGATTCCTTTCAGTATCCTCGTGAGGAGTTTTATCGTGGATTGTATGACACTTTGATTGGCGATGGGCGTCCGAAGTACGCTGTGTTTGAGTATTCAAGTTCCGATCAGTACGCGGCAGGTGATGCTAAGAGTCCGGTGTTCGAGTCCCTGAGTGCCGCAGCGGCCTGGGGGGATAGCAACATAAGCCGTGATGACCATTATTACGGCGGCGCGGAGAAACGTGGGTATTGCACGCGCTTTGTGCGCGGGGCTGCACGGAATCCTGACACGCGAAGCAGTGATGTCGAGGCGATTGATCGTCACTTTCCAATGGCGGGTGAAATAGTGGACGGCAGGGATGTGATGAGCACCGTTCCTAATATGGGCTCGATTGCAGCGTCATTGGATGATTGGGAAACGCTGGATGAAATAAGAGAAGTTTCATTTGACGATTTCGATCAGTATGAGCGCAGCTCGATGCAGGGATTGAGCAAACGAACGCGGCTGCTTGCGGAACAGATTCAGCAAAATAATCGGATATCCCCGTTGATCGTCGTGATTGACAAAGAAGGGCCGTACGTCCTGGAAGGCGGGCATCGGTTTGATGCACTCGGGGCGTTGGGTGCAAAGAGTTTCCCGGCGGTGGTGGTTGTGGAGATAACGGAAGTGGCCGAGAGTATTGAGGCGTCACAAAACCCGTCAACGTTGATCGAGCCGTGGAAGTACCAATGTTTGATCGGCGTGAAAGGATTTAAAGAGCAGTATGGAAAGCTGCCAGATAAGAAAAAGGCATTAAAATTCGGCAAAATCTTTCAGCCTGACAATTTAGATGCATTCGATTTCTTTGACGCGTCGGCATCATTGGCGAGACGCAACTACGAGTACCCGGTTGCTTGGTTCAATTACGGGCAACTGCTTGAGCCCCAGTACAAAGGAACCAAGTTTCCGGCTCCATTGGCCATTGTGACTGAGGAGCAATGGCAGGCGCGGGAACGACAAATGGACGATGACGATAGGCGGGAAAATCCAGCAGTGATCGCTCCAGCAGTGATCGCATTACCTGCTGAAAGGTTTCTCGGAAAGCAACCTGACATGAACACGCGAAGTGATAAGCAATCATTGCTGTGGGAAGTGCTTAGAAGCCGTGGAAAGAATCCGAATACTCCGTCTGAACTTTACAGCGATACTGCGTACGGCAGTCACTACAGGCGCGTCGGGAAGTTGGGATGGGAGATGGAGCCCAGCCATCGTTCACCTGATTTCAAAGGAAAATTGGCATGGGAAAAAGTTCCCAAGTCGGACATACCGGTTATTGAGCGAATGATTGCCAGCGGAAAATTGCTTTTGAAGTCGAATCCGGTGGATCGTCGAAAGGTTTACGCCGGAAAACTGGCCAGCGATTACAAGGCACGTGGAATAGGCCGTAGCCGGGCTTGGTCGGAATTCGTTATTGATCGCCGGTTATCTCCTGAAATTGATGCCAGCGAGTTCTATGCCCACTACGACATTGCAGATCCAACGCCTCTGGTTGACGCCTCTGATGCCGTTCCGGAGGCGCAGAAAGCTGCGTTAGGCGTTGATCCTGAGTTTGCAGACCACGGGGCGAGGGTCAGAGTGACTTCGCGGCCAGGAACACGGCACGAAGAAGTTCAAGACGGAGTGATCACGAGGACGTTGATCGGAGGAGACGGTACGCCGGTTTACGAGGTGGATTTCGGGGGAGGGTACGGTGTTCGTGTTCCTTCAGGCGATAAGGTGGAAATGATGAACCCGAAGAAATTGAAAGCTCCTATTCCTGAGAGTTATCAGGTGCAGCTTGTAGAGCAATTTGGCAGACCCATTTACGTGTGGGAAAGCATGGGTGAGTTGGACGACAACTACGTTCACAGGCTCGAATTCACGTCCCTTGTAAACTTGCGGATTCATTTGTGGGAAATGTATCCCGTCAAGTTCCAGAATAAAGTCTTGAAGGATTTAGAAGCCACCGGGCAATCCACCAATCGCGGAGAAGCGGCATACGATGCGCCCGTATGGGATGGCTTTTTACACAACAAGGCCGTATGGGATGTACGGGATGTACGCAAAAAGTCGAACCCCTCGACCAAGGCCAAGGCCAACGCGCTAATCAATTTGCTCGGTAAGCTCGGGTACGCGGCTGAAATCGCGTACGAGTCGAAAGCTACCCGTGGGGAATCGTATGGCTACGGGCTGTCGCGCGGCAAAGGGACAGCCGCGTTTTATAAGGTAACATCAGACGCGTCCAAGAGCCTGCAATACGTTGCCGAGATAGTGCTGGACGGAACGCCGAAGGAATTGGAGTTCGTACAGGTTCAATACCCAAATGAATACCTAAGCGTTACGTCTAAAATGGGAAAGAAAAACCCATCCTCCTCGGCAGCTGAAGTCTTCGAAATGTTTCATGGCGAGCCGTCCAATAAAGAGCTGGTGTATCGGTACGAGGAGCATGAGCATGAACATCTAGCTCAAATTGGACCGCTCGTTAGTCTAAAGTTCATCACGCCATTTGGAAAGGAAGTGACAATGCTTGCTCCAGATCCGGATGGGGGAGATTTAAGCGCGGTGGTACAACTATGCTGTTCCGAGAATCGTACGCAGCTGTACTTCACCGGAGGGGAACAGGAGATTCCGAGGGAGGGGCTGGAGAAAATGGGGTTCGCGGAAGGTTCCAACGACTTCAAAGATTTGATGCTGCTGGGGGTTCTGTGTGAGGTCACATACAGGACAAAAAAAGGCTTCGACAAGTTTAAGCTGACCGATTATTATCACGAGCTGGGCGAAGAAACCGGCGTCGAACCTGTGCTCCTCTATGACCTGCAAAGCGGACTATTAAGAGTTGCGGGCGGGCAATACCGTATCGAAGATGTCGGAATCTGTAATTAGAGGTCACAATGACAACGGACAAAAATGTGGCGAATGGAAGAACATCCAATCGAAATCCGGCAACAAAATTTAGCTACAAAATGGCCGGGATGCCAAAGGACACGGAGTATAACCGATTACCATTCGGAAGGCAGATTGAACATGCCCGGCGCATTGAAGCGTTCAAAAAAAGCGCGAAGCATGATTATTTCAGCACTAAGAGGCGGTCATTCGCTGCGGGGCTGAAGGAATTTAAGGGCCTGTATGACGTCACGGAGTACTTCACGCTCAACACTGAAGGGCCGAATTACAAGGACGATTCGGCGGAGATTTGGTATAAGACGGCGGAGCAGCAAAATCCAAGGGGGTCACGTAATGCAGGTGACGGCGAAATGAGCCGCGATACGTTGGAGCACGCGGCATTTGACGCGGGGAAAAAGTGGATTACATCCGGCGCGTATGAGACAGCGGGCGTGGCTAATGCGCGTGTTCACCGGTACGGCTTTTTACGCTGGTCGGGTCGCCTTTCGGTGGGCGAGGAAAGACGCGCTGGTACGACAAGCGCCCGCTTAGAAAAGGCATTTCGTGAAGGCGTCGCCGCAGGAAAGTGGAGCATGAAAAACGAAAGCACGAAGAAGCGAAACGGCAGTGATGAAATTCGCGAATTGACGCTTTACATCAACAACAATTCGACGCTGTATCGCCAGCAGACTGCGATTCACAATAACCTGATTTCAAAAAAGTCGCGTGGAATGTACAATCACGCCTTGGCTCAAAAAGCACTCATGCATCTCGCCAATGAGGGGGCGAAGATGTATGCGCAAGAGTACGGAGGGCAATGGTCCTCAATGTTTTCGGTCGCGGATCGCACGCGTGTGGCGCGTGCGTTGGCCGATGACTTCCAGGCGCAGTACAAGAGCGACAAAGGGTACGAGCCTACGCGGAACCCGCGCGTGGGGGATTACGAGCTGACGATTATAAGGCTTTGGAAGAGCGAAGGCGCTTCGGCGGGCTATTTCAAGTGGGAACGTACGAGTCCTGTCGCGTATCCCTCTTCGGGCTGGAAGGACGCGGGCTTGGTGTCCGGCTACATTGGTCCGCGCGGCGCGTTCGTTCAGTTTAATCAATTCATGGCAAAAGGCATGAACGCTAATAGTGCTAAGACGCCTGCTGCCATCCGTGAAGTGATCCTGAAAATACTGAAAGAGCAGGCGTGATTCACGCTCTCGCTCAAAAATAAGTTTTTTGAATTTTTAAGGAAAGGAGAAAACACATGGCTTTTACAGTTACTTACACATATCCAGTTGCAGGGGCGACGGCTCCAACGGCTGCCCAAATGGGCAACGCGAATACGGTTCGCGCGGGTATCATTGCGACCGCAGACGGTGATACTGTTGCCACGGTCACGCATAACATGGCGTTGTCCGTTGCGGAGTTAGCTGCCGGGCAGCCTGAAGTGGTCTTTACCGGAACACTTTCGCAGGCTCTGACAGCATTGTCCAGTTGGACGCTTACAACTAAGACAACCAACGCGATTACATTAACCAAACTCGTGTCAACGGGTTCGGGCAATGCCGCATCGCAGTTGGATGTCGTAATTCGGCGTCCGCATACGATCCAGCAGTAAATGCGCCGCGAATCGGCAGAGGAGGAAAGACAAAAATGATGGTTGCGAAAGTACGGCGCGTGGCAGCGAATCCTAAAAAGCCGATTCGCGCGTCGAGTAGGCGTAATGGGGCTCCAAAAAAACGGAAGCTCTCGGCAAAACAAATTAAACACTTTGGGACGAAGCGGCAAAAGGCCGCTTTAACGGCCAAACGACGACGTTCGACGGGCGCGGGTGTGGGGAGATCCACGACTAAGCCTGTCGTAGTCATTGTCAGATCGGCTAAAGCGCGGCGTCCAAGGCGGGCAAAAAGAAATCCGATTCAGGCGTTGACGCTTGGATTTATGAATCCACGAAAGGGAGGCACAATAATGGCAAAACGAAAGCGAAAGGTGAGGGCTCGGGCTTTCACCGGTGGCGTGAAACGTCGGCGGAAAAACAGCGCTTCCGGGCGTCGTCGCACGGCTCGGAGTGTTTCGATGGTTCGGCGGAACAGCCGCAGGGGCGGAAAGCGTAATCCGGCATTTTTCGGAAGCTCGGTAACTACGACGGAGATGATTAAGTACATCGGAGGGGGCTTGATTGGCGTGGCTGCCACAAAGGCTCTTGTCCCGATGCTGCCTGACAGCCTCCGGGGTTCCCAGGCCATGGCGGTCGCCAGCTCGTTGGCGGTGGCCGTTGCGGTTGGCTGGGCCGCGTCGAAGGTGGATGTCAAGATCGGTTCCATGGTCTTGTTCGGCGGTCTGATGCAGGCCGCAAGCGTATTTCTCAATTCGTATGTTCCGCCGGTTGGTCGATTCATCGGTCTCAGTGGCGGGCGTGGAGTTGGTGAATTTGTTCCGGCTCGTTTCCCTGTGCCGCAAAATCCAATTTTGCAAAGCGGTGGCGGCGGGATGACGATGGCCCCTTCGCGGGCTTATCAGTCTGCCTACTAGGCAGACAACAAACAGGAAAAGGAAAGAGAGAGGGAATGATTCATGGCAGGCATTAACGCGGAACAAGCCGCTGCTGGACAGCAGCAGGCTGCAAGTGGGCAAGTGGCCTTTATCGTCGATTCTTTTCGAGGTACGCTATACGTCCTCGATCAGTTAGACGTGCAGGACACGCCGATCTACGACACATTGACCTACGCGGCATCCGCGGCGGTCACACAAAATAACTCACGGTTCTTCACCAACGTCGGCACGGCGTCCGGCAAGACCATTGCGCAGACCAACCTGGATAGTCCAGGGAAACTGAATGCTCCTGAGGCATTTAGCGTGTTTGGTAATTCCATTTACTGGGATTCAGGCATTCTACGCGCCGACTTGAACAGCGTGTTGCAAAGCTTCGTCTACGAGTTCTATCTCCTGACGAAGTATTACCAGCGTGCTCCAATCTGGCACTTTAGTGCTGGTGCCGGGATTTCGGGCGCGACAACGCGGACATCGGAAAGCTTCTACACCAACGGCTTTCCGGATCGGAACAGCATGCACAAGCTTGCCATTCCGATAATCATCAGCAACCAATTGTCTTTCTACGGCCAGCTGGCGGGAACATCTGTCACGCTTTCGGCGTCTGGCGTCGGGATGATTCTTATCTCGCGTCTCGTCGGCCTGTATGCTCGCGCCATTCAGTAGTCACTGAGTGAGTGAGTGAACCTGGGCAGGGGATGCTGTATTGCATCCCCTGCCCTACAATCAACAAAATTAACCGGCATAGGTGCACATTATGAGTTTTCCGTACATTACCAACCCGTTCGCGCCGTCCGGTCTGGCAGTTCCGCCGGTGGCAGGAATTCACGAGGAAAGTGCGATTTACGTGTTTTCGTTCGTGCTGACGGCGAATCAGATAAAAACGAATCTGGAGGTCAGCATTGACACGGACTCGGATTTCTATCTGAAGGGAATTGTGATCGCCAGCGCAACGAGTGACTTTCGCTTCCGTTATGCGGACGAAAGCGGGTACTACACATCAAACGCGATGTTGGACTCTTCCGCAATTCCCGTCAATGCGGCATTACCATTTCCCGTTACCCCTCAATTGCGCTACAGCGCGGGCGGACGAATACCCATCGACCTGACAGACACGAGCGGAGCTGGAAATACGATTAATATGTGGTTCCTGGGAACCAAACGGTTTCAGAAGTCACGATAGAAAGATAGTATGTTTTACACTCCTCCCGAAGGCTACATAGATCAGCCATTTTTTTGGTGCTACGACACTGATGATGTGTCGGACGCCACAAGTCCATACAACATTGCCGTTAACCTTCCCGGTGGATATGACTTCATACTTCGCCGGATAACGGGCGTGAACTCGGTACTCAATCCGGCCACGGGAGGGTTCACAGTGAGAGTCGGGAATCGGGTGAGGCAATTGGCGAGCGGTGTCCTTGTAAACCCGCTCAAACTCGCGGATTGGCTGTTAGCCTGCGAGATCACCTATCCGGAGTCTGGGGCAATCTCCTTCGACTTGTACAATACGCTAAAGCAATCGTTGCCGTCGTCGGAAGGGGCGATTCCGTACGGTCAAATTGCATATCAGGGCGTGCGAAGGCGTAAGGGGCAGGACTCGACACTGCCCGGTAGACGATTTAGGAGGATGCCGTTTCATCTCGTACTGCCCATCGACCTGAATTGGTCGTATTTCAGTACGCAGCGTGCCCGGCGCTTCTCGTTCGTGGTGGACAATTTTGATTACGAGATGCATGGCGTGTTTTGGACGGTGGATGTTCCGGGAATCATTGAATTTCATTTTGAACCTGCCACGGACCTGTACTTTACACAGTTAGCGCTCGGCTCCATAGCTTCGCTGGTCGTTGTCAATTCCGCGCCCAATCAGGTGCTGGGAGTTACGGTTCTCGGGCAGGTTGTGACGCTCACAATTGCCACCAACGGCGGGGGCGCGGAGACATCGAGTCTCGCGCAGGTGAAGGCAGCAATGGACGCTGTTCCCGCCGCTGCCGCGTTGTTTGCGACGACTATCGTGGGAGATCCTACATTGACCGCTGGTATTCCAGACGGGCCGTACGCGGCCACGACAACCTACGGGCAGACGATTGAGCAGGCATCTGCTTTCGCAGGCGGCATGGCGAAGTTTGTGCTTTACGATTACGCTAAAAATGGCCTGATGCCCGTGCCGATGAGGATCGAGTACCTAAATGAGCCTCTGCCATACGGAAGCGTAGGAACCTACAAGAGCGGCGCTCTATTGCCTGTTTTGGTGTACCCAAAGGATTCGGCGATTGCTGTGGACATCGTCTCGCTAATACCAACTGGACCCGCGTACAGACTCAATCTGAACGTGCTTGGAATGCAAAGGCAGCCCTGCTAATGACTACACCCACATCGCAGGTAATTCCTGTTCCATCTGTTCCAGACTTCGAACGAGTGTCCGATGGATTCTTGTACAACTTTCGGCTTCGTCCCTCATGTAACAACTATCTACCTCTGGCCTTGGGAGCGGGCATGCTGGAAGTGCGTGCCGCGTTCGGAGACCGCAGGCCGCGATATCATGCCATTCCCAGCGAATCAGGGCTGTTAGTCCAGCCTACAGGGTTCTATGAGGAGCAGTTTCATTTGACCCCTGGGACGTTGATATGGGGGATCATGGTCGCGGCATCTGCGGCGGTGACGGGAGTGAATCTACTGAATTATTCATTCCGGCTTACGGATCTCCAGACCAACCAATTGCTGTTTAGCGAATTCGCGGAGATTAATTGCCTTTCCTCGTTTACAACGAACGGAAGTCCGTTGATTCTGCCGGAGCCGGCAATTGTATTAGCACCTGGAGTACTGTTTGCCGAGATCGGTGCTTATCAGTCTCAGGGGTCATCGAGTGAGCAGGCGGCGTTTCAAATTATTTTGTTTTGCTCGGAGCCGATCAGCCCTTGTGATCCAAGCACGCTACAGCGGCAGGGGGGACAGTAGTAATGAAGCGAGAATGGTGCATAGATAGTCCAGACTCTCGCGCTGTAGTCGGGCAGGATGGCTATACAGCGTACGGCAGGAGTGGCGTGAATCCCGCCTTCTCAGCGGGCTCCGTGGTAGGGGAGGGACAGATCGCCTCTCCCGCGATGGCGGATCGTCCTGGCGCATCCTACGACGGCAATACTGCCAATGGATCGCCGGGGCAGACGCCAGTGTATGACGACAACGGCGGTGGGGGCGGAAGCGATGTGAGTGCGGTCTACGGAGGCACTTTATTACTGCGCAATCGGAGATGGAACCCTATCGGGCATGGAAGTGAATGGAATTATCCAGGGAGGGGTCCGATGGCTCCCGGCGGGATTCCGGCGTCTGACCTTCCATCGGTACTGAGAAGCAATGATTGCGTGGCAGGGCAGGTGAGATATACACCCATGAATCCACGGGCATCCATGATGATTTCGGAACGTACGAATCAGCTGATGCAGATGGCGGAAGGTTGTGCCTTCGTGGATCGGCGCTATCCTGTTCCTCCCACGCAGGCACAACCACGGAATGGCCGTGAGTTCCAGGAAATGAGGAGTATCGGACTAAGTACGTTTGTGGATGACATCAATACCGTCATTGGGACTTTTCAAGTTCCCTGGGGATGCAATGGAATGCTTAATCGCGTAGTGACGCAACTGATGAGTTCTACCGGGTTTATTGAGGGCGGTGGAGGCATGAAGTGGCGCGTACAAGTGGGAAGCGTGTACGCGCGGAACCTGGGTGAAATTTTGTTCCAGTACGGATCACTCACTCAGTCTGCGTTTGTTGTTCCGGGGTACGGAATTAAATTGGTGAGCGGACAGCTGGTGACGCTCATCGGCAATAAGCCCACGGGGAGTGCAGTGATCGGTGCCGGAGCACGGGTTGCGATGGGAGTATTTGGCTGGTACTGGCCAAAAAAGTAAAGCTGATAACAAAATAAAACGGCAGGCTCCCCAAGATGGAGCCTTTTTAGCGGAAAGGATGCGCATGGACGGCGTAACAATTAACAACGAAACCGAAAGACATGTAAGGATTTCTGGAGGCCTGGGGCTGTGGCTGCATGTGATCATCAGCGCCGTGGCTGTCGGTACGATGTACACAACCATACAACGCGACATAGCAGAGCAGGGAAGAGCCATACAGGACATCCAGCAACGTCGAACGGAAAGCAGCAGATTCGAGAACGAAGCGCTACAACGTCTCGCAAGGATGGAAACCACCTTGGACGATTTGAAAGAAAGAATTAGAGGAAAGAAGTAAATTATGAAAGCTCTTTTGATAGGCGTCGTGATCGCGCTTGCGGTTATAGTCCTCAGCGCTCAAACGATAGTACGGCCAGAACAGCTAGGAACGGTTCCGGCACAAATGATGATGAGGGCATTTGTGTTTCTGCCAAACGGCAGAGCACAACTCATTGAGCTGGGTTCCGAGTTTGTCATCTCAAACGGAAAGCTGACGATTGCTATTGCTCCTCCCGCTGCCAGCAGGTTCAAGATAGTCCGTACGATTGTGGCGCAATCGGCGGATGGCTCGTATCCAATGGTGGAGGGGCAGGTAAACAGAGGAGGCGTGGCACAAACGGAGGGAATAGATTACGACGTCATTGGAGGGAAAGTGATTCCCAAGATGCAATGGCCGTGGAATGTTGACGACATCGTGACGGTGGACACCGTCGCAGGAAAGCCGTAAAAAAAAATGACACCCGCAATGACGAAAAGAACGCGAACCATGAACGGGGCAATGGTTGCCCTTCTTTCGTTGGGCACGATACACGCGCAGCCCCAGCAAACGCTTGTGATGACAACGCCTCCCCCTGCCGCTGTAGTGCAGGCGTCGGGAGTGTATACGGGGCAGAGTTTTTCCGGATCTCAGCCTGTTTGCTACTTCGTTGTCGCGCGATATCCGGTTGGAGCCACGCCTCCGTTCGGGCCTATATGCGTGCCAAACTCACCTGGAATTGTTGGGTTGAACGCCACGCGATTTATTACGATCACATGGCAGGCTGTGGCGGGTGCGAGTACTTACGACGTAGTTCGCTCCTCCACGTCGTCCTATCCACTTCCGTGTGTGGATTGCGCCGTAGGCGTGGGTCTCACTGCCACACTGCTGATAGACAATGGGATTACAGGTGTGGCGTATCCCAACACGGGATACGTCAATGCTGTACAGGCATCCGCTGTGATTCGTGTGGAGAATCGTGAGAAAGCCATCCCGCAGGTGCAATTGGCAATCAATGGCGGCGCAGCACAACAGGTTCCGACTGTAGTGGGCGTGCCGCTGATAAACGAGTGTGCAAAATTTGACGCGGATGGAAATATATTAAGCGCGGGAACTTCGTGCGGATCTCCCGCAGGAAGTATAACCACAGCTGCGGCTTCGTTTGCGACGGGCGATCCAATCATCGGCGCAGCGGGTGCCACGCCTATTGTCGCTGCCGGTACGCGCTCGGGCAACACAACTGTATTCGCCACCGTATCCGGCGCGACGACGCTAGGGCGGTGCGCACAATGGGGCAGCACCGGCAATCTCATAGAAAGCGCAAGCGCGTGCGGCACGGGTACAACCATTGCACCGCCATATAACTCCAGCGATGGCGGGACCACATTCTGGGGTCCGGCTTGGCAATTACGTAAGCCGAACAGCTACGGCGCATGGACGCAAAACAATTGGGGCGCGTCAACTGTAGTAGTAACAAACGGCGCGTTTACGCTCACATTTCCGAGTAACGCTGCCGTAGCGAATGTACGCTCTTACACCAGCCCGCTACCAGGAGGAAGCAGCTGGACCGCTGAATTTTTGTACGCCAAGACAGGGCCAGCGAGGAATAACGAGTATTGCGGAGTTGGGGTTCGCGAGTCCGCTACCAGTAAAATGGTATGGGTCGGTGCGCAGGGAACGAACCCGGTGCAGGTGATGAATTACACAAACGATACAACGCGAACCTCCACCAGTTTTTCGCTCTCATGGACCTTGCCGTCTGTCAGCATGTGGGTCCGGATAATACGTAGCGGCGCAACGCTGTCGTACGAGTTAGGATCCGATCCACTCAACTATTTCATGTTGTTTTCTGGAGCAACGACGGTGTTTTTCACGACCGCGCCCGATCAATTGGGCGTGTTTTGCGACGTCAATAACGGCTCCAGCGGACCCGTTTACATGAACCTGTTAAGCGCGTTCGCGCAGTAGTTCGGAATCAGATCGGAACTTGATAGTATGTGTAGGAAAGGTTCACACAAAAATAATGTCCAGTAAGAAAAAAAATGTTGAAACGCCTGTAGACGCGACGTCCAATCACGTCGTGTCTGTGGCTGGAATTGAATTGCGCCTGGAGTCCACTATCGCACCTGCAAGGCTGCAAGCGTTTTCGGCTCCCAACGCGCTTCAAAATGCGAGCGTTGAAACGACGATAGAGCTGTGCACGGCGTTGGCGAGTTTGAAAAAATTCGACGGGCTAATGGCGTACGTGCTTCCCGGCACGTACCTCGCGGGGCCGCTGCCCGAGGGTGCGATAGAGTTGGCCACGTTCTTGGATGAGGGCGCGGGAGTGGATGATCGCCTATACCTGCACGTTGTGTTGCCAAGCAGCAATTCGACGCCAATAAACGTCGGCCTGCTACTGAAGGCGTTCTCCCATGGATGGGCGAACGGAATCCAAACGATACTCTTGGAAGCGTACATGGATGGCGGGAATCCGCTCATCACGCTCGCAGGTGCGTCCATACTGCAACGCGCAATTTCGGCATACGCGTCGAGTGTGTTCGGTCCTTTCGCAGCGCCATCTGCTCCCACCGATCCGTTTGCACAGCCTACGGTTCCGTCGAATGACGCTGAGGAAGAACAGAGGCGTCAGTTCTCTGGTCGATAAGGTCGCGTAGCTCCTCCACGCGCTGAATGGCCCTGCAATCGTTCCTGTCTCCCGAACGGCGCAGGGCCTTTTTCTTGTAATCACAATTGGAAAAAAAAACAAATGCCCCTGATAGACAATCTGGCACAAAGTATCGCGACGATGGAGGGCTACTTCAAGCCTGGAACCATTGCGGCAAAAAATAACAATCCCGGCAACCTGCGAAGCTGGGGAAGCAATCCCACGCAAAACGGTTACGCGATTTTCCCCACTCCGGAGGCGGGCTGGACCGCGCTGCAACGTCAGATCGAAATTAACATCGGAAGAGGGCTCACACTAAATGAGTTTTTCGGCGGCAAGCCTGGGGTGTATCCCGGATACGCGCCTTCCGCGGATTCCAATAATCCGTCACACTACGCGCAGTTCGTTGCAGGCCGCGCGGGAATTCCAGCGGATCGCCCGATCACGGCGTTCTTGAATAACGATTACCCGGATTCAGAACCCGCGCCCTACATTCCCGGCTTCACGCCGGATGGACCAACGGAGGATGACAGTATTTTTGACATAGACATGGAGAGCGGGACGGGATTGGTAATCATCGCGGGCCTACTGGCGGCCGGCATATGGATGAGTTGGAAGGCTTAACCGGCGCACAACAGTCAAAAGTGATTCGTTGCTCTTCTTTGGTTCCCCCTCCTCATATACTATGGGTTGGTGATATCCAGAAAAGCGAGCCCGGTAAAACACCAAAGTCCTACTACTGAGACAGCGAAAGCTGTTGGATATGTACGTGTCAGTACGCAAGAGCAGGCAACCGAGGGCTTCAGCCTTGAGGCTCAGGTCGAGAAATTGGTGAAGTATGCCGCTGCGAAAGACTTCGAGCTGCTCGGGATCTACAAGGAAGAGGGCGTGAGCGGAAAGGTTCCACTCGCGAGCAGGCCGCAGGGAGCCGCTCTGGTGGAGGAGCTGGGCCGCAAGCGGACTATGCACGTCCTGGTAGTTAAGCTGGACCGCTTGTTTCGCAACACCCACGACGCGCTGACGTACGCGAATAAATGGGATCAAAGTGGAACCGCGCTCCATGTGTTGGACATGGGGGGCGATGCGGTAGACACAAAGAGCGCTCTGGGCAGAATGTTTTTCACCATCGCAGCAGGATTCGCCGAGATGGAGAGGCGAATCATAGGCGAACGAGTGACGGCAACGCTAAATCACATGAGACTGACGGGGCAGGTTTATACCCGAATTCCTCCCTTCGGGTTCGAAAGGCAAAACGAAATGGATGAAAACGGGAATGTCGTGAAAAAGCTGTTAGTGAAGGTTCCGGAGGAAATTGAAACCATCACACGGATACTGCGATGGCGAAAAAACGGAATGGGATATTCCGCGATCGCCCGAGAACTAACGCGCCTAAGAATCCCCACAAAACGGGGAGGAAAGTGGTATCCGGTAACTGTCAGTGAAATTCTGCGCATGTACGGAGAAGAGGGCGAGGGGACAGCGATTTGAGATCGCGATCCGCGAGGCGCAAAAGCGTTGCTCTGCGGCATTAGAATACTCACATGTCTCATATATCTCCCATAACCTTGGCCACTCCGGCCTGCGCACGCTGTCATGGCACGGGCTGGATGCACGTGCGAAAGGTGAACGTGTGCATCTGCGTTGGGCGCCGTTTGCGCGGAGCCCTTACCTTACCGATGATAGAATTTCCATCGATCCGCGGAAGGGGATGCACATGGAGTTTTCCACTAGCAGACGTGAGGATTGACACGACCTGGTGGCTGCGGAGACACGCGCTATAGGTGATCAGGACTCCGCAACACCTTCAGTCACACCTTAACGCGCCTGAAGGCGTCCTGGGCGGCATTTATACCGCTTTCACACGTCACGATCAATCGAATCCGCGCTGACAAGCTGGCTTTCCGCCACAAGGATGTGTACATCCGCGCTCTCTTCAAGATCTCCCAACACTTCCAGCAGGTAATGAGGCTGGTCGCCGGTGGATGGGGGGTCCATCCAGTAAAGATAGCCTACAGGGCTTCCGCACTGTTCTGCCGCATCATAGGATTCCCAGATTGCCACAATCCGGCCGGATGTTCGGCATGAAGGGAGCAGGGAAAAGCGATAGACGTGTTGACGGCAGCTAAACCGATGCAATCGCACTTCATCAACGTTCACTATCGGCATCTCGCCATTGAGCACTTTCCAGTAGCTCACCACTCCTGCCAGGAATGAACCTTTGGCGGTTTCCACGTAATCGTCAACAAACGTACTTGCCAGCACCTCGTACTGCAATTTGATTTCGGCAGGCAAGCCGTTTTCGCCTGGAGTGTCCAGACCCAATTGCTTCCGAAACGGAGCACGAACCTCCTCTCCCGCATCCCGTGCGAATGCCCTTGCCAGCGCATTCATACGTGCCAACACATCGTTTTGATTTCCCATGATCCCCTTTCCATGCCCAAACAAAAACGGCGCTTCCCGCGAAGGAGCGCCGTTTTCATGCCGATTTAACCAACACATGCCGTCAGATCAGACTCAAGCCTAGCAGTCTGCAAAAAAGCTGTCAATTGGGTTCCGGCGACGGCACTACCGGATGGCGACGTAATCAGATGGCGATTTTGCATCTGCCGTTATGAATTCCAGCAAGTCATTCATGTGCGGAACGCCTTCGAATGACACGCTGTACTCCCCGCTGGGTTTCCAGCTGTGACCTGTCTCCGGTTCCCCCTGCTGGCTAACAGGAAGCAACATGCCATAACCTTTCCCATCCCGCATCTCAAAGATGGAAGCCTGTCTGCCCCCACGTGTCTGAAAAATGCCCACGCGGGCAAGTTGTAGTTTCATGTTTCTTTCTTTCTTTCTTTTTTTCTTTCGTTGGGCAGCTACGAATGGAACAGAACAGACGGCTGCACGTCTTGATCGCTCGCTAATCGATTAATCACATCATACTCACGACGTAGTTTTCCGGCGCGAATGGAAATCAAAACCGCCTCCAGGTCAAAGCGCTTTGCCTTCAGCTCCGCGTGATGCAAAACACCAGCAGCGTTGATGATTCCGGCACTCCTGGAAATCGCCTGCGTCGATATGGCCAGCTCATTCAGAACCGTTTCCAATTGCGCATGCGCGTCTATCTCCTTCTTCAGCTCCTCCAGCTTCGCCCTTATGGCCTCGGGATTTAATGACATTGGGTTCATACTCTGTACTTCCTTCTTTCTTTGTATTTGCTGCCCTTTTGACAGCGTTCTGGGCCAGCACTCAATGATCGTGCCCCACACCTTAACGTTTACTCTGCTTATTCTGCAAGAGTAAATTGCATGCTGCGAAATAGGTGTGCTGATTTTTCGCTTCCGCCATTTCCCATTCCTCTTGAAAGTGGTGGCGGAAGAACAGCGTGAATGACTTTTCCCTCTCGACCAGCTCCAAATACTTCGAATAGAAATCATCACGCGCGGTCTCGTTCACACTTTTAATTTCAGCCTGCGAGATGGAATCGAGTTCCGCCAACACCTTAACATTGGCGGCGGTCAGTCTTAAACGTTCCTCCTCGTTTACGTTCCACTTCTTTCGTCTCCTGCCTTCATCGGTCCAAAATCCAGCAGCGAACCCGAAGCCCAGCAGGGCAATCACCATTGTCCAATTTGCTTCCATCATTCTTTCCCTCTTTTTTTATATCCACTTCACGACATCTGGGCTTGTTGCAATTCGCCGGGCAAGCTGTGTCGGGTTCCCCACGATCACTAAATTACTTGCGTCTCTCACACGGGATAAAGCAACATACACCATTCCCTCGGCTCCTGCCATCAGGTTTCTTACATCAATTTGCGCGGAGTCCAGCGTCAGCCCTTGGCTCTTGTGATAGGTCAAGGCATATGCCAATTGAAGGGGCATGTAATTAATTGTTCCCATCACCCAGTGGCGCTCAACTGGATCGTAATACGGACGTTTCTGTGATCTAGCCAACGCCACGTATGCACGCCAATGTGCCAAATAGTGCGCCCAGCGAATGGCCAATTCTGAAGGTTTGTCACTCTCCTCCTCCTCCTCCTCCTCCTGTTCCTCCGGCTCTATGTACAGCGCAGGCGGGTCTGGGCCATCCCACTCCATTGGATCGTACTGTGACGGTACTTCTTTAACTACAGCGGAGCGTTGGATACGCTTGACTGTTCCACTCCATCCCGTTACAGGGAAAGAGACTTCAAATTCGCTCGAAGTGGGACACAAACGCGGGAGAACATGTCCGATGCTTCCATTGGCGTAGACAATACCCTGATGCCCATCTTCCAGCGCCTCTCTTCTGTTGGCGAGGGCCATCACCTTGGCCTTCGCCTTTAATCGCAAGAAATCAGGTATCTGCTTCCATTCCGCTTTTTGGATTCCCCACCTAACTGCAACACTTTCCCACTCCTCCCCGTCCAGTTGCGCATACTTTTCTTTGTTATGGAGGTTTACACTGTCCCGCGTAGGGTAAAGCGTAGTTCCCGCGAATTCCCGATCAGGCTTGCTAATAAACTTTACTCCGGCATTTACCAGCGCAACTGCCGTACTCACACCTTTTCCCTTCCTGGCAGCCAGCAGCGCTATTGCAAATTTTGGATCAGTTTGTCTCCATATTTTTGTCAGAACCTCCGTGTGTGCCTCAAATAGCGGCCAGCACTTGGCCTTGAAAGCGTATCTGCCGGTGACGGGCGGCAGTTGCAAAAAGTCGCCAGTCAAAATCAACCCGAACTGTGATGCCCTTCCATTCCGCAGGTTTGCGATAATCTCCACGGCGTCCAGGCAACACTCGTACAATTCGTCCAACATGTCTGCTTCCAGCATACTGACCTCATCCACGACAATCGCCTTATAACCGTACGCGTACTGAACAATTCTGTGCACGATACTCACGCGGTTTTCCCGCATGCTGTCCAAGTCATAAAACCCCAGCGCAGAATGTAATGTCGTGACAGAAGGCCCCAGATTCAACGCTGCCACGCCAGTAGTGGCAGTAAGCAATGCGAACTGGTGATCTCCCTTTAGCCTTTCATTCAGCAGATAGCTTTTCCCGCTACCCGCCGGGCCGAGGATGCAAGCCAGTCTCATTTCCTGCCCCTTCCTGTCAGCCGCGCCTTGACAGCGTCAATGGCATAGTGAATCGCACATTGATCTATCGTAGTGAAAAACGCAGCCAGTATCACGGTCTCCTGCTTCATAGCTTCAATCCCAAAATCAACAGCGGATCGGCAGCACCTGCCATGCATCCACGTCGCCCCGTACAAAACGCCAAGGGTGAAAACAAGGAACAGAATACAGCAGACAATTCCAATGGCGATTCCCAAAAACAGCGCGAAGTGTTGAACATCCACATTCCGCATCGTTTCCGGAATATCCAGCATTCCCAGTTCCTTCAAAAACTCCAGCCTGATTCCCTTAAGAGCCTCACTCATAGCCGAACCTTCCTACTTTGCATTTCCCCGTGCAAAGGCTTAATCACCATTCCACTCCCCTGCACGCAAACAAGAGTGCCGTTTTCCTTCACGGCATGTACTGCCAGCACCAAGGCCAGCCTCCACTTTTTATACCTAATTCCCTTCCTCTGGCATACAGGACATGTCATACGTCGCACAATACAACCTCCTCCATGTCCGTCCAGTTCTTGCCTTTTTTGATTTCAGCGTCACACCAAAATCCACTCCCATCCGGCATAAGTATTGTAGGACTTTGAATGCGCATTGCCCTCCACAATTCGTATTCACATTCATCAACCAACACATCGGGACAATGAAATAGCAGCGCATCGTGGATGTCGTTGATGAGTCCCCATCGCTCCAGCAATCCTTGCTCTTCCAAAGTTCTCATCACAAACTTTTTATGACCAAACGCATTGGCAGCGGGCCGGAATGCTATTGCCTTCTCCCAATCCTTGCCATGCGCCCATACCCGCGCCCGCACGTCCCATGTCTTTGCATTCCAGAACCACCTGACAGCGCCGAAGCGAGTCACAAGTTTCTTCTCTCTGTGCGCCAGCTCCGGCGATTCCACTCTGTATCTCGCGCACTCCGGAAACTCTCCGCTTAACGTGTCAATGACTAATTGCACTTCGTCTTTATTGTTAAAGCTCTCCCGATTCATGCCGAACATAGTACTGGCCCCGAGGCCGAACCCGTAACCCAAAATAGCGGGCTTTGCCTTGAGATTTCGCACACGAAGAAAGCTTTTTTTGATCCACTTCAAATAATCAGCCAACTCTTCATCTCCCCACGACAACGCAACATTTCGCTTCTCATCCTTGACCAAATGCGCCGTCAGATACGAGTGAATGTCGAGCCGCGCCAGCCGCATATACCTGTAATCCTTCGCTTCTTCTCCCAACGTAAGAGCGTGGAAACTTCTCCAATCTCCCTCCACCAGTGTGAATCCCGGTTTAGACTTTATGCACCTTCCAAACTCACTGGCCAATTCCCCCATCTTCGAAGGATTCGGCCTGTTCTGTGCATTTGGACTTGTGGAGGAACTTTGGCCTGTAGCGGGAGTGTTACCAAACTGCGGATGTGCGCAGCCGTCATCGTGGGGCATCCATCCCAGCCCGTAGGTCACCGCAAATTTGTTAAATTCCCGGTGCTGAATAACTCTCTCGTACAAAGGGTCTTTGTATTTGAGAATCATCCTTTCTAAAGTCTCTTTATCCATCGCCCGTTTTCGCTTAGCATTCATTGGAATATGATGCCCGCGGAATGCGGCATACGTCTTTAGTTGCTTTGGGGACGTCTTAAACGGAAGTAGCGTAGTCCATCTATCAACCATCCCATGAATCTCGCCACTCCCCTTGCAATCAGGGCAATCAAGCAGGCAAGTAGCGATAGAAGGCAATACGCGATCACAGTCTTGACAAACCATCTTTTTCCCCTTTGGTTTGCCTCCACATTCAAGGCACGTATCGCTGCGTGTCTTTCGTACGCAACTACATCGCTCGGGCTCGATGAGAATGAACGCTTTTTTGACATATCCTGTCGTGTCCTTTGGTGCACGCTTCAATCCTAATTTTTGCCGCGATGGAAGTATTTCGTGAGGAACGTACTTATCCATCATTTCCTGATAAATCTCCCTACCCTTCACTCGCATTTTCCGGGTGAAAGCGCGAATGTCCTCAAGGGAAACAGGAATTCCCCTTGATCCCATCCGCTCCAGGATAGGCTGCATGTCGTACACCATTTCCAGATACCCATCCCAGGCTGTTTTTCCTGTCAATGGGTCACAAATAATTTGTGATAGGTCACGTGCAATTCCCAAATGCGCACGCAAGTCACTATCCACGTCGCAACATCCATACCATCCAGGCTTGTTCTTAAACTCGTGCTTCCATGGAAAGGGGAACCCGTAAATACTGGCGACGAATTGAAGAGGGGCGAGACTACCCATGTCCTTATCCCTTGAATTTTCCGCACTTTTTTTACTCTTCTTTCCTGGCAGATCCGGCTGCAAGTGGTGAAAACTCCAGATAGTGTCATGCACGAGCGGGCCTGCTACTGAAAGTCCGTTAAACGCTGCCACTCCCGCATCGAAGTGCCACCAGTTGTGTCCAACCTTTTCATTGCGGGTATTCAAAACCCGCTGAATGTACGGCTTCGTCTGGTGATTATATTCAATCGCCAGCCCCGTCCGCACCTCATCCGAAAAATTCATTTGAGTGACGTTCTGAAATACCGTTATTCGTTTGGTTTTGGTGGGCTTGAACTCATCCTCCTCATCTTCAACCTCACACGCATCCTCATTTCCCTGCTCCTCCTCTATCTCCTTCTCGACACCATCAACATCCTCCAGCAAGTCATCCGGAACATCCTGTTCCTCTCCATCCGTTTCAAAGTCACACGCCAACGTTCGTTCCGGTTCCGCCTTCAGCCGTTTTTCCATCTCGACCAGATCGTTGAGTGTCGCCTCTTCCCTGTAATCTAAACTCTCTTCTTTCCATCCGGCTTTCGCCAGTTCAACCGCCTTTTTAATGCACAGTCTAAAAACGCCATACACTTCCCATTGCCCGCGTGACAGGTACTGGGGATGATAACAAGGGATCACTCTCACGCCGGGATAGTACGCGCACGGAACGGCATACCCTTGCAGTAAATCCACCGTCATTTTTTTCCCCGCCATGCCCGTCAGATGACGAATCGCCACGGCTCCCATGGCAAGTATCACCGTGGGCTTGAACTTGGCCACTACACTGTCCAGATGCCTCCGGCAGTGTAATACAGCCTCCGTCTCATACGCAGCTCCTACGAGTTCGTTAGCCGGGGGCTGGCAGTTTATCAGCGTGAAAAAACTGAACTGCTCCCGCGAGTAGCCGAGAGAAACGATTGCCCTCTCCAGTACACATCCATCCTCGGAATACGGACGGAATGGTAATCCCGCCTTTGCCTCATGAGATCGCAGGATATCCCCTACGATCAGAACCCGATTTATCCCCTTCCCATCGGGCACGGCGAACCCATGCCCCTTCGCGTACAAAGGACAGCCGGTGCATGACGATGGCTTTTGCAAGAGTGGCAAATTTACTCCGCAGCTGTCGAAGGCAGTGTCACTTGCCCGTCTAGGTCTCTCTTACGCAGGCAATACGTGCACTCACATTTGTCCATGTCCGTGCCCGGAAAGTGGAGCTGTATCACATCCATTTCCAGCCCCGCTACGGGCATTCTGGCGGGCTCCACATGCTCCCGCAATCCCGTCCCGAGTCCCATCGCAGCCTGAATTTGGCTGGGAGTGAGGGGCAGAAAAATACCCTCCACTACTTCCCCTTTCAGCTCCTTGACCAATCTTCCTCGCAACCCAGTCAACATGACATTGGCCTTTTCAATCGTGTTGTACACTTCCTGGTACGGTTTGTGTCGGTCGCTCCGCAGCAGCTGGCCGATATCGACGCTCAACCTATTTGCAAAGCTTCGCAATGCCATTTCCAGCGCGTACACATTATCCTTCTGTTCCTGTGTCATTTTACTTTCTCTTGATTGTCGATGCGATTTAAGAGTGAAAGAGTAAGGGGCTGTACATGAGACAGCCCCTACACCTTTAAGCGCTTCTATGTTGCCGCTGGGAGTGTCCTCAGCGGGTCGGAACTGCGCGACGTGCCAACGGCTTCGCCACGGCAGCAGGAACGGCAGGCTTGGCAAGAGCTACGGGAGGAGCGGGCTTAGCGGCAGGCCTGACAGCAGCAGCAACGGGCGCTACTTGCTCTTCAGGCACTTCCTCTTCCTCCTCTACAGCGATGTCCTTCGCTTGCAACTCGGCCACCTGCTCCAGCGTCAGCCATCGCTTCAAAACATTCCGCGCCGGAACCTCAGTTCCGGTACTGGAAATACCCACGGGAATCGGATTCCCGGCGGCATCTTTCGGAAACGATTTCATTCCACGCAAGCGGAATATCGTAGTGTCCGTGGCAGCGTCGTACAGACTCGCCTCCCAGTCACATTCCGCGCCCACCAACGCGCCACTTTGTAGCGCGTCATTTAGCAGGTTCACCTGCGTGTTGTGAGAGCGCGGCATGACCAATAAGCGTTCGCCCATTCCAGCAGCCTGAATCAACGCTTGCGCCGATGTGGTTCCCGTGTTTTTTTGAATCAGGGTCATCACATTCGAAAATACCCGCCGTCCTACGTAATCGATGGCGTTGGCGGGATTGTCGGCGATCTCTCCGACTACGTTCGCGTAGCAGTACAGTTCCGTTGTTCCTTTTCTCATCTTCTTTATCCATCGCGTGTCTGGATCGGATTCTTGAAAAGTCACATTTAGAACGTAAATGCCTTTCGGAAACGGCGCGAGTTGTGCGTTTGCGTCCGCCTCCGGGTTGAACGCGGATGAAAGTTCAATCTCAAACTCCGCATTTTCCGCCATGCTCAGATATTCATATTCAGCCATAAAATTCCCCTGTGTTGGTTAGTAATGTCCCTCCGGCATGCGGTTTAGCTAGATCCGCCTCCGGGTTGGGAGTTGTTTCAGATGTCCCCTCTAGCGGGGAGAGGCGCAGACTAATCCATCACTTCGACCAATTGCTCGACACTTAATTGTGTCTCCCTCACTGCCCATGCAATTACATCGTGTAATCGCTTCGCCCCAACCTTCCCCATTGCGACGGCTCTGAGGCTCTCCACCGTCCTCGGGCTACACTTCATCGCCTTGCCCGCATCAATCGCGCTAATACCCCTTGCGTAGCAGAGCAATGCTTGCTTCTGCCGTGGGGTGAGAGGCCTTTTAACCGAGAAACGTTTCATCCTTCCGGCTCCAGCGTACTGGCATACCCGTGCCAGATTTCCCCACGACTTACCATCCGGTCGCTCACGATTTCGTTCAAGCTTGCCTTGTCTTTTATCACTATGCGCCACTCTCCAGCGATTCTTACGAACACTTCAATCATTCCGCGAGAGGATCGCATACGAATGCCGCAACAAGCAAAGGGCTCTGAATCGAAATCCATTGGCATTTGATATCTACCCTCTCCCCTTTTCTATTAACTTGCCCGTCCACATGCACATCATTTCCTGCTTGTGTACCATGTAAGTCATCTCAACAAAGTCTCCGATTTCCCCGCCTGCGATCCGCGTCTTGCCCAGGCAGGGAATTAATCTTTTCCCCTCCTCCTTCGAATCCGTTTCCACGTATTGAATTCCTCCTCGGTCTGTTATGATCCTGCCCCTCAAGGACGGGCAATTAACGGCTTTAATAAATCCCTGGCTTTCGAACGTTTCCGTTGTCAGTTTTTTAATAAGCGCTGTTAAATCCTTTTGTTCCTGCTCCGTCATTTCAGAGTTGCCCTGATTACTCACTTTTTCGCTCCTACGGGAATTCTCACACCCTGTACGGCTTTTTTTACCGCAGGCCTGGACGCCTTGACTTCTGCCACGGTCGGAACACGGGCAGCAAGCATACTTTTGATGTCTTTCACTTCCTCCGCAGGCTCATTTACAGGTTCCGCGGAAGCCCTGGCAACCTCAACCTCAACCTCAACCTCACTCTCAACCTCCAACGCCTCCCCCAACCCTCCCAACGCCACTCCCATTTCCGTGTCAATCGCCTCCATCAACGTGTGCATACCTGATGTGTACACTCCCTCGGAATTCATCCGAAACGCCACGTATCCGTTGGGAAATTTCTTTATAACTCCTGCCATCGCCTTTGGCGGTAAGCCAAGCTTGGCAGGCCAATATACATTGCCAACCTCCGCATCAGAGTGGCGCACAAAACATCCACGCACTCCTTCCCGTGGCTTGACTTCCCCCTTCACCTGTATCTTGTAGCTTTCGGTGTGAATGCTGTTTTCGAACCATCCGCACACCTTATCGGTTCCCGCCTTTCCCACAATCGCGGGTCCGAAGACAGTTTTTTTACTTACAAGGTCTTCGCCTTTCCCCTCGTGGGCCGTCACCACTACCCACGGAACCGGCAGCGTTTTTAGCTCTCCGATCCAATCCTGGGAGTATGTCTGGACGAATCCGTATGTCCCTCTCGAAGCCTGTGCGAAATTCACACCGGAGTCCTGAAATTTAGCCTGGAGAGGCTCGCCCGTATCCCTCCCTTTTTCCCGTAGGTCTTGCATCATCACATCCGCAACACGGGTAATCCCCTCAACAAATACACCACTAATGCCCCGCCACTCTTCCGCCGTCGTAGGCCGAAACGAGTTTTCATCCGCCTTGCCGTTGACCAGTTTGTCTGGCCAATATCCTCTCAGGGCTTTACGAAAAAGCCCCATCGGGCTCTTGGCCGTTGTGATGTCCCAATATTGGATTACTCCACGATCTATCTGCTCCTGCATCGGAGCCACTCCGGAATCAGCTGTGAGTAGTCTTGTAATTCCGCCGAACCGGCTTAGAAGATACTCAGCAATCTCTCCTAGATTCGAACTTTTGAAGGTTCCTGATTCCCCGTAAATCAAAATCGTTCTCGCCATGACTATCCTTCCTCCTCCATCACATCGGGGAAAGTAACCCCGCCGTCCTCACTCACCCAATGCCTCAATGGGCTTCCTTCTTCTGTAAGAGGCTCGTATTGCGGCAATGGAGATCCTATATCCCCGCGCAGTTCCAGCTCCACTACTTTGTGCCGGAGCGCACTCATCGCGTCCTTTTCGTTGCAGACGTAATCAGGCCCCATGTCTACCCGTTCCGCCTTAAAACTTTCCGCCTCTGCATGATGGTGGGGAATTCTTTTGACATATCCAGTTGGGATTGTTAGAAAGTCCAATTCCCTTCCATCGTGACAAAATGCGTGGAACTGGCACTTGATTGGAGCCATGCAGGAGTGCAGGTGCTGCGGAAACAACACTTCCACCTGCGCCTTTAACGATTCACCGTCCAGGTTCTCAATCCGCACCAACTTGCGAATCCTCTCCATCTGCTGCACTTCCAGCTGCCGCTGCAAGCTTTGCATCATCGGCAGCTTCCGGTACACCGGATTGTCATACACTATGATCTTTGACAGGGGGGAAGGAATATCCGGCCTGATTGTGTTGGGAAAGACTTTCTTGCCCACCAGCATCCGCACCCACTCTTCACTATTCAATCCTCCCACGCCAATTAATTCGCGTCTGTACAGCGCTTTTCCCAGCGTGTTAAATCCGCGCATGCCGGGCCGTTGGTATCTCCATGCCCACGAGTATTTGGGAAGAGGCGTTTTACTTTCCTCAATTTCTCCCCCTTGCCTCACCCACGGATACACAAGTATCGAGTCCTGCCTCCATTGATTCTTCCCGTTGTCAAGTCCATCGTATGTCTCCACATATCCCGTTTCGGGTTCCTCCCCGTTACGTTGCAGTGTCGCCTCTCTAACCCTTCTGCCTTTCACCAGATACACGAATTGCGTGTAGTCGATGATGGGCTCCTCCCCCACCTTCGCCGACATGTCAATAATCCGCTGTAAATCACGTATCTGCTTTTGCATCTGCTGAATCGTCATCTCAGATGCTGTTCTCCCCATGCTCTCCATCTCCCGTTGGATGGCAGCTTTCAAATTTCCTATATACCCTTCCCCGAAAAAATGTTCACGGAACCCCTGAAGGCCCTTCGCGTGATTCTCCTTTCGCTCATCGGTCAGATCATTGATTGTTTTCCAGTTTACGATTGCTAATTCACCCGTTCCTTTCACTTTCACAATCACATCGGGCCGTGCGATGTCATGCACCTTAACCCGCCGCATCAATCCCGTATCCTCGCTATCCTCCACTACTACATAACGAGTTCGAAGGCACTCCTTTTCCACAAAGAGGACTTCATATTCCTCCCGGAAGGTGGGCAACGCGTAATGAATAAATGACCAGAGCAAACCTTCAATTAAAATTCTTTGCTCATGCCACCGGAGTCCTAAATTTTCCTCCGTCTGCTGGCTCTCTTCTTCGTAATACCGGAGTGACCTGTCGATGGCTTCCTGATGTCCGCCACCTTCCATGAGCACTCCCAGGCCGTAATGCACGGCGATTCCGGTATCGAACCAGATTTGCCGGGGGTCCACACTCATTCCCGTGCCGAGATAGTCGTATTCCAAATATCCAAGCAGCGGACACCGCTGTGAAGTCTCCATGCCGGAGCGATGAAAAAATACATCACGGACAGGATGTGACATTACGAGGGGCTCCTTAGAAACGACGATCAAAGATGACCAGAGACAAAGTGGCTAGACGCAACCCCTGGCAGCGGACACGCGGACAGGCACACGCGCTCACGGCTAATGAGCAAGCGTTGCTTAATACTATCGAACGGCTACTACGTAATTGGCGTTACGCAGGTACCTTTCGCGGCTATCCGCGGAAGGCCTTATTCACAGTGAATCACTGTGATTCACAAACCTACAAACCCATCCCGGTAATTGTCAAGGCAAGGAATAAAAAAACTTTTTTTCGGGTTCGCAGTCTCATTCGAGAGCAACCGAAGGCGAATGAACGGCGAAAGGGTACCGGCGAAGAAAAGGAGAACGGTCGTCCCACACTGCCCAACGCCCTTCCTTTGTTTTCAACACTTTAGCTGGACGCTCCAGTGTAGTGTGGGAAGGTACCCCACTATTTTCGCCACATCTTCGCCTTTTTGTGTTGCAAACAAATGCACTTACCGTTTTCCCTCCCATTATCCCGGTTGTCCCGGCTATCCTGTAATCAGCAACATACAAGTCCCATAGGTGGGACTGAACACGTTCAACGCTTTTTGCCCAAATACCCCTCCCCCTTTCAACCTCAATAGATTTCCTCGAAATCTGTACTACTGATATTTCAGAGTGTTAATGATTTGTAAGTTGTTGAAAACACATGAAAGGTGGGACTACTGGGACAACGATGGTACAATATATAAACAAAATAAGTCTTTTTTTTTTAAGGAGATAGGCCCTTATTGTCCCAATTCCAGGGGTGCTCTAGAAGGTCCGGTCTGAAGGTCGAAACTTAATGTTTCATTTCCCTTTATTTTCAATCACTTGAAAATCTCAGATTTACATTTCGACCATTTTTTGGGACTACGTTTTAGAATCAACGGTTTATGGGACATTTGGTACCAGAATCGTCATTTTGGTACCCAAAAAACGAGAAAGAGTACCTTTGGTACCTGTTTTGCGGCATTTGGGTGTAACGCTTCCGGCGCTGCATCATCTAACGGGCCAATGTGACGCGCAGCTCGGCGGCTGCGATCCGCATGGAGATGGCCGGAAATGGTCCCATCCAGGCCGTCATGCGCTCAGAGACCCCGTGGAGGATGTGGAGGGCTCTACAGGCTTCCAACGGCTCAGGGCGCGATCGCAGGGAGGGTGCGGCTAGATACCTTCCCTGCGGGGCCTCCACGCGTCTGACAAGAGACGCGATGCGGAAGGAAGTGCAAGGACGCTGGAGGAGTGCCTCAGCGTCCGTAATCGGTAATACGCTTGATTTGCCCACTCCATACCGGCAGTGTTTCCACGTGCACGTCGATTGCTCTCTCCATCTCATCTTTCGATGACCGCGTAATTACCAGATCCGCGCAGGTGTAAAACATCCCATCGAATTCAACGCCGAAGGTTTGATGGCAAAAATTTTTAGACTTTGGCATACAACCCCTTTGCAACACGAATGAGAACGTTTTGCCCCAGCAGCTGTTCAATCCACCTGTAAAACGCTGTTCGGCTCATTCCCGTTTTTCTTATCCTTCCCTCAAACTCCTTACTGGTTATCCGTGTACCATTCGGCACTTGAGACAGCCACGTATCGATCTTTATTTCCGCATCGAAATCACTGTCCATCATGCGGAATCTTCCAGTGTCGTCGCGAGAGTAGGAGAGTGATATGTCTGGAAAGTCTCGCCCTTGAATCAACACTTCTCTGTCATCTGTCCGCACATGCGCCGACTTTATGACATCCCGTGCACTCTGCGGGATGTCGAAAGATATCATCGTTGAAAAACAGGCGTGGAGGGAGACCGATCCCAAAAAATTTGATCGTGAATGCGCAGTGTCTATCTGTGATTTAGGAGAGTGCGTTGTCGCCAGCAGCGTCTTTCCCTTGTTCAACATTTTTTTACGCATCTCTATCGCCCATCGCATCTCGGCTCGATTTTGGTTGCCCCGTCCATCCGGCAACGCGGCCTGCAAGCCCTCTACCACGTACAGATCCACGTCTGGAAAACGATCAAAAATAATTCCGATCTCAGGTTCATTTCCGAGATCCTCTATGGAGTAAATGGGAATATCCCAACTCCCAAAGCCGAGGCGTCTCAATGTCCGATCGGTTTCCAGTACTCCTCGATCAAAGCTGACATAGACGAAAGAGCAAGGCTGGCTTCTGTATTTGCCCAGTACTGGCATTCCGTGCTGCCAGTCATACAGCGTCTGAAACAGCCACGTTGTTTTTCCGATCCCGCTTGGCCCTCCAAGCAAATTCATGGTCCCCCTCGGGAGGATCGGATCGATGAGAAATTTTTCACCGCTCCTTAATTTTAATCGGTAATCGATCCGGCTTTTGTTTTTAACCGGCTCCGCGAATTCCGTCTCCATCGGCATCTCAGTGAACAGCGGTGTATCCCCGTCAGCGCGGGCGAAATCACCTTCCACGTCGAGCATTGTCGGCGGAGGGACGTCTACGACCTGCTTCGCGGGCTTCTCGGGCACAGGTACGCGTAATTCATCTTTGCCCGGCAGGGCATGTTGTTTTTTTGGCATTGCGGCTAGACTCTGCTTTCTTCCTTTTTTCCAATGTTTCCGCACTTTCGGCGAAGCTTTGGAACCATTTACAGCGGAAAAGGGACTGCGGGCAATATAGCGTGATCGCTCCGGCGATGCAACGCGGGCGAAGACAAGGCGAATGAGAGCAACCATTTCGTAGGACTTTCGTACTAGGTATAAAAAGGCCAAAAATACTTTTGTCAGAATGTTGACAGGAAAGCGGCTAATTTGTTGTGATGATTAAGTCCGATGAATTTGGCAAGTCGGACGGGATAGAAAGAGAACGGCAACATGATCTACAAAAGTGAAAAACGAGCAGAGACGGTGGCGAGAATACTCAACATGCGCAGCGGTTATCCGCTGGCACGCGCATATAAATCTGAGCATGGCTGGGAGATTATGTCGTCCTACGCGTTCGGCATGTCCTACGGCGTGCGGGGCGAAGAGGCGTCTACCGCTGCGAGTTTGGCCGCGATGATGGACTTGACCGAAGCAACTGACGCCGACATGCAACACTGTGTGATCACGCAGGAGCAACTCCTGAGCTACCCGGATGGGACTTGGATCATGACCGATCATGACGCGACTAAGATTTTGGATACGGCTCGCTGGAGCGAGCCTCAGCCGTCTGGTTTCCTAAACGGCTCTTGGTGGCGTCGAAACCAACTCATGGATCATTTGGGTCACGGCACCGAAGCAACCTAACCCCAACCGGGCGCTACTCGCCCACCTTAATGCGGCCTACGGCGGTCACAAGCCCGCGAGCGAAAACGCAGAGTGAGAAAAAAAGGATAAGAAATGACGATATCAAAGGTTTTGCATGAATCCGCCACACATCATGAGGGGTTTGATCCCAGCTGCCCAGTGTGCGCGATGCTAGATGCCCCCGTCGCGGGCAGCACGCGCACGGTGCTTTACGGATTCGATGCTGACGGAATCGCGCAGGTGATAACACCAAAGCTTCTCGCCGAAATGGTACGCGACAACCGATATGAATACGGCGGGCGTTCGAACTGGGCACCTGACACTGTCGCCGTCATGGCAGCTGCTGTCGTGACGGTTGATGGCGTAGACTACGCTGCCGAGACAATGGCAGCTGCTGTGGCGTTCATGTCGATACTGGCCAGCAGGCCAAGGAGCATATTCAGCGGACAGCGTGTCGCGAGGAAGTACACTCTAACCGCCCTGTAATTTCCAGGGGGCGCTCCTCGCCCCAACTAGCCAATAAGAGGAAACGAAGAAAAGGACAAGACAATGAAAAAAGCAGTCACAGCAGTTCCAGCACTTCAGGCAATTTATTGCCTCTCAATTCGAACGGCCAAACACGGACAATACGTGTACAGGGCGATCTTTCGGTACGTCCAAGGGACAAAAAAAGATGGGACGGTAGTGTGGTTAAAGGATTCTGGAATCCTCGCAGAGGCGACGACATGGCGGAAAATCAACATCCTGGCGTCCGCAATGAGTGCGGAAACCGGGTTGGAGGTTTTGAATGTATGTCACGGTGACAGCGTAACCGTGCCAATGTCCGTGCCGGTTGCGATGGAGGTGCAAAAGTGAAGTCTCCCCACACGCGCTGCCTGATCGGCAGTTACCAGATAGATCCGGCAGTTTTCGTTTGGAAAGATGAACGTACAGCTCATCTGAATAATCCGCGCCACGAAGGCGCACAGTTCAAATTTCCGAAGGGCGTCCCGAAGTGGGGGGATTTGGTCATGGCAACCAGCACGTTGGACACCTGTTGGTTCCGGGGAGATGGGAATCACAGACCCATCGTAAAGCGCGTCGTTCGAATTCGAACGATTGACAACAGACATCCCGAGAAAGAGATATTTCCACTCGGCGTCGTACTGCATGGGAACAGACCTAACAGAGGGGAATACGTGCTGGACAGCCAGTTCGCCCTCAGGCTCAAATTCCCATATTACGGCGCGACATGCGTGGATCCGCCGATCGCAGCGGACTGGCGGATTTTGGCAGACCTGACAAAGGAAATCTCGGAAGACCTTCCGGAAGTTCCTTCGAAATCCCAAGAGATTCTCAGTGACGACTAGTTTCCCCGTAATGGTACGCGCCCTCACGTCTGGCCTTCCGCTGGATGTGAGGGGGCACGACGCGCAGGCGGAAGTCGCAATAGCGCGTTTAGATGCATCTCCAGTCAACTTCGTAACCCGAGTGAGCCGTAGGTTGCGGCTTCTCAGAAAGCAGTATGGAATGGACATTCCCAAGCTTGGAGTTACCCGGCGTCCTCCGGAATCGTTATCGGAATTGTATTTCCGGTACGTTTCGACGCCAGCGACGGCGGGACAAATACAAACAGCCGTGGAGGCCGGAAACCACCAAAATCTGATCTCGGCATTTTTGGCAGGCCAATCGTCGTCTGTCATCGCAACGGCGCACGGGATCGCTTCCGGTACCGTGCGCGGCTACATACGCCACGCCATGCGTCAAGCGGCGAAAAAAATTGCCGGCCTACCGAGGTATCACTTGGCAGGGCGAAAGTCCGTACAAGAGAGAAGCAGCTGTAATCCGCCAATGCCGTGTCCGAAGCCACGGAGTAAAAAGGGAAGACGGCAGACAAAACAGACAAAATCGCCAGTGTGTGGGGCGAATTAAATACCACGTACGTAAATAAAGGGAGTTTATGAATCTACTGGACGCGATAGTCGAAGGAATGGATTACCCGCAGGACTTTCCTGCGATGACGCCTTATGCAGTACCAGACATGTATAAGGGTCTGGCCAGTGAAGTGGGCGAATACAGCGGAACGCAGGATCTCCTGCGTAAGCTGAAACTGGACTGGAAAGTCTGCGAGATGCCGGTGTACATGCAAGGGACGGCGGAGAACCGTCTCTTTCCTAACAAAAAGGCACTTGTACGGTGTGACACGGGCGATCCGATTGATATCGTATCGTCTGTGTTTAAGGTTCACCAGAATGAGGAAATTTTGGCGGGAATGGTAGACGTGGTTGATCGTATAGGCGCGAAAGTGACCAAGGGCGGGTACATACCAGACAGTGGGCGCGTATTCCTGGAAGCGAAGGCGTCAAACACTTTCAACATCGGCAAACGGAATTTGGATGACAATCCGATGGCCATTGGATCGATGAGTAACACGGGTTCCCGTGTAGGAGATATTCTCGACCTGGAGTTCGTTGTGACGGGAGGCCACAAACCGGGCACTCCGCGCAAAATTAAGGCGATTGCGAAGAGACTCAGCTGCTCAAATTCTGCAACTATTCTCGCGGCCATCGGCCAGTTCGACAAGATATCGCACAGAACCCGAATAACAGCCGAGACCGAAAGCAAGGCGCAGATGGCAATGGCGGTTGTGGTGGAGGAGTTTGAGCGATATGGCGTGCGTTGTCGCGCATTGGCTTCAATTCCCGCGACAAAGGCGATTCAGCAGGCGTACCTGTTGCGGGTTGTGGAGCCAGATTTGCTGGGCAGGATTGTAAATCAGCAGATGCTATCCGGAATGGAAATACTGAGTGAAATAATTGAAAGGGATGAGCAATTCTCCAGGGCGGACGGTGATTGGCTTTTACGCTGTCTGGACGGGGCGAAGCGTAGAGGAGAGGATGTTAAGGTTCCGCGGATCTTTCGCACCATTAATGGTGTGCTGGATACGCAGCCGGGGGAGGTATTCACGCGCGGGACGCTGGCAAACGCGTATCATGCGGTCACATATTACGTGGACCACGTGTCAGGACGGCATGGCTCACAGGCCGCGATAGAGAGTGCGATGGATGGAAATGGGGACAGGCTCAAGCAAAGTGCGTTTGACGCTGCGATTGAATTCGGAAAGGAACTCGAACAAATTCGGGGATAGACGGGAACCTTTAGGAGCCAACATGAAAGAATTAAATAAGGCAGCGAGACAGCAGCATCAGGCGTGCATTGACGACTTAGGCGCGGCAGGGGATGCCCTGGTGAAGGCACGTGCTGTACTTGCGGAAGAATTTTCAGATGCCTGGGCGGTTTTCGCCATTCAGGTTCAACAATACAACGATGCCCTGGTGAAGGCGCGATCCCATCGGGATGTCGTAATGCAGGCCATGGATGAGTACGTACATGAGCGGTCGGATGCGTGGATGGAGAGTGACGCGCAGGTAGAGATGGAGGAATGGAGAAACGCCTGGGATGACGCGGGTTTGGATGACATTGATCTTGATATGCCTGAAATGCCGGAGCTGGAGGACGAACTGATACACCGCCAGGAGCTGCGCGACCTTCCCCTGAAAAGCGAATGAGACCCAAAATCACTCCCAGGCCTGACAAGCCGTTCGTGTTTGACCTTCCGCAGTACACGCAAATTCCAAACGTCGTGATAGACGAAATAATGGCAAAGGTGTCGGGAAGCGAGATGAAAGTGCTCATTTACATCGTCCGCCGTACGCTGGGATTTCATCGCACAGAGGCGCGAATTACAATTGCGCAGATTTGCGAGGGATATCGGACATCGGATGGGACGCGGCGAGACGGCGGGACGGGATTGTCGAGACGGGCTGTATTCGCATGCCTCAATACGCTGGAGGAGGCTGGGTACATCGTGCGCAGGATGCACGAGGGCAAGAACGGCATAACGATGCCAAGTACGTACACAATACTGGCGAGGACGGCCAGCAAAGAAGTGGTATACGGAGATGAGGCTGTGGAAAACACGGCAGGAGTTGTGGATAAAGAGGGGGATGGAGATAGGGTGCAAAAAATGCACCCTGGCCGGGAGGGTGAAAAAAATGCACCCTACGAGGGTGCAGAATCTGCACCCCTAGGAAATAAAGAAAGAAATCTTTCCCCTATAATCCCCTTTCGGGCTGTACTTGTGGAAAACCCGGAACAGTGTAATGAGTGCGGAGGGGCGGGGCTGATTGGTACTGGTAGTCCCGGTACTTTCACAAGTGCCGTTGCGATCCAAGATGCAATTACAATGGGGGCAGAATATTGTCATTGCGAGGGAGGGAGATTTGTAAGAGCTATGGCGGACATTTACCGTCAAGAGAGCACTTCGAAGAGAAAAGGCAAACGCGCCTAATAAACGCGAAGAGACGGAAACATTAGTGAGCAGTGAGCGATCATTGCTCAGAAAGGAAAATGACACATGAGTACAAACAAACGAATCGACATTCAGGAATGCAGAAGTGACGATAACGCTGTCGCTTACATACCTTTTTATTTGGAGGATGAGAGTGAACACTCATACCTGATGAGTAACGGGGCGTTGAGCCCCTGCCTGAAGTTTAGTGTGATGGCTATCAAGTTGGGCAAGTATCATTGCCAGATTAACGGCAAGACGTTTCGAATGCGTGTGAGAGACACCAAAGAAGCGGAACGCGTGAAGGAGATTGAGGACGGAAATGCTTGGTTCATCGCCCAGCTGGTCGATGAAAGGAGTGGAGGAAATACATGCGATGCGCCGGGCTTGACAAAGTCTGGTTATCCGGGAATGGATATGCTATCTCTGCGAAACTGCATTGCGGAAATACGTTCGTGCTGGAGCGCGGACGGCATACAAGGGGATCGCGTCGAGTTGGGCTACATGCCTGATTCCCGCTTCGAATATGGCTTCGGATGTGGATGGGACATTGTCGCGCGTATGGACGGCAGTGTGTACAAGTGCAATGCGCATCAGGCGATTCTCCATCCCAGGATCGCGGCCACGGACATCGCGAGTGAGTTACAGATGGCACAGAAAGGCAGGTGTGAATAAAAACGTAAAGGGAAGGAACTAACCGTCCCTTGTTTAATCGAGCGGCACAATGAAATCGATTGGTATTCAGATAGCGGCAGATCATAGCTGGACCACATGAGTTAGAGCGCAATATCATTTTGCGGCAAAGCACCTTAAATTGGATTAACACGCAACGGAGCGGTATGACAAAGTACAACGAAACATACGCGATGCAATTCAGCGGCAAGATGCAATGCTACGCCACTTGATGAAATTTAGCGGCAAGATACAACACGATGTAGCGGCATAATGTGGCGCATTGCAATACAGCGGTGTGATTTCACTCAACACGATACAGCGGCGTGATTCCACATAACGCGATACAGCGGCACAACAACAACAACAACAACAACAACGGAGAAAGGCAAAGGACACATATGATTGAGTACAGCACGCAGCAACTGAATGAACTTTACGAGAAGGACACGACGGGTTTCGTCGTGGAGGCGCGGTTC
>ENA-ORBV01001762-ORBV01001762.1-microbial-mat-metagenome-genome-assembly--contig:-NODE-1762-length-47418-cov-12.182379_pt1 | contig 47418 bp, 40 predicted proteins | sample MGYA00237777_ERZ505514 | MGnify/ENA primary metagenome ERZ505514 (study PRJEB26160, sample SAMN06269048) | microbial mat metagenome | isolation source: Oligotrophic lake microbial mat | place... | reverse complement strand
GGTTTAACTGCTTATCAATCTATTCAACAAGCTCTCTCTATTGATGGCTCCCTTTTTTCCCCTAGTTGAGCAATTACAAAACATCTTAAAAATTAGTTAGCTAAAATTTTAAAATAAGGCTCGACAACTTAATAAATTAAGCACTTCCTACAGTTCTCTCTCCTGTAAGTTGCGAGATCAAAGGAGGCAGAGCCTCCGGATCTGCATTACCAGGATCTGCCTGGTAACGAGCAAATTTTAAAGTTTTATATCTAGTATTATGTCGGAAAATCATCCCAATTATCATAGCTTCATGCAGCAGATTTCCGTAAAGTGCAGATAAATCGACCATCTTCAAGAAAGACCTACAATCTAATAGAACCGCACCATATATATTCAAAAACCCGGAAAAAAACCAGAATTTCACTGCCCAACATTTTTGTTGTAGCAAGCTTTGTTATAAATTTTATAAATACTAGAAATACTAGAAATTTTACAAAAAAACTCAAAAAACCGGATTTCTGCTTCCAGGCTCATTAGACTTGCATTGCATTAATTCGCTTTCAATTCCTGCAATTATCTGCGTTTATCTGTGTATATCTGCCTGACATCTGCGGTTGCAAAGTGCGATAAAAGACTTAGGCAACTCAAGTCTTTTGTCAAATGAGATATTTTGCCCGAATCGACTGAGCCGATCGCCCAAAAGATATAAAAGCTATATGTAGTAGTAGCTTAGATGCTCGAAGAGCGAGGTCAAAACTCCCAAAAATATGCTAAAAACCATCAAAAAATGGCTTAATCGAGAACGCCGAGTATTGATTACTGCGAGTGCCGTTGGCGGTACGGTGATTGTCATGCGCTGGTTCGGATTTTTGCAGGTGTGGGAATGGACTGCTTTCGATCGCTTTGTACGCTGGCGGCCCCCCGAACCAATGGACTCGCGCATCACCATTGTCGAAATTAACGAAGCTGACTTGCAAAAATACGGCTACCCAATGTCGGATGCTGTGTTGGCCCAATTGCTGCAAAAACTTCACGCTGGCAAGCCGCGGGCGATCGGCCTCGACATTTACCGAGATTTGCCGACTCAACCGGGTAACGACGAATTGCTCAAAACTTTTAAAACTATTCCCAACTTAATCGGGATTGAGTTGATGCCAGACGAAACCAGGCTCGGAGTTCGCCCGCCTCCGGTACTTGACAAGCTCGATCGAATCGGTTTTAACAACGTTGTCATCGACGCTGACTCAAAAGTCCGGCGAACTTTGCTCTACGCTTGGCCCGGAGACGGCAAAACTCATCAAAGTTTCGCACTCAGACTGGCTTTGCTTTACCTCAAAAGCGAAGGAATTTCCCCTCAACCAGCAAGAATCAATCCTAAATACTTGCAGTTAGGCAAGGGGGTTTTTCGGCCTTTTCAACCGAATGACGGTGCTTACGTTCGATCGGACAGCCGTGGCTATCAAATTCTCGCCAACCTGCGCGGCCCGCGAGGCAGTTTTCGCACTGCATCGATGAGCGATGTGCTCTCTGGCACAGTACCTGCTGATTTTGTACGATCGCGCGTTGTCTTGATCGGCTCAAATGCCCCCAGCCTCAGAGACTTTTACCAAAATGCTTACAGTTCCGGTTGGTTTGGTCCTCCCCAGCAAATACCGGGAGTCGAGCTTCAGGCTCATTTCTTGAGCCAAATTTTGAGTGCGGCCATCGACGGGCGCGGGGGTATCAATGTCTGGCCAGAGGCTGCGGAGTTGCTGTGGATTTTACTGTGGTCTTGGGCGGGAGCAAATGTGAGTTGGAATTTGCGATCGCTTGGTCGATCGGCTTACTGTTTATTAAGTATCTGTCTAGGTCTGAGTGCCACTTTATACTTAGCATTCTTAGCAGGTTGGTGGCTACCGTTAATTCCTCCAATCCTCAGTCTTGTGGGTTCTGGTGTCGCAGTTGTGGGTTATCTGGCTCACTTGCAAGAAGAATTAAAACGGTCTAAAGAATTTTTACAATCGCTAATCGATACAATTCCCGACCCGATTTTTGTCAAAGATCGAAATCACCGCTGCGTAGTTTTGAATCAGGCATATTGTCGGTTTATTGGCTATCCTTTAGAAATTTTAACCTGCCGCACAGATTACGATTTATTTCCCCACGCCGAAGCCGAGATATTTTGGCAGCAAGACGAATTAGTATTGCAAACTCACCAGCCGCGAGAAAATGAAGAATATTTTACTGACGCTCACGGAATTACGCATCTAATTGCGACTAAAAGATCCCTGCATAAAGATGCTGCCGGCAACCTATTTTTAGTGGGAGCAATCAGAGATATTACCGAGCGCCAACTCCGGGCCAATGCCCTAGAACAAAAAAATGCTGAGCTCAGCCACCAAGCTTATCACGATGCTCTCACGGGTTTGTCCAACCGCAAAATGTTTTATGAATGCTTGCATCAGTCTCTAGAAAGAGCCTCCAGCAATCAGGAATTGGTAGCTTTACTGTTTTTAGATTTAGATGGATTTAAGTTAATCAACGACACTCTCGGACACAATGTGGGCGATTTGCTCTTACAAGCAGTTGCTAGCAGGCTCAAAAAATGCTTGCGCGGCAGCGATACTATCTCGCGGTTGGGCGGCGACGAATTCACAGTCATCCTGCCCGCTATTCCAGGTAGGGAGGAAGCTGCGAAAGTAGCTGAAAAAATTTGCGACGCCATCGTGCAGCCTTTTATTTTTGAAGAACATACAGTTTCTGTAACTACAAGTATTGGCATTAGTTTGTATCCAATTGACGGTCAAGAGTCAGATATTTTAGTCAAGAATGCCGATGCTGCTATGTATCGCGCTAAGGAATTAGGGAAAAATCAATATCAATTTTCATAAGTCATAAGTCATAAGTCATAAGTCATCAGTCATAAGTCATCAGTCATAAGTCATCAGTCATAAGTCATAAGTCATCAGTCATTAGATAGATTTACAAAAAATATCAAACTTATGAGAGCAAATTGCCGTGTCATCTAAATATTAAAAAATATTACAAAATATGAGGTGAGTTTAAAAAAAGAATGCAACGGCAGACCCGTGTTCCAAACCCTTATGCAGTAAGTGATTCCCATCGCCCATCGCCAATCGCCAATCGCAATTGCTAGGACACCGGAGACAAAATTAAAATCGCCACAAAACCTTGATTTAAAAGGGTTTAAGTATATTTACGAAAGTTATTTAAAGGAAATATAAAGATATCAGTGTAACTACGGAAATTGATGGATATAATAGGTCGTGCAGACGTGCATCTACTTCAGTGATTTTTGGATAAGACTATGAACACTATGCGTACTTTGATTCAGCTCACAACAACGGCAACTCTGGCTGTCTGTCTGCAAGTGAATATAGTCGGCATCACAAATGCCACCTTACTTGCCAGTAACTCAACCAGCAATTCCACAAAAGAGCGTAGCTTGCGGGGCGGGACGCCATCTACCTCCACAGTTTTGACAGTCGCACCAACATCTAGAGTTCCAAACAACCCCAAAAAATACGAACCAGACCCCAACGGGAACCCCAAAAGTGACGGTACGGGGACGCGCTGAACTCAATTTTTCAATCTTCTATTCGCCCCGATTTGTACCAATTCGATTGGTGAACTAAAGTGTGGCTGCACCAATCCCGATCGGTGAGGGGATAGTCCACCCGGTAGTGACCGCCGCGACTTTCAGTGCGAAACGCAGCACTTTTGAGAATTAAGTAGCCAATATCCAATAAATTGCCAACTTCCCCCCAATTTCGCAAAACCGAGCTATTCTCCGCATCAGCAGGCGAAAAATCAATAATTTGTCCGGGCCGCAAATTGAGCAAAGCTTGACTCAAAGGCAAAGAGGCAAATTCTTGTCGCCAAAGCTCAACTTGGACGATCGCACTTTCCAAATCCCTTTGGCCCCGACAAATTCCCGCACTCTGCCACACCAAATTAGGCAATTCAACCCGCAACTTTTCGATCGCCTCAATATCCTTTTCAGAAATCGATTTTTCCAAGATTTCCCCTGCATCTAACTCATCTGTGAGTGCCTCCGGCGTTCCACCTTCTAGCTGCAAAAGTCCCATCTGCGCCCCAAAAACCAGACATTCCAGCAGCGAATTGCTCGCCAACCGATTAGCGCCGTGTACCCCCGTGCTCGCAGTTTCTCCCACCGCGTACAAACCCGGAATCGAAGTTTGGTTGAACTTGTCAGCGACAATCCCTCCCATCCAGTAATGCGCCGCAGGCGTCACCGGCACCGGTTCGGAAAAAATATCAATTCCCCAATCAGCGCACACTTGAATAATATTGGGAAACCTGTAGCGCAGTCGATCGACCGCAATCGGGCGCAAATCCAGCCAAACATGAGGTTCTCCCGTCTTCTGCAAGTGGCGGAAAATAGCACGACTAACGACATCGCGGGGGGCGAGTTCCCCGCTGGGGTGAGAGTCAAAAGCAAAGCGATATCCCTTACTGTCAACTAAATGAGCTCCTTCTCCCCGCACCGCTTCGCTAATCAGAAACCGAGGCGCGCCCGCTTTACTCAGCGCCGTCGGGTGAAACTGCACAAATTCTAAATCTCGCAGCAGCGCCCCGGCGCGCCACGCAATTGCCACCCCGTCTCCGGTACTCACCGACGGGTTGGTGGTTTGAGCAAAAACTTGTCCGCCACCGCCTGTCGCCAGCACCACCGCTTTGGCCTGCAGCCACTTGACTTGTGAGCCACAAATCGAGCTAATCCCCTGGCAGCGCCCGGTTTCGTCTAGCCACAGACTCAAAGCAAAGGCAGGAGATACGAGTTGAATGTTTTTGCGACTCAATACTTTTGCTGTCAGCGTACTGATCACGGCTTTGCCTGTAGTGTCGGCGGAGTGGAGGACTCGGCGGCGGGAGTGGGCGGCTTCTAGGGTGAGGGCTAAATCTGGGCCGGTGCGATCGAATGCAACGCCCATTTTCACTAGGGAGTCAATGCAAGCAGCAGCTTCTTCTACTAAAAATTGCACGGCTTCTAAGTCGCAAAGACCTGCTCCCGCAGCCAGTGTATCCTGAACGTGCAGGGCTGCTGAATCTTCTGGGGCGATCGCCGCGGCAATCCCTCCTTGGGCCCAATCGCTGGCAGAAACAGGCAAGATATTTTTATTGATCAAGCCTACGTGCAAATGTTCTGGGAGGCAAAGTGCTGTGTACAAACCGGCCGCGCCAGCACCTATCACCAATACGTCAAATTTGTCAGTCATTAAGTCTGCCGCCAGTCGATTTTAGATTTTAGATTTTAGATTTTAGAATTAACTCCACAGATGAATCTGGGGAATACAACTAATATCTGCCGCTAGTCGATTAAAGATTAAAGATTAAAGATTAAAGAATTGACTCCACAGATCAATCTTGAGGCTTGAACTGTCGATTTTAGATTAACAATTGAATAATTGAGTCCACAGATTAATCTGGGAATTGAATTAATTTCTAAAAAAATTCGCTCTCCACAACATCGGAGGCTTGTATCCGATTTTTGGTTCAATCCTTGTTGAAAGCATTCTGCATTCGTTAGCCATAAGCCATAAGCCATAAGCCATAAGCCATAATTCATGAGTCAACAAAAAATCAGTTCTGACCAATGACTAATGACCAATGACTAATGACCAATGACTAATGACCAATAAATTCAAAGGAGACCCGCTGCTATCTAGTCGTAGAGACCATTATTCAACCTGGTGTCTCCTTCAATAAACACTGATTCGACATCAGTTACGGTGAATTTGTCCATGTTAGCTTGCAGCACCTTTTTCTGAGCTTCCGTCAAGCCTGAAATGTTGAGTACGTCCTCAACTTTTTCGTAAGGAGCATTCTTAATAATTTGTCCAGCTAAAGTAGGATACAACCCTCGAAAGTCCCGGAAGTCCCGGACGCCGCTATTGTTCAAGTCAATTTTTTTGCCGTATTCTGTGGCAAGTTTGTCATCGGCGCGATTTGTTCTAGTCGGAACGTCAAGCACTATGAGCGAGGATGGTGGTAAGACGATACGGCTCAATGTGCCCGCGATCGCGCTCATGTCTCCAGCCCATGCAAAGCAGCCCAGCACTAAGCCCAATACTGCCAATAGACGACCCAATCGTTTCATGAAGTTTTGTCTCCCAATTTCATACACAGCATTTATGTAGAGACTACCATTTTGCTTATGCAGTTTTTCAGATAAATCCGCAATAGGTAGAGGGCTGTTATAAACTTTACATTTGGGTATTGACAACGCTGACGATATATGATATTCGCCGACTTTTAAGCATCGCAGGCAAGTTTATAAAAGGCAGTCCAAATTAAAAACTCGGACTACCCTTTTCAATGGTTAATTTTTGCCCTGCACCCCATTTTCTAGCTATGGAGAACTCTTTCCTTTCCTTTTGAGAAAAGCGTTCAAGTCAACATAAGTACCAGCGTAAGTCAGGCTGGGAATGTCGTAACCCTTCAAAGCCACAGTGTGCGGCTCGAAAGCGCCCTCGGCTCCCAATTCCGTCAGGTATTTGTAGGTCGTTTCTCCCACAGCGATATCCTTGCCGAGTTGCTTGGTGCAAGATTCAAGGCGAAATGCTGCGTTTACAGTATCTCCCAAGGCTGTATAGTCCGATCGGTCGCTGCTGCCAGAATTTCCCACCATTGCATAACCAGTATTGATTCCGGCCCCGACTCGCAAAGGAAAAGGTAGGGGGTAACGGCTGCTGAGTTCGTCTGTTGCCTTGTGCAGTTCGCTCAAAGCTTGGCAAATCCGCATCATTTCCTCGGTGCTGACACCGCTGGTTTTGTGGAACCAGACGGCCATAATCGCATCGCCGATGTATTTGTCCACCCAACTGCCGTGTTCGCGAATAATCTGTCCTGCTTTGCGGAACCAATTCCCGATGACTTCCGAGAGTAGCGTTTCGTCTAGCTGTCTAGTCAAAACGGTAAAATCTCGGATGTCCATTACCATGACGCTAATCAGGCTACGCACAGTCAAAGTCGCCGTAAAATCTTCAGAGTCTGTCTCGTGTATTGGATCGTGCCGGTGGCCGGCGGTTGGGTTGTAGAAGTCCAATTCGGTTTGACCGAAAATAATCCGATCGCCATTTCTGAGAGTTACAGGAATACTGACCCGCCGCCCGTTGACAAAGGAACCATTGCGGCTGCCCAAGTCGATCAGGTAGAACTCTCCTGTCTCCATTTGCTGTAACATCGCGTGATTACGGGAAATCCAGCGATCTGTCAGTACAAAATTATTGTCATCGCTCCGCCCTACTGTCCAGCAATTGCTGCCGGAGAGCGGCAAGTAGCGATTGCCGCCTTCTGTGCGAAGTACCATATGTGGATTGGGTTGCACTCGTCACAACAGTCCTAGAAACGACACAAAATTAACCGATTTGAGATTTGAGACTTCAGATTTTAGATTTTTTAGTCCATCGTCGATGCACCTAGCCCCTGCAGGATTTCAGAACCATAAATTCGATCGAGCGAGCGAAGGTATTTATGATTCGATCTACCAAAGCAGCCAGTAAAAACATACTGTCTACCAAGATTGTACCTGATAATACTGCCTGCCCCGGAGCGGAGACAACTTTTATTTATTTTGATGGGCCAGAAAAAAGTGGGAAAATGGCTCTCTGGCTAGGCGGCTACCCTATACACACAAGTCCGAAATCTTTCAACACAATTCCTGAAACCCAAGTTTCGCATGAATCTCAGAAAGGAAGCTTATTTTCCTGAATTTTAAGTTATTGATTCGGCAAAACGAGAAATTAAGATTTTAGGAAATACGGTTTCTACAATATGGGTCAGCGATCAACTTGTCTGTACACGGTAGAGCTAGGCGGGGGGTAGGGGGTGTGGCCTGGTATGCAGATCCAGAGTTCTGTGTACTACTCCCTCTGGTGTAAGCTTCCAATTTCAACCGGAACAGCCGCTCATACCGAAGATTTCCTTGCAACCATCAGACTTACATTCCGTCCATGGGCAGTAGTGCTAGTTCCTAACGCTAATAATCCAAGCCCTTCATCGCCAATAATGATAGCAGAATTCACATCTCTATCGTGCTTAGTTTTGCAGTTGGAACAACTCCAGCTACGCACTTCCAACGGAAGGCTACCCACCTGATTCAAACCTACGTGGCAACTCTTACTCGATGATGCAAAAAACCGACCAGTGTCTAGGTAAGTTTTACCGTCTCTTTCAGCCTTCTATTTCAACGGTCTGGTCAATTTTGACCATCCGCAATCGCTACTTTTTTTGGCTAGAAAATGTTTTTTAACCAAGTCATTAACTGCCAGATTTTCAACAACGATGACTTGGTTTTCCTGCACCAATTTTGGATATATGTTTTCCTGGAAGTTCTCACGAGCGTTTGTGATCTTTTCGTGAGCATGGCCACTATACGGGCTTTATGGCGATGATTTGAATTTTGATGTTTGCGAGATAGTTTATGCTGCTTACGGTTTATATTTTTAGAATTTCTGGTTGATTTTAGCAAAAACAACCCCCAGGTTTCCTAGAAAATTGAGGAATTTCTCACCAACAATTTGTACTTTTTGTGGGGTACTGAATTGATTGGTTGTCCTGCCTTGCCTAGAACTTCGGGAAAGATGCCCGTCCTTCAAAGAAGTTGATAAATGCTCTGCATAGGTTTAGTGAACTCAAATGATGCAGTTTTGGGTGACAGGGCAATCGCATCTGGTAAATAGCACTTTGTGAAGCAAAACTGAGCTAGCGGGGTAACAAGCAAGCTGGAAAACACCAGGCAATGGTTTAAGGGAACTGTCTCTGAGCTGATATCTTTTACTGTGCATTGTGCGATCGTAACGATCGCCCTTCTTCCGGGGAGTAATAATCATTCTAAACCAACCATTATTCTCAGTATTTTTACTTAAGAATCGGAGATGGATTTACCGCCATCAACTCGAAATAACCGATGTGACAGTTGAGGGTGCGGAAGGGAATTATAAATTTACCTAAATTGACATTTTATTCCGGATGAACATAGTTAGGTCTAGTAAATTATGTAAACCTATGCCACGACCAAAAGTTTGGTGTCATTGATTACCGCCTTTGCCAGCAAAATAAAGACGGTAAAGGACCAGCAATGGCTACCTAATCAATGCTTAAAATCCTACAGAGCGTCGTGAGCTAGGTTCGTAATAACTTATTTATCAAGGTTTGTAATGATAACCCTCGAAAAATTCTGCATTCATAAGTTAGTAGAATCCCAAGTAAGGCAAACACCAAATGCTATTGCTGCTATTTTTCAAAGCGAGCCAATAACTTATCAAGAATTAAATAACAAAGCAAATCAATTAGCACATTATCTGAAAAGCTTAGGGGTTAATTCAGAGACGCTTATTGGAGTATGCGTTGATCGATCGCTGAATATGTTAATCGGACTTCTGGGAGTCTTAAAAGCCGGTAGTGCTTACGTCCCTCTTGACCCAACTTATCCCGAAGACCGGTTAGCGTTTATGTTGGAAGACTCCCAGATTCCGCTACTACTTACCCAAACCCATCTTCTCAGTTGCCTACCGAAAAGAAATGGTATGCGAGTGGTATGTTTAGACTCAGATTGGCAAAAAATTGAGCAATTCAACCAAGATAATTTAGATAGCGAAGTCACACCTGATGATTTAGCCTATACAATATACACCTCGGGTTCAACGGGTAAACCAAAAGGCGTGCAAATTATTCACCGTGCTGTAGTCAATCTTCTGCTCTCGATGAAACAAGAACCAGGATTGACAGAGCGAGATGTACTACTAGCCGTCACTACGATATCCTTTGATATTGCTGTTTTAGAAATTTTCTTACCATTAATAGTTGGTGCTCGCGTTGTGATCGTTAGTCGCGCAGTCGCCATCGATCCAATGAAGTTATCTAAAATAATCACTGAATCTGGCGCTACAGTTATGCAGGCAACTCCTGCAACATGGAGAATGCTATTAGCCGTTAATTGGCAAGGCGATCGCAATTTAAAAATTCTTTGTGGCGGAGAATCTCTAAATCGACACTTAGCCAATCAATTACTAGAGAGAAGTTCGTCTCTTTGGAATATGTACGGCCCGACAGAAACAACTATTTGGTCAACAATTCATCGGGTAGAACCAGGCGAGGAAGCTATACCAATTGGCCGGCCAATTTTAAATACTCAAATTTATCTTTTAAAGTATCCACGCAATTCTGAGCATGACATTTTTGAGCCTGTTGCTGATGGAGATGAGGGAGAGATTTATATTGGTGGCATGGGAGTAGCAAGAGGTTATCTTAACCGTCCAGAAATAACTGAGTCAAAGTTTTTTAATGATCCTTTTAGCAATCAACCGGGCGATCGTTTCTATAAAACAGGTGACTTAGCTCATTATCTACCAGATGGTAATATTGCCATTATTGGACGCAGTGATTACCAAGTAAAAATTCGGGGATACCGGATTGAATTAACCGATATTGAAGCAGCTTGCTTAGATAACCCTGCGGTAGATGATGTAGTTGTTGTTGTTAGGAATGATAGTCAGGGAGATGGTTACTTAGTTGCTTATGTTGTGTTAAATTCACAATCATTAAATTTGAGTTCCGCAGAGATACGAGCAGAACTTAAAGAAAAATTGCCCGATTACATGGTGCCGACACTTGTAGTTTTTATGGATGCTTTGCCATTAACACCTAATTGTAAAATAGATCGAGAGGCACTACCGGCACCAACTCTTGATAATGTTGAAAAATTTGTTGCTCCACGCACGGAAATAGAGAAACAATTGGTTGAAATTTGGACTTCTGTTTTAGGAGTGCAAATTGGCATCCATCAAAACTTTTTTGAGTCAGGCGGAAATTCATTACGCGCAGCCTTATTACTAAATAGAGTATCGCAAGCTTTCCCAGTGGAATTGTCTTTAGATTGCCTGTTCAAATCTCCGACAATTGCTGGATTAGCTGAAGTAATTGAGGCTGTGCAGTCTTCGGAATCTACGGCGATTTTTGAAACAAATATTGCTGAATTATCGGCTGATGCAGTCTTAGATGAAACTATTCACCCATTGACAATTACCAGATTTAGACCGAAGCACATTTTCTTGACAGGGGCAACGGGTTTTGTTGGTGCTTTTCTATTGCACGAATTGTTGCTGCATAATCCCCAAGCGACTATTTATTGTTTAGTTCGTGCTGATCATTTAGAATCCGCCACCTCTCGACTACGTAGTGTTCTGAAAAATTATGAAATTTGGGAAGAAGTATTTAGTAGTAGGATTGTTCCCATAATAGGAGATTTATCAAAGCCATTATTAGGACTTCCTTTATCACAATTCAAGGAGTTAGCAAATGTCATTGATGTCATTTATCACTGTGGTGCTTATGTGAATTTAGTTTATCCCTACGATGCTTTACGGGATGCAAACGTGGGCGGCACTAAGGAGATATTGCGTCTAGCAACTGTGACAAAAACTACACCAGTCCACTATATTTCGACTCTGGATATTTTTCAATCATCGAACTATGATGGTATGAAATTAATTGCTGAAACAGACGATTTACTAAGTCCTGAAGGATATTCAGATGGTTATGCTCAAAGTAAATGGGCCGCTGAAAAATTAGTAATGGCTGCCCGCGATCGCGGTTTACCAGTTTCTATTTATCGCTTGGGAATGGTGACAGGCCATAGCCAAACAGGTGCTTTTCAACTCAGTAATACAATTTGTCTAATTATCAAGGGCTTTATTCAATTAGGCTATGGCCCAGAATTAGATCTGAAGATGAATCTCGCTCCTGTAGATTATATCGTTCAGGCGATTCGGTATTTATCGGATCAACCAGAGTCTTTTAACAAAACATTTCATCTATTAAGTTCCCATGTATTAACTATGAACCAACTTGTTTTGGATATTAATGCCCTTGGTTATGCTGTCGATTCTATTCCTTACCCGCAGTGGCAGGCAAAACTACTCAATACGTCTCCAGAGAATGCTTTAACTCCGATGGCTTCTCTATTTATCAAGAAATTACCTCATAACCGAAAAACTTTTATTGAGACCACCTCTTTTGTGTGTCAAAAATTTGATGACCGCAATACCCAGGATAGACTGGTGGGCACAGATATTATCTGTCCTCCAATTAATTATTCAGTATTAAAGGCTTATTTATCCTATTTCCGTCTGCAAGGTTTTTTGTCATAGAATACTGAGTTAACTTAGATTGCTTTTATAGATTTTTGACGTACAGTTCGCTCCGCTAAGTCTTTAACCTATAGCATCTGTCTGTACCTCATTTGACTCAAAACCGATAATATAGCGTGAGGACTTGAAATTGTAAGTTGAGTTGGACTAGAATTATCTTTAGTGGCGATCAGCCGACCGACCGCAACACCCAGGGTAAAAGCATCTAATTTGGCATAAATTTTACTTGACAAATGCCGCTTCAATATGATATGTGACAAACAGCTAGGCTTGCAAAATAATCTGCAATCCGTCTAGCCTAATTATTAAGATCCTCTTAGCCTGTAGGATAGTGAAATGAAGAGAAATTTCCTCGAAAACTTAAAAATGTCTGGATCTATCATCGAAAGTGTTCGTAACAACAAAAATAAATCAAAAGAATCCCTGACAAAACAAACACTTTTAAAAATAGCTTTCAGCATGGGCATGGTTATTGTCGCATCAACAGCCATTAGTTATTTTCAAATAATTTCAGGAATTACTAATAATTCATTAACTCAACTAGAGCAATATATAAAATTACGCTCACAACGCGAAAGATCGATATTTACCTTGGCAGAAGATAATCATAAGTTACTCAAGAAGGCTTTATTAGAACAACTAAAAGCAGAAGAAAATCGCGATCCCCAACCTGAATTCGAGCTAAATTTTGTGAGATATCCAGATGGCTCAGTTCGCAATCGCCCCGAACTGTTTCAAATAGACAAAACAGGAGGCTTATTTCTTGGCAAAAATGTTAATATTGACACTGAAATGCAGCGGCGAATGGTTGCTTTCTATAAAGTTATCAATACTTATGGCCCTGCTTGGCGCAATCGCTTTGCTAACACCTATACGCAAATTCCTGAGAATGGAATGATCATGTATATGCACCAGTATCCCTGGTCGCTCAAAGCACCTTCTACTGAATCGTTCCGGGTCACAGATGATGAGTCATTTCAAATTACCAGAGAAATCTACGATCCAGAACGCAAAACAGTTTGGACAGGCATTTATTATGACCAAGTAGCTGTAGCTTGGATGGCATCCTGTGTGACACCATTAGATGTAAATGGCAAACATATTGCCACACTTGGACATGATATTTTAATTGAAGATTTGCAGAAGCGGACAATTAATGATGGACTAAAAGGCACATACAACATGATTTTTCGAGCCGATGGGCGGCTAGTAGCTCACCCAGAACTGATGGAAAGTATTCAAAAGGGAAATGGACAATTCTCCATCGCCCAATCAGGAGATGCTCATCTGCGGCGAATTTATGAATTAGTCAAGGATCGTAAACAGGAAAATATAATTATTGACAATTCTGACTATGATGAATATTTGGGCGTTGCTAGAATTGACGAACCAAATTGGTACTTAGTCACAGTTTTTCCCAAATCTCTACTAACCCAAGAAGCTCTTGCTACTGCTCGGATGATTCTCCTGCTAGGACTAAGTGCATTACTGCTTGAAATCATTATTGTCTTTTTAATATTACACCGCGAAATTTCTAGCCCACTCAATAAATTAATGGCTGCAACTGAGAGTATTGCGGCTGGTAATCTTGATATTCAAGTTAATGTCAATCGCCAAAATGAATTGGGTCGTTTGGGATATTTATTTAATATAATGGCTCAGCAAGTGCGTGAATCTTTTGCGGCGCTTGCGAAAACTAATGAGGAATTGGAACTGCGAGTTGAAGACAGAACTGTAGAGCTTAAACAAGCCAAAGAAGTTGCTGATAGTGCTAACAATGCTAAGAGTGAGTTTCTGGCGAATATGAGCCACGAACTGCGGACACCTCTCAATGGTATCTTAGGATATGCCCAAATTCTCCAGCGCTCGAAACACATAGTTGAATCAGATAAAAAAGGGATTAATATTATTAATCAATGTGGTTCCCATCTACTGACTCTGATTAACGATATCCTTGATTTTTCTAAAATCGAGGCACGGAAAATGGAAATATATGCTACTGATTTTCATTTTCCGGCTTTTCTGCAAGCAGTTGTTGAAATTTGTCGGATTAAGGCTGATCAAAAGGGAATTGATTTTATCTATAGCATCGAAGGTCAACTCCCAGTTGGTATTTCTGCGGATGAAAAACGATTGCGGCAGGTATTGATTAACTTATTAGGCAATGCTATTAAGTTTACGGCTCAAGGTAGCGTGAAATTTATAATTAAATCCAAACTCTTGGAAGATAAGGTTAGGGAACTACCTTTATATCGAATTATATTCCAAGTTGAAGATACGGGAATTGGGATATCGAGTGATCATGTTAAAAATATCTTTTTGCCCTTTGAGCAGTCTGGTACTATAAAGAAGCAATCCGAAGGGACTGGACTAGGATTAGCTATCAGCAAAAAAATTGTTGATATGATGGGGAGTACCTTGGAAGTTGAAAGTGAATTAGGGAAAGGTAGTGTTTTCTGGTTTGAGATAGATTTACCCGAAGCTAAGGAATGGGCAAAAAATTCTAAAAGTTCTGAGCAGGGTGTTATTATTGGTTTTAAGGGCGATAAGCCCAAAGTTCTAGTAGTAGATGACCGTTGGGAAAACCGTTCTGTTATTGTCAATTTACTCAGCCCTATTGGCTTTATACTTTTTGAGGCTGAAAATGGTCAAGAAGGTCTTGATAAAATTGCTGAGGTTCAGCCAAATCTGGTTATTACGGATATTGTTATGCCGGTTATGGATGGCTATGAAATGGTGAAAAGTTTGCGAAAATTAGCATCATCTGCTAATTTATCAGTTATCGTGTCTTCAGCCAGTGTATTCGAGTCAGATCTGCAAAAAAGTATAGAGATTGGAGCTAATGAATTTTTGCCCAAACCTATCGAAGCTGATAGCCTGTTAAATACTATCAAATCTCTCCTGAAATTAGAATGGATATATGAAGATAAATTACAACCGCAAACCACAAGAGAATTGACAAAACAAGTGGTTGAGATTGTGCCACCTTCGCATGATGACTTGCTAATCTTGTATAATCTTAGTCGTAAGGGATTGATTAACGATTTACTACAAGAGTTGACGAGAATTGAACTTATAGACAATGAGTTTATCCCTTTTATTCAAAATCTGCGCGAATTTGCTAAAGCTTTCAAGCTTAAACAGGTGCGAACTTACATAGAGCAATACCTAAATACTCCCTAGCCCCAAAAATGTTGTAAATTTATGTATCCCATCCCCAGTAAATTATGTATGACTGAAAACTCAGACAATCAATCTATTTTGATTGTAGATGATAATCCCAATAACCTAGAAGTTCTAGCCTACATATTGACCGACGTGGGTTATCAAGTTTCCGTTGCTATTGATGGTGAAACTGCGATTGAACAAGTAGAATATCATCCGCCCGAACTAATTTTATTAGATATAATGATGCCGCCCGGTATTGATGGCTTTGAGACTTGCCGGCGATTGAAAGCTAATCCCTTAACCTGCGAAATTCCAATAATTTTTTTAAGTGCTTTATCTGATTCACATAATAAAGTCAATGGATTATCTGTAGGAGCCGTAGATTATATTTCTAAACCTTTCCAAAGTGAAGAAGTTTTAGCGAGGATTAGAATTCATTTAAAATTATATAATTTAACTAAAAAACTAGAACAGCAGAAGCAACTCCTAGAAGAAAAAGTTGAATTACGGACTGTGGAATTATTAGCAGCTAAAGAAGCCGCCGAAGCAGCCAACATTGCCAAAAGCCAGTTTCTCGCTAACATGAGCCATGAACTCCGCACCCCTCTCAATGCGATTATCGGCTATAGCGAAATGTTGCAAGAAGAAGCCGAAGATTTAGATCAAAAAAAAATTATCCCAGATCTGAAAAAAATTAACGGTGCAGGCACACATTTACTTGGACTAATTAACGACATTCTTGACTTGTCCAAAATTGAATCTGGGAAGGTTGAACTTTACTTAGAAACCGTTGATATCTCAGATTTAATTAGGGAAGTCATCACGATGATTAAGCCACTGGTGGAGAAGAATGCTAATATATTGGTAGTTAACTGTGAACAGAATTTGGGAGATATGAAAACGGACTTGACTAAGGTACGTCAGAGCTTATTTAATCTGCTTAGTAACGCCAGCAAGTTTACAAAAAAAGGTCAAATTACTATTAAGGTAGAAAAGAAATATAGAAAATCTGGAATAGCCGATGGAGAAGAACAGAAATCAGCCATTCCGTATATTTTATTTAAGATAAGTGATACTGGCGTTGGTATAGCTCCAGAACGAATGCAAAAACTGTTTCAACCATTCATCCAGGCTGATGCTTCAACTACACGAGAGTATGGGGGTACTGGATTGGGGTTAGCAATTACTAGAAATTTGTCTCGGATTATGGGTGGAGATACGTTCGTTGAAAGCGAGGTTGGTAAGGGATCTACTTTTACTATTATACTGCCAGCAGAAGTGATACTCCCAGAGTAAAACCAGTGCTCATAATTGCACTGTAAAAAACAATTTTTAGAAAAGTGCCTATTTTACATCCCCCCATTCTTATGACCATCAGCGATTTTTAAGAAGTCGGGCAAAACAGCAAGAAGCTATGGCGTGTCAAATTCCATTCCAGCAGAAAGGTTTTGAATAATTTTAATAATTTTTTAGCAGGCCCCGAATCGGACTGATTAAGGTCGGTTGTTCTGAGACTCATATGTTGCACCATTCTCAATTAGCCTTTTATGAACAGGCTTTCCGGCCTGTTCCACAAGAAAATTTATATTTTGTGGAACAGGCCGGAAAGCCTGTTGCTGACAATGGTGCAAGATATCAGGAGATTAACTGTTGGTGAGGAGCGTAGGGAACAACTAAGAGTAAAAATCCTCTATGCTAGAGTAAGCTGCTAAATGCCATATATAGCAATCCTTGCAGGAGTCGTAAACTTTTTACCCTACCCCAACCCTCCCCTTATCAAGGGGAGGGAGTAAGAAATTCACAAATGATTTAGGATTGCTATATCTCGCTTTTGACTGCTTGGTTGTGGCAATCGTTGCGACATTTATGATGATTTATCAAATTTTTAAAACGAATTTTATTTATTGTAACCGTCTTGTGATAGCTGAGAGATTGGTTATTTGTTGCCTGTCCAACTCGTTCTCCAGCTAGGAGTGAAGACCACAAGCTGGACGGCAAAAAACAACCCTGGCTTTCATCCCACCGCTAAGATGAGTACAGTTATAGCGGGGCACTTCCCGCCGAGTAAGTTAAATTGGAAGAGAATTGTATGTTGTCGAAAAGAATTTTACCTTGTCTGGATGTGAAAGCCGGTCGCGTGGTTAAAGGTGTCAATTTTGTCAATCTTCAGGATGCTGGCGATCCGGTAGAAATGGCTCAGGTTTACAATGATGCGGGTGCTGACGAGTTGGTGTTTCTGGACATTACGGCGACTCACGAAGACCGGAATATTATGATCGATGTGGTGTACCGAACGGCCGATCGAGTATTTATCCCTTTGACGGTGGGCGGCGGTATCCAATCCTTAGACACCATTAAAAGTTTATTGAGGGCGGGCGCAGACAAGGTGAGTATTAATTCGGCGGCGGTGCGCGATCCGAGTTTGATTGACAAAGCCAGCGATCGATTTGGTAATCAGTGCATTGTAGTGGCGATCGACGCCCGCAAACGGCAAGACGCAGATAATCCTGGTTGGGACGTGTACGTGCGCGGAGGGCGAGAAAATACCGGCAAAGATGCGATCGTCTGGGCCAAGGAAGCCGCACAGCGCGGGGCTGGTGAAATTTTGTTGACTAGCATGGACTCTGACGGAACTCAAGCCGGTTACGACTTGGGATTAACCCGCAGCATCGCCGAAGTTGTAGAAATTCCGGTGATTGCTTCCGGCGGCGCGGGAAACTGTCACCACATCTACGAAGCGGTGACAGAGGGCAAAGCAGAAGCCGCACTCCTGGCTTCCCTCCTACATTACGGGCAACTGAGCGTCGGAGAAATTAAGACTTATCTAGCAAAACATCAAGTTCCCGTGCGGCTGTAGTAGTTTAGGAGTTAGGCATGGGATAAAAAACCCGGTTGCTCGATCTCTGTCGAATAGCAGCCACAATCGTCAAAGAAACCGGGTTTTTTGTCTAAGCGGGGACAGCACGCTCAAATGCTGGCACAGATACTCCCATCTCAAATCTCGATCGGACTTCAGCGATGCACCAGACTCATCTATCGGAAGACACAAAGCCAAAATATTCCCTGAGAAGGATTTCAAATCTCCGTTTTTTAAGCTAAATATTATATAGTACCTCAATTTAAGAGAGAGCCACTGCTCAATGCTGTTGCTTTATCGAAACTTGAGCTAAAGATTGTGCAGAATTTGAACGAGCTTCAGCCTGTTAACAATCTCAGCGATCAAAATTTGTAAAAACGGAGAAATTTTGTATGTCTTTTATCAGCTTAAATCTTAATGCCAAACGTTTAGTTCGCAGTTTAATAGCTGTTTGTTTTTGTGCATTGATGTTTGTTTCCAATGCTTTCCCAGCTTTTGCCGTTACCAGCAGCCTGACTAAAGGTGAAGCTCAACTGACGGGGATTGAGAGAGAAGCTCAAAAAGCCGTTTTGAAAGATCCTATGTCTCTGGAAGAAACTCAGGAAAAAGCTAACGAAGGGATTAATGAAGTTCAGGGAGATGCCGACAGCGAGAAGATGATAAATCCTTCTAACACAAAAGCTACATCTTTTGAGCAACAAGTCAAAAAAGCTGTCAGCAACATTAAAGACTAACTCCACAGTTGTCAGCATAAAAAAGTAGGGACACGGCAGTGCCGTGTCCTTCGAGTTTTGGTATGCTATTTAAATTTAGCTTGAGCTCTAAGAGATGGTGTCCGCTCGATTAACGACACGCGCAAACCGGTAGTGCGGACTTTAGTCCGCACTACGAACCGGGCGATCGTTCAAGCGGCTCGGAATTCAGATAGAATAAAACAGTGGAAAAGACTTTGCACCTTTCGGCTTTACAAACACTCTTTGCTGCGGCTGTAACTGCAATTGGTCAAACTTTTCTCTGGTCAAATTAGCGTTTACTACTTGACCGTCATCTAAGGTTAATTCTACCTGAATTTCCCATCCCAAATGAATCAAGCGACTGATTCTTGCTGGCACTGTTGCACTATTTTCGGTGGTTTCAATTACTACGTCGTGAGGGCGCAAGAAAATTTCTGGGTTGGGTGAGTCAAATCCGTTGTCTTGAAACAGCCTCGAACTGCTGGGTAAGACATTGACTGGGCCGATAAAACTCATGACGAAAGCACTTGCTGGATGGTCGTAAATTTCTGCGGGCGTGCCTACTTGTTCGATTTTACCTTTATTCATTACTGTAATGTGATCGGCAACTTCCATCGCTTCTTCTTGGTCGTGCGTCACAAAGACTGTGGTAACGTGCACTTCGTCGTGCAGTCGGCGCAACCAAGCGCGCAAATCTTTGCGGACTTTAGCATCAAGAGCTCCAAAAGGTTCGTCTAGCAGCAACACTTTCGGTTCCACAGCCAGAGCTCTCGCTAGGGCCACGCGCTGCCGCTGGCCTCCTGAAAGTTGCGACGGGTATCTGTCGCCCAATCCTGCTAATTGCACTAAATTCAACAATTCTTCAACCCGCGATTTGACTTTGGCGGGCGGTGTTTTCTGAATTTCCATGCCGAAAGCGATATTTTTTCGGACTGTCATGTGCTTGAATAGCGCGTAGTGCTGAAACACAAACCCAATTTTGCGGTCTTGGACGCTGGTATTGGTGGCATCTTGGCCTGTTAGCCAGATTTTGCCGGAGTCGGGCATTTCTAAACCTGCAATCAGCCGCAGCAGGGTAGACTTGCCGGAACCAGACGGGCCTAGCAATGCGACTAGGGAACCTGATTCAATTTCTAAGCTGACTCGATCGAGTGCTTGGAAACTGCCAAACTGTTTACTTACATTTTCGACGGTGATTCCCATAGGAAGTTCGGCAACGGATTTTTTAACGGATTTAACGGATTTAACGGATTTAACGGAGGTCAGACGCAACAATCAAGAGCGAAAAATGTTAATCTCCGGTTTCTGGATAGGTTAACGTAAGTTTTTTATAGCACGATCGCACATCCGTTGCTTAATTTTATGGTTTTGGCGCTCTCCCAAACACTGGAAAATTCCCCAAAATGCACCTCCATCACAAAACAAAACAATTATTTATCACCAAAGTTGCCGTTTGGTACTATAATGCAGCAAAAGTTCAAGCGTTTTTGACTTCAAAGGCTGAGGGGATATAAGGAAAATGGGAAATGTTGGACGTGTGCCTGTAGGAATTATCGGCGCTTCAGGGTACGGCGGCGTGCAACTTGTGCGTCTGCTGGCGGATCACCCAGCGGCGGAAGTAGTGTATTTGGGCGGGGATAGCAGTGCGGGAAAACCTTATTCCAGCCTTTATCCGCATCTGACTAACTGCATTGATTTGACAGTCGAGGCGATCGACCTAGACAAAATAGCGGCAAAATGTGAAGTTGTGTTTCTGTCGCTGCCCAACGGTTTAGCTTGCCAAATGGCACCGACGCTGATCGAAGGCGGCTGCAAAGTCTTGGATTTGTCGGCTGACTACAGATTTGAAAATCTGGAAACTTACAAAGCTTGGTACGGCGGCGAGCGATCGGACTCTGAACTGGCTGCAACGGCTGTTTACGGTTTGCCAGAATTGTATCGCGATCGAATTAAAGACGCTCAGTTAGTAGGCTGTGCCGGCTGCTACGTCACTGCTAGTTTGTTAGCCTTGGCACCTTTGCTCAAACAAGGCCTCATTGTGCCAGAAACAGCAATTATCGACGCCAAATCCGGTGCTTCGGGAGGAGGCCGCAAAGCCGAAGTTAATCTCTTGTTGGCTGAAGCAGAGGGTTCTCTGGGCGCTTACGGCGTTGGCCGCCACCGCCACACGCCAGAAATCGAGCAAATTTGCAGCGATTTAGCGGGACACGATATTAAAGTTCAGTTTACTCCCCACCTCATTCCGATGGTGCGGGGAATTCTGGCGACTGTGTACGCCACTTTGCGTGATCCGGGTTTGGTGCGGGAAGATTTAATCACGATTTTCAGCGCTTTTTACCGCAATTGTCCTTGGGTAAAAGTGTTGCCGGCTGGGGTTTATCCGCAAACAAAATGGGCTTGTGGCACAAATCTGTGTTACATCGGTGTGGAAGTCGATCCGCGTACTGACAGGGTAATTGTGATGTCGGCGATCGACAATTTAATTAAGGGACAAGCGGGCCAAGGCATCCAGTGCATGAACTTGATGATGGGCTGGGAAGAAACTTTGGGTTTGCCACAATTGGCTTTCTATCCTTAATTGGGCATTGGGCATTGGGTTTTTAGTGTCAACTCAAGTTTGAAACCATTGATAAATCTCGTTTGTAGCTGAGGCCAGATCCCCCTAAATCCCCCTTAAGAAGGGGGACTTTGAATGCTTCTTGTTCCCCCCTTCTTAAGGGGGGCTAGGGGGGATCTGGCCTCGGTGGTAAACAGCAGTCTGTGACTAAGTTTGACCTAGTTGTTGACACCAATGGATAATGCCCAATTACCGATTATCGATCGCTATTTCGGCCCGTAACCGATCGATCCTGCATAAATTGCCCGATCGCCCAATTGGTCCTCAATCCGCAACAAACGGTTGTATTTGGCAACTCGTTCGCTGCGACACAAAGAACCAGTCTTGATTTGACCGGCGCGAGTCGCTACCGCTAAATCAGCAATTGTGGTATCCTCAGTTTCGCCAGAACGGTGGCTGATGACCGATCGATAGCTGTTTCGTTTGCCGAGGTCGATCGTATCCAAAGTCTCCGTCAATGAACCAATTTGATTCAGCTTAATCAAAATCGAATTGCTAGCCTTCAAATCAATTCCTTTTTGCAGCCGCGTGCGATTAGTAACAAACAAATCGTCACCCACCAACTGAACTTTGCTACCCATTTTTTGAGTCAGCGCCACCCAACTGTCCCAATCGTCTTCGTGCAAACCATCTTCAATGGAAACGATCGGATATTGACCTACTAAACCATCCAAATAATCGATTAATTCTGCAGGCGAATGAGCCACACCGTCATAAGTGTACTGCCCATCTTTGTAAAACTCGCTAGCAGCAACATCCAAAGCCAAAGCAACTTGTTCCCCTGGCTTGTAACCAGCTTTTTCAATTGCCATCATCAACAAATCCAAAGCTTCCTGATTGGAACCCAAATTAGGAGCAAAACCGCCTTCATCACCGACACCAGTCAGCAAATTTTTGTCTTTCAAGACATTTGCCAGACTAGCAAATATTTCTGCTCCCCAGCGCAAAGCTTCCTTAAAAGAAGGCGCACCCACAGGTACAATCATAAACTCTTGAATGTCTACGTTGTTGTCCGCGTGGGAACCACCGTTGATCACGTTCATCAAAGGTACGGGTAAAACGTTCGCTAAAGTGCCGCCCAAGTAGCGATAAAGGGGGAGTCCTAAAGTTTCGGCGGCTGCCTTTGCTGTGGCTAGGGAGACTCCGAGAATGGCATTTGCGCCGAGGTGGGATTTGTTGGGGGAACCGTCCAAGTCAATCATGGTTTGGTCTACCAGTGCTTGGTCGATCGCATCGAGATTAGCCAAAGCGGGGGCAATTTTGTGCTCGACGTTATCGACGGCTTTCAAGACTCCTTTGCCGCCGTAACGGTTTTTGTCGCCGTCTCGCAATTCGTGGGCTTCAAAAGAGCCTGTAGACGCGCCGCTGGGCACTTGGGCGAGCCCCACAACGCCGTTGGCTAGGTAAACTTCAGCTTCAATGGTGGGGCGGCCACGGGAGTCGAGGATTTCTCTGGCTTGAATAGATTCGATCGCAGTGTCTTGCATATTAAGGATTCCTGACTTAACTCAATGGTTGATGACAATTAGCATTCAGCAGGCTTTCGGTAACTGACTGCTAACGGGTAATAGAGTACGCGATCCCGATAATTATTGGCGATCCTTTCAAACTTTTTGCGGATTTGGGCGATAGTTTAGTGTCAACAAGTAATCGTTCTTGCGAAATAATTTTCGACAATTTTTACAGTTATTTAATTTTTTTAACCCCAGATTCCCGCAGATTTCTTAATTGGAAACTTTGTTACAATCAGAATATCAACAAAGTCAATCAAAAAAGGAGAAACTTAGGATGTTAGAAACAAATCTCGGAGAAATTAGAGCCTTAGCTATCGACTCCGATCCAATTATTCCCGATCCCCCCAACATCAGATTGCTCACCGGGCCTTTACCAAATCCCAGCGATCCCAACTTTTTTGACTTAACTCCCAATGACGACGCATTTCAATTAGCAAACGGAATTCTGCGGAATACTCCCGGAGGTTTGCGGGGTTTAGATGGTAACGATTTTGTCAGAGGTTCCGGTGGTGCGGAACTGATGAACGGTAACAGTGGCATCGATACTTTAATCGGAGGTTGTGGCAGCGATACTATTCGTGGCGGCCAAAATTTTGACATACTTTACGGAGAATGCGGCAGCGACATTCTCAGCGGCAATCAAGGCGATGACTACGCCTACGGAGGCACGGGAAATGACTTTATTCGTGGCGGTCAAGGGAATGATGCTTTAGTCGGAGACAGTGGCAATGATACTCTGATTGGTGATGCAGGAGTCGATCGACTTTGGGGAAAAGAAGGCGCAGATTTGTTTGTAATTAGAAGAGAAGTGGGAGCAACTTCGCAGGAATTTGGTTCAGATCAAGCCCCTCCAATTGGGACTTTTCCTTTGAGTACAGAAGAAGTGCCAGCAGATTTTATTCTCGACTACAATCCGACTCAAGGTGATGTCATTGGATTGGCGGGAGGACTAACGCGAAACGATATTGTTTTGAGCGAAAGGTTTGCAACAATTGGCGATGCGAGAAGTTACGATAGCAACGGGCCTACTCCTCCGGGACAGCCTCAAACTACTGAGTTTAGATTTTTAAACATTAAAGCGACGGTGATTCGCGAAGCTACTACCGGCAATATCTTGGGTTTGGTGAAGGATGTTTCGCCGAGTCAAATTCAGTTTAGCTCTGTGTCTGACGGGGCGATCGCCCTAGGATAATCTTCCTAGGTTTGATCGTTCGGACTTCAGTCCTTTCTAAAGACTAAAGTCGGAACGATCAAACCATTTGTCTAGTTTCCCAATAATCAACCATAAAAAAGCTCAGATGTTAGAAACAAATATCGGACAAGTTAGAGCATTAGCTGAAAATTCTGACCCAATTATTCCCAATCCCCCTATCAGATTGCTGACAGCGCCTTTGTCAAATCAAGGCGACCGCAACTTTTTTGACCTTACTCCTGATAACGATGTAGTTGAATTATCAAACGGAATTCTGCGTAATACTCCAGGAGGTTTGCGCGCTTTAGCGGGCAACGATTTTGTTAGAGGTTCCGCAGCACCGGAACTAATGAATGGTAATGCTGGTAGCGATACTTTAATCGGAGGTTGTGGTAGCGATACTATTCGTGGCGGTCAAGATTTTGACATACTGTACGGAGAATGTGCCAATGATATTCTCAACGGCAATCAAGGTAATGATTACGCCTATGGAGGTACAGGCAATGACTTTCTTCGAGGCGGTCAAGGGAATGATGCTTTAGTCGGAGACAGTGGCAATGATACTCTGATTGGTGATGCTGGAATTGACAGACTTTGGGGAGGAGAAGATGCAGATTTATTTGTAATTAGAAGAGAATCGGGAGCAACTGCGGGGGAATTTGGTTCAGATCAACCACGTCCTGCTGGGACTTTTCTTACTAATGTAGTGCCTACACCTCCACTTCCTCCTGCTGGGACTTTTATTGCTAATGTAGTGCCTACACCTCCAGGTCCTCCTGCGACTTTTGATGTAGTAGATGAAGTGCCAGCAGATTTTATTCTTGACTACAATCCAGCTCAAGATGTAATTGGATTGGCTGGAGGACTAACGCGAAATGATCTTGTTTTGACGGAAAGGTTTGCAACCGTTAATGATGCCAGAGAGTACGATAGCAAGGGCCCTTATCCTCCGGGAGCGCCTCGAACGGCTGATTTTCAACCCTTGAAAATTAAAGCGACGGTGATTCGGGAAGCTAGTACCGGCAATATTTTGGGTTTGGTGAAAGATGTGTCGCCGAGTCAACTTCAGTTTATATCTGTTGTAGATAGTGCGATCGCCCTAGGTTAACTCAAATCGGTACATATTGCTGCTAAGAAGCAGAACACGGACGGGCGGGACGCCCATCCCACAACACCAAGGCTATCAATCCTCGTTCCCAGGCTCTGCCTGGGAAGGCATATCAGCGAGGCTCTGCCTCCCGATTGCTGACATGAATTTAACAATATTTAAAATTGCCAGAAATCCGCCACATCATATCCCATTTCGCCCAGCATTTGCCGCAGCAGAGGCAAGCTCAAACCGATCACATTTGTGTGACATCCTTCGATTTGTTCGACAAAAAAGCCGCCTTTACCTTCGAGTGCAAAACAGCCTGCACAGGCGAGGGGCTCTCCGGTAGCGACGTAAGCTGCTATTTGGCGCGAGGTAACTTCCGCAAAATGAACTTTTGTAACTTGACAGCGAATGACCGATCGCGACCTAGCCTGATCAAAGTCATCGAATCTAGTATCAATTAAAGCATGACCCGTATATAATTCGCCAACTTTCCCGCGCATTTTCTGCCACCGCGAGATTGCTTCTTCGGCATCCTTCGGCTTGCCGTGAATTTCCCCATCAATGACCAAAATTGAATCGCATCCCAACACCAAACACGATTTGGGATTAGGGATTTGCGGGTGAGAATTAGCCAGCAAGAACTTAGCTACAGCCTCAGCTTTTCCCTCGGCTAAAACCTGCACTAACTTAGTGGCATCCCTCATTTGTATTTGCCCTTCATCAAAGTCGCTGGGGCAAATCACAGCTTGAATGCCGGCATTTTCTAGCAGGCTGCGGCGCGCTGGAGAAGCTGAAGCTAATACAAAAGTTGGAATTTTCATAAGTTAAGAAGGAAGAAGGAAGAAGGAAGAAGGAAGAAGGAAGAAGGAAGAGGTAAGAAGGAAGAAGAAAAATAAACTAAACTATTCCCCATGCCCAATGCCCTGCGCCCTATTCCCCATTTCCAACTACTTTTTAATCTAATAAACAGAGAAAGATTTAACGACTTTCTCAAAAGCTTCTTTTACCTTCGGCCAGCGTTCTTCGGTAGTGGAAACGTTAAGCGTAAAAAGTTTGCCGCGGCTGACGGCCACACTCGCTAAGTTGTGCCGTTCTTGGTTTGGCAACTTAACGGCGTATTCTAAAATGTAATAGTTTTTCGATCGCGATTCGCGAGCTTCTGCACTGACTAATTCAGCTTCGCGGCCGGAATCTGTCGGGGCGATAGCATTTTTGCTGAGCTTGTATCCCACATCCGTCGGCGTTCCCAAATCCGCCAGAGTTTTGTCCTTGGCGACTGGACTGATTACCACGCTGACGTTCTCGGTTTGCTGAATCAAATCGCGGAACACCACATCGGGCCCGTTAGAAACCGCGATCGGCAGCCAGCCGTTAGGATAGAGAAATTGATAGCCGTCGCCAGTATCAACGTAGCTTTTGAGTCCGGTGACTTTAGACACACAACCGGTCAAACTGAGGCTTAGAACCACCAGAAGTATTGCCGCAATTCGTTTGAGCATTCTTTTTACGGGTAGGGTAAAACAAAAATATTTAATTTTAATTGTCTCACCAAACCTTGCCCCCTCAAAATAGTTAAGCTATGGATCGCCGTTTGTGTACCGCCCGCGATCCATAGCCATATAGTTTAATTGTTAACAAAATCATTACAGGTGAGTCAGCCAGCTAATCAGCCCGTGCTTGGTCGAAACTTCTAAAGCCAAGAGAGAAACAAAGCCAATCATGGCAAGGCGGCCGTTTAAGCGTTCTGCGTAGGGAGTGAAGCCGGTGCGGGCTTCGTCATCGATGTATACTGTCGGCTCGATCGCAAAATTATTCATTTTGCCTTCGTCGTCCAGCATTAAGCCTCTGTTACTCATGTTTTTTTCCTAAATGGTTTTGAGTGTACTGTAAATAAATGTAACAGACTTGTGAAGATATGTAAAGGATTGTGAGAAATTTTTTTTTAAAGACCTCTATCTGACACCAGTTTTAAAAAAAAATGCAACTGTAGGCAAGCTCTAAACCCTTATATAGTCAGTCTTTCCCAAATCTAAAATCTAAAATCTAAAATCTACAATGGTATGACTGTGGGTAGACTCTGGGCCCCGTAGGGGGGAGGATAGAGTGGAGAGGCACAAAAGTCGATGGTGTATGGCAAATCCAGTCTGGGTTTGACGAAAATTGTGGAACGGAGGAAAAATTTATGCGGGCCAGTCTGGAAATGCGGTGGTTTTATAGCGGTGCACTGCCAAAATCGATCAATCAATGGTTTGGAAGCGAGAGTCTCGGCGGGTATCTGTCGCCTCCAGAAGAGCGGGAAGACACATATTTGCTAGTACCGGGCTGCGACTACTTGGGAGTGAAGCTGCGCGGGAAAACCTTGGAGGTAAAGTGGCGTCAAGGAGAGTTGGGGGCGATGCAGTTCGGCAACCGCTGGGAAGGTAATGCCGAGAAGTGGCTCAAGTGGGTTTGTGCCGACACCATCGCACCGATACCGGCGGATATTTTGGCGACAGGAAAGTGGGTGGGAGTCAAGAAAAAGCGAGCGCAGCGTCTTTATCAAGTTTCGACCCCTGGTTCCCTGATGTCTGTGCCTGTGGAAGCCCCAATTCCCCAAGGTTGCAGCGTGGAACTTACTCAGTTGAACATTAACGGCAGCGCATGGTGGACTTTGGGATTTGAAGCGTTTGGCAGCGAAAGTTGTTTGACAGAAAGCCTGCAAACAGTAGCTAGTTGGACTAGCAAGAGTTATCAGGCGCAAAAGTTGAAAGCTGAGGATTCTTCTGGTTATCCGATTTGGCTGGCAGGCAAGTAATATCAAATCCCTTTGAATCATACCGCCTGTATTCTTTAGTTCCCATCTGTTGGGACGAAAAATAAGACGGCGGTTGAAACCGCGTCTACACAAACTAAGTCCGCCGACGCGGACTGAAGAAAATAACGCAATTTTAACCGCCCGGTCTTTCTTCTATTCGCCCTCTCCTATTCTCCCCACTCTGCCAGCACTTCTCAGAATTTGACAAGCCAAAATCGCCGCCCCAAACCCATTATCAATATTCACCACACCCACACCAGCCGCACAAGAATTAAGCATAGTTAAAAGAGGAGCAATCCCGCCAAAACTCGCGCCGTAACCAACACTTGTCGGCACTGCAATCACCGGACAATCCGCTAAACCCGCAACCACACTCGGCAAAGCACCTTCCATACCAGCAACCGTAATCAACACATCAGCATCATCAATCACGTGCCGATTATTCAACAAGCGGTGAATTCCAGCAACTCCCACGTCCCACAAACGCCGCACCTGAAAACCGCAAAGTTCCGCAGTAACTGCCGCCTCTTCCGCCACAGGCAAATCCGCCGTTCCCGCACTGATAATAGTCACAGTACCAGGATGTTGCGGAGTCTGGAAATTAGCAGAAATTGCACAAATTCGAGCCTTTTGGTAGTAGCACAAATCGGGTATTTTTTGCTGCAATTTCTCGAAAACTTCCGGTTCAATTCGCGTCGCCATCACCACAGGATTTCGCCCGCGCATCGCCTCGATAATTTCCACAATTTGGTCTGGTGTTTTCCCTGGGCCCAAGATGACTTCAGGAAAACCAGTTCTCAAGGTGCGGTGGTGGTCAATTTTGGCAAAATCCCCCACTTGTTCAAAGTCAAAATGCTTTAATTTATCCAAAGCTGCGATCGGGCTAATATCGCCTGCGGCAACTGATTCGAGTAAGTTCTGTAAAATTTTAGGTTCCATAAATATTAGTCAGTTGTCAGTTGTCCGTTGTCAGTTGTCCGTTGTCAGTTATCAGTTGTCAGTTGTCAGTTGTTAGTTGTCAGTTGTCATTAGTAAAAAATAACCAATAACAACTAACATATAACCAATAACAACTGACTATTCTGCAATTTTCAGCTCGTACAAATTCCAGAAAGCACCGCCGAGAGCACTGTAGCGAATTCCCGAAACGCGATCGCGCACCGCCTCGAAAGTCAGCGGATTTACCATATAAACAAAAGGCACTTGTTCCGCTATAATCCGCTGCGTTTCAGCATAAAGTTCCTTGCGCTTCGCCTCATCAAGCTCCTGGGAAGCCTTCACGTAAATGTCATCGATTTTCTGCTCCCAGTCGTCAACTTTCCAACCCTTAATCGGCGGTTCTCCGGCTTGCGGGCCCTGGTTGAAACTGTGCAGCGTGCCGTTAACAGACCAAATATTGTAGCCGCTGTGCGGTTCAGTACCTCCCGTAAAACCGCCGAGGTAAGTATCCCAATTCCGCGTCAATCGCAGTTTTTCCACATAAGTGTTAAAACTCAGAAACTGCGTATCAATTTGCATCCCCAGTTTGCCCAAGTCTTGCTTAATTTGCGTTGCCATTTGTTCCCGAACTTTTTTCCCCGCCGCCATCAACAAAGTAAAGCGCACTTTGTTACCCTCAGTATCCAACAATTCGCCGTTACTATTATACTTGAAACCTGCACTTAACAGTAACTCTTTCGCTTTTTGTAGATCGTAACTGTAAGTTTTCAATCCCTGTTCTGGAGATAAGTAGAATGGACTTTGGGCCGGAATTGGAGAATGCAGCGGCGCGCCAAGTCCGCGATAAATATTGTTAGTCATGGCGTCCCGGTTGATGCCGTAGGCGATCGCCTGCCGAAATTCTTTACTCGCGAACCAGCGAGACTTAACCGGGTCTACAAACGGCTGATTTTGAGCATTGCGGCCCTTATTCAGATTGAAACACATAAATACGCTGCCAGTATCCGGGCCGCCGTTGAATACTGTATATTTGCCGCGTTTTTCCTCCCGTTTCAGCAGCGGAAACACTTCCGGCTGCACGTCCAGAGTATCCAAATCGCCCGATCGAAAATTCAGCAATTGATTGTCAGTATTTTCGATAATTTGCCAGACAATTTGCTGGATGTAAGGCTGAACATTTCCCTCAGCATCTTTGCGCCAAAAATACGGATTTTTTTCCAAAACCACGCGCTGATTAGGAGTATAGCTCAGCATTCGATATTGACCGTTACCGACAATTTTTTGGGGATCAGTATCCGTGCCCCAAGTAGCCAGGAATTTAGGCTTGCCGTCTGCATCTGTATTTTCGACAGCTTCCTGTAAAATATGAGCTGGTAAAATCGGGATTCCCCCAGCAAATCTAATAAAAGGAGCAAAAGGTTCGGCCACTGAAAATTCAACGCGGCGGCTGTCAATTTTTTTGAGTTTGGGCAATTGACGGCTCATGCCAACTCTCAGAATATCTTTCAAGCTGCTAGGGATTTTTTCATTGAAATAAATCTTTTCATAGCTGAAGATAATGTCATCTGTTGTCATGGGTTCGCCGTCAGACCATTTCAATCCCTCTCGCAGGGTGAAGACAATCTTTTTGCCGTCTTTAGAGACTTCCCAGGACTCTGCTAAACCTGGTTCTAGCTGGGATGTCAAGCCGTTTTCGTTAATTAATCCCTCGTACATATAGCCAAAAACGCTATATGCAGACTGATTTAGCGGGTAGTTGAAGGTAGACGGGCCGCTGGGGGTGGGAACGACGAGTCTGTTTACTAAGTTCGATCGGGCGGGACGACAAGCAGAGAGACTGACGGCTGCAATTACAGCCAGCAAAACAGCCAACCAGCGGCGCTTTGAATGTAAAATAGGGAAATTTTTCATAATAATTTACTGTACCACCTGCGTGCAATTATGACTGAGATTGTAGCCAACCTAGAAAGTTTTTAGTGACAGAGAAATACTTTGTAATCCCCGCCTCTCGCAAAACATCTTGAACTGCCGGTATGCCAAATTCTTTGAAATTACCACTGAGAAATACTTTGGTTTCTGTGGAATGCGATCGGGCATGACTGAGGATACAGTGTAGAATCAAATTGTCTGTTGGGTCTTTTTCGATCAAAGTTGCGTTTAAGCTTGCTTCGATAATCTCTGGATTTAATGCAATCATTTCTGAATTTCGCGACATCAGACTTATCGCTTCCCGCAAGCGCGATTTAATTTCACCTACTCGATAGCCATAGTAAATGAATGACTCTTCTAAGTGAAAAGATAGAGATGCGGCGTATTCAGATGTCACATCTCGCTTTGTTTCGCTAACTTGACGACTTAGCTGTTGCCCAAAAGAGTTTTGTCGCTTCAACTCATCCTCTAAAGCTGACAAAGCCGACCTGTAACAAATGCTCGGTATTACCAACTGAACTGATGAGGACAAATCCCTGAGCAACATAATTGCTTCAGCCTCACGCCCTGTAGTAATACTCATCAGAAAGTTGGTCTCGATATATACGATTGCCACCTAATTCCACTCCTGATTTTGTTGTTCCACCTGCAAGTAACGGCAGCAAACCGATGGCTGCTATCTGTTCCGATGCTGGCGGACTTGCTGATTTCCAGTTATAATCTAAGTCATGCAGCCACGATTGAATCACCGTTTCAATGGTATCTTCAAAGAGCCATTTACTGCCAAACATAGGCATATAATAGCGACCTATTTCACCAGTATTGAGAGTGCAAACGGGTTCTGATAAATTCACACCATCCCATTTGAAAATCAAAATTTGTTCCGCGTCAATAAACATAGCATAGGGAACGATCGCGTTTTGTTCAGACAGCTTAGCTAACACAGCTTTGATCCAGTCGATCGCGCGATCGACAATTTTCTGTTTCGCCGCTGGTTCTTCAGCTTGAATAATTTTAACCTCGATTAGCACGACTATGCGATCGTCCTTATCCAACGCGATCACATCCGCGTCTACAGGAAATTGTAACTCCCAGGTGTCAGTGTCCATGATTTCAGGCTTCCTAGCGATTTTGGATTAAACAATTGACTCCACAGTCAATTTTAGATGATAGATTTCTATTTTTGGCCCAGCAAAACTACAGCATAGGCTGCAATTCCTTCTTCTCTTCCCACGGGGCCTAACTTTTCGTTAGTAGTAGCTTTGATGCCAATTTGGTCTGGTTTTAATTGTAAAACATCAGAAAGCCGATCGCGCATTTGCTCAATATGCGGTTTCAGCTTCGGACGTTCAGCCACCACCACCGAATCAATATTACCAATTTCCCAGCCTTTATCTAATATTAACTGATTGACTTGTGCTAGCAAAACTAAACTATCAGCACCTTTCCATTTTGGGTCAGTTGGCGGGAAATATAGGCCGATATCTCCTAAGCTGAGAGCTCCCAGCATCGCGTCCATGATAGCGTGGGTGAGCACGTCTGCGTCGCTGTGTCCTAATAAGCCTAATTCGTGGGGAATGTGTACGCCGCCGAGGATTAGGGGGCGTTCTGGAACTAAACAGTGAATGTCGTAGCCGTTACCGATGCGGATGTTCATGTCAAGTAGATGTTTGGGGAATGCAGACAGCAGGCAATTATTGCACAGTTTGTCTGGGGATAAGTGAGTTTTTTGGGCGATCGACCTTTTTTACTTTTGGGCAGATATTGGAGGAATGCGATCGGCCGTTAAAATTACTACTTTCCCATCTTGCCAAACAGCAATAGATTCACCTAATTTGCGGTGTCTTTCAATAGCTGCGGCAACTGCCGATTTCAGTCCAGCATTAATCTTTATAGATAAAAGTTGTCTGGGTTTTGATTGTTTCATTTTATTTTTGAGTTATTTGATTCCAGCTTTCAACATTATAGATTATCTGTTCTTCCTCGATAGTCCCTTCTGCCACTAACTGAGCAGTTTCGTGAGAGTTGTCATAGATAATCCAATTGTCGCACAGTGGCAAATACAGAGCAATCAAATTTCGCAGTCCTCTGTCATAGTGGCGGCGGATGACATCTTCTGGGATAGAATGACCGCCGCTAGCTACCCGTCGGGCTACTCTTGCTACGGCTAGTTCTGGCGATCGCAACCAAAAGTAAATTAAGTTAATTGTATAATCTTTTGTTTTACAACTTCTGAGAAAAGCTGCAAAGCTGCGGGCCGCCAGAGTAGTCTCAAAGGCAAAATCAGTTCCAGAATTAGACAGAGTTTGCAGTCTTTCTAGCATGATTCGTCCGGCCCAAATGGCTACGGACTCTTGATTGAATGGTGAAAGTGCCGCCGCGATCGCATCAGCATTGATATATTCAAAACAGTCCAGAAAGTTGGGCAATAAACTCATTGATGCAGTGGTTTTGCCGGAACCGTTAGCGCCGCCAATGATGTAAAGATTCGGCATAAATTTACAAGTTAAATTTGTACTAAGGATCGAAAACTTAAACTTAATTACCTCCTACAGTCGTCTATCCTGTAAGTTGCCAGATAAAAAGAGGCAGAGCCTCCGGATCTGCATTACCAGGCAGAGCCTGGTAACGAGCAACGAGCAATCGCTTAAGTTATTAAATTTTCATTCCTGAGTAAATCGACCTAATTAAACGTAAATTCCCGATCGCTCAAAAGCTTGCTGTATATCTCTTCTTCCTGATGACCAATGACCAATGACCAATGACCAATGACTGATGACCAATGACCAATGACTGATGACTTCTTCCATCTACTTAACTTCAGTTGACTAATCTTCCAACAAATCCGGCCGCCTTTGGCGAGTTCTGGCAATTTGCTGTTCCTTGCGCCAGCGAGCAATTTCTGCGTGATTACCAGACAGCAAAACATCAGGAACCTTCAAACCACGAAAATCTGCCGGTCGAGTATATTGCGGATAATCCAAAAGCCCGTCTTCAAAACTCTCAAACTTTAGGGAATCTTCCTTCGCCACAGTTCCCCGCAGCAATCGCAAAACCCCATTAATCAAAGCTAAAGCCGGAATTTCGCCCCCCGTGAGCACAAAATCCCCCAAAGACACCTCGCGAGTGACCAAATGCAGGACTCGATCGTCCACACCCTCATAATGACCACAAATCAACACCAACTGATCGCGATCGGCCGCCAACTCCCGAAACATCGCTTGCTGCATCGGTTCCCCCTGGGGAGTCAGCAAAATCACCTCTCGCCTTGGCAAAACCGGCAGCGACTCCACCGCTGCAAAAATCGGTTCCGGTTTCATCAGCATCCCCACTCCGCCCCCGTAAGGCTCATCATCGACTCGCTGGTGTTTGTCTGTGGTAAAATCGCGGGGATTGACAAAATTCACCTCAGCAATCTTTTTAGCTAAGGCTTTGCCCATCAGTCCCGACTCCAGGGGAGCCCGGAAAAATTCTGGAAATAGGGTAACAACGTCAAATCGCACAATTATTGGAATTTCATTGATACATCACCTCTAGTTTGACCTTTAGAGGGAGTTCAGTTTTCAGTAATTGCTTTATTCTTTATAATTTCTTATAATTTCTGAAAATTTTGGCAAGTTAAATTCTCTTCCTGTGTCGGCGGGCCGGTTTTGTACAAAAATAATCTGTTTTTCATGACAGCGACTGCAAGTAAACTCGCCCCCCAAACAACTGCGGGATAGTGCGATCGGCGATCGCACCTCACTCGCACAAACAAAAATTTATTCTTAAAAAGCCCTATTGTACCCACAGCAACGGCAAAATTGAATTTCACATCCAACAGAGGAAGACACACCATGCAGCAGTTGACATCTCAAGCCCTTGAACACAATATTCCCCAGCGCACAAAAACCTCGATTATGGTCATCGGGGGAGCCGAAGACAAAGTTCACGGGCGAGAGATTCTGAACACCTTTTTTTGCCGTGCTGGGGGTGCAAACGCTCGGCTGGCGATCGTTCCGTGCGCTTCGCGAGATCCCGAAGGAATTAGCAACCGCTACCGCACCATATTTGACGAAATGGGCGTTAGTGCCGTCAAAGTAGTGGACATCCGCGAACGCGAACAAGGCGAAAACCCCGTCTGGAAAGATTATTTAGAAGACTGTACGGGCGTATTCATCACAGGCGGCGACCAACTGCGACTCTGCGGACTGCTGGCGGACACCCCGCTGATGGAGAAAATTCGTAAAGAAGCTCTCGAAGGCAAGATTACCCTCGCCGGTACCAGCGCGGGTGCTGCGGTGATGGGATATCACATGATTGCAGGCGGTGGGAGTGGGGCGTCACCAAACCGCTCTTTAGTAGACATGGCAAACGGACTTAACATTATTCCTGAGATCATCGTAGATCAGCATTTTCACAACCGCAACCGCATGGCTCGCTTGCTGTCGGCTGTGGCTTGCCATCCAGATCGCCTCGCTATTGGTATTGACGAAGACACCTGCGCCTTGTTTGAGGGAGACGATACTATGAAAATTCTCGGTAAAGGCACTGTGACTATTGTTGATTCTAGGGAAAATTTTTATACCAATGAGTCTCTGGTAGGAGCGACAGAACCCTTAAGTCTGTTCAATATGCGCTTGCACGTTCTGTGTCACGGAGATTGCTACAATATGCCCCTAGGCAAACCAATGCCATCGGCAGCCTGTTCCGAGTCGGGCTGGCCTCCCGAATGCCGCACAGCCAACTAACTTAGAACATCTCTTGTCATTGATTCGGCAGAAATTAAGTGGCATTCCGGCCGAATCATCAATACCACAATAGAATAGATTCCGAAGCAGCCACGGGCTGACGCCAGAAGGCAGAAGCACAGAAAATTCTAGCTTCGGGCTTTGAGTTTTTGCTAGCCATTGACCTGTACTTGTTTTTAGCCGATCGCTGGGGCATGAATTTTCAATTCGGTGACCCATAACTGGAAATTCACTCCCAAACTGTTCGCAGCGAACAGTCGATCGAGCAATCTAGATCGAAATTGAATAAATGCTCCAATTATCTATAAGATTTCGCGCCCCATACCCCTCTAACTGCCATGAAAATACTTAAAATCCAGACCTTACGCGGCCCCAACTACTGGAGCATCCGACGCCAGAAACTCGTCCTGATGCGTCTGGATTTAGAGGAGTGGGCAGATAAAACCACATCGGAAATTCCTGGCTTCTATGAAGGGTTGATCGCCGCACTTCCGAGTTTGAACGACCATCACTGTTCTCCAGGCCATAAGGGAGGATTCCTGCAACGGGTCAGAGAAGGGACAATGATGGGACACGTAATCGAACACGTCGCCCTAGAACTTCAGGAAATGGCAGGAATGCCGGTCGGGTTCGGTCGCACCCGCGAGACGGCCACCCCAGGCACTTACCAAGTAGTAATCGAGTATCAAAACGAACAAGCAGGTCGCTACGCAGCCCGGGCGGGCGTGCGGATGTGCCAAAGCATTGCCGAGACAGGCACTTATCCAGCAGCAGAATTAGTCCAAGATTTGAGAGACCTCAATGAGTTTGCTTTGTCGGCAGCCCTGGGGCCAAGCACGGAAACACTGATTAAGGAAGCAGAAGCGCGCGGCATTCCTTGGATACCTTTGAGCGCCCGGTTTATGATTCAACTCGGCTACGGGGTTCACCAAAAGCGGATTCAGGCAACTCTGAGCAACCGCACGGGAGTTTTGGGAGTAGAACTTGCCTGTGACAAGGAAGGTACCAAAAATATCCTCGCCAGCGCCGGCGTACCGGTTCCCAGAGGGACGGTGATTAATTATTTGGATGAACTGCGCGGGGCGATCGAAGATGTCGGCGGTTATCCGATCGTCCTCAAACCCCTAGACGGCAACCACGGCCGCGGCATTACGATCGACATCAATTCCTGGGAAGCAGCAGCAGAAGCCTACGACTTAGCCAGCGCGGCATCAAAAACAAAAAGCGTGATAGTCGAGCGCTATTACGTCGGCCGTGACCACAGAGTATTGGTAGTTAACGGGCAAGTCATAGCAGTTGCAGAACGAGTCCCGGCTAACGTCCTAGGCAACGGCAGGTCTACAGTAGAACAGCTTATTGAAGAAGTAAACCGCGACCCGCAGCGAGGAGACGGACACGACAACGTGCTCACCCGGATCACGATCGACAAATTGTGCCTGGATTTGCTGCAAAAACAAGGATACGCGATGGACTCCGTAGTGCCCGCCGGGGAAAGAGTATTTTTGCGCGCGACAGCAAACTTGAGTACCGGTGGAATTGCAGTCGATCGCACCGACGAAATCCACCCAGAAAACGTCTGGCTGTTTTCCAGAGTCGCCAAAATCATCGGTTTGGACATCGCCGGCATTGACGTAGTAACATCCGACATTTCCCAACCCCTGCGCGATACGAACGGAGTCATCGTCGAAGTCAACGCAGCACCGGGTTTCAGAATGCACGTCGCGCCTAGTCAGGGTTTGCCCCGCAACGTCGCCGGCGCAGTCTTCGATATGCTTTTCCCATCGCCTCAACCCAGCCGGGTGCCGATTTTAGCGGTAACGGGAACCAACGGCAAAACTACAACCACTCGCCTACTCGCTCACATTGTCAAGCAGACCGGTCAGATTACTGGCTACACGACTACCGACGGCACTTACATCGGCGATTATTTGGTCGAAAGCGGAGACAATACCGGGCCGCAGAGTGCTCAATTGATTTTGTCTGACCCGACGGTGGAAGTGGCGGTGCTGGAAACGGCTAGAGGCGGAATTTTGCGATCGGGCTTGGGCTTCGATCAGTGCGATGTCGGCGTAGTCTTGAACGTCGCAGCCGATCACTTAGGAATCGGCGACATCGAAACCGTGGAACAACTAGCCAAACTCAAGAGCGTCCTCGTCGAGTCAGTAATGCCCAAAGGCTATGCAGTTTTGAATGCAGACGACCCGCTCGTAGCACAAATGGCGCAGCGTGTCAAGGCTCAAATTGCATATTTTTCGATGAACCCGGACAACGAACTGGTTGCCAAACATACCGCTGCGGGCGGGCTGGCGGCGATTTACGAAAATGGCTACTTGTCAATCTTGAAAGGCGATTGGACGCTGAGAATCGAGCAGGCTGTAAACGTGCCGCTGACGATGGGCGGGCGCGCGCCGTTTATGATTGCTAATGCTTTAGCAGCTTGTTTGGCGGCTTTTGCCCAAGGATTGAAAATAGAAGATATTCGGGCTGCTTTGTCAAGCTTCCAAGCATCGGTAGGTCAAACTCCCGGAAGGATGAATTTGTTTAATTTGGGCAGCTATCACGCTTTGCTCGACTACGCCCACAACCCGCACAGCTACAAAGCTTTGGGCAGTTTTGTGCAGAATTGGCAGGGAATGCGGATCGGGGTAGTTGGTGCTCCGGGGGATAGACGAGATGAAGATTTTGTGACGCTGGGCAAACTTTCGGCCGATATGTTCGATCGCATTATTGTCAAAGAAGATCTTGACAGACGTGGCCGAGAACCCGGTGTCGTGGCTAAGTTAATTTGTCAAGGAATTGCAGAGGGGATTTCTGCGCGCACTGGCGATCGATCTAAAGTTGCATACGAGTTGATTCTCGACGAAACAACGGCGGTTAACAAAGCCCTAGACGAAGCACCAGCAGGCAGTTTGGTGGTGATTTTACCTGAAGGTGTCACCAAAGCTCTGAGTTTAATTGAAGCCCGGAAACCGATTCAGGAATCTGTGGTAAATGCTGCTATTGTCGATCGCGTTTCTGAATCGCAGAATAGTTTAAAACCGACAGTGGTAAATCAAGGTTAAATTCTGAAGTCTCATTGAGTTAATAGGTTGGGTTTAATTCAATACGGTTCATTTAAGACAGATCCCCCCTAGCCCCCCTTAAAAAGGGGGGGACAAGAATGCCCTCAAAGTCCCCCTTCTTAAGGGGGATTTAGGGGGATATCCGGGGCATAAATATGTTAAGTGAACCGTATTGGGGTGTAATTGCGTTAAACCCAACCTATTTGTTTGAAAAATTACGTAATTCTTGTGCTTTTTAAAATTTTAGCCTGCTCCATCGCCAGTATGCAAACCTTTCAATAGTTGCTCTGCAACCTCAATCAGTTCGCACACAGAGTTTTGCGTAAGTTGTGTAGTTTTAAACCCATGAGCAATAGCGTTACGCAAAGAAAGCGTATTCATTAGTAAGTGATACTCAGATTTAGAAATTACGCCCTCCACCGTCAGTTGTTTCACTAAATACAGCGGATCTAATCTTTGCAAACTTAGCTCTTCTTTCTGGGCAACAATCCTTAAAGTTGCCTCAACCAAAGACCAAGAATATAGCATTGCTGACTCTAGATGTTGTGCTACAAGTTGCTTGGCGACTTGTAAACCCAACTCTATTTCATGCTCTTGAAAAGAATCCTTAGCTTTGGGAAGCTCGACTGCATCCTCCGAGTTAGTCATCACTAACTCAAACCTCCAACCAGGATTTTCTGCTACTGCTTGGGCTAAATTACGTAGATATGTATTAGAGGGTGAGTTGAGTGAAGTACGTGACTTGACTGCAATAACCACGGACTCTTCCCCCCGGCGCACTATCAGATCCGGGCGATAGCTTTTAAGGAAGTCCGGTAAATCTTCAGAGTTTGGATGAAATGAAATTTCATAACCTTTCTCACGATACTCCTCTGCTAGTTTTAGCAGTCGCTCTCTTTCTATGTTTGCAGTTGGGGTTGCCATCATGTCAGTACCTCTTGATCAGGAGCATCAATTACGACAATGTGCAAGAATTCATTGCCACGGGCAAATCCTTCCGCTAGAGTCGAGGTCATATTTTCTACTTTAAAGTTACCTGATAAATTCCTCTTGCGGGCTAGGACATCAGTTACTTGATCGTCATCGACATAGGCTAGCCCGATAATTGCATCTTGAATTGGCTTTACTATGTTGTCCACATCGATTTTAACAGAATCGTAGAAATAAGTTATCTGGAGCATAACTAGACCAGTAGCTGTTTTCTGCTCCGAAGACCAGTATTTTTCAGCCTCTTGCCTCACCGTCACTTTCCAAGCTTTGAGAAGAGCTCGCCTACGAGCTTGTTGTGATACTGGTGGGCCATCTACTATGAACTCAAATCTCGCCAAAGTGTTTCTAAATAGAAGATTGGGGATTATTTTACCTTTTAACTACCGCCCACTTAGTAATCGGTGCTAGCGGTTTCCAACCGAAATCGCAAGATCGATCGCCAATCGAAATCAATCTAACTATAGAATAAGGAAAAAGCAAAGCAAGCAGCAGGGTTGAAAAATGAATGAAGCCGATCGCACCAGAGTCGAAACATTCATCACACGCTGGGAAGGTTCGAGCGGTAATGAACGCGCAAACTACCAACTATTTTTTGCCGAAATGTCCGATGCACTGGGAGTCGATCGCCCTTTTGATAAAGGCAGAATTCCCAACGATCCCTACTGCTTTGATAAAGATGTCAAGATTTTTCACCCCAGCGGCAAGATAACTCCGGGGTTTATCGACTTTCACAAAGCCGAGCATTTTTTAATAGAGGCCAAACAGGGCGGAACCACGGGCAAAAAAGGAACAGCAAAGCGTGGAACTAATACCTACTTGCGAGAGATGGAAAAAGCGTTTGTGCAAGCAGTTGCCTATACGCGCAGTCTCAGCAGCAAACCGCCGTTTTTGTTAACTTGCGATATTGGCGATCATTTTGAATTGTGGATGGGATTTAGCGGCGACTATGGCGGCTATGGGGCGCGGCGAGAAATTGGGTTAACCGAACTCCGAAAAGCGGATGTTTTCGATTTGTTTGTCGATATTTTCAGCAATCCGCAGCAGCGCAACCCGGAGAAGATTGCGGCGCGGGTGACGCGGGAAGTGGCGGCAGATTTGGCAGAGTTGGCGAAGGGAATGGAGGCGAATGTCGATCCGCAGCAAGTCGCCCAGTTTTTGATGCGCTGTATTTTTACCATGTTTGCTGAAGATGTGGGATTGCTGAAGGAACATCTGTTTACGAAGGCGCTAGAAACGCGATGGATTCTTAACCCGAAAATGTTTAAACCGGAGGTAGAGGCGCTGTGGGAAGCGATGAATGAGGGGACGATTTTTGGTTTTCATGGCAAGTTGTTGCGGTTTAATGGCGGATTGTTTGCGGATTCTGGGGCGTTTGCGTTGACAAAGGCGCAGTTGCAGGTGTTGTTACAGGCGGCGAAGCGGGATTGGTGTAATGTGGAACCTGCGATTTTTGGGACGTTGTTGGAGAGGGCGCTGGATACGCGGGAAAGAAGTAAGTTGGGGGCGCATTATACGCCGCGATCGTATGTGGAACGTTTGGTAAAACCGGTGGTGATGGAGCCTTTGGGCGATCGCTGGATTGCCGTACAAGCGGAGGTAAAACAGTTGCTCAACGCGGGGGAAGCGGAACCGACTGCAAATCAAAGGAAAAAGGCGATCGCAGTTTTAGAGGCATTTTTGACCGAGTTACAACAGGTGAAGATTCTCGATCCGGCGTGTGGATCTGGGAATTTCCTGTATGTCACGTTGGATTTGTTGAAGGGGTTGGAGTCGGAGGTGTTGCGGCGTTTGGAGGATGTCACAGGTGCGGCGCAGTTGCGGTTAGATATTAATCAGGTGAATCCTAGTCAGTTTTTGGGGATTGAGATTAATCCTAGGGCGGCGGCGATCGCAGATTTGGTGATTTGGATTGGGTATTTGCAGTGGCATTTTCGGCGATTTGGGGATCTTCCGCCGATCGAACCTGTGTTGCGGGAGTACAAGAATATTGAATGTCGGGATGCCGTGTTGGCCTATGACGGGGTGGAACCGGATGTCGATGCAGCGGGGAAGGTGCGGACTCGCTGGGGGGGAAGGATGATCAAAAGTCCGGTGACAGGTGAGGATATTCCCGATCCGACAGATCAAGTAACAATTTATCGGTATTTGAATCCGAGGGCGGCTGTGTGGCCGGAGGCGGATTATATTGTGTCTAATCCGCCGTTTATTGGATCAAAAAGAATGCGTGGAATATTAGGTGATACCTATGTAGATGCTTTACAAAAAGCCTGGTCTAATGTTCCTCAAGCTAGTGATTATGTCATGTGGTGGTGGAATCACTCTGCTGATCTTACTCGAAATGGATCAGTGAAACGTTTTGGAATGATTACAACTAACACCATTAAGCAAACTTTTGTACGTCGTGTTGTCGAAGAAAAGCTTAAAGCCCAGCCATCTCTATCATTGATATTTGCAATTCCTGATCATCCTTGGGTTGATGCTACAGATGGTGCAGCAGTTCGGATTGCCATGACCGCTGGGCAGCATGATAAATCTCTTGGGAAACTAATGAGCGTTATACAAGAATTGAGCGATTCTGATGAAACTGAGGATTTGGTTTTTCAGACCATAACAGAAATAGGTGTGATAAATTCAGATTTATCTATTGGCACAGATATAACTTCAACGAAATCTCTCAACTCCAATAAATCTCTGTGTTCAGTTGGAATGAAGACTATCGGATCTGCGTTTCAGATATCTAGAGATCGAGCAATTGAACTAGGACTAGGAAGAGATGAAAAATTAAATAATTACATCCATCCTTATCTGAATGGTCGCGACTTTGTTCAGACTACTAGAGGAATCTATGTAATAGACCTTTTTGGCGTAACTTTAGATAAGCTGAAAGTAGAATTTCCAAATTTATATCAATATCTTTTAGATTTTGCCAAGCCTGAGCGCGATCAAAATAGGAATAAACTATTTAGGGATTTTTGGTGGATTATCGGTCATCCAAGACCTCAATTTAGAGAAGCCACTAATGGTTTACGTCGATACATTGCAATTCCTGAAACTGCAAAACATCAGTCTTTTGGTTTTATTGAAACTGATATTGTGCCTGATAGCACTTTAGTAACATTCGCCTTTGCTGACGCTTATTTCTTGGGAGTTCTTTCGAGTCGAGTTCATGTTACTTGGTCGTTAGCAGCAGGGGGAAGATTGGGCATTGGGAACGATCCACGTTACAACAAGACAAAATGCTTCGCCCCCTTCCCATTCCCCGACGCAACCGACACCCAAAAACAAACCATTCGTGAACTCGGAGAACGCCTCGACAGCCACCGCAAACGAGTCCAAACCACTCACCCCGAAGTCACCATCACCGGGATGTACAACCTCCTCGAACAACTCCGCAAAGGCGAACCCCTCAACGACAAAGACAAAGCCTTCAACCAAAAAGCCCTAGTCTCCACCCTCAAACAAATCCACGACGAACTCGATACCGCCGTATTTGCCGCCTACGGTTGGGAATCCACAATTACCGACGATCAAATCCTCGAAAACCTCGTCACCCTCAACGCCCAACGCGCCGAAGAAGAACGCAACGGACAGATTCGCTGGCTGCGTCCCGACTACCAATCTCCCGGCGAAACATACATACAACAAACTCTCGAAGGTATCACCACCGAAACCGAAACCGCCATTATTCCCACCGAACAACAACCCTTTCCCAAAACCTTCAAAGAGCAACTTTCCGCCATCCGCGACTTATTCCGCACCCAAAGCGGCGAATGGACAGCTACCCAAGTCACCGCTAATTTCAAAGCAGCAAATCGCAAACAAAAAGTCATTCTCGACTGTCTGGAAAGCCTGGAAGATTTGGGGATTTTGCTCAGTCACGATGAAGGTGGCGTGACTTTCTGGCACCTTGCAGAAGTTGGAAATGCCGGATAAGCTTGGCTTGGCAATTGTTATGTCCAATCTTCCAAAACCAGTCCTGGGACTTGTGCAAAATCTTGTCGATTTCGCGTCACTAAAATTGAGTTATCAACCAAAGCAATGGTATCGAGAATATATTGAGTCATAGGGTCTCAGACTCAGGAAAATCGATATCTGCATTTCGATCGTGGCGATATACTTCAACATATTTCGTGACTTCATTCAGCAACGGATTACATCTCAAAAGAGGTGAAATATTCAACATCGGACGCGCCTCATACCAAGCAATCCGATCGTCAATTTCTAGCTGATTATCCAGATAAAAACTAATCGCATCAAAAACTTGAGCAGCCGTCACGAGTTGAAGTAACTTCTGTGGGATTTCTTCAGGCTTTATTCCTGATTTCCAAAACACCACAATATCCCGTACAGTAACTTGAGTGTCTGCAATAATCGGTTCCCCCTGCAAAACTTCAGGATTGCGGGTGACATAGCGAGAAATGCTTGTAGAAGATAGCGAACTGGTCATAACGACCTCATAAGACAATGTAAACCTGCCTTCATCTTAGCGTAGTGGACAGAAGATGCCTATTTATTTAGTCAGCCACGAGGAAATGTTTGATGCTTATGCTGTTCAAAGACTCTGGGAATAAACTAGATTTTTATCGCCAATGGCATTGACCCGATCGATTGTAAAAGAGTAAAATAAATTATAGAGTTACGCCCAAAAAAATTCCATGCCTCCCGAAGAAATCCTCCTACAATACTGGCGCGAACTTGCCCCCGCCGATCGCGCAAAAGTCCTTCAGTTTACCCAAGCTCTAGCGCTCAAATCTTCACCTGAATTTACCCCCAAAACACAACTCGGTCAAACCCTGTGGAAACTTCGCCAACGGGCGATCGCCAACGGTATGAAACTCCTCAATGAAGTGGAGTTAGAGCAAGAAATTGCCGATCGTCGAGGTGGCCACGGTGTCTGATAAACTAACTTATCTGGATTCAGGTGTTCTAATTAGTGCATTTCGGGGCGAACCTTCCATCAGCATTCGTGCCGCTCAAATCTTAGACGATGACACCCGACAATTTGCCACCAGTGGGTTCGTTCAACTAGAAACTCTGCCCAAAGCACTTTATAACAGACAACTCGAAGAAGCAGAATTCTACGAAGCCTTCTTCAGTTCAGTAACGGTTTGGGCAACCGATTTAGAAAACATTTTGAAAAATGGCGATCGCATTGCTCGTACTTATGGATTAGCCGCAATGGATGCACTGCAAATTGCGGCCGCACTCTCCGTCAATGCTGAAGAATTTATTACCACTGAAAAGCTAACGAAGCCCATGCACCGAGTCACAGAGATGGTAGTCATCTCGATTGCGATCGAGTAATCCCGAATGATTCATCTCTCTGATCTCTTCCTCTGTGTTCTCTGCGTACTCTGTGGTTAAATAATTCCGATCCAAATCAGAATTGATATTACCCCTTAACAACCGCCCACTGAGTAATCGGTGCAAGCGGTTTCCAACCCAGAAAAGAGCCGATCGCACCAACCCGCTGAATCCCAATTCTCAAGTCTGACGTACCCTACAACTTGACCTTAGTCCTGACTCTATTCCATCTGTAAATACTCCAATACCAGCAACCGCAAATAGTCTAGCATTCGGATATACGATCGCATCTGAAGATAGCCCGATCGCGTTTCAGCATAAAAGTGAGCAATCGCAGAACGATCGAACACCCTAAGCTGATGTAAATCTGCGATCGCTTGCTCGCGATTCTCAACTCCCGCGCTAGACTCAATCTGACTAGCATAACCACGAATGCTAACTGTCACTAACTCAAGCTCCTCCAAAAACGAAAACTCTTCCTCGGAAAAAACATAGCTATGAGCTATCTCTTTGCGTTCTGATTTAGTCTTTTGATACTCAATATTCAACTGTGCCAAAAGCTGCACAATAATATCCTGCTGAATCGCTAACTTGTTTTGAACTTGTGCCATAGTTCTATTCCTCATTAATGCCATAAGTCACTATTTTCTCAACACCATACTGGTCAGATCGCACAATTAAAAACTCATTGCCCTTTCGATAAACAGCGGCTCCATCCTGCCTGTATCCCGTCCGAGGAACTCTCACAGCACCTCTGGTGTTGAAGTTGTGTGCCTTACGCAGATATTTAAGTGGATCGAAGCCTTTTCGTTGTGCATGATCTAACACACTTTGCGCCACACTCCCATAGGTTCCTTTATCCCACTCAGTAAGATATTGCTGTAATTCGATAACTTCAGTGTTGGAATAGTCTTGAAACAGTCGAGATAGATAAGGATCTACAGATGATTCGTCTGGCATTCTCACTCTCATTCCAGAGGATATTATTGATTATAGCTTTCTAGGAAAAAGATCGATCGCCTTTCAACTCTTAACTACCGCCCACTGAGTAATCGGTGCCAGCGGTTTCCAACCCAGAAAAGAACCGATCGCACCAGTGCGCTGAATCCCAATTCTAATCAATTCGCCGCCGTGCAAAGAATGCCATTGCAGCACCGTAAGTTCGCTTTCAACAGTCACCGCATTTACCACCAAACGGCCGCCTTCACCTAAAGCATTCCAACAAGTTTCTAACAAAGCCTCAGCAGTGACACCGCCGCCAATGAAAATAGCATCCGGTTGTGGCAAATTTACCAAAGCTTCCGGCGCGTCTCCCGCCACGATTTTGAGTTCGGGAACACCCAAATTAGAGGCGTTTTCGGCAATGTATTCCAGTCTAGTTGGATGGCGTTCGATCGCGATCGCCCGACAACTCCGATGACTCCGCATCCACTCGATCGCGATCGAGCCGCAGCCAGCGCCCACATCCCACAGCAACTCCCCCGGAATCGGCGCTAACGCAGACAGCGTAACGGCTCTAACCTCCCGCTTGGTAAGTTGTCCGTCGTGGCGATATGCAGCATCCGGCAAACCGGAGGTACGAGGGAAAATTACAGTTTCCCGATCGGCTGCAACTGCGATCGCGATCGCGTTCAAATCCGCCAAATCCGCCACATTCCAAGCCGCTGCAACCCCCTCGATCCGCCGTTCCGCACCCGATCCCATCCGCTCGAACACGGTCATCAAACTGCTACCAAACCCCCGCTGCGTCAACAAATCGGCGACCTTTGCCGGTGTATGTCGATCAGCACTCAAGACTAGCAAGCGTGCACCGGGATAGAAAGCAAGGGCGATCGAGGCGATCGGGCGATTTGTCAAACTGAAAGTCTCAACATCCGCCAAAGCCCAGCCCAGACGGGCGCAAGCAAGACTAAAAGCCGATGCAGCGGGAATCACAGTCATTTCGGAAATGGGAATCTGGCGCGACAGCGTGACACCGATACCGTGACACATCGGATCGCCGCTTGCGAGCACGCACACAGACTGTCCCCGGCGGCGGATGATTTGATCGACTGTTGCTTGTATCGGCGAAGCCCAAAGCAATTGTTCGCGGGTGTCGTCGGTTGGTAGCATTGCGAGGTGACGGGCACCGCCGACAACGACTTGAGATCGATCGAGTAACGAAAGGGCGATCGCACTCAATCCCGATAATCCGTCTTCGCCAATCCCCACCACCGAAAGCCATTTGTGCATTGAATCCTTACCGCTAATCTTGTTTCCGGCTGCATTGGAATGCTCAAACTCAATAGTCATCACTTATTAGTTATTAGTTATTAGTTATTAGTTATTAGTTGTTAA
>ENA-ORBV01001761-ORBV01001761.1-microbial-mat-metagenome-genome-assembly--contig:-NODE-1761-length-47427-cov-7.298796_pt1 | contig 47427 bp, 46 predicted proteins | sample MGYA00237777_ERZ505514 | MGnify/ENA primary metagenome ERZ505514 (study PRJEB26160, sample SAMN06269048) | microbial mat metagenome | isolation source: Oligotrophic lake microbial mat | place... | reverse complement strand
TCGAGGGCCTGCGTTAGTGTTAACAGGCCCTAGTCAGTTTGTAATTTGGTGCCAAGCTGGTGCCAAAACACCCTGATGCACCATGATCCATGATGAGTTGAGCCATCACGAATCTTTTCGTTTTGTTGCTAATTCGCTCTGCTGAGTGTCCTGGGGTAGGGCTTCGGCGGGACTCTTAATCAGCGGGCCGTAGGTTCGACCCCTACACGGCCCACCAAATTCTTCAACAACTTACGCCAGTCGTTGCCAGTGCCGGTCCTGCTGCCTGTGCTAGGTGTGCTAGATTTGTGCTACTTGTGCTAGCCGGACGGTACCGCTCTAGCATTTCCACTCCCTCGCGAAGACTCTCCGGATAGTGGTGAGCATAGCGCTGGGTCATGATCGGCGACTTGTGCCCTAAGAGACATTGGACCTTGTAGAGATCGATCCCTGATTGCACCAGCCGCGTGGCAAAGGTATGCCTGAGATCATGAAAGTGGAAATTCTGGATACGGACCACCTTCATCGCGCCACGAAACGCACGCCGGAGATGGCTGTCGTCAAGAAGAGTCTCCGTGTCACTCGGGAACACGTACCCACTCGTGACCGACCGCACCTTGATTTTTCTCTTCAGAACATCCAGCACGAGACTGTTGATTGGAATGGTTCGCCGCTCTCCGTTCTTTGACCGAAAGACGGTCACCGTTTTTCGGAAGAGATCGACTCCCTCCCACGTCAACTCTCGAATCTCCCCCATCCGCATACCGGTATTCAGTGCGAACAGGATGATGTCCTTCAGCCACGGTCTTGCCGCCTGGAGAAGACGCTCTTCCTCTCCCGTGCTCAACCATCGATCCCGCCTATTTCTTTCGTGTTCCATGGAGACGCGCGCCACAGGATTTTCCCGACACCACTCCCACTCTCGGATGGCCAGATTAAACGCCTTCTTCATGCAGGCGAGCTCACGGTTGATGGTGGCCGGAGCCACCCCATCCGCATACCGCTTGGCTTTATACGCCACAATGCGCTTTGGCGTGATCTGAGCCAAGGTATAGCCGTGAAAGAACGGCAGCAGGTTCTTCGTGTAGCCCCTGACGGATCGTTGGCTCATCTGTTTCACGACATGTTCGTTCAGATATCGATCCATCAGCTCCGCAAACGTCCGTTCCTGCTCTTCTCGTTTCTCAAAGTACCGACCCTCGACGATATCAACGGTGATCTTCGCCAGGATCGCTTCCGCTAATCGCCGATCCGAGGTGTCCGTGGACCGTCGCACTTGCTGACCGTGATAATTGAATCTCATCCACCAGACCGTATTTCTTTTATAGAGCCCCATTCACGCTCCTTTCCTAGGGCTCAATGCTGGTCCGGTTTCCCCGTGCCGGGGATTATAGATAGCTCGTTTCGCCGCTGCAATGATCTCGTCAATATCCCGACCGTGGTTTTTGTAGTGGGGCAACGCGGGTCGGTTCTTGGCAAACCCCGACAGCCAACCTTCAATTTCCTCTGAACGGAATCGGATGAGTCCATGAATACGGACGCACGGAATCTTGCCCTGTGACGCCCAGGCATAAAGCGTTGAGGGCTTGATTCGCAGCTGTTCAGCCAGGTCTTTGATCGTCAGCAGCATAGACAGACCAACCGGGGGAGTCTCACGACACCCCCATCCCCCCACGAGACGCCCGCATGTCTGCCGGCGTCGGATTCGGACTGGGCTCCCACTGGGTGCGAGCTGGCGCGGAAGAGCAGGGACCACGCCTTCTCGGTGCCTTCCCAGAGGGTCCCTCCCGTGTCAGGCCTGCCCCCTGCGAACGCGCCATCCCGCCTACTTCTTCGACGCCCCACCCCTTGGCTGTGAAGGGTGGGGCTAAACATCTTGAGGAAGAAGGAGACGGATATGGCCATTCACGGTTCACAGGGCATTCTGAACATCAATCGGCAGCCGAAGCCGAGCAATGAATATGCCGTGCCTCGATATCGGGTCACGCTCGTCAGGGACAACCGCGCCATAGCCACGTCCTCGCCGTTGACGACCTCGGTCATCGCCGCGACCGTCCTTCGACCGCTCTTTGCTGGACTGGACCGTGAACAATTCCTCGTCTGCGGACTGGATGCCAAGCACAGCATCATCGGGGTCAATGTCGTCTCGATCGGCTCTCTGACGTTAGCCATCGTGCATCCACGCGAAGTGTTCAAACCCTTGATCCTGATGAACGCTTGCGCCTGGATCTGTGCCCACAATCATCCGTCCGGCGATGTGACGCCCAGCCAAGAAGATCGTGTGCTCACCAACCGGCTCCAGCAGGGAGCCGACCTGCTCGGCATCCGCTTGCTGGACCATCTCATCCTCACCGACGAACGATGTTACAGTTTCGCCGATCAAGGTTGGCCCGGTGGCTGAGGCCTAGGCCCGGATCAACCGGAGCACCCAGATCACCGCAGAGGCCGTCAGTGCGATCCCGATGACGGCCGCCCCCCAGCCGATGAGATCCGCCGCCAGCGCTTGCCCTAATTGATGCAGATCCGTGGCGACTGTCGCGAATACCATGGGGTTCCCTCTTTCCTTCGACAAGACGGCAGCCCGTGCACAGGCTACCGCCCCATCTCTCGAATTACCGCACCAACGACTTGACGCGCTTGTACGCGAAAATCGTCAGCGCCACCCCGATGAACACCACGCCCCAAGCCACGATGTCACCTTTCACGCTGGTGATCGTGGTGGTCGTCGCAGCATCCACCGGAAACACCTGCGCCATGGCCTCGTGCGCCATGAACAGCAGTCCCAACAGGAACAGCCCGATGTGTTTGAACATTTGCACTCACCCCCTCTCAATTTGTGGTCCCGAGCAACAGCTTCACGATGACACCCACCGTAAAGCCTCCCAGGAAGAAGGCACCCGCCCAGTACACCAGCGCATCAATGGCGGCTTGATCCATCATCGTTCCCTAGAGTAACCCTGGCGGCGTCGCCAGAATCCCAGGATGAGTTGGAACAGACGGAGGAGGGTCGGGGGCCGTGGTACCACCAGCCGATCCAGGAACCGAAGGCCCCGCACTCGGTGCCGAGAAGGCGGGAGGCGCTGCAGCAGTCCGTTCTGCTGCAAGTCGGTCCACAGTGTGAGTTGCGTTCGTGGCGTCTGCATGTGTTTCTCCATAGATCACCCCCGTTCCGGTCAACACCCGTACCCCCCGCACCATGCGCGAGGAGACCGTCCCGCCTGACTCCCCCGCAATCTCGTCTTCCGTCATCAGCCGCCCTTCGTCCGACACCCAGAGCCACACCGTCTTCCCACCCTGTTGGGTCGTCATGCCTCCTTGAATGCGGATCGGATGCACGGTCGCAGGGACGACCACGGGCACACCCGCGGCCGGCTGAGATACAGGAGACGAATGGAGCGGAGGAGGAGACGGCAATATCGAGATGGCAGCGACCGGAACCGGCTTCACCCCGGAGAGCCAGCCGCCGAACGCAAACCATGCGACGGCCACGAGCAACCCGAGTGCCCCTATAATCAACGTCGGACTCTTCAACATGGACCCTCCTCGCGCCGTTTCGCGCACGGAGGCCAAGGCATAGCTAGAATAGTAGGCATAGAGCTTCGGTTCGTACTTGCCCGAGAACATCCGGATCACTTCCAACTCTTCCGGATTGCCCCTCACGGACGCCTGATACCGATTCTTCAAGCCGAACCGATCCAGCCGGCGAAATTTTGTCGTCGCTTCCACCAACCGATTCACCCCGAGTGTCACTTGGCCATACTGTTGACACATCAGGACGAGATCGATGCCCCGGTGCCGATGCGTTTCGAGCCACCGCAACAGCTGCGGGTCCGTCTTGTCTTTTGACCGAAACACGGTTTGCACTTCGTCGATCAAGACCGCAGACCCCGGCTCGACATCGAGTAATCCCGCCTTCACCTCTTCACCGGACTCCCAGAGCGTAATCTGTTGTTGCAGCACCGTGAGTTCGACTCCCTCAAACAACGCGAGCCGATCCAGATAGAAGCCATCCACAAAGACATAGACACGCCGACCGGCACGCACCCACTTCAGCAGCCGCTCAGAGACCGCATAGTAGGACTTGCCTGAGCCTGGGACCCCTTCCAACAGCTCGATCACCGCTGGTTCCCTTCCCATCCGGCATGTGAAGACCATCGCCGGATCATTGCAGCCACGTATGTTCCGCACAGGGTTCACCAGCCCTGAGACACACATAGCCCTCTGCCATCGCCACGAAGGCCGCTTCGGGGGTCAACTGATTGCGCTGCGCCACATGGCACAAGACCGACAACAGGTCTTCAGACACACACACCATGAGCATCGGCATCACTTCCCCTCCTTTTATTCTTACGACCCCCATCGCACAAACGGAATGGTTTGGAGAATGAACCGCACCCCCATCGCCCCCGCAATAATGGCAATGGCTTGCGACATGCCGGTGGCGCCGAGCAGCCAGGCGTACTGATCGGCAATCACGGGGACCGTGAGCCCTCCTGTTCCCACTGACGCGATGAGTGCATCCACAGGCGACAGCACCGAGTCCCACCCGAGAATCCAGATATCCCGAAAGCTCTGGATCATGTCCATCAGGAAGCAATAGATGAGATTGAGAAGGGCCGTCATGCGTGCCCCACAAAGATGAGGCGATAGGCCACAAAGGCCGCGAGCGCAATGATGAGGGACCGCAGCGCCGTCAACATCCCGGACCAGGCCGAGAAGTCCAGCGTGAAGCTGCCCAAGAGATTCGATTGCAATGCGTAGGTCGGAATGACCGAAGGCCAGGTCAACGTTTTCAGGAGCGTGAGCGCACTGAGCAGGCCGGAGCCTTGCCATATGTTCATGTGATCCTGCAGCACTGATCCGAAGGTCCGTGCCTCATGATTCCCCGCCGAACAGGCCACGGTGGCTGTCTCCTCCTCCTGCGTGGTTGTCGAACCATCCGGATTCGTCGTCGTGGCGGTATTAGTCGTCGTCGTTTGCGTAGAAGGCACTGCGGGTTGGGGCCCCGCTGGCGGCGGCGCATTGGGATCAATCACCGCATCCGTCGGTCCCACTTGAGAGGCGGGCTTCACCGTCGGGACCACCTCGGTCGGTGACACCGGGAGGATCGTGACGTTCTCCGCCGCAGGAGCCGGGACACCCAGGCCGAGCGGATCGGTTTGGGATTCGATTGAGTTCGGATTGCCCGCTGGAAGGTTGTGGATATAGGTGTGCGCTTGAGACGGCGTCAGCGAAGAAGGAGGCGCCACCGCGCCTTTATACTGGGCATTGGTGCCGTTATAGGTGAACCAATAATGATTGTTGCATTGAGTGGTCCAGGACATCTGAACGGCCGCCCAGCCGACGGGAGGTGTCCCCGTCGACAACGGATAGGATGTCGCAGGATAGCCTCCACACCCAGGGCCAGACGGGATGCCGTTGGGCACGGTCACGATCTGCACGCATCCCACCGTCAGCGGGGTACAGCCATTGTAGAACGTCCCATTCGAGGGCAGCGTATAATTCGGGATGTTGACGACCGCAGGCTGCGCCGCCAGCGCCGCCGTTTTCACCGCCTGCACCTCCTGGGAGGAGTAGTACATGCTCGCCAGCGTGAGGGCGGCCGACACCCCGAGCAGCCCCCACCCGACCGGCCCTGTGGCGAGCCGCACCGCCACCGAGGCCACCGTCGGCGCTGAGATGGCCGAGGCCACGGCGCCCGTGAACGCGGCCCGTTGGGCCACTTGGTACGCACTGACCGCTGCGGCACTCGCGACTCGTACGTACCCTGTTGACGAACTGGAGACTTGAAAGGCATAGACAGGGAACGCCACCAAATACAGGGCGATGATCTCCGTGAGGAGGAGGTAGAATCCCTTTTTGAGTGTGACTACTGTTTTCCGCATACCATACCCATCAGGAAACAGAGGACGAACAAGGCCGCAAATTCGAGCTGCTGCACCACGGTCAACACGGTCCAGACCATCGTTCGTCCCCTTCTCCCTTTTATTTACTGGCCGGCGGAAGAGCCACCGCGCCCGTGGGTGCATACCCGAGCACATCGATGAACCGTTGCCCCTTGTACTCTCTAAGATTCACCGTGAGGTGACAGGGCTTCATCTTGTTAGCCTCCATCAGCTTGTAGAGATGCTCGTGCTCGTCGGAGATACTGGCCTCCAGGCTCGTCGTATCGTCATCGAAGTAGAGCATCGCGGTCCGATAGGTCCGCGTCCCATCCTGACTCGGTTTCGACTTCACTCCCATCACCACGCAGTTCGCGACAAACTTTGACATGCTGTCTCCCTTCGTTCGGACCATTGAAACCAGCCCTGTCGATAACAGGACCACAGAAACACGAACACGATGCCACAGGCTTCACACCGGCCACGCAATCGCGGCCCGCACATGTAGAGCGTCAAGACACCGGTTCGACAGAGCCGGCAGAGAACCCGTGTCTTGGGTCCCACGCCCGCATCTGATTCTTGAGCCGCCGCGCCTCTTGGCCGCTGGCGAGCAATCCCAACTGTTTGCCTCCCCATCGTTCCACCCCCTCCACGATCACGCCGACCAACCACTTTTCCCCGGCCTCTGGATGCGCACAGAGCAGCCCCAACATGGGCGCGAGGCTCTTCTCTGCCCACCGCTTCACGTCTTCAATCTTCTGCACCGATTTCGCGATCGCTAACCGGGCCCGCTGCATCCCCTCGGTCAGGACCTTCCACCAGTCCAGGAGTGGCGCGTAATAGCGATCCTTGGGATCGTCGGCCCTGGTGCAGTCCCGGAAATCCAAGGCGCTGCGAAACACGCCGACGATGTACTTCTGAAATGAATCCTGATCGAGCCCGGAGAGGGCCATCCCCACGGCATCCGCTCGTTCTGATTTCCATTCCATTTCCCACCGAATCCAGGTGCCCTCGACGGGCTTCTCTTTCGACCGTTGTTCCGCGGCTTTATCGTAGATCCGGAGATAGGTGTCGGACTGGCGGGACCCCATGCACAACGTCTTGCCGGTGTCCGACCCCGACCCCAGATCCAGGCCCGCAATCAAGCGAGACTGACGGAAATGTGAGACACAGTGCCCCGCCACAACCGCCGCATAGATGCGATCGACATCGATCACGCCGTTGCGGTCATCGAGGGCCACGTCAATGCGACCAAAATGTCCGTGCTTCTCAAAGACCCACGTCGCCACGTCGTGCAACTTTTGGTAGGTCCAGTCACTGATCAGTTCTTGCGACAGATCCACATGCACTTCCCGAGGGGCCCAACTCGCTGCCGTGCCGATCCGGCCTAGCCCACCACACCCACCACGTGACAACCAGCCTTGCGTGTAGCCCTGGAAGCCTTTCTTATCCTTGATCCACTCCCCGCCTACCCGTGCGATCACCTCATCCGCACTGGAGTCAGGCACGGTGAAGCGAAACCACCCGAGCGAACATGTCCATGCACTCATGAGATCCTCCGTAAGGTGCCCCTAGAAATTCCGCCCCCGTTTTACCGAGCGGGGGCTTTCGGCTGGGCGCGCCGGCGGCTCGCGCCGCCGGTCGCGCGCCGCTGTGCCACTCTCTCTTGGTGCGGTAAGATCGAGGCTATCCCTGCGCATCGTGCTCCGCACTTTCTTGAGATCGAAGAAATACAACTTATAGGAACGCTCATACGGGATGCGTTTGGTGCGGTACGCCCGGCGGATCGTCGTAATGTGCACATCCAGGGTCTTCGCCAATTCTTTTGCTGTGAGTAACATCCGCCGTTTCGCTCCTTTCAAAAAGCACCGATCGTCGGTGCCGAACGTACGCGAATCATTTCGCGCTGGGAACTAGGCTTATGCATGCTTAGGTGTGCTTCAGGATGCTTTGGGGTGCTTAAGGGAGCAGGTCACTGCAGCGAAAGGAGGACTATAGCTTCAGTACATGAATATAGGAATACTATATAGTACGTAAGAAGGACGAGTAGATGTATGTAGAGCTATCAGGAGCGCACAGTGGAAGAAATTGTACGAAAAAGCGTGCGCTCCATGCCGATCCCAGCAGGATTGAACGCGAGTGACGAGGATGAATAGTTCATTTCCAGGGCAATTCCCTCTCAAGTTGGGGTGCTTTACCGCTAGGAAAGGCGTATTCTGCGGCGGCTGGAATGCTTGAAAGGATAATATGATGCCCCCTCTTAACCTTACCGGCGCCTTCTATCCGCTCTTCACTGATAATTCTGCCAACTACGGCGAAGCAGACAAGACCTGCATTCAGCAAACCGTTGAACGCCTCCTCTCTGTTGAAACCAGCGCGGTCCAACCGGGAATGCTGCTTGGGAAGATCCAATCTGGGAAAACCAAGACCTTTCTCGGAGTGATTGCTCTCGCCTTTGATAATGGCTTCGACATCGCCGTAATTTTGACCAAGGGGACAAAAGCCCTCACGCTCCAAACCTTGGAGCGTGTGAGAAGGGACTTTGCACGTTTCGCAGCTGACGATCAGCTACAAATCCACGACATTATGACTATTCCGCCTGGGCTTACTCCTTGGGAGCTAAGCCAAAAGCTGATCTTCGTTGCCAAGAAGCAGACAGATAATTTGGACCGACTCGCCAAACTCTTTCGCGAAACCTACCCTCAACTTGCTGGCAAGCGAGTTCTGATTATCGATGATGAAGCCGACTATGCGAGCATTGGTTTTCGGCGGGATAAAGAGGAGGGCATCATTATTAACAAGACGGCCAAGCAGATTGATGCCCTTCGGCAAATATTGGCTGGTTCGGCGTTCCTGCAGGTAACAGCAACACCATACTCTCTGTATCTCCAGCCTGAGGAGCTTGAGATAAAAGGGGTGGAGTTCAGACCTGTGAGACCAGCGTTTACCCAACTGGTTCCGGTGCATCCAAAGTATGTCGGGAGTGACTACTACTTTGATCAAAGCCAGTCTGAAAATACAGTCGCGTCTTATATTCACCACCCCGTGACAAAAGAAGAACTTGAGATCCTCCACCATGAAGACCGCCGCCGATTCCGGCTCGAAGACTGTCTCACGAGTGAAGCCATTGATTCCCTTCGTCAGGCAATCTGCAATTTTGTTGTAGGCGGATGTATACGCCGACTGCAAGACCAGCGATTGGGGCTACCGCTCAAGAAGTTTAGCTTCCTGGTTCATACAGAGTCCGCGCGGGCTGCCCATGCGTGGCAAGAGCGCGTGGTGATGACCCTGAACGAGAAGTTGATCGAGGGCGCTCGGAATCAGACTCCTGTACTACGTCGATTATTGACAGATGCGTATAACGATTTGGCTAAATCTGTTCGCGCGATGGATCAAGTCCTGCCGTGCTTGGAAGAAGTGCTTCAAGAAGCATTTACAGCGATTCAGGATGGATGGCTCATGATCACGAAGGTAAACTCTGAGCGACAGGTAGAGGAACTGCTGGACAGTGAGGGCCAGCTTAGACTCCGCACACCCCTGAATATCTTCATTGGCGGCCAGATCCTTGACCGAGGAGTTACGATTGCCAACCTGAGTGGATTTTTCTACGGACGCCGGCCCCAAATCTATCAGCAAGATACCGTTCTACAACACTCGCGAATGTTTGGCTTTCGTCCCATTGAAGATCTGACTGTGACCCGGTTCTATACCGAACCGGCAATCTATGCTGCCATGCGCCGAATGCATGAAAGCGATGTGGCATTGCGGGAGACAGTGGAACAGAATCCTGACCAGGCAGTGGTGTTTATTCGGCAGGACCCACGTGGCCAGATTGTGCCGTGTAGCCCGAATAAAATTCTTGCCTCCAATACCACCACTCTCCGGCCCTTCAAGCGAATTCTTCCGATTGGCTTTCAAACCGATGTTAAAACGCGCATTCAACCCATCAATCGAGAAATCGATGTACTTCTCGATCGAGCGGTTCCAGGTGGAAAGTTTGATGAGGCATTCGAGGTGACGCTGCAATTTGCACTCGATCTTTTGAAAAGGATTGAGCCCACGCTACTCATGGAGACGAACCTTGGGTTCGAATTTGATTGGGAGGCGAGCAGAGCGGCGCTACAGTACCTGAGTAATATTTGTCCGGTAGACCCTAAGGATAAGGGAAATGTCTGGTGCTTGGTTCGAAGAGATCACAATCTCAGTCGGTTCAAACCCGCGCTAGGGGCACCATACTTTTCGGACGCTCCCGATACCGCCCAGACGGATGGCTTAATCGCAAAACAGGTGGCGATCAATACCCCGATGCTCATGCTAATCAAACAGAACGGAGCCGAGGAAAAAGGTTGGCGTGGCGCCCCGTTTTATTGGCCTGTGATCATGGTTCAGAAGAACGTACGAGTTTCGATCTTTGCCCACGAGACCACTCCATAAGGATCAAACATGGCTAAGAAGAAAACGGCAGGGACGCGCGGCGTGAAACCGACATCGACCGATGCCGTGACGACATACAAGTATACGTCGAAGCGGAAGAATATCCCTCCGGCTGGCCTGGAAGCGCACGGCCGCATTCGTGAAGTGCCGCGAATTCGTTACGAATACAATCCACATCTGCCACCGGTACTACGGTCTGCGACAGACGCGACGCAGGCGGGCAGGCTGCCGGAGTTGTTAGCCACGGCGCGGCAGCGTCCACTTTCGGCGGAGGAGGTGAAGGTGCTCGCTGAGGCGCTGCGGCGGCATGAGCCGTGGCTGGAGTGGAGCGGGAAGCGGGAGAAGCCGTGGTTCGAGGTCGAGCCGGTCGCCCTGCACATGCACGAGCGCGTCTCCACGCAGGCCATCCTGCGCGTGCTCGCGCGCGAGGATGTCGAGCGCGATCTCTTTGCCGATCCGCAGCACGATTACGCGAAGGCCGTGCAGTTCTACCAGCACGACGTGGACTGGGCGAACCGCATGATCCTCGGCGACTCGCTGCAAGTCATGGCCAGCCTCGCCCGGCGCGAAGACCTCGCGGGCAAGGTGCAGATGATCTACCTCGACCCGCCCTACGGCATCAAATTTGCCTCGAACTTCCAGCCGCAGCTCGGCCAGCGCGACGTGAAGGACCGCGAGCAGGACCTCACCCGCGAGCCGGAGATGGTCAAAGCCTACCGCGACACCTGGACGCTCGGCATCCACTCCTACCTCGCCTATCTGCGCGACCGGCTGGCGATGGCGAAGGAACTTCTCGCCGACACCGGCAGCATCTTCGTGCAGATCAGCGATGAAAATCTGCATCGCGTGCGGTGTTTGATGGACGAGGTCTTCGGAGCCACGAATTTTACCAGTGTGATCACGTTCGTGAAAACGACCAGCGCAACTGGGGACAATCTCGGAACGATAAGCGACTACATTCTTTGGTATGCACGGGACATAGCCAAACTGAAATTCAAGCGTGTGTATCTGACGAAGGAATTGGGGGAGGAGGGGACATCTCAGTATATCTATGCCGAAACTCCGACCGGTGAGACTCGACGTCTAAGCAGTGGCGAACAGGACGACTTCAAAGACCTGCCAGACGAGTGGAAGATCTTCGCGGCGGACAATTGCACGTCATCGCGTCCTGCTGGGCCGAACGAAGCGCAGGAAGTTCCAGCGTTTGGACGGGTGTTCCCCAGGAGAAAAGGCTCCTTCAAAACAAACGTTGAAGGGTTCAAGCGACTTGAACTTGCGGACCGTTTGTTCCCGATTGGCGAGAATCTGATGTATCGGCGGCTATCAGACGACTTCGCAGTGCGTGAGGTAAATAACATTTGGCGCGACACGCTGATGACTGGTTTTTCTGAGCCAAAGCTCTACGTCGTACAAACCTCACAGAAGGTTATCTCCCGATGCCTGCTGATGACCACCGATCCCGGGGACTTGGTGCTTGACCCGACGTGTGGGAGCGGGACGACGGCGTATGTGGCTGAGCAGTGGGGCCGGCGCTGGATCACCTGCGATTCCAGCCGCGTGGCGCTGGCGCTGGCCAAGCACCGGCTGCTGACCGCGAAGTTCGACTACCAGCAGCTTCGCCCGTTGAGCGCGGAGGACGTGGCGCGCAATCCGCACGGGACGTGGCTCACCGACCCGACGGGCAAGGTTCCCGGCAAGGCGACCTTTGCCTGCAAGACGGTGCCGCACATCAAGCTAAGTAGTATTTCTCGCAACACCTCGCTCGATCCCATCTTCGCCCGACACGAGCCGATCCTCGCGACGGCCCTGGAGCGGCTGAATCGCGAAGTGGCCAAGGTGGGCGTGCCCTTGAAGGAAAAGCTGGTGGAGAAGCTGACCCGCAAGCATCGCGAATCCGGCGCGAACGCCGTGACGGATGCCGACACGCGCCGCTGGTTGTTGCCGGACACGCATCCCACGCTCATCCGCAGCGTCCCGGCGAAGAAGCCCTTCAAAGGCATCACGCCCAAGCAGGCCGAGAGTTATCGCGCCGCGATTCCCCAAGGCGCATGGAAGGAATGGGAAGCGCCCTTTGACACCGATCCCGACTGGCCCAAGCCCTTGCAGGACGCGCTGACCGCCTACCGCGCCGCGTGGCGGGCGAAGATGGACGAGGTGAACGGCTGCATTTCCGCCAATGCCGAGATGGAGGAACTGGTGGACAAGCCCGAGCAGGTGAAGGGCGTGGTGCGCGTGAGCGGCCCGTTCACGATGGAAGGCGTCATCGCCGTGGAAGACGGCCCGCACACGCCCATCGGCGGAGCGCCCGGCGAACTGGACACCTTCGACGGCGACGCGGCGGTGCAGAACGCGGAGGCGCATCTCGACAAGATTCTGCGGCTGCTCAAGGCGAGCGGCGTTGATTTCCCCGGCAACAAGAACATGAAGTTCAGCCGGCTCGATCCGCTGACCGCCGCCGCGCTGATCCACGCTGAAGGCGAATGGATGAACGGCGACAAGAAGGAGCGCCGCGTGGCCGTGAGCATCGGCCCGGTGATCGGCAACGTCAGCTCAATGCAGGTCGAGGACGTGATCCGCGCAGCGAATCGCGCGGGCTACGACGACGTGGTCTTCGCGGGCTTCGGCTTCGACGCCTCGGCGCAAGATGCCATCGAGAGCGCCAGCCATCCGAAGGTGCGGATGCACATGGCGCTGATCCGCCCCGACGTGGCGATGGGCGACCTGCTTAAGACGCAGCCCGGCAGCCAGCTCTTTACCGTCTTCAGCGCACCACGCGTGAAGGGACCGGACAAGCAGGCGGACGGCGAGTTCACCATCGAGGTCGAGGGCATGGATGTCTATGACCCGGTGAGCAATACGCTTTTCCCGACGGACAAGGGGCGAATCGCCGCATGGTTCCTCGATACGGACTACGACGGGCGCACGTTCTGCATCTGCCAGGCCTTTTTCCCCGACAAGAGCAAGTGGGCGAAGCTGGCCAAGGCGCTCGGCGACGCGGACGTGATCGAGGAGGATGCTTTTGATGCGCTGAGCGGGCTGACGAGCCTGCCTTTCCCGCGGCCCGAACGACTCGGCAAGGGCGAGATGTGGCGGGTGGCGGTGAAGGTCATTGATCCGCGCGGCAACGAAGGTTTACGCGTTCTAACCCTCAACTGAACGAATGAACGCCATGCCCGAAGAACAGATTCCCATTCAGCCGGTCGAGAACCCGATCCTCTGTTCTCCCTACAAGGAGCCGGATCAGCATTGGCTGTACGACACGCGTACGGGCATTCCGAGCAAGATGCCAAAGCGACGTCCGGCGAGCTACTGGTTCAAAACCGAACGCACGGGCAGCGCGCAGATGTCGCTCCTGGCGGAAGAGGAACGTGACGACCTCCCGCTAGTCAACGCTCTACGTGAAGATGTGAATCGCTGGCGTGAATCGGGGTGGGAAAACGCCTCGGAGACAACGAAGAAACTGTTGCGGCATTGGTGGCGTGAGGATCGAGGGCGGCGACTGTTCTTCTGCCAGATTGAATCCGTGGAGACGATCATTTACCTGCGTGAGATCTTGGCTCAGGGGAAAAAACCGCGCTGGACACCAAAGTTGGGAGTTGAGGAATACCACACCCTCTGCAAAGGGCAAAATCCACGGCCACTGGAATGGGTGACGAAGATCGCGCAACATCCAAAGTTGGCCGACATCCCGCATGGGACCGGCCTCAATCCAATCCCACGCCATGGCTGCAAGATGGCGACGGGAAGTGGCAAAACAGTCGTGATGGCCATGTTGATTTCTTGGGCGTTCTGCAATCGTGGCACAAAGCCGGGAGACCCGCGCTTTCCCCGCCGGACATTGGTCGTGTGCCCCAACCTCACGATCAAAGAGCGCCTTTCCGTACTGTATCCAGGTGACCAGAATAATTACTATGACAAGTTTGATCTGGTGCCAAGCTCGCTCCGACCAGAACTGACCAAAGGCAAAGTGCTCGTCACAAACTGGCATTGGTTTAGTCCGGAGTCAGAATTCATAAAAGTCGGTGGTGTGACTGTGGGCAAGCTGGGTGTGGAAACACCGGAGGCATTTGCGAAGAACCGGTTAGGAGATTTATGGGACACAGAGCCCTTGATGGTCCTGAACGACGAAGGACATCACGCGTATCGACCTGCACCTGTCGGTGAGGATGAAAAGCTTACACCGGAAGAAAAGGCAGATCGTGAAGAAGCGACGGTGTGGGTTTCCGGGTTGGATCGAATCAATTCCGCATGCGGCATTTCACTCTGCGTGGATATGTCGGCCACGCCATTTTATATCCATGGTAGCGGTTATCCTGAAGGCTCACCGTTTCCGTGGATTGTCAGCGACTTCAGTTTGGTTGATGCCATCGAGAGCGGGATCACAAAGATCCCCCGTCTTCCCGCCATCGATAATACCGGAAGACCAGATCCCAAATATTTCAAGCTGTGGGAGCACATCACGCGTGACTTGAGACCGGGTGAGAAGCTGAACGGCGGCAAGCCTAAACCGGATGTGGTGTATCGGAAGGCTGAGGATGCATTGCTGACACTTGTAGGCGAGTGGAAAGAGCGGTTTGTCCAATTGCAGGCCTCCACGCCCGGCCAGGATCGTACGCCACCTGTCATAATTATCGTCTGTGACAACACCGACATCGCCGAGCATTTTCACCGGATAATTTCCGGCGAGGTGATGATCAAGGCGGATGTGCCAGAGGATGAAGACGATGAGGAAGACGCCCCAAAGCGGAAGAAGAGGCCGAAGCCCCAGAAACGTTACGGAAATGGGATTACCGGTTTCCCTGAACTGTGGAATCAGAAAGGCTCAGAGGTCACCTTGCGGATTGATTCCGACCTACTGGGTGTTGCTGAAAGTGAAGATCCGAAAGCCACCCGCAAAGAAGCCGCCGAAGAACTGAGGAAGATCGTCTCGACCGTGGGCCGCGCTGGCGAGCCGGGCGAGCATATTCGCTGTGTCGTGAGCGTGAATATGCTGAGTGAAGGCTGGGACGCCAACAACGTGACGCACATCCTTGGTCTGCGAGCATTTCAGAGCCAGTTGCTCTGTGAGCAAGTAGTAGGAAGAGGCTTGCGCCGGATGGATTACACGCCGGACCCGACAACAGGACTGCTTGCCGCGGAATACGTGGACATCTTTGGCGTACCGTTCTCATTGATTCCCTTCAAGGGGCGCGAGCCAGGTAAAGGTCCGTCACCTGAAGACAGGCCCAAGCACGAGGTCATGGCCCTGCCAGAGCGCAAATACCTCGAAATCCGTTTCCCAATCGTCGAAGGCTATGTGGTGGACCTGAAGCGCAATTTGATCCGCTGCGATGTGGCTCAAGTTGAACGAACGGTGTTAGATCCGTGGAGTATTCCTACCGCAGCATTCGTACGCCCACAAGTGGGCTATCAGATGGGGCATCCAAGCTCACACGGCGGATTCGGATTCCAGTTGATGGACCGACAAGAGTATTACGACTCAGTCCACCCACAAACGATCGCATTTGAGATTGCCCGAGAGATTGTAAGGGTTTTCACGGAAACGGCGCATCCTGGCAAGGAACGATTGAGAAGCCAGAGCCGGAGTGCACTTTTCCCTCAGGTCCTGAGAATTGTCCAGGATTACATCGCAACACGGGTGGAGTTTGGGGGGTGCCATCCTTGCGAGGTGGGGCTGCAAACGTATACCCAGAGGATTATTGGGCTGCTCGTAGCCGGCATACTTCCTGATGACGAGCAGGGAGAAGTCCCATTGCTTCCACGATTGAATCGATACAAGCCAGTCGGAAGTACAGAAAGTGTGCATTTCAAAACAGTGAAGCCGGTACAGGTAACCCATGCTAGCCACTTAAATTTCGTGGCGTGCGACACAAATTCCTGGGAGCAGGCGGCGACATTTCAACTTGAAAAGTTAGCCCAGGAAGACGGAGTCCTTTGTTACGCCCGCAATGATCACCTGGAGTTCAATATTCCGTATGAGCTGTACGGGAATCCACAGGTATACGAACCGGACTTCTTGGTGCGATTGAAGATTCCGGTAACGGTCATATTGGAGATAAAGGGGCAGCCACACGAAGACACGGACGCGAAACATCAAGCGGCTCGGCGTTGGGTTGCGGCAGTTAACCGTTGGGGTCGATTGGGAGAGTGGGATTTTCTCGTTTGTCGCGATCCCCAGCGACTCGCGGAAGGTTTGTTGGAACTAGCGACTGCCCGGAAACAGCGCTTGCGCGTTGTGGCAAGTGAGTTACAACTCAAGGCCGAGAAAGAATTGAATCGCCTGCGCGCTACTGGCTGGACACAATCTGACTTTGCCAGAGCGTTACGTGAACTTTTGGAAAGTGAGAGATTGATCTAATCATGCAGGGACAGAAGTACCGTGTTGTATTAGACACGAATCAGGTCATCGGGGCTGGTACAGGCTGGATGGAGCGTGGGCAGCCTACTCCAGACGCGAACACATGTCGGCGCGTACTCATCCGGGTGGCGGAATCACACTGTGGGCTTTATTGTGGCAAGATTATTGGAGAGTATCTTGAGAAGCTCGTGGATCGGAATCATCCGCGAGAGCGCGCCCTGAAGATGATCACCTATCTCATGGGTGCATTCACTCCTGTTCCCATTACAACTGCTGCTGCACCAGTACAGCCATCTGATCCAGACGATGAAGTGTTTCTGCTTTGTGCGATTGACGGCAACGCTGATTATCTGGTCAGTGAAGACAGGTCTCTCCTCGACCTAAAGAACTCCTATCCTAGTCCAATAATAGGAAAATCTATGGAGTTGGCTGCAAGGTTGGGAGCCTGAATAGTCATTCTATGTTTTTTCCTTTTTGATGCATCACATTTAAACTTCCCGTAATTGAGACCCTTCTAAAGGAGAGCTATCTGACAGGACCAATTCACAAGAAATAGACCGTCCTGAAGTTGAGAATTCTCATTTTAGATTTCTGAAAACTCGAATATCATTCTGCCGAGAAGGTCTCGGTAATCCATTGAATCTCTTTCTTGGCAAGTGTCCGACAATCTTTGACGGCATAGATTATTGCTTCTCTCTCGCTCTCCGTTATCATATCTTTGATATCACTTGTATCTTTGACGAGCTGACGTTCAATCTCCTCCATCTCCATCTGTCGAATAGCCTCTGTGCAGTTTAGAAAAGAATCTCGATTGAGATATGTATGGTCCTGCTGTCGAATCGTTACTTGCCGATCGCGAAGATCCGCTCGAGTTTGTAGCCACTCACTAATTTCAGAATTGGTCACAAAAAGTGCCAAGGCAGATTGAACCGAAACTAAAACGACAAACTTGTTCTTGGGGGGATTCGTAAAATGGCAATGGAGATGGAGAATCCGTCCGGGAACGAGGCACTGGCGCACATACTTGAGTTTATCGTCCGGGGATAGTGCGTCACCCAGTCGCATGGAAACAAAGCATTCTTAGGAGGTGCGAAGATGCTCTAGGAGGGCAGAGCCATCAGGGAATGTGGCCACAATCTGTTCTAGGTCAATTATGTCATTATCATCTGTGGCATTCCACGCCGCATCGTGACTTAGTTCAGTCAACCTCGTAAAATCAAGATGCCCATAGGTATTAATTGATTCTCCGAGACACTCGAGGTCCGATTCGCTAAATACATCGAGGTCTGGCGCTTTGGTTGGAACCACCATAGCTTTCCCTTTGACCTGGAAAGCCTTACGCGCATCTTGCCAATGTTCGCTGAATCCATCACCCCGTACATCCTTCATCATGTCGTAAATCTCACTCGGGACTGGGCCATGCTTCATTGCCACATAGCTATCACCGCAAATTAGTCGGCCATAGCGCTGCAGATGCAGCTTGTCGGCAAAGTAGATCACTTTGGAAATAGTATGAAAGGTGGCCTGCGGAACCTCTCGCGCAACATAGAGCACGAGATTTAACGCCTTCTCAGGATCGAAGCTGAAGCGCTGACTACTCATTAAATTGCCTTATCGCGATGGGCCAGAAGAACGAAATCTGTAGACCTGAAAGGGATATCATGAAGCGAATCGTATGCTACGACAAGTAGCATGGCGAGTCAATAAATACTCAGAAAACCCAGCGTTTCCTAGTATTTCAAGAACAAACATCCCCCAAGGTATTACTAATCATCTTTCGAATATTTACACATAAGTAATAACAGTTATACTTGATACGTCACTCTTTGTAGGAGGTCTAGAGAGGTTACCCGCTGCGTGGACTAAATCAATGCGGGCAGACATCCCCCCGTCAAACTCCTGCACTAAGGACCTATCACGGACATTCTTCACTCGCCCAGGCTCCAAACTGATTGAAACGCGTGTGCTAAATTTGTGCTAAAAATCTTCACAAACGACCGAATTGGTTAGAACCAATGGAAACAGTGGAAAGCCAACAAGCTCATGATTTTCAAAGATAAACGGGGAAACCTTTGCAACATCGAGCAGTTCGAATAATTGGTCTTCTGCCACTCTTAATCAGCGGGCCGTAGGTTCGATGCATTTAAGACTAGGCGTCGAGTTCGCTAAACCGGCCTTCCGTCTGCCGAACAAGGCTGAGGGCCTCTTGAGTCCACTTTCGAGATACTGTAGGACGTACAGACAGGAAGTTTCATTGACCGCCCATCCTTTATCGAACGATACACTGCACGCTCACCCTAGGATCCTGGGGCCGGGCTTTCGTGAATTGAACCCCCTTTCATAGTTTCGGCCCCCGCGGGCTTCAATCCCTTTCGAGAGGATGGGTCTTCGCCTTGAACGTCATCATTTCGAAGCACCGCGTGCGGATACGCCGTGCCGATCAGGGAGGCATCGTCGAAATCGACCGTGCCCAGGCTGCTCAGGATGCCGTTAACGTGCATGTCCCACACATCAGCGGCGTTCCGCTTCCACGCTCGATGACCATTACTTCTTCGGACAACCCTTCAGGAAGTTGTACACAGCCATCGGATTGAACCACAGCTGGGCTTTCATCGCTTCGTACTTGGCCAACGCCTTGCTGCACTCCCCTGGGGCCTGTCCCACAGCCGACAAGCACACCAGCGCTTCGCATGCGAGGCGGGCATCGCCTGTCAGGACTTGCGCCTGTGCCCGTGATGTGACCACGGCTTGCGCCAACACCATCAGTACCGACGCGACGAACATCATCTTGATCCTATTCATGTTCTCACCCCCTTTCTGTTGTGACTCATGCGCCTCCGTCCCGCTGTCCGGGTCTTCGTCATGACGAAGACCCGGTGTCAGCGCTCCTGATCGCGAGGGCGCACCCGCTCTTTGAGCGGCTCCACGATTTGTCGAAATGCTTCGTGAATCAATGTCGGGTCGCCTGATCTGGCGACTGTGGGATCTTCAATCAATCGCTGTGGGGTGCTCCTCGATGCCGCCAGATTCCATGCCTGCGGACAGATCTTCGTATAGTCGAGCGTGTACTCGGCTTCACGAGCCAACTGTGCCAGCATGGTGAGGGTGCTGCGGCCGTTGCCTTCGGGAAAGGGATGCAGATAGTTCAGGGTCACGTAGGTAGCCGCCAGCGCGGTCGTAAAATCCTTCTGAGTCAGTCCCTTCAACTGATGCCGCTCGCTGAGGAACTGGTGGGTCGCGTGTACCCCTTCACTGATCCTATTCGCGGGGGCAAAGGTGCTCATCCACCGGGGATCGTCAGGGTCCCGCTTCCCCACGTTCACCGTGCGTGTCTGTCCGGCCCAGGCATAGATGTCAGAGAAGAGATGCCGGTGAATCGCTTCAAGATGCGGCAGATCGAAGGTGCCGGCTATGGGCGTCATGCCCAGTTCTGCGAGGCGGAGACTCGTGATGGTATATTCCGCCCGCGCGAGATCTCGGTCGCTCATGATGCCGAGCGTATTGATGAGCACCCCTGTTTGCGGATCGCGGTAGGGATCACTCATGCGCGTCTTCCGGCACGGGCCTTATTTGCTCGCACGATGGCGTTCACCGCCTCTTCACAGGACATCCGACCCTCGATCACCGCGTGCTGAATCGCGTCCATCCCTGGCAGTGTCACCAGACCGTCAAGTTCGAGGATGGCATCGGCCTGTCTGAAGGCTTCGCGCCGTCTGTCTTCGTCAGTCATGTCCTCCTCCTTTCCTGTTCCTCTGTCCGCACCAGCCTGCATCGCACGTACGTTCTTACGCGCACGACACTGATCCCTAAGGCTCTCGTGCAGGGCACGACGCTCAATCCATGACGGGAATGGGATGGGTGGTGTCTCTACGCCATAGCCTCGCGTGCGAGCCCCACCCCGTGGCCTGTGCTGTGCCGCAAAACCCGGCACGTGCTCGGCTCGTCACGGCGCGCGCTCGACATGTCGGCCATTGGCGCGTACCCCCTCATCATGGTGGCCTTGCTCTCCACGTGTGGTGAGAGAGCGAAAGCCACATGTTTTGGAGGTACGATGAAGACACCACTCATCCCATTCACCATTCACGTCATCGAGCCGCATGCTGTCGTCCCCTACGTCGCGGCGCGGAGACCCTCGATCAGGGCTCATACCAGGCCCTCCATGGCGCATGCGTTGCGGACGACAGGGCGTGCGGTCGTATGCACCGGACGTGTGACGGGATTCGTGATCGTTGCATTGTTCCGTATGATCCTGCAGGCCGGCATCGGGATTGGGACCGTCATTCGGTTCGTCTGCTCCCTTGCGGTGTCGTGGCTGTGGTTCATGTTCATCACCCTGCCGATCGTCCTTCTTGCCCTGGCCTTCTTAGGCGTGACGATGGTCTTGGGGTGGGACATGCTCGACACGCTGTATCGTGGGTTGATGCATCTTCCTCGTCATTGACCGAACTCAGCAGCCCTCGCAGGTGACGCGTCGCACTTCATGGATGAACCGGAATCCTGAGGCCCAACAACACCAGGGCTGCCAGATGTGCGGGGTAATAGAGATAGAAGAACCGTGAGGCTCGCGGAAGCGCGATCGTGACGCAAGAGACCATCACAGCGAGGACCGCAAACGACGCACAGGCCCACCCATTGCCGTTAATCAGCGTGAGGCACGCTGTCCCGGCGAGCCAGAGGAGGAGTGCTCCCCCTGTCGGGTGTTTCATGTATAGCCAGGCGCCGACACAGAGCGCGACACCGGGCCACCAAAATTCAACCATGGCCCCACCCAGGAGAAAGACCGATGCTGCTCTGATCTTCCAGAAGGGCCGACGCGATTCGATCACGTACATGATGCAGACCGCAACGGCGAGCGTGCCCATGCAGTTGAGCGGCCACCAGCCAAACCCGAGTCCCCCTAACGCAATAAACGGGATCGAGGCGAGCGCACCACAGAACAGAAGACGAGTGAGGACTCTGACGTACACAGCGGGATCGTGGTTTTGGACACGAGCGAGGTTGTAGGCCAGTGCAATTGCAAAGAGCGGGAAGGCCATGCGTCCCGCCTCATAGACTCCGGGCAGGGCGATCAGGCCGTATTTCTGGGCATGGTCCGCCGTCATGAGGATGAGCCCCAGCCATTTCATGGCTTCGACCGCGCCGTCTGACAACTCCACCGGCGGCCACGTCCAGGCTTGCCTCATCGGTTACCGTCCTCCTCTCGTGCGTTCCTGGTCACGGATCAGCGCCGCACCTGGGGCGTCATCGGTGCGGGCTGCGGCTGGATCAAAGACCTGGACCACCGGTTCATGGGTCGCCGCCCGCGCGGCGGCGGTGACTGTTTCGCGTTCTCTGACTCCGATGGTCTGTAAATTGAGGACTTCCCATTTGTTGCGCTTGGCTGGTTGGCGTGCCATCCCCACAACCTCCCCCGCCTCATTCTTGACCGGCGACGGGATGGTCACGCGCTCATGCGCTCGTTGGATGAGCGCGACCGCGTCCCCTGTTTTCGCCCCGCTTCGCTCCATCGCGCGAGCCAGATCCACGCCCCACACGTCTTTATCCCCTTTCGCCGTCGCTATTTTGACGACATAGCTCTGCTCGGCCTGTTCATCATGGCCGTACCGAGCCTTTCCGTGTTCGACAATTGTACCGACCACGAGCCGTTCGCCCTGGAGCCGCACTTTGGCTTCCTCCAGCGCTGCCGCGATCATCGCGGCCGAGTCGCCACGTGAGCGCAAAATGGCTTCAAGCGTGCTGATCGCGATATGCTGTGCCGCCGACAACGGGTCCGGCTCTTTGTCCCCACGATTGGTCGATGGGTCACGAAGCGCAACCGGTTCAACGCGATCCTTCGGTGGTGTTGTGGGAGTCTCTCCTTTGCGCTCCGCCAGTCGCGCTCGATCGATCCCACGCGGGTTGTATCCCTGCACCTCAATGCCGGCCATGGTGGCGCTCATCCAGGCCTCGGCTTTGAATCTGTCCGACCCCTTCACACGCAGGCTCGTCCAACCTTTGGCCTGAGCCAGGAGCAGCATGCCATGGATCACGGCCGGATCCTCATGCTCGGTGGTCAGGCTGGTCCCGTGATCGGCAAACGCCACTGTGTCAGGTTCACCAGAGCCTCCACGAAAGTAAAAGCGGTTGTCGGCTTGGAGAAAGCGATGCCGCAATGATTCGGCGGCGGCCGGCTGATTCAACAAGGGTTCGGGCGTTCTCGTTCCCCGGTTGCTGTCCCGGGGAACCACCGTCTCCTTCGCGCGGTCCGTCTCTCTCCCCTCACCCTCACGCAACTCATTCATCAGGAGTCCTCCTGTCGCGCTTCCATTTTTTCCCGCTCTCTCAGCTGGACAGACGGAGCACGAGATTCATCCTCCGGCGCTCGGCACATTGCTCCCGGAGATATGCCGGCAGAGGCCGGCTCCATGAGTCAGGGCGTTGGATGTGGGGTCGACCCATCCATAGGCACTCGCGTCCCCGTCCCCTATCCGTTGTCCGCAGAGATCAGTCGGTCCCTCTGTGATCGGGATTATGGCCGGCGCCGCGACCTCGCTTGGCACCCCTGGGATCGGAGGTTTGGCCTGGGCTCTCGTCGCCTCCTTGTCTTTCTTCGGGGCCTTGTTAGGGGTTCGACTATGAAGCGGATGACTCCCGGTTCCGACTGGCTGCACCTGGCGCACCAGTCCCTTCTCCGATTCCTGTTGCTGCAGTTGTAAGAGGGTCACGTAGGCCTTCAGCTCCTGAACCTGTTTCGTGAGTGCCTCGACTTGACGCGTGAGCCCGTTTCGCTCCACTCGGTCCCGCTGATCGATCTTCACCCGTTCGCGATATTGGCTGATGCCCTCTTCGGAATTGACCGGAATGCGAGACTTACCCGATGGCACCAGCGGCGTCGGTGCACAGGCGACGCACAGGACCGTCGCGAGGGAGAGGATCACCGCTCGACCGTGCCACGTCTTCATAGGGTTCTCCTCGTTAACTGTCTCGTTCTACAGATAGATCAACAGCCCTGCGTGGAGATGCTTCCTCCGGTGCGCGGCTCTCATCCATGTGAGGGTCATCCTCTCCCGCACGGTCGGGAAGTGGACGGCCCTTCGTAGCCGTCAGCTCACCGCTGCCGGAGGGATCACCCGGCTCTGCCCACGTCAACTGCGCAAAAAATGCATCGACCAGCTGAGTGACCTCTCCGACATCAGGTGGATCACGTGGGACCACAGGCGGCAACAGCCCTGAGTCGATCGTGAGTGTGGCGGGATTGATCGGTTCATTCGCGGTCAAGGGACGCATGCGCCGTTCCACCTTGGCCCTGTGAAGATCCAGGTCGAGCATAGGAATGTCCACTGAGAGGTCCTTCCGCACAAAGGCGGCGGTTTCGAACTCGGTCTGTGTCGGAAGCCTGTTGCCTAATGAGGCAAGAGAGGGGCTCACGGCTTTCAATCGATTTACAAAAACTGGCTCGAGGTAGAAAAAGGCTTTGTCGCACAGAATAGGCTTCGTGTTGCTGAGGCTGATGATTTGGCGCGTGGGCCCCAACTCCTTCATTTCTTGTGGCAACATAAGGGGACGCGCGTGATCGGAGAGATTGGAACTGGTGGAGGCCTGGCGGGCCTGGCCACAGCCTCTCGGCTGGCTCATGCCCGTCGACAGGGCTTTCGCCGTGTAGGTGCCGAGCATCTGCGAATACTCCTGCGCGTCTTGCTGCTCACGAGGCGCAAATATCACCTGGCAGGCGTGATTGGTGACGAAGGTCCGCGCATCCTTCTCCCCATAGATAGAGGCCAGTTGAGACAGGCTTTGAATGATCGGCACAAGCCGGAGATTGTAGCCCGCGAGAAACCCCACCGCCTTGGCCAGGATCTCGACACGCCCGATCGCGGGAAACTCATCGAGGAACAGGACACAATGGTACTTCAAGGCGGGATTCGTGGCGGGGAGCTCGACCGTGTTGTGATGGATGAGTTGCGAGAAAAAGAGATTGACTAACAACGAGGCATCGCTCAGACGATTCGCCGGAATTCCGACATAGATGGACATGCGGCGCTTGCGCACCGCGCCCAGATCAATCTCCGTCGCGCTGGTCGCCGCATCGACAATCGGGTTGCTGAAGATGGTGAGGGGCGCCGTGAAGGTCGCCAGGATGCCGGCCATCGTGTTGTCGCTCGTCGTACAGAACCGGTGCAACGCGCCGGTACAGTCCTCGCTCAACGGCTGCTCGCCCGTCCCACGTGTGGTCATGAGGCCTTGCAGATAGTCCTTGATGGGTTGACCCTTCCCGGAGGCCTGTCGGAGCAATTCCCCCAATGTGCAGGGCAGTCTTGGTGTGTCGAGGAGATACAGACACAGACCCAGGAACAGATTTCTCGCGGACTCATTCCAGAAGGCGTCTTTGACGTGCTCAGTTGGATAGAGCACCTGCCCGATCGCCTGGATCTCGCCCACTCGGAGGTTGTGATCTCGCGGCACCGCATCGAGGGGATTCCATCGATGGCTGCGCTGGTCCTGGCCGAAGGGGTTAAAGAGATAGACCTCCTGCCCGTGCTGCCGGCGAAACTTGGAGCTGTAGGAAAAGTTTTCCAGTTTGATATCGAGCACCACCACCGAATCGTGATAGTGGAGCAAATTCGGCAGGACGAGACTCACCCCTTTCCCCGATCTGGTGGGCGCAGCCAGGAGCACAAATTCCTGACCGCCATAGATCAGGTAGCGAGATCCGACCTTGCCGACAATGATCCCCTGCTCTCCGTACAATCCTGCCTTGGCGATTTCAGAGGGGTTGGCAAATCGCGCATCGCCATATAACGGCGTAATTCGGTGCGTCAGGGACAAGCCCAGCAAGACCGGGAGACCGAACAGGGTGAAGAGGCCGAGGCCAGCTGAGAGTTGCAGCCGCTTCCGTTGGGTCGCATCCTCGCGATAGGCCAACCAGGCCTCCGGCCATCGGTCTAAGGACAGAGATTCCGGGACACGTTTGTTCGTGACATCGAAGAGCACCCCGGCGAGGCAATCGGCGCCGACGAGGCCCACCGGGATGTAGAGGAGTAGGGCCAGGCCCGTTGCTATCATCTTCCGTCGCATCAGGTCCTCATGCCCGGACCAGGGTAGCGGCGCCGAACCGCGCTACGAGTTTCGCAATCGGGTCGTACTGGACTTCGGCGACGTAGCGATCTTTGTGGGTCGGGTGACCCTGTGCGTCATAGTGGTTGCGCGCGACGACGTGGACGATCACATCGATCGTGAGGGACACGAGTCGCTTGAGGGTTGCGGCATCATAGATCGCGGCTTGCTCATGTTCCTTGCACATGAAGACGTAGCGCTCCGCCGCCAAGGCGCAGGACTCCGCATGGTAGGAGGTGATCGAGCCGCTATGTCCCGTCGTCAACAACTTCAAGAAGTCGAAGGCTTCTCCTCCTCGCAACTCGGCCAATAACACTCGATCCGGCTTCATCCGCATCGTCGAGGCGATGAGATCCGAGGGGGTCACTTTGGCCACGCCTTGCCCGCCTTTCGAGTACAACAGATGGACGCGATTCCCATGAGTCGGCAACAACAGTTCGCGTACATCCTCAATCGTAATGAGGCGTTCATCGGCTGGAATAGACTGACAGAGGGTTTTCATGAGCGTGGTCTTGCCTGAGCCTGTCTCTCCCACCACGGCGATGTTCTTCTTCGCCCGCACTGCCTGGTGGAGAAAATCCCCCAGGCGTTTCGCATCCAGGCACTCGACCAACCCACGTTCCACCGCATCGAGATCGGCCATTCGAGCATCCAGGTCATTCGATCGCGCCCAGACATAGCGGTTGAACGCCCCTTCCTGCACGTACTCGTCCAGTGACTTGATCCAGGCGCTGGGTCTCCGGATCGAAAAGGAGAGGGTCCCCACTTCGACGGCAGGTGGCAGGACAATTTGCACTCGTTCCCCATCGGGCAGCATGGCCGCGAGCATCGGTTTCTGTGGTCCGATCTCCTGTTCCGTATAGGTGGCGATGGCAGTCGCCAGGGCCATGAGTTGGACATAGGTGAGTTCAGGCGCGTCGAACTGTATCCACGAGGCTCCCACTTCGACGTAGACCTCTCCGGGGCGATTGATCACAATTTCCGTCGCTCCCGGCTGCGACAGGAATCTGAGCAGGGGCCGCAACAGTTCGCGCACCATCGTATCCTGCGCCAGGACCTTACTCGGCATGGAGGGCATAGACCGTTCCAAAGTCTAGGTCACGGGCCACGAAGATTGTCGCTCGATCTCCTTGGTTCTTATAGAGCGTCGGCTTAATGTTGATGGTCGATTGCAACACGACCTCCGCCATGCGATTCCCCGTGGTGGCCGAGTTCTGATAGATCGAAAGTTGCCCCTGTGCGCCTCCGCCCGCCGCTTGCGCCGTGGCAAATCCAATGGCGTCTTGCACGATCGAGAGGAGAAAGGCGGCCCCGAGCCGGTCCCACCAGTGATTGTCCACATAGCCCGCCAGTCCCGATGTGCCCAAGGCATCGGCCGCTGGTGAGTTGAGATTGATGACCACCCCTTGCGGAGTCTTGACCCTTGTCCAGAGGAGAAAGAGCCGCCGTTGTCCCTGGGCCATCGTCGCGGCATATTCGCCCACCGCTTCAGAGCCACGATCGAGGAGCACCACCCGGCCGTTATCGCTATAGACATCGGAAGTGAGGACACAGGTCGCCATGCCGGCCACCTCATTGATCACCCGGACGGTCAAGGCGCAATCGATACTCTTGCCTTTCGGCAGGATCATATTCCGATCCCCGATCATGCCGGCTTGGACCTTGGGGGTGGAGGAGGGCGTGAGTAAGCTGCCGATGGATCCAGCCCCGCTGGGCGCTGGGCCAGGTGGGAGCGGCATGCCAATACCTCTCACGCCCGGTGGCATTCCATAGGCCCCTCCTGCTCCCGTCTGTCCCGGATCAAACGGTGATGTGGACTGGTCTCCAACCGGCATCGCGCTCGCTCCCCCGAGCATGGAACCAGCTGGATCCATCGACTCAGATCCTCGAGGGGTACCGAGCAGATCACGCACCAAGGTAATGGCAGCCTCGGCTCCCGCTGCTTGTGGATGCTGGGTAGCTGGCGCGCTCGGCGCATGGGTATTGGCAAGAATCGCATCTCCCCCGAATCGACTCGCACGTGTTGTGCCCGATTGCCTTCCTCCACCCGTTCCGTTCTCAAGCGCAATCGGCCTCCCATGCTTATTCAGTCCTTGCTCCACCCCTGGCACAATCATCCCAGGCTGGAGGGAAGCTGCGCGAGATGTGCGCTTGCCGGTTGTGGAACTTTGGTGAGGCTGATAGACGGGGTCCTGATCGAAGACCCGTTTCGGTCCAACTTGGGCCGGTTTGTTCTCGACCTTCGCCGCTTGCTCCTCCTGTGCGGCTTCCGCTGTTCGAGTGGCGCGCCAGGTGTTCATGGCCATGAGGAGGCCGATCACCAGTACCGACCCGACCACGACCAGGAATACGAGTTTTCCAGCCCACTGTCCCGGCGTGCCCGTTCTCTTATTGACGGAGACAATCCCGAGCTCGTCCTTCTCGTCTGTCGTTTGCTTCTGTTCCATCATGCCCTCCCTCAGCGCAGCAGGCGACTGACACCAGACACGGTCACGCCGTTGGCGGGAGGGATGCCGTCCCTCTCGTAGGCCTCGTTCCAGACCCCGACGACCGCCTGCCCCAGCCGCAAGACAAAGCGTCGACCCATCCGCTCGACCACGGCGAACTCCTTCTCCATATGCACATTGAGGCGGGTTTCTTCTCCGACGGGAGAGAGATAGAAGATCGCGGGAATGTCACGATTGGGCGGAAACGAAAAATAGGTAAAGCGTCCATCATCGAAGACCAGCGCCGGCGCGATCTCATCTGAGCCGGATACCACTTCCATCGAATAGGCCCAATTCTTCGGCTCCGGTGTAAAGGCTGCGAGCCGATCGGTCAGGGTCTGTTGATCCTCACGAACGTGTTTGGCGTGATCCAGACCAGCATTAATCGCCATGACAGTCTGCGGGTCCGGGAGTGGGAGCGGATGGCGGAAGATGACCCGATACATGGCCTCTTCTGGCTCATGCCCGTCAGATGACTTGCGCGACCGTGCTGGCTTGTGATCCGCCAGGACCTGAAACTCCAGGCTGTAGTCCCGTTTATCCGTGCGGATTTCGAGATTGTTATGGGTGGCATGGTCCTTCGGCTTGACCCACACGTGATTCGTGCCGACGTCAGCCCTGATGCACCATTCCGCTTCTGACTTGGCGCAATCACCCTGAAAGCCCGTCGCGGCGATGACGATCTGTTCGTCTTCCCCGAGGACGATGCGGGTGATCACCCCACGGCTCACGTGAATGGTGGTGACCTCATCCTGTTTGTAGGTGACATAGCGGACCCGTTGATCGCGTGAGCCTGGCTCCGGGAGTTCTGCCGCGTTGGCCCAGACAGTCGGCAAGACCAATACAATCACGATGAGGCCGCAGACCATTCGCATGAGGATGCTGTGCATGATGCCCTTCCTACGAACGTTCCAGCATGGCCATCGGGGTTGTCGGCATGACCGTGCCGATTTCCGCGTCTACTCGGTAACTCGTCACTTTGTAGCCCAATGGATTTTGAATGAGATCCTTTTCCTGCCCCTTCATCGAGGTGCGGTATTCATAGGAAAGGGTGGCGATGAAATACTGGGGCGGGTCTGAGGTCTCGGCTTCCGTCCGTTTTGGCGTCTTCTCAAACCGCACGGTGGCCTTGAACCCGACCGCATCGGCGTTCAAGGTCACGCTCAAGACCTTGACCTTCCATTCCATGCCGGACCCGAGTGTTTTGTCTCGCGCCTGGGGTCCGTCGTAGAGCCTCGCGTAATCGCGTCCCACTGCATCGGCACTCATCGACAAGACGGTGTCGTAATCGGCTTGGAGCAGGCGGAAATAGTAGGACTCCCTGGCAATGACATATTTCTGCGCCCAATGTTTATCGAGCAATTCTTGATAGCCCATGACGGTCCGATCGTCTGCCGCGCTGACGAACTCGACATTGCCGGTCGCCCGATCGACCGTAAAGACATAGGGAATGGTGGATTTCAGGGGGGCGAGACAGGCCAGCCCGATGCCCAACCCGCAGGCTAAGACGCAGGCGATCCCAGCGACCCACCAGGCCTTTCGTTCGGATTGCTCGAGACGAAGACGGGTGTCCATTTCCCAATCCCGGCCTTGATCGTAGAATTGTGGCTCATCGCTTCCCTTCACGAATTCTCCCTCAGCCATGGTCGTTCCCATCCTTCTCGGTCTGTCTATTATGGATAGGTGAGGCGGTCGATGCCCCGAGGGGTGCCGGGCGCCAGCATGTGCAGGGTGCGTTCATGCTGTTCCTGTTCCGCCGCCTTTTCTTCTGCCTCTGCCATTGCTTTCATCGTCATAATGCGGTTCGTATCGTTCTGGACCTGGGCTTGCTCTCCGGCAATTCTCGCTTGCAGATCGAGTGAGGCCTTCTCGTCAGGAGTGCTATCGATGCTGTTCGTGAGGGCTCGGATTTGCTGCATGCGGCCTTCCAACATCTGAAAGGTATTGGCGTAGTAGGCTTGGGATTGCGGAGTCTGGTTCAGGATGTTCTGACAGATGCGGAGGGCGTCGCCGGTTCTTCCCTCACAGTTATAGATCATGCGATTGTTGCGAATGATACGCGCCGCCGTCGTTAAGCCGTTGATCCCGCCACTACGAATCGCCCCGTAGACCGCGTTGACATCGGAGGGCACGACGCCGGCTAAGGCGAGGTTGTTAAACAGGCTCGCCATGTTCCGCGACCCCGTGATGGCGTCGATTTGCGACTGGGCTTGGAGAATTTGCTGCTGCATCTGCTGCAGTTGTTGAATCCATGAGATGGCCTGGATCACGGACTGCACCAGGTTGGCAGAATCGATGACGGGGATCCCCGCCTCTGCCTTCGGCGCCATGCCCACCACCAGCAGCGTGAGCAAGGCTCCAGTGGCGATGATGTGTTTCAACCGCCGCATCGGTGACTCCCTTCGATTAGGTCGAGCGCTGGACTCGGTCCAGCACGCCCCGTTGATAGAGATCTGAGCCGGCTGTCGTCGTGGGGGCCGGGAGCCCCAGTCTCGGCCCCGAGTGGCCTTTCCCGGAGCTGCCGCCTGATGTGTTGGTCAAGGTGCCAGCCGGCGATGTCGTACTGCCGACGTTCGCGAGAGTCCGAGCAAGGTGTCGCAGGCCAACTCCTGTCGCAATGGAGGCGAGCGCTCCCCCAGCGTTTCCAAACGACATCGATCCGGCTAACGTCGCTCCCAACGATTGCAAGTGGATCAAGACATAGGCACAGGTGAGGGAGAGGAGCAGGAGGCCAGAGCAATCGACGACAATGGAGGTGGTGGAGTAGCCCGCCAGGATCTGCGTACAGGCCGTATGCACGATGCTCGTCATGAAACTGACCGTGGCGATGATGAGGACATTGATAAACACGGAAGCCAGCGCAGCCGAAAGCCAACTTTCCGCATAGCGTTGTGTCACGGGAAACAAGGCGCAGAAGATAAAGGCTGGGCCGATCGCCAGCAGAATGGCCAGCGAGACCTTGGCCACGAGATACATACCCATGGCAATGAATCCCATGGCCAAGGCCGCAACGGCGGCTAACGTGCCCGCGATATACAGAGAAAATTTTGGAACGAGACCGACGCTGCCATCCGTAAAGAGCTGTTCCATCAAACTGTAGAAGGGCGCGGCCATGTGATCGACGGTCGCCCCCACCGTGGGGCCTCCCCCGAACGCCGTGGCGAAGGCGCCTTGTATGCCCTCTAATCCGTCGGTCACGATGGCTTGGTATGTGGGTCCGTGTAAGGCCAGACCGGTAATCATCGCCACCCGAAACCACTTCCACACCAGGGCCGACACGGCATCCTGTGCCTCCCCTCGCATCACCTGGAAGCCAGTCCAGAGGACATAACTGGTCACGGCCGTGACCGCGACAGGCTGGAGCACGCCAATCACCGCGTGGCTGTAGGTCGTCACATAGTGAGTCAGCGACGTATTGATCGCGCCTTCGACGAACGTCCCAATACCCATGTCACCCTCTTCGTCTCGTCATTGTATGAGGCTGCGTCTTGCCGCGATCCGTGCATGCAGCAGCGGCATCCACGCTTCTGGCGCATCGCCGACTTCTTCACGGATCTTGTCGAGTAACGCGACATTTTCCGTGGTGCCAGACAGAATATTGAGCAGGTCCGGCATCGCGCCCAAGTCAAAGGTGACGATCGCCGACCCGTGCCCCTGTTTCACCAGAAACATGCGACTCGCCTCTCCGAGATTCTTGATGATGCGATACTCCGATTCGGTGACTTTGAACCCCTGGACATAATCGTCACGGTCCGCTCGGGGATTGGGCAAGAAAATCTGGGTCACGCTTTGCTCCACCATCGTTTTGCCGATCGGATGCCCCAGGACGTCGGAGGGCGATTGCGTCACGAACACCCCCAGACCGGATTGCTTCCTGATCGTCTTTTGTTTGTTGAGCGCAAACTCCGAGAACATCGGATCTTGTAGGGGTTTCCAGAACTCCTCCATAAAGTAGATAAACGGAGCGCCGGTAATCAGGCGCTCCGTCAGGTGGAGCAGATAGGCCATGATCGGCGTCCGGATCTCGGGATCGTCAAGGAATTCCGTATAGTCGTACCCAAACAGGCTCGCGCCTGTGAAATCCTGGGTATCGGTCGGATTGTCGAAGGCCCATCCGAGCGGTTGGCCTCTCGTCCATTTCTTCAGACGCGCCTTCACACTGTGGTCACCGGTGGCCGGAAGGTTTTGTACGATGAGCGAGAGACTGCGCAGCTCCCGGGAGGCTGCCTCGCTCATCACCGTGCGCACCGCATGGCTGATCTCGGATTGTTCCTTCGCCGAGAGCAGCGGGATGGCGTCTCCCGGATGCTTCACCAATTGGGCAATGAGCGTTTCGCAAAACGTGAGATTGTGGGCCGTCGGCTCGGCTTGAAAGGGATTAAAGCCGGTCGGCGCGCCTCGCGTGAGCGAGCAATATTTGCCGCCCATGGCGCGAATCCCGATCTCAGCGCCTCGATCCTTATCGAAAAACACACAGCGCAGGCCTGTGTATTTTGTGGCGAACGCGAGCAAGCTCAGTTCCAACGCCGTCTTACCTACACCCGTGCTGCCACAGATAAAGGTATTGCCGGGATACTTCTCGTCCCGTGCATCTTTGTCCTCAGGGGATGCATGAAAGTTGAAGTAATAGGGTTGGCCGCTCGGGGTTTTGAAGAGGGCCAAGGCTTCGCCCCAGGGATTGCCGGCTCGTTTGCCCCGCGCGAAGTTATGCAAGGGACTCAGACAGACGAAGTTCCGGCTGGTAATCGTCGCCTCACGCGGCCGGAGACGCCAATTTCCTGGGATCTGGGCAAACCAGGCGCATTCAGGAATCACATCGACCGGAGACATTTTGAAGCCTGATCCGTCCTGAAATAGGGCGCGTGTCTCCGCCATGGACTTCGCCACCGCCTGCATCGTCGGTCCGAAGATGGCGATGGTGTAATGATATTCCCCCAGATCGATCAGGCCCCGCTGGAGGTCTTCCGCCGCCTGATCCATTTGCTCGATTTCGCTCGTCGCGGCATCCTCCGACGCGATCAAATGGCCCTTTTGTTTCCCGAGGGATGTGAGGGCGTCCCGCTTGTTGTAGATCGAAAAGCTTTGCGTCTCGATGTACTCATCCTCGCCATAGAGGATGCCGTTATTCATGCCGGGCTCGGAAGACTGGGGGTACTCTTGCATGTCGAGAAACCCCGCGAATTTCCGTGCCGTCGGATGCCAGATTTCCACCATCCCATTTCTTTCGCCGAAGTGGAGACGCGAGGTGGGAAGGTAGGAGGACAAGGGAGCACGCCGAAAGGGGATGGCTTCCCAGACGCCGTTGATGAGATAGCCGAGAAAGGCGAGCATGTCTGAATAGACGATGTCCTGTGTCGTATAGGTACCGAGCCGCTGCGGCTCGTAGCGCCGCAGGCTGGCTTCGAGCTGGTGGGCGGTCTCTTCAAGGATGGTGAGCTGTTCCGTCTCCTGATCGCGCATCTGTTGCAGACTGCGTGTTGACATTCTGGTGAAGAAATTTCTGACTTTCGACGGAGAGGGACGGTAGACCACCGACAGGTACAACTCCGTGGCCATCTGCCGGTGCTGGTCGAAGGACTGATCATAGCGCTCGTGCAACTCCTGACAGAAGGCATTCGGGGACCGGCCCGCTAACCGTTCTCTGACCACCCGCCGAATCTTATGGGACCAGAGCGCATAGGCCCCACCCCCTAACGAACGGATGAAATGATGGAGCGCTTCTTTCCGCACGAGAATCTCGGCTCGATCCGCGGTTTCGAACGTGATCCCTTCCAACCGCCAAATGGCGAGATAATCGCCAGTCCCTGACAGTTTGATCACGTGTGGCGTGATGGGGGTGCCCAGAGGAATGTAGTCACTGGCGGGAATATGAGCTGAGGCGGCGTTGGTGATGGCTGCGCGGGTTCGCATGATGCGCCTCAGACCCGTCGCCTGGTGAATGTCAGCGGCCCGTAGGAGATCGCCCCCCACGTGCGCCGGCTGGCCCGGTGCCGCAGGCGCATCCGCGCCCGCATCATCACTTGTCGTAGACGCTGATCGTCCTTCTTGGTCATCTCTCGCATCGTCACCACTACCGGAATCGTCACGAACACGATAAACAACGACACATAGCCACTCACGAGGTAGAACGACCACACAGACAAGAGGAGCGTGAGCCCGCACACGAGAATGAGCGGGATCGTCGGCACCCCGCCCAGCATGGCGGGCCTGGTGCAGCCCTTGAAAATGGTGTCGCGAAAGCCGTCACTCATGGTTAATTGACGAGCCAGGCCGCGATCCCCGCCGCCCCTCCGACCAAGATGCCCCCGATCACGAGGTTGCTGATCTCGGACCATTGGGCCTGTTGAAAGGCCATTTTGAACCCGGCCCACATGATGGCCACGGTGAAGAGCGTCACGGCCACCCCGACGAGCACCGTTTGCACGTTGGTCATGACCGTATTGACCTTCGAGATCTGCGCCCAGGCCGGATGCGCCTCCAACAGCAGCGCCAGGCCCAATAAGAATAATGCCGCCTTCATCATGCCCGCACGGCCCCCCTGTGATTGGTTTCTTCCCACTACCGCACTGCCAACAATGCTCGTCTTCATCGCGATTCCTCCCTTGATCGTGAAAGGTGACTCAACAACCGGTACACCCATATATTTAGTTATGGGTACCAAAACTACATATTTGGCTTGTGCAAATACGAACGCAATACGCGTTCACGGACACACCACTCCGCTTCACGCTGCCTGTTAGAACCCGCATGGACCGCGTCGATCGTTCACGTCGCACTCTCCCACTACGTGGGTTGTGTTTCATGAGCCATCCTAAGGGTGCGCATAATAGTGAAGCGCGGGTGGCGTAGATATACCCCAAGAGGTGGGGTTTCTCGAAAAAAGAGGACGGGAATCGCTGTCTGTATGTTCCGAACTCTCTCAGGGTCTATGGAATCAGTATTCCCTTTAGGTCCTCCCTTGAGCGTATGAAAAGAGCGGATCCTCAGAGAACGTTCGCTCATGGTCGTGCGTCTTCGATGACCCGACCTGTCCCCGTATGTGAAACAAGGAAGCGTTCCGAAGCACGCTACGGAGTATTCGAAAGAAAAGACCAAGGGTGCAGGCGAGAAGTCTATCGACACTCAGCTCATGTTATTGGGGTGAGCCCCCCTTCGGCTCACGCATTGGCCAAGCCTCGAAGTAGCCGCTAGCTCAGGGCGTGCGTGGCGATCCTAGGCGTCGATCTAGGGCAGGATGTTGTTTGCCTTTGTGACACCGGAGAATTCAAGCCGGATATCTTCCTCGAATTCATCAGAGCCGGCACAACCAGAAGGCGTATGCAGTACCGCAGGGACTATTCCAAAAAAGGCCGACTCGAAACATTAACCAGAGCCGCATCGACACGCGCCGCACGTCTCGAAGCGGCAACAGCTGAGCGCGACACGTCAGCACGTCTCGCCTTTGGGAAACCCCACTTAACTCATGGAACTGCCTCACCCCTCCCCGGTTGGACAAAACATTTCTTGACACTGTAAACCATTGGGTTACACTATATCGTATGATCGTGACGATACGCCACAAGGCACTGGCAGCGTTCTACCGGACAGACGACACAAAAGGTCTGCCTCAGAAGCTTGTGAAACGCATAGCGGTAATACTGCCAGCCCTTGACGTGGCGCAAGGCCCGCACGATCTCACGCTCCCCGGTCTTCGCGTGCATCCTCTGAAGGGCAGCCTTCAGGGATATTGGAGCGTATCCGTCTCTGGTAACTGGCGGCTGGTGTTTCGCTTTGACGGCCAAGACGTACATGACCTCGATCTCGTGGACTACCATTGAAAGGAGATTGCACCATGCCGATGAAAAACCCGCCGCACCCCGGCGAAATGGTCAAGGAGCTGTGCTTGAAGCCCCTGAAGCTATCCGTGACAGCCGCAGCGGAGGCGCTCGGTATCAGCAGAGTGTCTCTCTCTGAACTCTTGAACGGAAAGAACGGCCTTTCTCCTGAAATGGCCTATAGACTGCACAAGGCCTTTGGCTCAACCCCTGAGTTCTGGCTCCGTCTGCAAATGGCCTATGACCTCGCACAGACCAAGAAAACAGCCTCGAAGCTCAAGGTGAAACGACTGTATCACGCTGCAACCAGCGTGTAGCTGTTTCGCTCAACGTCGCGAAGGACACTCTGCACGGCACAACCGAGCGCTCCTGGTTTCAACAACCAGAACGCCGACCCATCCGTGGATCGTCCTGTGTCGTGTTCGCTCTCCTGACGTTCCGCTTCTCTCGATCATCACCGCCCGCACACTGGCCGCGTGCGTCGTCCCGTAACGCACTGATGCTGCCCGTCGCCATCTATAGCCTGTCTTGAGTGAATTGCTTTGCCATGCCGAGCCGTTGCTAGCCGCGCTCCGGCTCCCGGGCGCACCGGCCGCGCCAGTGAAGCGCTGTCACGCCCGCTGCTCGTGTCCCTCCGCCTGCGCGTCATCGGCCTGCACGGCCCTTTCACCTCCCGTTGTCCTGCACCGGCTCTCCGGTTTGATCGAGAGAGCCAGTCAGTTCAACAACAGGGAGGTTCCATCATGGCCAAGCGATCCACTCCGCAGAATCCCACACTTTCTATCGTCAACGGATCGGACGTGACGAATCCGCTGTTCATTCCGCGCTACACGCTCCAACTCGTGCCGGGCAGCGCCCGCCCCGATCCGCCGGTCGTCATCCGCGATTCCACGCGAGCGGCAAGCATACTCCGTCCCCTCTTTCACGGCCTCGATCGTGAACAGTTCCTGGTCGCCTGTCTGGATGCCAAACACGCGATCATCGGCGTCAACGTCGTGTCCGTTGGCTCTCTCACGCTCAGCATCGTCCATCCGCGCGAAGTGTTCAAACCCGCGATCCTCCTGAATAGCGCCGCGATCATCTGCGCCCACAATCACCCCTCCGGGGATCCGGCACCCAGTTCAGAAGATCGTGTGCTTACTACCCGGCTCCGTCAGGCCGGCGACCTCATCGGCATCACCATCCTCGACCATATTATTCTCGGTGACGATCGTACCTACAGCTTTGCAGATCAGGGCTGGCTGGAGTGAGGCGCACAAGCGCGGCTTTTTCGTGTCCCATCGTCAAGATCGTCTTGACGATAGGATACGTTTGGCATACCTCCTTCAACAATAGGAGATTCACCATGAGTCAAAACAAGACCGCAGAATGGGAATTGTTAGAAACAGCACCCAAGGATTGGGTAAAGCTTATCTTCTTGATCTCCAGCCAGAAAGCCCGCCCGGCCCAATTCAGCAGAGGCAATACTGGCTAAACAAGTGGATCCACTTCACATCAAACCGTTACTACCTGAACAGTGCTACGACCGCCTCCAATGGGCATGACTTCAATCTTCACCGCTATTCGTTCTTTCATCTCATCGACATGGCTAATGACGCCGACCCGCCGGCCGGTCGCCTGGAGCTGCTCCAGCACAGAGACCGCCATCGCCAGGCTATTGCTATCGAGCGCGCCGAAGCCTTCGTCGATGAACAAACTTTCGACTTTAATGCCACGACTCGATGACATGCCCGCGAGCCCGAGCGCGAGAGAGAGACTAACCAGAAATCTCTCACCTCCTGATAGGTTATGCACACCGCGAACCTCGTCAGCCATGTTTCGATCAATGACCTGTAGCACTAGATCACTGCCCGGTGCGCGCTGTAGTTCGTAGCGCGGATGTAAATTCGTGAGGTGCCTGTTCGCCAGACGGATCAGATGATTGAGTGTCAGCGACTGAGCGAAGCGCCGAAATTTGGTGCCGTCGGACGAGCCGATGAGATCATCGAGTTGCCCCCAGACCCGTGCCTTTTCCCGTCGCTCGTCGAGTGCTACCTTGATCTCAGCCATTCGCGAGCGAGCTTGGTCATCGTTACGTAGGATCGAACTCGCCTCGATAAATTCCTTCGACACCTTCACACGACGCTCCTCTGTGTCCGTGAGCGCCGTGGCGATCTCTTCGCGAGTTTGTTCTGGTCGACCAGTTGCTTCGTGCTCCTTGGCTGACTGTTGTCTCTCCGCCAGCGTCGCCCTCGCGGTTGCGAGCGCCTCCCGAAGGGCGTCGAGACGTGTTTGCTCCGCTGCAATCCATGCCTCGCCCTTGGCGATTGCAGATTCGGCTTGCGGCCTACTGATCTCACAAGCCTGGAGCTTCTCCGCAAGCAACCGCTCGGCGGATTTGTGGTCGGTCCTTGCCGCATCGAAGGTCGTGCGAGCGGCAAGGGCATTGGACGATATCCCGGCAGCACCCTGCTCGGCCCTGGACTTCGTGGGCTCGGCCTCGTTCCACGCTTTCTCGGCGGCTTCCGAGCGCTTCCGGTATTCAGTGCGAACTTCTTCGGCAGGCCGTCCTTCGATGACGTGCATGCGCTCGGCCATAAGCCTACCGAGCTCATCATTCTTGTCGGCATGTTGTTTCTCGGCTTCTTCGATGCCTGCCTCCGAGGCCTTGAGCGTTGCCCGCTTTCCTTCTAGCGCGGCCTCAAGGCGCGAGATCTCGGCCCCTCCTGTCTCAATCCTCTTTCGACATTCGCGCCAGTTGTTGACGAGACCGCGACAGACCGCTACGAATGCTGCGCCGATATTGGCAACTTTCTCCCGCCAGTCTGGAAACACGGGAGCGAGAGCCGTGTCGAGCCGTAAACACAGGGCGGCGAGATTCTGTTCCATTCCGTGAAGCATGGCGCGAAGCGTTCCTGCCTTGCTAGTCTTAGTATGTTCTTCCTCTCTGAGCTTCACGACGTCTCCGGTCTCGACTGCAAGGCTAGCGCGAATGGTCTCGCGATCCGAGGAGAGCTTTCTTGCCTCAGCCTCCGCGTCCGATGCGCGTTTAATGGTTCCCTTAACCTCGCCGAGGATCTTCTCCAGCGCCTGCCGAAACGGACCGATGGTCCCAACGCTTTCGGCGCCGGAGGCATCCTCGGCGAAGATCGGTACGGATACTCCAATCTCGCAGCAGGAGCTCAACACGGCAGCGACTGAAGCCCGCCACTTTTCCTGCGCGGCCTGCAACTCTCTTTCGTGACCCGATTTCCTTCCGGATATTCCCTGGAGCGCATCCTTTGCCGCGACGATTTGTGTCTCTGCGCGGGTACGGCCTGTCCGAGAGGTGGATACCTTTGCTTCCAACTCGGCAACACGGCTCTGATCGGCCGATACTCGATCCTTCAGCAGCCGATCCACGTCGGTGACAGGGTGATCCGTCGCTCCGCAAACCGGACAAGGCTGTCCCTCTTCCAGCTTGAGCCGAAGATGCTCTGCTGCCTCACTCCCGGCCGCTTCAGAAAGATCGAGACTGTGCCTGGCCTCTTCCATCCGCGCCGTGTCCGCGGGCAATTCAGCATCCACCTGGGCGATCACGTCTGAAGCCTGGCGGATGAGGATGCCCTGTCTGGCCGCCTCCTCGTTGGCCGTGATGAGTCCCGCATGCGCCGTTCCGGCATCCCCCGCAGCGTCCTGCACATCATCCAGCGCAGCCTGGATATGGGTGATCGTGTCGCGCTTCACTTCAAGCGCTGCCGTGTCGATCGCTTCGCCGATATTCCTGAAGAAGACAATCTGCTCGTCTAATTCATGCTCTCGTTGCTGGAGCGTGGCGACCCCAGCCTCCTTGTCTAGCCGGGATGTTCTGGCAGCCTCCACCTCACGATCGAGCTGCTCGACCGTCGTCGTGGTCGATGTAATTCCACTTTCCAGAGTGAGCCGTTCGGACAGTTCCTTCTCAACATCTTCAATTCGTACCGACAGTGCCTCGGCCGATTTGTGGTCTTCGAGCCAACAGCCATCATTCTCTCGCTGCTCACGGACCGACTTCAGTGCAACTTCGACGTCCGTGACGGCTTTCCGCGCCGCATCGTTCTCGCAGACGTTCTTTCCCAGTAAGGCCTTGCGGCTAACCACATCAACCTTGGCTGTATCAATCACAGCATCAAGCCGTTTCGCCTCGTCGAGCGCAGAGCCTATTGCATCATAAGCGGCTCGTTTTTCATCGCGCTCGTCCTTGGCGGCTTGGCTCACCGAGACGGCAAGATCACGCTCCTTTATAGCCTTGCGCTCGGCTTCCAATGCGCCGGCAAGGACTGTCTCTGCTGCTGCCAGCTTCCTACTGGTCGCCGAAGCTGTCTCGATCTCGGCTCGCAGCGAAAATGCCTTCTTCGCCATAGCGAGAGTGGCGCGGTCACCGTTGGCAGTCTGATCACACTCCAACGCCTGCGTCAGTGCTGCACTTCCTTCCACGACCCGCGTATCGAGGCGAGATTGTGCATCGTACCAGTCCCGTGCTTTACCGATCGCCACTCTCGCGACCTCGTTGCAGTCTACTTCGCCTTTCGCTTTCTTGACGCGCTGCTCGGCTGCAGCTCGCGCTTCATCTGCGAGTGGCTGATGCTCGACGAGTTGTGTCTCAAGGTGTTGCAGCGCCTCCCGTTCCTGCTTGGCCCGGGCGAAGGCGGCCTGCGAAAGCTGGGAGTAGATCTCGGTCCCCGTGATCCTCTCGAGGAGTTCGGCCCGCTCTTTTGAGCCGGCCTTGATGAAGGTGTCAAAATCACCCTGTGCTAGAAGGACTGACCGTCGAAACTGATGGAAGCTGAGACCGATTCGCTTTTCGATCTGCTGAAGCGTGTCGGTCTTCTTGTCACCAATAATCTCGCCGGACTTGATATCGGTGAGCGTGATTTTCTGACTCTGAAGCTTCCCGTTGGCTTTGCCGCGAGCCCGATTCACCTCCCAACGAGAGCGATAGCACCGTCCATCCTGTCCGACGAAGTCCACCTCTGCATAGCCGGCACCAGCACCATGACGAAGGATTCCGCGTACGTCATCGTATTTGACCTGCTGTGAGCTATCGCCCTCGACCCGTCCAATCGATGCGCCACCCTCTGCAGTGTCCATCCGAGGGAGGCTGTCGAAAAGCGCAAGGCAAATCGCATCGAGCAGCGTCGTCTTGCCCGCGCCGGTTGGCCCGGTAATCGCAAAAATACCAGCGCTGCGGATTGGCTCTGCCTCGAAGTCGACCTCGAACGGATCGCAGAGGCTGGCAAGGTTCTCGCCTCGAATCGCAAGGATTCTCATCTTCCGCCTACTTGATCGTCATCCGGCAATGAGAGACTAGTGAGCACCTCGTCGAAGGCTTTCTTAAGATCAGCCGGTGGTTCAACTCCGTATTCCTCGATATGTCGGCGAGCAAACACATGGGCTGGCTCCAGCTCATCTAGCTCTGTATCTCCTTCCACGGTGTCAGCCAATGCGTCTCCGTGTCCCTCAGTCTGCCGCACGATGCGCGTCAGGCGGACAGGCTTCCCCTCCAAGGCGACTTCGATCCGTTGCCGGAGTTCCGGCTCGGGTCCATCGAGCCGGACCGCGATCTCTAGGAACGGCCTGCGATGCTCACCTGGATCATCAATCTCAATACGGCGCAATTCGTCCTCGACGCTGTTTAGCGGAGCGGCGCCGACAGTCGGCACGCGAAGGAACGCGACGGGTCTCGGCGTCCGCACCAAGTTCGTCTTCATGCCAGCCGTCCCATCGAGATCGATCACAACGATGCTGTGTTGATAGTCTTTCTCGGCAACCGACATGGGGAAGGGTGACCCGGCATAGCGGATCACTGTTTGACCCAAGATTGATTGTGGCTTGTGAAGGTGCCCCAACGCCACATACGCGACACTTGCCGGAAAGATGTCAGAGGAGACAGCCTCCTCACCGCCGATGACAATTCGTCGCTCGCTCAGTTCCGATACTGCCCCGCCGCTCATGTGCAAATGGCCGGTGACGATCAATGGCAGATCTTCACGCATGGCGCGCGCGGCTTGGATCACTTCCTGGTAGAGAGATCGAAGGGGGTGCACACCACTGCTTACCGTTGGCAGATCGCCTGGGCGCAGATAGGGGACCGCGGCACAGACCGCGCGCGAGGTTCCGGTCTTGTCGCGAAGTTCGATCAACGTCTGCGCTGCCATCGGCTGACCATTTTGCCGTGGCATCCCACCGATGAGGTGGACTCGGTTCGCATCAAGGAGGTGCTTCGGCAACTCTAGTCGCGTAGCTGAGTCATGGTTGCCACCGATGAGCACGATCTGGATATGCGAGCGTTCTGTCAGTACCTGTCTTAGAAACTGATAGAGCCGCTGCTGAGCGGGAATGGACGGATTGACCGTGTCATAAATGTCGCCAGTGACGATGAGCACGTCAGCGTCCAGCTCGAGCAGTTGGCCGACCAACCAGTCGAGAAATGCGTCGTGCTCGACACCGCGATCGAATCCATGGAGCTCTTGGCCAAGATGCCAGTCTGAGGTATGAATTACACGCATGGACCTCTTTAATCCATCGGCTCGGCGTTTCAGCTCGGCACAAATGAAGCCAGTATGCTCTCCAGCATCGTCTCGATGTAGGTGTCTTGATCCTCTTCCTGGAATATGATGTGCCGCTTATTCATCGCTTCCTTGTCCATCCCCCAGGGCATCTTCATAGTGTGGGACGGCGTGTTTGAGACGATGAAAGAGTCTAGGACCACCGTCGGATCGCCGAGCCGCTGCTCGATCTTCTTAATTTCCTCATAAAACTGGATCTTCAGATCGTCCTTGCCGATGTGTCGGATGCCCTTGGGGTCGACGAAGATCACATGCTGCGTATCACCCATCAGCAACCACAAGATGAAGTCGGGGTGAAAATTCCCGGCTTCAAAGAAGCCGACGCCTCGCCCCTTGCTCAGGTTACGGAGCAGGTAGAGCTCCTTGGTCTTGAAGTAGTCGGCATTTCCGTCGTGGAATACCTTGAGATCCTCGACGAACTGGCGCTCGCCCTTGTTGAGCGGCGCGGGGCTGATCTCGACGATGTTCGTGTCCAGATAGAGCAATGGCTCATACAGGTGCTTGCCGAACCAGATGGCCTTCATGCCCCGAAACTCCCAAGGCTTGAGGTCGCCCTTCTCGATCGCGGCCTTGAGCTCCTCGAGCTTGGCGACGATCTCCTCCTGCGACTTGTCGATCAGGATGCGATAGTAGCCATTGTCCGGTGATTCCTTTACGCACAGGAAGTTCGGGTCGTCTCCCCCCAGATCGCGATACTCCAGGTGCGGTAGCTCCCACTCACGCTTGCGGAAGGTGTAATAGCGCTCGGTATACTTCTTGAGCAGCGAGCCGGCGATCTCATCCCACAGCCGCACCCTTTCGAATGAATCGAAGGACAGCTCTTCGGCGGGAATTTGCAGACGGTACCAGCTCTGATCCGCAAGCAGCGCTTCGATCGCCTGCTGAGTGAGATTCAGGTTGTACCAGCCTCGCTCCGCCTTGAACCGCTCCAGTTCGAAGTAGAGGCGGTCGAGGTCGAGGAAGGCCACATGCCGGGCGCTCAGGTGCGTCTCGTTCGGCGCGGCATCCGCATCGCCGCCTACCAGACCGCCCGACTTCATCGCCTGGATCTTCGGGTACCAGTTGAGTACGACCTGGTTCTTTTGCAGGTACTCCGTGCTTCGATCACGGGCGGAGTCAGGCTTGGCCAGCGTCGGCACCGGCGCGAGCTTGCGGAACGCGTCCCCGAACTCGGTACTCACGCCGTTGATCGTCTTCTTGAGGCGGATCGTCCTGAGCTTCTGCGTGCCAAGGTTCTTGATGACCGGCATGAGGAACTCAATACGGTCATCATTGGTGGGCAGGCCCTCCTCTTCAAGAAAGTCACGGAACTGCGCCATGTAGTCCGCATGGATGCCAAAGATGCCGAGTGTCTCCAGCACGCTGATGTGTTTAGGCCGATCGACGCCTTCCGGTAGCTGCGTCTTGCCGCTGCGCTTGAGGCTCAGGTCGTAGCCCTTGAGCCGCACCCCGCGCCCGAAGAGCTGGATGATCTGCGCCCCTTCCCCCTGGCCGACATTCATCAAGCCCATGGTGGAGACACGCCAGCTACTCCAACCCTCGGTGAACTTCTTTGAGCCGATCAATAGATTCACCGTCGAGTGTGCGTTGTTGATCTCGTGGAAGAGCGAGCCCGTGAACTCCCGATCGCCCGTGGCGAGGCCCTTCTCCTCGCACAGCTTCACCAGCTTGGCATCGTCGCCCACGTTGATGACGCCGAAAGGATCGTTCTCGGCACCCAGCCGTAGCGCCACTTCGCCGGTCGCGCCCTTCAGATTCTCGACGTAGAGCTGGCCGCCGCCCGGCGCGTTGAAGAGCGTCGCGAGCGTCTCGTCGAAGACCTGCGATGGAGAGAGGCCACACATATTGAGATACGTGAAACGCCCAGCAAACAAGTTCTTGCCCGTCGCGGTCTCGAGTCCCTGGTTCAGCACGCGTTCAATACGCTGGATGCTGCCAGCCCGGTCTGCCACATAGCGAGCGAGGAACTGTAAGATTTCCACGATGTCGGAAGCATCCCGTGTAGCTAGCGTCGCCGTCACACTCCCGCCGACGAAGATCCACAAGGGCTTCTCGATGTTGAACGGACGGAACGTCGCCCCCTGTTCGCGATAGAGCCGCTGCTGCTGGAAGAACGACAGCAGGCAGGCCACCAGGTACAGCTCCAGGTGGTTCTGCTGTGTTCCCTCGTCCAGGTTCAGGATCTGGTAGTCCTTGCCAAAGCCGTCGCCGTAGAAGTAGCGGTATGAGTAGTCGAACAGCGTGCTCTTCGCGTAGAGCTCAGTGAGTTTGGGCTTGCCCTTGACTGCCTGCCCGAAGGTGGCTGAGTACTCGAACGAGAAGCCCTTCTCGCAGAGTCTCCTGCGCGCATCCATCCAGGCGCCTTCTTCGCCGCCGCTGGCGCCACGGTGCCCCTCGTCCACCAGCACGAGGTTGTTGCCCTCGAAGGCGTCGATGGCAATCGTCTTCTCGCCCATGTCCTCACGGAGCTTGGTCACTTCGAGGATTTCGACCGCGCGCCTAGTGAACAGCCCGCGCCCGTCTTTGTTGAACAGCTCCGCGTCGATGCCCGCCGCCTCGAATTCGCGCAAGTGCTGCTGCGACAGCCCCTCGTTGGGCGTAAGCAGCAGGACGCGGTTCAGCTCGCGACCCCGACCGTGCTTCTCCAGAGTGTGCTGGTACTGGAGGATGTTGGCGTGCATCAAGAGCGTCTTGCCGCTGCCGGTGGCGCTCCAGTAGGCCAACTTGTTGAGCTGAGGCCAGGCATCAGCGCCACCGTCGAAGGGCACGATCTGGTCGGCCTCTGGCTTGTCCGCGTTATAAACGGCCACCTGCGCGTTCAGCGCCGCGAGCAATGCCTTGGGATCGCGGAAGTAGCGGTCGAGGTAGATCTCGGTGAAGAGCAGGGTCAGGTACTGGAAATACTTCCAGACGATCGGCTCCTCGCCTCGCGTAATCCGCCGCTCGTTCAGCCGCTGTGTGTGCTTGACGATGTTCTGGTCGTACTCCAGTAGCAGCTCGAGGTTGAAGAGCTGCGCTGTGAGGGCGTGATGGAAGTGGTGGACGTTGTTCTCGTCCAACCCTTCCAGTGCCTCGTTGCGCAGATGCTCGGCCAAGTCCTCGAAGCGCTTCACGTGGAACAGCGAGAGCAGCCACTGGTTGAGCACCAGCTTGTAGGCGAACGGCACCTGTGGCCGGTTGTTGGCGCGGCTGCGCGTTGCGACGGGTGCGGCGGCGGCCTCGCCTGCTGCGTTCTTGCGGGAACGTCCGCGCGGCATCAGCGTTTCTCCTCGTCGGCGTGGCGCGCATCGATCAGCCGCCGTTCGCGTTCGATCTCGCGCGTGAGTTCCCGTTCAGTCGGCAAGACCTTCACATACTTGGCGGCGAAGATCTGGCTGCCCTCGTTCAGTACCGAGTACTTCGCGATGGCCTCGTTCTTCTTCGAGCACAGGATCAGGCCGATGGTCGGGTTGTCACCCTTGGGCCGCGCATGGGCGTCGAACATGCGCACGTAGGAATCCATTTGGCCGATGTCCTGGTGGGTGAGCTTGCCGACCTTGAGGTCGATCAGCACGAAGCATCGGAGCAGGTAGTTGTAGAACACCAAATCGACGTAAAAATCCTCGTCCTCGAAGCGCATCCGCCTCTGCCTCGCCACGAACGAGAAGCCCTTGCCCAGCTCCAGCAGGAAGGCCTGCAGATTGTCGATGATCCCCTGTTCCACCGCCGATTCGCGCAGCGCCGGGTAGTCCTTCAGGTCGAGGAACTCGAGCACGTACGGGTCGCGGATGAACTGTTCCGGCGTGACGGCAGCGAGCTTCTCCCGTGCCTCCTTGCGGACCGGCACTTTCTTGCGGCTGGCCAACAGGCGCTCGTAGTAGAGCACCGAGATCTGCCGGTCGAGCTGGCGGGTGGACCAGTGCTGGCCCGCGGCTTCGCGCATGTACCACTCGCGGGCCGCCGGATTCTCCACCTGCATCAGTAGGCGATAGTGGCTCCAGCTCAATGCATCACAGGCCGTGTGGCGAATGGGCTCGACGCCGGAAACGAGACGCAGCGCGTCTCGTTTCATCTTGCCTGATTCGAGACGCACTGCGTCTCGAATCTCGAACATCCGGTAGAACTGCCGCATCTTACGCAAGTTGGTGACGTCGAACCCGCGGACGAACTCCGCCATGAGCCGCCGCGAGAGGTCGTCCAGCACGGCCTCGCCATACGCGGCGCGCTTCGCTCCGCCTTGTTCGTGCTCCACGATGAGTCGCCCGACGTGCCAATAGGCCTGCACCATCGCCGCATTGACAGCGCGGTAGGCCCCGGCGCGAGCCGATTCGAGGACAGCCCGGATCTCCTGATACAGCGGCTCGGCGGAGCGAAAGACGGCAGGGCGGGGAGAGCGGGAGACAGGGTGACGGGGTGACTTGGAGCGTGCCATTAGTCCTTGCTTCCCTTTGTCTTAACGATCCAGCGATCGGCTTGATTGATCACGGTCACCAGTTGGGAAAGGATGTGCTCGTACTGCGTATCCAGCTCCTTTGCCCGATCCGATTCCATGTAACCACAGCGCAGCGCGAACTCGATCCAAGTCTGAGTTTCGCACGCTTCGCTTTCGGCATCGCTCAGCTTCGCGACGAAGGCAGCCTTGTAACGACGCTTCCTCCATGCCTCGGCGATGTTGGCCGCGACGGAACGCGAAGACCGACGGATCTGGTCGGTCATGCTATAGCGCTCTTCCACTGGAAAGCGCTTGGTCACTTCAAAGACTGCCATCCCGGCATCCATCGCATTCTCCCAAACCCGCAAATCGCGATAACCCTTGATCTGCCCTCTCTCCCCGTC
>ENA-ORBV01001758-ORBV01001758.1-microbial-mat-metagenome-genome-assembly--contig:-NODE-1758-length-47463-cov-7.796100_pt1 | contig 47463 bp, 48 predicted proteins | sample MGYA00237777_ERZ505514 | MGnify/ENA primary metagenome ERZ505514 (study PRJEB26160, sample SAMN06269048) | microbial mat metagenome | isolation source: Oligotrophic lake microbial mat | place... | reverse complement strand
CAATCAGGCGGCGCTAGCCAAGCCCCTGCTGGTCGGGTGGAATTACAACGTGGTGGCGTCGCCGCGTTCTCAAATTCTTGATGTGGAAGGCAGTTTCCCACGCGGTAGCGCTAAAACATTCTCCGTGGGCGACGGCGGCGAACCGTATGTTCAAAATGTCGAAGTGCAGGTGGGGGGAAAATGGTCTCGCGTTCCCGGACAGCGTGGTGAGTGGAAGATTAGCGCCTGTGCAATAGGCTGCCGCATCCGATACCGGTTCGAGCTTCGAGCAGCCGCTGAAGCTAGCGGCGAGCGGTCCGTGGCGGTGTTGAAGGGGGACGCGATTCAATCCCCGCCTTCAACTTGGCTGCTGAGGCCGCTTCACGCGCCTAAGGGGATCTCACTTCGATTTCAAGTTGAGAGCGCAGCGGGCGAATCGTTCGCGACTGGAGTTTATCCGGTAGAGGGCGTTCCTCACACGTATGAAGCTCTGACCCAGACTGCAGCGATAGACTTGCCCTATGCGGTTTTCGGGAAACTCCGCCAACGCAGCCTGCTGAACGGGAGCGTGCAGGTTGCCCTGTTGCCAGGCTCTTTCCGAGATGAAGCGGTGATTTATAGTTGGATCGAATCCAGTGCCAAAATGGTGCAAGCCTTCTACGGGCGCCCGCCCATATCCCGCATGATGGTCATGGTGCGCCCCGTGAGGGGAGATGATGTGGGCTCTGGCTCCACCATGGGCATGTCTGGCGCCGCTATTGCTATCGCTGTTGGCGAGCGCGCGACGCACACCGTTTTGATGCGAGATTGGGTGCTGGTGCATGAGATGATTCATACAGCATTGCCCGAGGTGTCTCGCCAGCACCATTGGCTCGAAGAAGGCCTGGCTACTTACGTGGAGCCCTTAGTTCGAGTGCAAGTGGGTGTTATCTCGGAAGAGGAGGTGTGGAGCGAGTGGCTAGCCAAGATGCAGCAGGGACTCCCAGGGCCGGGCGACGAAGGCTTGAACAACACTCGCGCCTGGGGGCCAACGTATTGGGGTGGAGCACTCTTCTGTTTGCTTTCGGATGTTGCGATTCGCCAGCGTACCAACAATCGGTTTTCCTTGCGTGACGCACTGCGTGCGATTGTGAAGCAGGGGGGCAACATTTCTGTCATATGGGATATCGATAGAGTCATCGAGGTGGGGGATCGAGCGACAACTGTGCCCGTGCTCCGCGAGATGTATGAAGGCATGGGCAAACGATCCCAAGCTGTCGATTTGCCAAAACTATGGGCTGATCTGGGCGTGCGAAAGGGGCGGAGTGGAATTGTGTTCGACGACTCCGCACCGCTTTCAGCCGTGCGTCGCGCGTTGGTTCAACGTGGGGCCGCGCCCTAGTCACTCTACCGCAGGGCACGGTAGCACGCCGAACACTTCAAACTGCTTTCGGTCAAAACGCAGAAAGGCGCGGGCTAAGAAAGATTTGCGGCTCAGTTCTATGTGCGTGGCTGTTGCGATGCACTGCCAGGTCTCAAAATCGCCAGGTTTGGATTCAGCGGCACGTAACTTGTGACCGAGTGCTTGTGAATCGAGGTAGGCGGTGGGTGAAGAAATACTTTCGGCGAGATCCCCCATTCCTTCAATGGATCTCGGCCGCAGGTGCGGAGCGCGCATCGTTTCGAGTCTGAAACGTGACGGTGTCACCACGTCGAGTGGTGTTTGCGAATGACTCGCCGGAGCGGCTGTTTCACAGGGTGAGCGCAATGCCGCGCCCCCAGCTCCATCTATACGGTAACGCTGGAGTGTTCGCAGCGTTAGGTTATCCCTATTTGAGACACCGTGGCAATTGATCACGCACGCGTCAAGGGCATCGCAACATCGACGCCGAATGCGCCCGTGTGCCATCAAAACTCCTTGTCCGAACAGCACTCACGATGTAGGCAAACTCAACCGTTTATTCGGATCGTCAGTTCTTATAAGTTGGCTTAGGTGCGGGGCAAGGTGTTGTTTCAATGAATCGATGGTCTTCTAATCACACGCTGAGAAACACCAGTCAGCTCGGTTGGAGCGCCGTGTTTGCCGCGCTCGCTGCTTGTTCATCTGCGGAGGGCGGTCTTCTATTTAATCCGACAGGTGCGGTGGGAAGCGGAGGGAATGCCGCAGCGTCCGGAGGGAACGTTGCGAACAGCGGAGGGGTGAGAGCCTCCGGTGGCGCAATACTGACTTCCGGCGGCACTACGAACTCAGGTTCGGGTGCCGCGCGCAGTCTCGGCGGAGCCCTCGGGAACGGAGAAATAGGCGGTTCTCCCGCTTCAACGGGTGGCGCTGGCCAAGGCAGTGGCGGATTAGGCCAAGGCAGTGGCGGGGCTCAAAGCGGAGGCGCAGGTGGGATCGCGATGGGTTCCGGCGCCGCCGCTACGGGAGGAGAGCTAGGCCAGGGAAGCGGCGGGTTGGCGACAGGAGGCTCAGGAACCGGCTCGGGGGGATCGCCCATGTGTCAGTCGGGCCCGGATCGGTGTGATGGGCGTGACGACAATTGTGAGAGCGGCATAACCGACGAGCAATGCCCTGAGGGTTGTTTGGGCGTGAGCGACGGCACTCGGGGCTACATGTTTTGCGACTTAGCTGCAAATCGCAGTCTTGCTAACCAAAAATGCGAGGCAAGCGGCCTACACTTAACGTCCATCCTGAGTGCAGAAGAGAACAGCTGGGTGAGATCGACGGCGGATTCGCGCAATATCGAGGGGCTATGGCTGGGCGGGCGAGATAGCACTGAAGGAAAATGGCTTTGGGTGGATGGGGTGCAATTCTGGCAAGGAAATCAAACCGGGATGGCTATCAACGCCCTGTACGAAAACTGGGCTTCAGCGCAGCCCAAAGACGACGTGGAGTCAAAAGATTGCGCGCGCATGCTGAATGACAGCGGGTCATGGGACGCCATCGGCTGCGGCAGCGTCATCTCCGGGTTTGTTTGCAAAGTCGATTAGCAGCCTCGCGCTCGCGGCAAGCTACGGTTTCGGAATTCGCAGAGTCTTGCTGATCATGGCCATGCCCTGGGCGAGGTAAATCAGTGCAAGCGGGTGGAGTGACATGGGCCCGAGCGCAAACGATCCGAACGGCAGATCCGTTTGCCAGTTGCCGGTGAGTGCCAGGATGAAGATCAGGACCACAAGCAGGAGGCTGCTCGGGATTGGAAGGCCTTCGAAGTAGCGAACCTTGCCGGTGGCGTCGGCAAGCATTGTCGCGGTGACGTTGTAGCGGGCCAAACGACTGATCCCGCAAGCCACAAACACAGCGAAGCAGAGCGAGTCCCACCCTCCTCGCATTCCCGCTGCGAACCCCATCGCTACCGGAGCCACCCCAAACGACACGATGTCTGCCAGGGAATCCAGCTCTTGCCCCAGGGGTGACACTTCCTTGCGCAGCCTGGCGACGCGTCCGTCCAGAATGTCCATCACCAACGCAAACGGAATCAGCCCACTGCCGATCCAGAAAGATCGCAGCGTCCCGCTTACGCAATAGTCCATGAACGCCAGGATTGCGCCCGTGCCGGCGGCACCATTGAGTAGTGTAAAAACATCCGCCGCGCGAAGCTCGCGCAGCATGGAGAAGTGGCGGGGTGGCGGGGGTTGCATGAAAGCCGCCACACTCGAGCGCGGATCATTCCGCAGAGCAAGCGCTTCCAGAACGTGCAGACTTGCCCCAGGCGTGGCGTTCTGGTTCGGCGTTCTCCACGAGATTTTCTAGCGCGAAACGGAGAAACAACTGCCCGCTCATGCATTAGACATGCGGCATAGGTCTTGCTCGGAGGCGAGGCACAACTCTAACGCGAGGCATTATGATACGTATTTCAACTCTTTCTGTATGTGTGGCACTTTGTATGGCGTCGGCAGCTGGCTGCGACAAGGCCGCTGATGAGCAGCGCAACGCCGACGAAGCTCGCGCTGAGGCCGATCGGAAGGCACTTGAGGCCAATCGCGAGGCAACAACGACGATCAACGCCGCACAAGCTGAGGCCGATAAGAAGGTTGCCGATGCTCAGGCAAGTTTCTTAAAGATGCGAGAAGATTATCGTCACAAAGCGACGGAGAGCTTGATCGAGGTGGACAAGGACATCACTAAGTTGGAGGCTGAAGCGAAGACTATAAAAGGTAAGGCCAAGACGGAGCTTGAGGCTCGATTGCCCAATCTGCGTACGCAGCGAGAGGCCGTCGCGAACGAATACAAGTCTCTCGAGCTCGCCTCGTCGCAAACTTGGGACGCTACGAAGGTGCGCGTCGACAAGGCTATCGACGATCTGAAGGGCGCCGTTAACAAGGCCGACTGATCACCGCACCGGCATTCAAGCGAGACGCGAGTCCTGCGCAAGGTCGCTATTTAACGTCGCGTTGTGCGGGACTCCCGCCCTCGGATCCGCTGCGGTTCCAACGCCTCCGGTGCGATCTCCGAGTTCAAAGTCGACCCGACGGTCGAGCGCCCACGTCTCTTCATCCGTACCTTGGGCGCCATGTTCGCCGCGGGACCAGATGCGAATGGTTTCCCTGGGAACTCCGTGTTGGGCAAGGTAATTGCGCCCAGAGGCGTCATTCGCTGCGGGGGGGTTGCCGCTCCCTGCTTCCGAGGCGTCCTTGGCAGGCACTCTTTCGTTTGAACACGCCATCAAGACGAGCGCCATCGCGCCACACCCCAGCCACTTCGCCCCGCATACTTTAGCCAATATCCTCTTCATTCACCGACTCCTCGTAGAGAACGAGCCAAAACGGCCCGACGCCGACATGCGAATGCAAGAGAGAGACCACCGAAGCCGCACCAAAAGCAGCGCCCACGAGCATTGGCGCTGCCTAAGGTTTACGTTTGGCAGGTTCGGGGGCAAAGTTTGCAGGTGCTGCTCACGGATCGCCCGCGTATTTTCCGCTGTTTTATTCTCGCGCTCTTAGCTTGCTCATGGCTTTTGGTCAGTCCACGCAGAGCCAGCGCATTTGTGTACGTCGTCCAGAAGGGCGAAACACTAGCAGAGATCGCGGAGCGATTTTACGGGCGTGTGCAGTTCGAGAAGTTATTGGTGGCTGCCAACATGCTGGATTCGCAGGGCGGTTCGTCGATCGTTCCGGGCATGCGGCTCGAGGTCCCAGCCGTTAGCTATGAAGTGATCCAAGCCGGTCAAACCTGGGACAGTTTGGCGGAACGGCTGCTGGGGGCCAAAGACCGCTCAGATTTGCTAGCGCTCGCCAACGGCAGCAAGCCGTGGTTAACCCCCGACGAGGGGGCTGAAATCAAGATCCACTACAACCTCCGGCTGATCGCTACCGAACGCGACACGACGATCTCTTTTGCCTACAAATTCTTGGGCGACAAGCAAAAAGCTTGGGTTCTGGATCGCTACAATCACCTTTCGGGAAAGCCGATAGAACGCGGCGATGTCATCCTGATCCCGCTCTTTGATTTGCCGTTAACTAAAGATGGCATAGCTGGGGCCACAGCAGCTTCGGATGTCACCTGTCGGCAAGCACAGGGACAACAACGCGAGCTCCAGCTAGCCGTGACTCGCGAAATTCCTGCACTTATTTCTGATATCCGGGGCGCACGCTACGTGGATGCCGTCGCGCGCGGGGTGCGCTTTCTCGCGCAGGGCAACCTCACCAAGCCCCAACGGGCGGTCATTGATCGGCAATTGCTGGAGGCCTATTCGGCGCTCGGAGCACTGGGTCTCGCCATTGAGGCCTGCGGCGCATGGCTCGAAAATGATCCCAAGGCCACCCTCGATCCCAGCGTGCTTGGCCCAAAGCTCCTCGCCGCCTGCCAACAGGTGCAAAAGCCGGCCAAGCCGGCCAACACGCCCGCAGCTGCCAGCCCAACACCCCGCTAAGAACACCGCGCATGAGCCAAGCCAGCTTTGTACGAACGGGTCTCGATTGGGGCAGCCTTGGGCCCTTGCACCTCACGGCAAGGAGTGTCGCGTCAGGTCTGTACGCCGGCAGCCATCGCAGTCACCAGCGTGGCTCCGGCGTTGAATTCGGAGGGCACAGGAATTACGTGCCGGGTGATGATCTTAGGTTTTTAGATCAGCGCGCGGCGCTCCGTCACGATAAATTACTGATCCGGCAATTTGAAACAGATACGGATCGTGCGCTCAGATTGCTCATGGATGCGAGCCTTTCCATGGGCTTTCATGGGCCCCAAGCCCGCGCTTCCAAGCTGGCTTATGCGAGTGTGATCGCAGCGGCACTCGGGCGTGTGGCGCTGGCAGGTGGTGACGCGGTGGCGCTTGATTGGTTGTTTGGTGAGGGTGCCGAGCCTGTGCGCCTCCGTTCGGGCCTGCTCGCCTTCGAAAACCTCGTGCACAGTTTGGAGCGCGCCAATGTCGGGCAGGGTCGAGGCCTCACGCTTGAGCAATTCCAGCGCTCCCTCGAACCGATCGGGCTCCGGAGTCGACGCGGTACGGTGATCGTGGTTTTCAGTGACCTGCTAGATTTGCCTGAGGGCGCAGCCGAACTCCTGGCTCAGCTCGGGACCGGAGGTCGCTTTGTGCTCGTCATTCAGATTCTCGATCCGCTAGAGGCTGAGTTCACGCTGGAAGGCCCCGTGCGCCTGAAGTCACCGGAATCAGGCCTGATCGTCGAAACGAATGCAGCGGACGCGCGCGGCGCCTACTTATCCGCACTGCAGGAACTCACACTGAGTTTCAAGACAGCACTCGTCCGACAATCGGGCCAGCTCCTCCGCGCACTCACCAATGAGGAGCCCATTCAGGTGGCACGCCAGGCTCTGAACTTGATCGCGGGAGCGCCGCGATGAGCTTCCTCACCGGTCTCGCCCTCCTCATTTCAGTCTTCGTAGCCGTGCCCGTCCTGGCGCACTTGCTGAAGCGGGGCCGTGTTCAAGAGCAGATTTTTGCGCCAATTCAGTTGGTCCAACTCGCGCGCACCAGTGCTCGGCAACGCAGCCGGCTGGATGATCGCCTGTTTCTTCTGTTGCGTGCCTTGCTGATCCTGGCCCTCGCACTGCTCGGAGCAGCTCCATTGGTGCGCTGCTCACGGGTCTCGTTGGCGCGCCCCTCAGGCGCCTCAGTCGCCTTGGCGTTGGTGATGGATGATTCGCTCAGCATGCGTGCGCTAACAGCTTCAGGAAAGACGCGCTTTGCCGAAGCAACCACTGCAGCTCAACAGCTCATCCTTGAAGCTCGAGAAGGGGATGCCGTGGCTATTGTGCTTGCGGGGGAGCCTGCTCGCCTCATGCTTTCCGCGACCACCGACCTAGCTGCCGTTCGTGCGGCACTCGGTAAGCTCAGCCAAAGTGATCGCGCGACAGATCTGGTAACGGCGGTTGAGCTCGGTCGTTCAGCTGTGAAGCAGTTGAGCCACGCCGACAAGCGTGTGGTTGTGCTGAGCGATTTTGCCGGACTTGCGCCCAAAGCGGGCGAGCCCCGAGTGTGGGCACCACTCCCCATACTCCAAACAAAAATCGACGATTGCGCGGTGATCAGTGCAGAAACCTCCAACTCTTTTGTGACCGCCAAGGTCGCGTGCACGAGCAAGAAGGCTGCAGTGGGGCGCCGGCTGATTGCGGTTGCGGCCAAGTCCGTCAGCTCCGAGCTGCGCGACGGCGAAGAACTCGGATCCAGCCCCTTGCCGGTGCAAATCGGTTTGAGTTCGGTCTCAATCAAGCTCTCGCGCGCCGCCAGCACCACGAACGTGTATCTGGATGGCACCGACGCTCTCAGCCACGACGACGCCGCACCCGCCACCACGCAGGCCGGGACGCTCTCGGTGGGTGTTGTCGTGGATAAGGCGCTAGGCTCCGTGGTCACGGGTGGTTCCACGATCTTGGAGCAAGTGCTGGGCGCGCTGGATGCAAGGCTCACGGTGCATCCTCTTTCAGGAGTCCCTGAAGCCGACAAAGAGCTCGACCTCGAAGATCTGCTGATCTTGGATGACCCGGCAGCGTTCACGCCTGAAATGCGCACGGCGCTGTCGGCTTGGCTTTCACGTGGCAAGCTCGCCGTCGCGCTCTTCGGGCCCCGCGTTGAAAATGCACAGCTGGGTTCAAGCTTCGAGCCCTTTTTCTCTGGAGGCGCCAGCTGGCAGAAGCCTGCAACCAGTCAGGGAATTTTAGCGGCTTCAACTGCATGGTTGGGGGAGCCGAGCGCAAGCCTGGAAAAACTCGGCCCACGCGGCGAGGTCGTGTTTTCGCCAGGGCCCGGCGCAGAGGTCCAAGCCAGTTGGGAGAACAATCGCCCTTTCCTCTTTGAGCAAAAGGTTGGGCGTGGCAGTGCCTTCAGCTTGGGGTTGCCGGCTTCCGTGGATCAAAGCGATCTGGCCCTGCGACCAGGGTTTGTCGCGCTACTTGATCATTTTGTTCGCCTTGCGTCGGAGCGCACTGGGCCACGCGTGAGCGAGGTGGGTCGGAGTTGGCGCTTCCCGTCGGACGCAGCCCCGTCAGTGATCGGGCCCGAAGGGCCACTCCAAAGCCGACTCGTAACAACCGATGCTCAGGGCCTCTTGGCGTTTGAGCCGGCTCTACTCGGAAGGTATCAAATCAGCGCCGATGCCAAGCGCCAGGAACGTGTGGCGACGATCACCGCCGACGAGATCCTCAATGAGCCTGTGCCGTATGTTGGCGATCGGAGCTCAGCCGCTCTGGCGGCCAAGCAGCCACTCCTCGAAATTTCATCTGAAATTGCCCTAGCCGCGCTCGCACTGTTCACGCTGGAGCTGGCCTTACGCTCCTGGCGCCGCCTCAAGCTTTCAAGCCAAAAGTCAGATTCGCCGGCATGAACAACTGTTGCGGCCCGGCTCCGAAGCGCTCAAAGAAGGGTACTAGCTCCGCCGCGTAGTCCCCTGCCACGAGATCCCACGCCGCGGGGACCGCAAGCGGCGAACCGCCAGGCTGACCCGTCATGCTGGTCATGCTGGCCTCCTCTCAGTCCGCGAATCAGTCCGCGAAATCATACACCAGCACTCGTTCATAATTGTCCTTGAGGCACTTCTCGATGAAGGCCAGATGCAGCGGGTGCTGTTGGTAGCGAATTTCTGCGGCTTTGTCCTCAACTTGAACGTAAAGGCCGACTTGATAGCTTTGCTCCACCACGGGGCGCTCACTCGGCACCATCTTGCCCGCGTGCAGCACGCTGACGCCTGGGATCGGCGCCAAATATTCCTTCACACCCGCGAGAAGCTTCTCGGCGGCATCCACGACGCCCGGTTTGGTCCAAAAAATCACGACATGCGAGAGCATGCGCCCAGCATAAATGGCCAGCATGGGAGAGTCACGCGGTAATTCCACACGCCGGGTGCACGCCGGCACACTGGCCGCAGCGTCCGACGCGTGACGCCACGAGCAGGGTGTGTTAACCGACGCTGGTGCGAATCGATCGACAAAAAGTTCTAGGCTGTGCGGGTTTCCTGTGCTTGACGCTGGGCTGCCATTCTCCAGGCCCGTACGGCTACGCCGTCGACTACGCGCCCCTGCCGGAAGAAGCTGAAGCGGCGAGCGCAGCGCTGGATTTTGATCCGGTCATGGCTGAGCGCGACCCGAAAACCTGGAGCGCCCGGAGCGTGAGCGTGTTTGGAGTGGTTGAGGAGCGCATCGAGCTCCAGAACGGTAAGACGCAGTTGACTCTCGATTTGCGCACGCTCTCAAAACGCAATCTGTGTGACGAAGAAGGTGAGCAAACTTGCCGAGTCACGGTCAGTGCGAAGAGTTACGGCGAGCTCAGCGCCACCGCTAAGTTGTCAGAAGCCGACGATAGCGGCCGTGACAGCTTAAAAGCCGGCTCGCTGGTTCGAGTTGTGGGCAGGCTCGTGTATTCAAACCAACAAAAATCAGCTCCGCCCACACTCAACGCCAGCTTCTATCGCCATTGGCCCCATCGCGAGTTCGTCACGACAGCCGCGCGCGACTACCTGATGCGCTAGCCAAGCCGCTTCACCGGTGCCCGCGCCCTAGGCTTCTTCTTACCGAGCTTCATTCTTCGGAAAAATCTCGGGATTCAGGGATGTCATCCAAGCCCGTGCCGCCGAGCACCGGAATCGCTCGTGCATAAGCCACGCGTTCCAGGGCCTGCGCCAAGCCATTGCGATCCCCCACAGCAGGCAGCACCATGTGAGTGCCATCCCACAAGGAGAGCACGATCGCGGTCCGCCCGCTCAGCGTGACCTTATCGATCTGAGCCCACTTGTAACGTCGAACACGCGGCCACAGGGAAACAACATCCTTATATTCGACACCGTCGCCACGAACTCGCACGCCTCGCATGCTCGTGCGGATGATCGAAGAGAGCGCTCCAATCACCAGCACGATGGCCAACAACCGGGACGAGATGATGCGCCCTGCGTTCTGGCGGACCACATAATCAAAAAGCCACGTGTTCGTTGGACTCTGCTCACCGATGAGCACCAGCGCGGCCACCACTATGGCCACGGCTAAGTACACGAGTGAAGGAACCCGAGCCGAAAATGGTGGACCAAACACTGCCTCCGCAGGCCGGTACGTCATGTCGAAGCCGGGCGGTCGAGAGGGTCGCGCCACACGGGAAATCTAGCGCCTTGCCCCCTCTAGTAAAAGCCAAGAGTTTTCGCGCGGAAGGCTGTTGATGCCCACCCCGCTGCCGCGAAGCGCGGCCGCCGCCCCTCCCAAGCATCGTCCGTCGCTGCCGGGTCGCTGCGTGAGGGGCACGATGGTTGCGGGGCCGCGCCGCAAGCGTGCCCGCGGAGCTGCCCTTTTCGTTCCTCGGAGATAGTAAGCATGCTTACTATCTGTTGTTCGACTTTGAGGGAGAGGCGCTCTCCCTTGCTCCTCAGACGAGTCGGCGGTAGGGCTCAAGCACGGAGACCGCTATGAAAATATTTATCGACACTGGAGATCTCAACGAAATCAAAGAAGCCGTGGCCATGGGTGCCATCGACGGAGTAACGACCAATCCTTCGCTCTTGGCCAAAGCGGGCAAGCCGATGAAGAAGGCCATCGCCGAAATCTGCGAGGTGATTGATGGTCCTGTCTCGGCAGAGGTGCTTTCCACCACGACCGCCGAGATCTTGGCGGAGGGCCGTGAGCTTGCCAAGATCCACAAGAACGTGGTGGTCAAGGTTCCGCTGATCGTGGACGGACTGAAGGCGGTCAGGATTTTTTCCCAAGAGGGGATCAAGACCAACGTCACCCTCTGCTTCTCGGCACCGCAGGCGCTGCTCGCCGCCAAAGCCGGCGCGACCTACATTTCACCGTTCATCGGACGCTTGGACGACATCGCTCAAGAGGGCATGGAGCTGATTGAGCAGATCGTGCAGATCTATCAAAACTACGATTTCGACACACAAGTGCTCGTCGCCAGCGTTCGGCATCCCATCCATTTCTTGCAGTCAGCACAACTGGGAGCCGACGTGGCAACGCTGCCTTTCAAGGTGATTCAACAACTAGCACGGCATCCGCTCACAGATTCCGGCCTCAAGACGTTCCTGGAAGACGCGAAGAAGATCCCGAAAGCGTGAGTCGCCACGCGGGTTGCCGATTGAGTTATGCCAGTTGCTGTCACACGGAATGCACCCGGAGCACCGGTTCTCGATAAGAACCGGTTGCGCCAACAAGCCGAACAAATGTTGGCTTGCCTTGAGCTCGAAGCCGCCGAGCTCAGTGTGCACCTCACGAACGACAAGGGAATTCAGAGGCTCAATCGGCAATACCGCGATAAAGATCAGCCCACGGACGTCCTCTCCTTTGAGCAAGACGCGTCGGTGGGAGGAGCGGGCGAACCACGCCTGTTGGGCGACGTGGTGATCTCGCTAGAAACAGCGGCGCGTCAGGCAGCTTCACGCCGGCGTCCGCTGGCGGAAGAGGCCCGCTTTCTGCTGGCCCACGGCCTGTTGCACCTCGTGGGCTACGACCACGCCAATGTCGCCGACAAACGCCGAATGGACGCGCTGGCGCGGCGTTTGGTGCGCGCGACACTGACGAAATCTGCAGCGCGCTAAGACTTTTCTGCATTTTTTTTGGCAGTTCCGAAAGCCTATCGGCTCGAAGACCGAAGCTCGGACAGCGTACGACCCCCGCGGACGTACTCAAGTGCTGCACTATTTGTTGAACAAATTCCGCTAAGCCCCCAGATTAACACGTGAAATCAACAAACGCTCAGCGCCTGTTCAGCGTCCGTACAGGCGCTCGAAACCTGCCCAAAAACGCCTACGTCTATGCGATTCAGACCGCGGCGCGTGCCCTTCGCCGCATCAAAGAAGCCCGATCAACTGCAGCGGGCGAACTTTTACCCCTTGAAAGCCTGAAATAGCCCTGATATCGCTCGCAGGCCTTGCAGTTGTTGCAGCAAAAGCGCGGTAACGGCTGTATCTGGCGGGATTCGGCGTCAAAATTTGATATTTTTTTGGAGGAAATCGCATGGCTGGCAAGAGACTTACTAAAGCACAGGTAATTGGGGAAATCGCAAACTCGGCTGACCTCGACAAGAAGAGCGTGAGTCGCGTGTTTGAGGGCTTGCAAGAGCTCATCAAGAAGCAGCTTTCGCCTCGCGGCGCAGGTGAGTTTGTAGTTCCCGGTCTGGTGAAGCTCCGCGTTGTCAAGAAGCCGGCAACGAAAGAGCGTCAGGGCATCAATCCTTTCACCAAGGAGCCCATCACCATTCCCGCGAAGCCCGCGAGCAAGAAAGTGCGCGCAACCGCACTCAAGGCTCTCAAGGACCTCGTTCAGTAATAGTAAATCAAGCAAGCAGCCTGTTTAACCGCAGCTGCCTGAGCCCGAATCCCTGACCACTCGCTGGTTGGGGATTCGCGCATTTAGGGCCTTCACCAAAACAGCGTTGCATCGCAGCGCGCCCAACTACTAAACATCCCCGTGCAGCAAATACGAATCAAAAACGGCCACATTCAGCCGATTTGGGCGGGGCACCCCTGGGTGTTTGCGCAAGCCATGCAGCCCGTTGAACCGCAACCAGCGGCCGGCGCAGAGGTGTTAGTGGTAGACAGTGAAGGCAAACCGCTCGGGCGCGGTCTGTTTTCACCGGGCTCCGCACTGCGAGTCCGCCTCTTCACGCGCGATCCCGAGCAGAGTCTGGACGCAGCATTCTTGCAGGCGCGCCTGACACGCGCACTCGAACTGAGAAAATCCTTCGGCCTTCCTTCAGCTGAAACGAATGCCTTTCGTTGGTTGTTCGGCGAAGGTGATCAATTGCCAGGCCTGATCGTCGATGTTTTTGGGGAAACCGCCGTGGTGCAGTTTGGAACGGTTGGCATGGCCGCGCGGCGCGAACTCGTGCTCCAGGCCCTGCAAGCGGCTCTGCCGCTTCGCACCATCATCGAGCAGAGTTCAGCCTTTGCGGCGAAGGCTGAGGGCTTTCTGGTCAAGCGCGGAGTGCTCGTGGGTCCCAAAGAGGGCGCAAACCTGCGCTTCAAGGAACGCGGCTTCGAGTATGAAATCCCGGGTGAGCTCGCGCAAAAGACGGGCTTTTACCTGGATCAACGCCCGCTTCGTGATCGGGTGGAAGCGCTGGCCAAAGGGCGAAGAGTCTTAGATCTCTTCAGCTACGTGGGCTCCATCGGGCTAGCCGCCAAACGGGGCGGTGCCGATCGCGTGTTAAGCGTCGATTCAAGTGAGCCAGCGCTTGAGGTGCTGCGCCAACACAGTGATCGACACGCTTTGCCGATCGAGACCCTCTGCGGCGACGCGCACGAGCTGGTGCGCCAGATGCGCGGCAAAGAGCGCTTCGATCTGGTGATCTGTGATCCACCGAAGCTCGCGCCCCGTCGCTCAGCGCGCGTACCCGCGGAGAAGTTGATGCGGCGGTTGGTGCGAGATTGCAGCGAGCTCGTCACGCCGAACGGTTTGTTGATTCTGAGCTCTTGCTCCGCCGCGCTCGATCTCTTCTCGCTCACCCGCAGCTTGGCGCTCGGTGCCCGAGACGCGGGCCGCACGGCAACCGTTGTCGAACGCGTCTTTCAGGGAGCCGATCATCCCGTGCCAGCGGCGTTCCCGGAGGGGCTGTATCTCTCCAGCGTGATTGCCCGGCTCGATTAGCACGCCTAGGATGGTCCCCATGCGTCCCATCCAAGATCTTTCGCACAGCGAGGCCCAGCGCCTGTCGGGCCTTTTGTTCGATCTGGACGACACCTTTTTGACGGAAGGCCAGATCGTGGAGTCGGCGTTTTCGGCGTTGTATCGCCTGCGCGAAAGTGGCTTAGAGCTTTATGCCGTGACGGGCCGACCCGCGGGCTGGGGACGCTTGATCGCGATGCAGTGGCCGGTAGATGGCGTGGTCACGGAGAACGGAGCGCTGCTGTTTCACCGAGTGGGTCACAGGATTCACGAGCTCGATAGGCTCGATCAGATTGAGCGTCAGGCTCGGACCCGAAAGCTGGAGCTGGTGAAGGCCGACCTCTTGGTTAGATTTCCAGAATTGAAACCCACTGACGACGCTGGCTTTCGGATCAGCGATCTCACGTTCGACATCGGCGAGCACGAACAGGTGAGCCCGGAGCGCGTGAACGAAATGATGAATTTCATCCGCGATGCCGGCGTGCAAGCCATCCGCTCCAGCGTACACTTGCACTTGAGCGACGAGAGTGACGACAAAGCATCTGGCACACTGCGCCTGCTTCAGCTCCTCAAACAGCGCGACCCCACCGAAGCGCGCTATGCCTACGCCTTCATCGGGGACAGCGAGAATGATGCTGCGTGCTTCACCGCCTTTCACACAACAATCGGCGTCCAGAATCTGCGGGGCACGCTCACACGGGGGCCGCGCTACACGACGAGCGGGGCCAGGGCCGCTGGCTTCACCGAGGCTGCAAACAAGCTCCTCACGGCACGCTCGCACTGAAGCCCGGCGAGCAGCTCACCGCCTGGCTTCGTTGTCGAGCCGTCCTATACCCACTGTGAAATGTAATGCCCTCCGGGCAGAAAATGCTATGCAGGGGGCCCTTCTTAAACCCAAAAAACTGGGCCTAGCGATGTCACACACCCAAGAAGCCTTAGTTCAATCCGCGCAAGCGCATCTTTATCAAAACTACCGGCAGCCGCCGCTCGTGTTCGTGCGTGGCGATGGCGCTGAATTGTGGGACGCGTCCGGCAAGCGTTATCTGGATCTGTTCGCTGGCATCGCCGTGAGCACGCTGGGGCACGCACATCCGCGCCTGGTGCGCGCGATTGCTGAGCAAGCGGGCAAGCTCATCCATCTCTCCAACTATTTTTACAACGAGCCGAACATTTTGTTAGCTGAAAAGCTGTGTGCGCTCGCCAGGATGGACCGCGCGTTTTTCTGCAACTCGGGGACTGAAGCGATTGAAGCGTGTTTGAAGCTCGCTCGCCGGCACTTCTTTGCGGCGGGTGAAGTGAAGCGGCATCGGGTGATCGCTTTTGAAAATTCTTTTCACGGGCGTACCCTGGGAGCGCTCGCGGCAACAGGCCAAGCTAAGTATCGCGAAGGCTTTGGCCCCATGGGCGGCGTGAGTCACGTGCCATACGGGGACATGGCCCGGGTTCGGGAAGCCATGGGCGATGATGTGGCGGCCATCCTGGTGGAGCCCATTCAGGGCGAAGGCGGCGTGCTGCCGGCTCCTCCTGGGTTCTTGAAGGAATTGCGCGCCCTCACCACGCAGACTGGCTCTCTGCTCATCCTGGACGAAGTGCAGACGGGCGTGGGGCGGAGTGGGCGTTTCTTGGCGTGTGAGCACGAGGATATCCGGCCCGATGTGGTAGCGCTGGCCAAAGCACTCGGTGGAGGCGTGCCAATTGGGGCAATGCTGTGCACCAAGGCCTTCGAAGGGGCCCTGCCAGCGGGAACACATGGCTCCACCTTCGGCGGCAATCCCCTCGCCTCTGCCGCAGCTTTAGCGGTGCTCGATGCGCTCACCGAAGACAAGCTCATGGAGCGCGCAGCAGTCCTCGGTCAACACCTCACGCAAGGCCTGCGGGCAATCGCCGAGCGTCACCCGAAGCAGGTCGAACAGGTGCGCGGCCGTGGGCTGCTGCAAGCCATGGTGCTGCGTGAGGGCTACGAGGCGCGCCAGGTCCTCGGCCCACTCAAAGATGTCGGAGTCTTGCTCACCGCGGCGGGGGATCGGGCGCTTCGGTTCTCGCCTCCACTCGTCATCAGCGAAGCGTTGCTCGATGAAGGCATGGGCAAAATCGAGCAGGTGATTGGAGCTTTGGCATGACTCGACACCTGCTGAACCTGAGCGACCTCGGCAGTGCCGGGCTCTCTGCGATTCTGGATGCCGCCGACCGTTGGCAGAAGGGGCGCGCCCAGCCCGACGAGGTACAGCCGTTGCGTGGCAAATCCGTCGCGCTGCTCTTCGAGAAGGCGTCCACACGCACCCGCATGTCCCTCGAAGTGGCGGTGGCCGAGCTCGGGGGTCATCCCGTGTTCGTCAGCAACCTATCGTCGCAGCTCGGCCGCGGAGAGCCCATCGCCGACACGGCACGGGTCCTCTCACGGATGGTACACGCCATCACCTTCCGCACCTCTTCCGAAGCGCGGTTGCGTGAAATGGCAGAATTTAGCAGCATTCCGGTCCTGAACGCGCTCACCGATGCAAGCCATCCGATGCAGCTCTTGGCCGATCTGCAGACGGTTCGCCGCGTGCACGGCAAGCTGGAAGGCTTGAGCTACGCGTGGATCGGCGATGGGAACAACATGGCCAATTCTTGGATCGAGGCAGCAGGGCTCTTGCGGTTGCGCCTGAGATTGGCCTGCCCTGAAGGTTACGATCCGGATCCGGCATGGCTCCGTCAAGCCCGCGAACGCGGCGCTGATGTCGAAGTGGTTCGGGATCCAGCGCTTGCCGTCGCGGGCGCTCACGTCATCAGCACCGATGTCTTCACGAGCATGGGACACGAAGGAGAGCAGGAGCAACGGCTCCGCGCCTTCGTCGGCATGCGCGTCACGCAAAAGCTCGTCAGTTTGGCCGACAGGAACGTGATGGTGCTCCATTGCCTTCCGGCCCATCGCGGCGAAGAGATCGATGCGGATGTGCTGGAGGGGCCGCGCAGCTTCGTGTGGGACCAGGCCGAGGCTCGCCTGCATACATCCAAGGCGGCATTGCTCTGGGCGCTTGAGGTCAATGCCTGAAGCTTCCAGGGTGGCCGGGAGCCGTCCTGCCGGCCCTCACTCAATCGCCGTCGATTGCGCCGGCTGTGGTAGCCAGGTGGATCCACTGCGTGCGGAGCGTGTCGGTCACTTCAGCAATCGTTTTCGCTATTTCTGCAGCGCGGAGTGCGAGGCTCGCTTCCGAACCCACGGTTCCTCCGCCCCGCCTAAGAGCCGCCAACGCAGCTCGCGGCCGCCGCCCGCCCCTCACGGCGTCGGTGGCCCATTCGAGCTCGAGGGCAGGCACGAAGTCGAATTCGCTGGAAGCGATGCCGCCGAATTCGATGTTTCGAATGGCGGTGTCCCTGAAGGTCTGGACACGCAGCATCGCCGAAGCGTGTTGCCCGTTGTTCCAGAAGGAACGGACATTTCAAATCTGCTCTCGGGCTTCGCGGCGCTCGGTGGCTGTCTCGCGATTATCCTACTGCTGGCTGGAAAGTCTGGCCCCTTGGATACGGCGCGCGTTCTTCTGGCCGTTGCGGGTTTCGGAGCGCTGGCGGCGCAGTATTTGCTGCGGGACCGAGATTTGTTGGAACCGCACCCCCTGATTGCGCTCGGTGCGCCGGCGGCGTCGGTGGTCACAGCGAGCGTTGCTAGGCTCCTGGATCATCCGCTGACGGCAACGGCGCTGAACTTAGCCGGCACGATCATCGTAGCGCAAACGGCTTCCATCTGGCTGATCGGGCAGGTGCGACGCAAGTTGAGCGCTGAGCGCGTGCGCTTAGCGGAGTGCCTCAACGTTGAAGCGCAACGGGTTACCGGCGACCAGCTCACGCCCGTTCCAGCCTTGGATCTTAGGCCAGGCGAAGAAATCTTATTGCAAGCCGGGCAAACGCTACCAGCGGATATCACCGTCGTTGCAGGCACGGGCCGCGTGCGACCTTGGCTCAACGCTCAACACTCGGTCGAGTGCAAAAAGGGAGACACACTCGTCGCGGGCGCGGAACTGCTTGAGGGGCAGATTCGGGCGATCGTGGCGTGGGCCGCGGATGATCGCGCCTGGCTGCGTCTCACCTCGGATCCGAGGCGACGCGCCGATCTGCGCTGTGCTATTTCACGCATTGGACGCCTCATAGGTGAACGGGGTGCTCCGATCGCGGCCGCTCTGGCCGCTGTTGTTGCTTTCACTTCCACACCGGATCTGATCGTGATCGCGCTCTTTTCAACCGCTGCGTTCGCTGCCATGTCGAACGTCGTGGCGCTTGAAATTGCGGCGCTCTGCGTGAGTCGGAGTGTATTCCTTGCGCTGAACAATGGCATTGCGTTCCGCAGTCCCGTAGCATTCGATCGCGCCTCCAGCGTAACGTCAGCGGTCTTCTGCGCGCGAGGCACGTTGCTCTTGGGCGAACCCGAAGTGGCGAATATTGAAGCCTTCGGCGCACACAAGCCGGAGCACGTGTTGGCCCTGCTCGCTGGTGCCCAAGCCACCTTCACCGATCCGGTGGCGCACGCTGTATTGCGCGCGGCTCGTGCGCGAGGCATCCGCCCGAACGCCGTGCGAGTGCCGACGCTCGTTCCCGGGCTCGGTGTCACTGCGGTGGCATCCGGCGGGGAACCCCTCTTGGTGGGCACCCGCGCTCTGATGTTGCGAGAAAGGATCAGCATCGCGTTTGCTGAAGCTCGCATTTCCGAAATGGAGGCCATGGGGCGGAGTGTGCTCTTGGTGGCCCAGAGTCAGCACCTCGTGGGGGCGGTGGGTCTTCAGGATGGCTTGCGGCCAGGAGCTCGCGCCGCGGTTCAGCACTTGCTCGACGTGGGTGTCGAGCCTGTCCTTTTGTCGGCGGACTCCCGGGATACCTGTGAAGCCCTGGGCCGGACACTCGACATCGAACATATTCGCCCCGAGCTTCTGCCGCTCGAGGCCAGCGAAGCCATCCATCGGTTGGCCGATGCGGGGGCAACCGTCGCAGTCGTGGGCAACAGCCCCGTGGATGATGCTTGTTTGAGCGCGGCGCAGGTGTCCATCGCACTCGGCTCGGCGGGCTCAGGAACAGCCGAGTGGAGCGTGCAGCTGGCTTCCGATGACGTTCGCGACGCCGCACTCGCAGTCCGGATTGCGCACCGTTCTCGAGCGTTGGCACGGATCGCGATCATCACGAGCTACGCACCCGCCATGTTGGTAGCCGTCGCTTCCGGGCTTGGCCTGGTGTCTCTGGTGCTGGCGCCGCTCGTGGGGTTAGTCGCTGTTTCGGTGGCTGTGCTGCGCTTTCGCACTACAAACCTCGAATAAATCTAGAATTCTAGCGCGGGTTGCCAGAGGGCAAGGGCCAGACTTGACGTAACGTAACCCGCGGGGAATATGTTGGGCGTGAAGCCAGGGGCCCCTCTGAATGCAGCCGGCAAGACCGACGCGGAGCGCCTGCGTGGCGATCTGGATCAGTACATGGCCGATCGAGGTCTGCGCTCCACCGAACAGCGGCGCGCCATCATCGATGCGTTCTTTGATTCCACCGAACACATGTCCATCGATGATCTCCTGCTGCGGGTGCGCTCTGAAGATCCGAGAGTGGGTTACGCCACCGTTTATCGGACGATGAAGATGCTCACCGAAAGCGGTGTGGCGCACGAACACAAGTTCGGCGATGGCTTCACCCGCTATGAGCTCGGCGATGCCAATACCCATCACGATCACCTGATCTGCTTAGCCTGCGGCAGTATCACAGAATTCGAAGAGCCTTTGATAGAACAGCTCCAGGAGCGGGTCGCCTTGCGCTATCGCTTCTTAGTCCAGGAACACAAGCACGAGCTTTATGGGGTGTGCGAGGCGTGCCAGAAGAAGCCCGCTTAGCCTGCGGCGTTCAAGCGTGGCGTCACCTCAATCACTCGTCTGTCAGTCACAACATCATCGCACGCGGCGTCCTCCGCGGTGACGGGGATCTCCATCAGCAACTGAAAATCATAGGCCACCACCACACTCCGGGCGGGCGGACAGAATTCTGGCAGCGTCACGTCGTAAAAGCCGCTTCCATACCCCAATCGATGCCCACTGCCCGTCACGGCGAGTGCCGGCACCACGATCAGATCCAGCTCACCCGAATGGAGCGCAGGCGCATCGGCTTTCGGCTCCCAAAACCCCTGACCGAGATCGGTCAAATCATCGATTCGCTCGGTGCTGGCAAAGCCAGTTTGCAGTGCCTCGCCATTGGGGCGCAAGAACGGATAGGCCACGCGCTTGTTGTTAGCTCGAGCGTGCGCATCCAGGCCTCGCAGGTCCACCTCCCGTTTACCGAGCATGGGCCAAAAGAGCGCCACACTGCGAGCCTCGAGGTAAGCCGGCAGAGCGATGATCCGTTCGACTATCAGCTCGCTGCGTTTGAGCATGGCCGCTTCCGGATAAGCCTTACGCAGCGCTCCCATACGCTTTCGGATTTGCTGCTTGGCGCGTGCCGTCAGCTCGATCAGCTCTTCGGGCGAAAAACTAGGTTCCACGGGGACGCTCATAGCATCCCCGTGCACCTTAGAAAGCTAGAGCTTTTCCGATGCTGTTCTGCGCCAACGCAACGCCAAAGCCAAGCCCAAGAACAGCGAAAGACCGAAGCCTCCGGCGCCGCGCGCCCCAGAAGCTGAGCAGCCATTGCTCGCCACCGAGTCGTCGTAACCTTCGACGCCGCTACTCCCGCCTGAGCCCGTTGAAGCGCCCGCCGCCACCGGTTGGCCTCCACCAGTCATGCTACTCGTTCCACCAGTTCCACCGGTTCCGCCAGAAACGGGCGCACGTGGCTCAGGTTTCGGAAGAGCAGCGCTGTAGCTCGCAACGGCCGCCACGATCTGACTCGTATTGTCCTCCAGCATCTTTCCCGAACCCGATTCTGCTTGGCGCAAAATCCGTTGGTTCGCAGGCCCCGTGCTGATGGAATCGGGCCAAGTGCCGATCTGCGCTGGCCCACCGCGCACGACCCCGCCTTTGGGAAGTTCGATGCGCCAAGGGGCCTCGTTTTGATAGAACCCGGGAGCACACTCGATAATGCGCTCGGCGGTGTGGATATTGTTCACAGGAGCCAGATCGGCATTGAAGGCGAACAGCGGATCGACCGTCATCTCAGCCGCTGAGAGGGTCGTATAGAGGCGTGTTGTTTGGGGATGAGCGTCGATGAGCTGTTGAACCAAACGGACGGGCTGAATCACATCCGCGTCAATTCCCGCTAAAAACTGAGCGGGATCGAGCGAAGCTTGGCAGGGATAACAAGTGCGAAGCCAGTCCGTTGGGGCACCTGCTGGAGTCGTTGCGTATTTAGCCACCACATCCCAGAACCCATCCATAGCGCTGAAGCGGTCACGGGCTGCCAAGAAAAGATCATTGGGCGCAATGAAAGGCTGCATTTTGAAATCCTGCCAGCTGCTTTCCTCACCAGCCGACCAAACCATATCCTTCAAGTTCGCGGAAGGCTGCGCGTACTCGGTGACAAATCCCTGGCCGCCCGCATCATTGGCTGCCGCCGTGACCACATCATTGTAGTTACTCGCCGCGTTGAACCAATTGATGCGCGCCTCGTTCAGCTCCAGGCCGTAGTAATTCTGTGGGATCGCTTGCGATTCGCCCAGTACCCAGGTGAGCACACCCATGTTCTCGTTGGCCGCTACGGCCGTGAGCTTGATGGGGATCATCGGCTTGGTCGCTTGGTACGTGAGCACCAGCGGCCGAATCGAACCGGCGTCCGCCCCCTTCACCAGCCGCAACGCCAATAGATACATGCCATCGGCGAGGTACGGCCCGAGCAAGCCCGGGGCGCCAGGCGGTACATCGTACCCCTGTTCCCGGAGCCATTTCACCGCTGAATCCGCCGGATTGGGGAGGCTGGCTTCGAGCGAAATCACAGTCCACTGGAAGGCGCCAACAATGCCGGCAGCCTCGACGGTAACGCCGGTCGGCGAAGCAGGGGTTCCCGCGGAAGCACCGCCGGTTCCGGCTGAACCCAGACTAATACCCGAATTTGCATCGAAGGTAGGCAATGAGTCGCACTGCCCTTCAACGCGCGTCGTTAAGTTGTACTGAGGGTTGGTCGCCGCCTGCAAACGTTGGAAGGCAACGTTGGAAGCAACGGCTATCTGATTGTCCTTAGGCACCGAGGAAATGGGCAAAAGCCAAGAAAAATTCTTCGAAGGCCCTTGATATTGGATCTCGATCACGGCCGTGACGGTGCCATCGTTGTTCTTCGCGAAAATGATGCGCTCAGCTGCCTGATTCACCGGCTGCGACTGCGAACAAAAGAATCCGCCGCAGGCTGCCGCGGGCCTCACCCCACTCAGCGCTCCCGAGGCGAGGACGCCTGAAATCAACCATCGAAAAAATGTGTGCTTCATAACCGCTACCCTTTCAAACCAGGCTCCCCCACCAGCACCGCGACATGCCCTGCGTGATCCGGCCGGAATTGGCACAGATTGGCACAGATTGGAGCGTTGGGAACCATTTGCCAAAGAGCTGTGCAAGGCTAATGCCAGCATCAAAACAGGCTGCGTTGCAGGTATCGTTTTTGGTGATTTGCCGCATTCAAGCAACGTGAGATCATGCCGGCACGAAACCTGCTCATTGGTTCCCCGAATGCAAGCCTCCCTACTCATTCTCACGAGCGCCATTTGTGCATTCGGTTGCTCGGAAGCTCCGGCGTTCGCCGTAGAACCCTCGCCCGTCACGCCCAGTAACGTCGAGGTGCAAATCGGGACCCCCGCAGGCTCAGATGGGCTTGATTTCGCCCCACTCAGCGAGGGTGCTGAGCTCGGCCTGCAGACATTCGGTCAAGGCGGCACGCACGTGCTGATCGCGGCACGCTGCAGCGGCTTTGGCAGCCGCGCCTTTGTCTCCGCTTCGCTCACCAACCTAACGACGGGCGTCGTGGTGGAAGCGCCTGCGCCGGCACGGCCTCAACTCCTGTTTTGCGCCGATACCGGCGTTTGCGATCTTGTCCCCTATCTGGTGCATGCCAGCGGCATCACCCTACCCAGCGAAGAAAGAAACGGCCTGCACGTGCTGTTGCGTGTCAGGGCCCGAAATGAAGCGGGGCAGAGCGCCGAGACTACTCGGGAAGTCGTGCTGAGCACGGCAGCTCTGTAGCCCGCAGCGTTCAAGGGGCGCCCTGCCCCGCATCACGATCGGCGACGAAAGACGAAAGTAGACAACCCATGCGAAACCTCTGGCACCTCTCCACCCTTTCACTAGCACTAGCCGCCCTGCTCACCTTCGGCTGCAAGAGCGAGCCGAATCCCGCCGCCGAATCAACCACATTTGCATGGGTAGCTCACAGCGAAGCTGCGGCCTTGCTCAGCGTGCACGGCACGACCGCTCGCGACGTATGGATGGCCGGAGCTGACGATGGGAAAGGCCCCTTAGTTCTGCATTGGGATGGCAGCGCGTGGGAGCGACGCGCCACCGGTGTGAGCGGAGATCTGTGGTGGGTGCATGCCACCCAAGCAGGGCCCGTGTTCCTGGGTGGTTCCGAGTCGCTGTTCTTGCGTTACGAGGACGGGAATTTCACACGCCTCCGCACGCCTGGCCTCGGCAAACACACGGTATTCGGCATCTCGGCCCAAACCCCCAACGATGTGTACGCAGTGGGCGCGACTGCCGGCAAAAACGGCTTCATTTGGCACTACGACGGCACGACAGTCAGCGATGTCGCCGTCCCGTCGGATCTGCCGGTCGACGAACATCACGACAACCCAGGGCTTTTCAAAGTTTGGGTGGCGTCGCCCAACGACGTGTGGATCGTGGGTGCGCACGGGGTCGTGCTGCGCGGCAACGCGAGCGACGGTTTCTCACTAGTGCAATCCGGTGGAGAAGAAATCTTATTCACGGTGCACGGCAGCGGAGAACATGTAGCGATCGTGGGTGGCACCGGAGTTGGCAAGATCCTCGAAAGCGCTGGCCCAACTCTGGAAGATCACACACCCTCTTCTGCACCGCTCTTACAGGGTGTTCACGTGACTCCTGGCGGCGTCACCTGGGCCGTGGGTGCTGGCGGCAGCATCTTTCGTGGGGTGCAAGGGGCGTACACAGCAGTTAATCCGAGGTTGGACTTTAAAGCTGCTGAATCGCTCCACGCCGTCTGGGTGGATCCGAGCGGCGGTGCCTGGGCGGTGGGCGGCGATGTGCTCACCCCAGAGCTGGATCAGGGGCTGGCGCTCTCCAGTGCCCCTGGCGTACCTGAATTCGTGGTCCCCAAGCCTCCGGCTCTGCTGCCCAGCTGCCTGGACACGGCCATCGATCCGCATCCTCAAGGCTCGATCGCGCGCCGCTGGAACGAGCAGCTGCTGAATGCGATTCGGCGCGATGTGCCGCGCCCCGGTGTGCACGCCCGCAATCTATTCCATACCTCGATCGCGTTTTGGGATGCTTGGAGCGCCTACGATACCCAAGCCAAGGGTTATCTCAGCCGTGAGCGGCAGACGGCGACCGATGTGGATCTGGCACGCACCGAAGCGATTTCCTATGCGGCCTATCGGGTGCTCAGCCAACGCTATGCCAAGGCTGCTGGCGGTGACGATTCCCAAGCGTGCTTCGATGCCTTCATGGGCAAGCTTGAGTTCGACCCCGCGGATACGGTGACGGAAGGGTCCACGCCACGTGCACTCGGGAATCGAATTGGCAAAGCCATCATCGAGGCGTTCGCTGCAGATGGCGCCAATGAAGCCACCAATTACGCCGATCCGGAGGCTTTTGTGCCTGATTCGCGGAATCTCGTGCTGGATCAGCCCGGGAGCAAAGCCGAAAATCCGCTGCTTTGGCAACGGTTAGTTCTCGCCAAATCTGAAACCCAGAATGGGATCCCCTCGGATGCCGGGGCGCAAGGCTACATCGGCGGGCAATGGGGCAAGGTTTCACCCTTTTCGCTGGTGCGTGCAGCACCCGACGCGGCGTACCTAGATATCGGCAAGCCGCCCACAGCGCTCGACGCGGGGCTCACCACTCAAGTGGTCGACGTGATTCGACGTTCGTCAGAACTCGACGTCGACGATCCCACGCTCATCGATATCTCCCCGGCAGCCGTTGGCAACAACCCGCTCGGCACCAACGACGGCCACGGCTACACGGAAAACGCCGTCACCCGCGCCGCGTACGCGCCGAACAAGGTACGAAGAAGCGATTTTGGGCGTGTGTTGGCCGAATTTTGGGCAGATGGACCAGCCTCAGAAACGCCACCTGGACACTGGAATACCATCGCGAACAGCGTTGCCGACAGTCCAGAGTTGAAGCGCCAGCTCTTCGGCAGCGGCGCTCTGCTGGATCCGCTCGCCTGGGATGTCCACATCTATTTGGCCATGAACGGAGCGGTACACGACGCCGCGATTGCCGCCTGGGAGCTAAAACGCAAATACCTCTGCTCCCGCCCCATCACCCTCATTCGCTACATGGGCCAAAAGGGTCAAAGCACCAACCCCAACGCAGCGGCGTATTCTCCACAAGGCCTGCCCCTCATCGACAACCTGATTGAGATGATCAGCGCTGAAAGCTCCGCGCCGGGCCAACGCCACTCAGGGCTTCAACGTTACGTCGGCGAACTCGCCGTGCGTTCGTGGCGTGGCGAGCCCGGCGACAGAAAAAATGAAATCGGCGGTGTGGGCTGGCTCCGCGCGAGCGAGTGGCTCCCCTATCAACGCCGCACCTTCGTCACACCCGCCTTTCCTGGCTACGTTTCAGGGCACAGCACGTTCAGCCGCGCCGCCGCCACAGTGCTCGCTGAGCTCACCGGTTCCCCCTATTTCCCGGGCGGTTTGGGCACCTTCGCGAGCACCCCAGGTTACCTGTACTTTGAACAGGGCCCGTCAGCACCCGTCACGCTAGAATGGGCCACCTATTTCGACGCCGCCGATCAAGCGGGTCAATCTCGCATCTGGGGCGGCATCCATGTCGCAGTCGACGATTTCGACGGTCGCCGCATGGGCTCAGCCATCGGGGTTTTGAGCATTGCGAAGGCGAAAACGTATTTCGACGGCAGCGCGGTGCCCTGATCTGACACGAAGGGGTTGAGGGTAGGGAGCAGAAGCCATTCGAACTGAGAAATCGGTCGGAAGGCATTTAACAAGTCACAACTTGACAAGTCGTAACTTGACAAGTCGTAACTTGACAAGTCGTAACTTGACAAGTCGTAACTTGACAAGTCTCACCTTGTTGTATGAACTTGGGCCATGTTCGTAGGACGAGCCGCCGAGTTGGAACTTCTGGAGGACCAATACGCACGCACCCGATCGGCGTTCGTGCCGATCTATGGCCGGCGCCGCATTGGAAAGAGCGAACTCATCGTAAAATTCCTTGGTGGCAAGCCCGCGATCTATCACGTGGGGAAGACCGCCCCTGCACAACTGCAACTCCGTGAGCTGCTCGAGCAAGCCGCGGTTGTTTTGGATGAGCCGCTGCTGCGCAACCTGCCGGCCGATGACTGGCGGGGAGCCCTCGATCAAATCACCCGGCGTGCGGTCGGCAAGAAGCTCGTCTTGGCGCTCGACGAGTTTCAATGGTTGGCGCACGCCACCCCTCACTTGCCTTCAATACTGCAAGAGTTCTGGGATACGCGTTGGTCAAAATCGAATTCGGTGATGCTGATTCTGTGTGGATCCTACGTGGGCTTTATGGAGCGGGAGGTTTTGGGCAAAAAGAGCCCATTGTTCGGTCGGAGAACCGCGCAGATCCGTTTGGCGCCGTTCCCCTATTGGGAGGCCCGCGCCTTTCATGCGCGCTGGTCGGTCATCGACCAGGCCAGGGCTTACTTCCTTCTGGGTGGGGTGCCGCAATACCTGAAAGCCTTCGATCCGCAGCGTTCGCTTGAGGGCAATATCGAAACGGCGATTCTTGATGAGTTCGCGCCTTTGTTTCGCGAGCCAGAGTTTTTGCTGCGCGAAGAGTTGCGCGAGATCGACGGTTACTACGCAGTGCTCATGGCTGTGGCGGAAGGTCATTCCGACATCGCGTCCATCGGCGACCGCAGCGCGCTGCCCACACGCAGCCTACCGTATTACCTGCAGCAATTGATCAACCTAGGCTACTTGGGTCGGCGTTACCCTTTGACCGAAGGAAAGCCTCACGCGAGGCAAGTTCGTTTCGTTGTGGAGGATCCTTTGCTGCGCTTTTGGTTTCGATTTGTTTTCCCGAACCTCAGCTACTTGCAGCAAATGGGTCCCAGCAAAACCTTCCGCGAACGGATCAGGCCTGAGCTTCCGTCTTACTTTGGCAGTTGCTTTGAGCGACTCTGTCGGGAAGCGATTCCCTTGCTTTACAAGAGCGAGGGCCTGTCAGCGACGTTTGCCGTGGGCGAATATTGGGACAAATCGGTTCAAATTGATGGGGTCGCTCTGCGCGATGACAATTGGGTCGACCTGATGGAATGCAAATGGGGCCCCATCCGATCAGCAAAGTCGGTGGAACAAGAGCTAAAGGCAAAGGTGCCCCAATACCCCAACAAGCGCAACGCCACGATCGGACTGCGTGTTTTTTCCAATCACGCAGCAAAAGGCTCATCCGACGAAGTGAAATGGACGACCCTAGAAGAACTCTACCGGCTGTCGCCCGTTGCTACCCTGCGACGCGCTGACAAAATCGGTGGTGGCGTGGGAGGAGGCTGAGAAGCAAGCCCAAGCTTGGCGAGCAGCGAAGTGGCAGCTTGTACGGTGGTGGCGGCTTCAAGCCAGCGCATGGGTCCGCCGCAGCGGACACAAGTATCAAGATGTGCCCGAAACACATGAGCCAGCAGCCAGGCTCAGCTATCGCTCGGAAAGCTTTGAGGTTTCGCGCCTCGAAGGCGTCAGCAGTCCATTTCGCTTCGACGGCGTCAACACGGTCCCTGTCGAAGGGCAAAATAAAATCAACCTCTCGCTTTGCTTTGTCCCGCCAATAGTGAACCCGCGGCAGATGTGAGAGCGACTGCATCGTTTCTAGTACAAGGTGTTCAAGCAAAACACCCCGATCGTCTGCGCGTATGTCGCGAATGCTGCGGGCGTGACAAACGAAGTCCGTATCAAATGCGAAAGCCTTGGGGGCGTGCACAAGTTCACGGTCGTTCGTGCCTCCGCTCCACGGTCGAATCCGCGTGAGGACATGAGCACGTCCGGACGAACTAAGCACGAACGCAGCTTCGCGAGTTCCAGGCTAATATCCCGCGCTGCAAGCCCTCGACGCGCTGCTCAGTAGCGAGCAGAGGGTTGAAAGCGTCGCCTTGGCCGTGGGATTTCAGAGCCCTGGCATGTTCTATCGCGCGTTCAAGAAGGCGACCGGCGGAACGCCAGCCGAGTTCCGCAAAACTGAAGCGGACGGAGAACACCGATCTCTGGCGCAAGCACCCTCGCGCTGACTATTCAGAATAGTAAGCATGCTTACTTTCTCATTCGACGTTCTAGTAGGTCTTTTTTAGCGCCCTGCCTCACTTTGCCAAGACTTGGTCGAGCTTACTTTGCAGATCTTGCTCTCGGTGAAAGCCACGCGATTCAATGAGTGACAAATTCGCACGAACCCGAATCAGGTCAAGGTTGGGGTTGCGGCTGATGAGACGATCCGCGTCAATGCGATCCTGAAGCCGCCGGTCAGTCATGGAAAGGATCTTCATCGCGAGAAGCTCCTCGGGCTCCGCAACCGGCACCAATCCAACATCCGGTAACTCCACGCCGGTTGCTCGGGCTACGACCTCTTGCTCGATACCGCACGACGCAAACAGCAAGTCCACCGTAACTCCACTGGATGAACGCAAACGCACCGTCGAGAGACGGCCCACCGCATCTTGTTCGACCGTCGCCAGCGGCACATACCCAACGCTACTCAGAAAGCGCACCAAGCGCGCCGCTGCGTGATCATCCTCCACCGCAAGGGCCACATCAACGTCACGTGTGAAGCGAACTTCCCCGCGCACAGAGACGGCAATCCCACCGACCAACGCAAACTCTCCGCCCGCCGCTCGCAAGTGAGTAACGATCTGGCGCAGCGCCCGGAACACATCATCAGTCGTCATCTTCGCCCCCAAGCCAGTCGATGAAGGCCTTATCAATCTCTCCTTCGGTGGCGTCGGGGAAACGGTGCCTTAAAACAGCTCTCTTGAGCCGAAAGCCTGTAGCCATGAGCTCGATGGTTTGCAGAAGCTTGACCTGAGCCGGGGTACTTAGGTCGTCCCCTAGTGCCGCTTCTTCGATCGCATCCATCTTCCTGTGTTTAGCACACTTCGCCGATCACACCCCAAGTGCCGATAAAATTCGGCGGCGTTCGGTTGCCATTGCAGCGGCAGCGTTGGGGGGCGAACGCGAGGCGTGGGAGTTTAGACTCTATCGCGTGCGCGTCGCGAGAACAGCGCCCACAGCGCCGTGCCGAGCACTCCCCAAACGCCAAACCCACCGTTGCCACGTTCCGCCAACTTCATCGAACAAGACGCCTCGCTTGCCCCCGCAGGTGAGGCGCCGTCGGCAGGTAACACCGTAGACGTGCCGGCACTGGCCGCTGCTGGTAATCCAGTCGCCGCTCCGCCAGTCGCCGCTCCGCCAGTCGCCGCTCCGCCAGTCGCGCCCCCTTGTGGGGGCGCCAAATCCATCCCACCGCAACCTCCGGGAACGTCAGCGGCCATGCTCACAAAAACCGTCCGCCAGTCGCTCGCGTGACCGGCAACATCGTGCACCCGAACACGGGTCGAATAGGATTGTCCGGCCGTAATTCCCGCGAGCTCATTGCTGCCAAAGCAACCCATCGTTGTTTGACCGAGTCGCAAGGAGTTCCCATAGACGTAGTTCGAGAAAATGTTGGTTGCGCCTTGGGGCAACTGCACTTCGAACTCCACCCAAATTGGGTTGTCCCCCGCATCGGCAACGCCAGATAGCGTGAGCCCAGCCCCCACCGAAGGCGAACAGAGTGCGCCGTTCCCACCGGGCGACGTGCTAACGCCTTCGAACGTGGGCGCCGACTCATCGCGCGAAGTGCCGGTGGTGAATTGCGACACGGCACCGGCCGTTCGCATGATTCGATACTCCGTATTCGGAGCTAGCTCTGCCGTCGGCTTTAGCCTCCAGAGCCCAGAGGCGGCCCCCATACGTTCAGCCGTTGCTATCAAACTCTGGTCCGAAACGCGCTCCAGGCGTGGCGGCATCAGCTCACCAGAATGCGCCGACAACATCAGATCAAGATTGAGTGGCACACCGCGAACCAAGGATACCAATTCCGAGACCTGCGCGCACTCGCAGGCCCCACAGGCGAAAGCCGGCGGCGCCGAAGCGGTGAGAAGCGCGAAAGCGCCGAGCCCGGAAACCAACCACGCGGAGTCGTGTTTCATAGGCTGGAAGGCTGACTTAGCTTCGTCGGGACCGCAACCCTAGAAGTCGCAACTCCACCTTCGGCGCCTTTGACGCGGGCGGTTAGCTCGGGTTGAGTCGCACAACCTTCAGACGCAGCACCGGATAGGATGCCGTTCCCGCTCGCTCAAAGCGGACGGCGTTTGGGCTCACCCGGAGCGCGAGGATACTTGTTGGGTGTTCGCATCTGCTTGCTGAGGAAGAGCACTGGGGTGATGTTCGATGCGTGATAGCTCAAGGCCTAGGGAGGTTAGTGAGAGCAGAAGCAAGAGCAGGCCAGCTAGCCTGCGACGCTCTGAACCCAGCTCATCACGTCACCGAAGCTCAAGGAGTGGTGAGATCGATCAACTCGTCCAGGAGATGCTAATACTCGGTGTGAGCGCTGTCGCTCGCGTGACCGGCAACATCGTGCACCCGAAAAGTGTGTCATTCCCTGTCCGTCCTGAGGTTGCGTGCCAACCTCGCCGAGCATGGGGAATGCCTTTCTGGCGGCTTCGCTGAGCTCCGCGCGAATCAAGCCGAAGTATAGCAGGAAGCGGTCCCGGTCGAACTCGTGGAACCCTCGCCACGATCGAGCAGAAGCGAGCCGCCGACAGCTCGCGATAGAACCCGACCTCCGCCGCGAGCACGCTGACGATCCGCTGTACCTGCGCGCATTGGCGGGGCGACACGCGGTTTTCTATCTGATCGAGTCAGACAGGCCGATCCCTGTCGTTCGATGCATCCTGGCTGCAATCCTGGATCACATCCAACGGGATCTCGATCGTTTCCTCGCCATCCTTGCAGATAGCGTGGGCGCCACTGGCATGGAGGACTAAAGCTAAGAGTGCGAAGTAGGCGAGGGCGCGAAATGTCATGGGCTGCTGCCTAACGGAACTATGGGTCACACGCTGGAATGGACAACCGAGCGATCGCCTGTAGCACGCTAGGCCTGCCCTTGGCGTTCTCTATCCTGCTATTTGCTTCACCAATTCTGCTTCACCAATTCTGCTATTTGCTTCCTCAATCCTGAACCACGTCGCACTCCTCTGTCCGCTTCAAGGCGTCACGCGTGTCACGGCGTCTTGAAAGATCTTAGGCGTTGACAAACACGATTTTGGCTGAATAGGCTGGCGGTTAACCACGGGACATTTATGGTGCGGCACCCCATCAACAGGATTGTATTGATCGCGAGCGCCGTGGTGCTTTCATGGTCGTGTAGCGATAGCTCGCAACCGCGCCCCGCCACTGGAGCCCAAGGAGGCGATGCGGGGGCCGCTTCCACCGGCGGAGCAGGGGGAGCCGCAACTACCGTACCGTCCGGCGGCAATTTGGGCAGTGGGGGCGCTTCCGGCGCGGCTCAGGTGCCACCCTCTGGAGGAATGGCCGGCATTGGCGGCGGCGCGGCTCAGGCGGGCGGAGCGGGGCCCGTGGTTCCGGTGCTGGGAGTCATGACGCAGGCACGGAGCTGCGACCAAGGCATGCTGCAGGTCACCATCCTGGATGACAGTGTGGTGCGCTTCCGTTTCGTCGGTACGCCACCCCAGCCCGATCGCGGTTGGCTCTTCGACACGAGCGCGTTTGGTGGCCCGACGGTCGCGAGCGTGAGCGACACGGCCGAGCAGCTCGCAATTCGCACCGCGACCCTTGAGATCCAAGTGAATGGTGCCAAGTGCGCCTTGCAGATCAACGACCTTGGTGGAACCAGCCTTTGGAAGGAGACAACCAACTACAGCCGTGGAGTCGACGGTCCCGTTATTGGCAGGGAGCTTGCCCCGAACGAACGGATCTTTGGCCTGGGTGACAAGACGGGCGCGGCCGACCGGCGCGGCCGGAGCTTTGAATTCTACAACTCCGATGCCTACGGCTACACGAGCACCACCGATCCGGTTTACCAAACCCACCCCTTCTTCCTCTCCTCGATCGGGGGCCGTGCCACGGCGGGATATTTTGCGAACAGCTTCAGGAGTCGCATGGATGTCGGCAAGGCGAAGCCAGACGAGCTGTCCATCTCGGCGATTTCCGGCGAGATGGACCTCTTCTTTTTCGATGGTCCGAGTCCACGCGAAGTCATCGAGCGTTACACGCGACTCGTGGGCCGTCCTTTCTTGCCGCCGCTCTGGGCTCTCGGCTATCATCAGTGCCGCTTCAGCTATTTTCCTGCCAGCCAGGTGGAGGAGATTGCCAATAATTTTCGCAGCCGAGGCATGCCCGCCGATGCGATCTGGCTCGATATCGCGTACATGGATGGGTACCGCGATTTCACCTTCGACCCCGGCGGCTTTCCGGATCCGGCGGGGTTCATTGCAGGCCTCGAGGCTAAAGGCTTCAAGGTTGTCAGCATCATCGATCCCGGGGTGAAGTACGAGCCCGGAGGGACGTACGCCGCCTACAACACCGGAGTGGCTGGCGACCACTTCATAAAGACCAGCGACGGACAGCTGGCCATCGCCGAGGTGTGGCCAGGGGACGCTGTGTTCCCGGATTTCACGCGCCCGGCGAGCCGCTCTTGGTGGGGAGCTTGGATCGCCACGCTGAATGATTTAGGGATGCGCGGCATTTGGATCGACATGAACGAGCCCGACACGTTCACTCCGTTCCCCGTCAATGCCGTGGTCGACGGCGCAGGCACCCAAGCGAGCTTTGATGAGGTTCACAACGTTTATGGCTATCTGATGGCGCAAGCCACCTTTGAAGGGGCCCTCAAAGGCAAGCCCAATCGTCGCCCTTTCGTGCTGAGTCGCGCCGCGTCTCCGGGCATCCAAAAGTACGCTGCCGTGTGGACCGGCGACTCGTCATCCAACTGGGAGACGCTCAGAATGACCCCGACCATGTTGCAAGGACTGGGCGTGAGCGGAGTGCCGTTTTCTGGTTCTGACGTTGGAGGCTTCACCGGCGCGCAGTCCCCCGAGATTTATGGTCGTTGGTTCGAGGTTGGCGCGTTTTCGCCGTTCTTCCGCAGCCATGGGCTGCAGCAGGAGCCGTGGCAATTCGGCGCTGAAGTCGAAGCGGCGGCCCTGAGCCTCTTGCAACTTCGTTACTCACTGCTTCCCTACTGGTACTCGACGTTCTTCGAGTCAACGCGAACGGGCGCGCCGATCGTGCGGCCATTGTGGTTCGAATTCCCAGCAGACGAGGCCGCGTATCAACACGAGGACGAGTTCTTCGTAGGCTCAGGTCTGTTGGTGGCGCCGATACTAACTGAAGGCGCCACCGCCCGAGATGTTTACCTGCCGGCGGGAGTTTACTACGATTGGTTCGGCGGCGGCGCGGCTGTGGGCCCCACCACCGTGCGCATGCCCGCTCCTATGGGCAAGCCACCCTTGTTCGTCCGAGGTGGCAGCGTCATTCCGCGCGGCGAGGTCGTCGAATACGTAGGCGCACCTTCCAACGGAACGCTTCACCTCGAGGTATTCCCGGGCCTCCCCGGCACCAGCGCGCGCTCCTCGCTATACGAAGACGACGGCGAGACCCTCGCCTACCAACAAGGCGCATCGGCAACCACGCCACTCTCTCTCGACGTCACAGCGGCGGGCCTCACCCTGAACATGGGGGCACGCGCCGGCGCGTTTTCGCCATCCCCCCGCACGGTACAAGTCGTCATCCATGGTGTCGTCGGGCAACCCAGCGGAGTGAGCGTCAATGGAGCAAGCAGCCCATCTGAGTACAACTCCGGGCAGCAGACGCTCACGCTCACCTTTGCCGACGCGGCAGGCGGCCACGTGGTCGAGGTCAAGTACGACGCCGCCACTTTGCCCAAGCCCGCCGGCAGCTAATTCGTAGCGCAGCGTTGTTAGGTTTGGCTGCAAGAAAGGAAGATCAGCCCTATCGTCAACGGCTAGGATAGAACGCCGTCGAAGCTGGCTATTACGATTGAGCTCAGAAACCGAATAGTGACGTGAGAGCCGACACCGTTCTCAGCGTGGAAGGCAACACCGACGTCCCGCGAGGCGTTTAGACCGCGATTCGAGCGAGGACTGAGGCACCGGCAAGAGGCGAAAGCCGCCGGCAAACAGCAACTCCCCGCGTTTGGGTCGTCCTCACCAGGTTTGGCACTGAGGTCTCACCGGAGTCTGAGAGCAGGCACCGATAGATCTCCGCACTGAGGTGCTCGCTTCCAGCAAAGGGAGCAGCACCCCTGAGGGCAACAAGAGTCCAGCGTCAGACCCTCAAACCTCAGCTGCCCTGAAGAAACCGGTGGTGGCGTCGGAGGAGGCTGAGGAGCAAGCCCGAGCTTGCCGAGCAGCGAGATGGCAGCCTGCTCGGTAGTGGGGCGAGCGTCGTCAGGTTGGGGGTTGGCCTTGGGGAACAGAAGCTGGTCGCCCGAAGCCGGAGGCGGCTTGAAAACAGAAGAATGCTGTGGCGACTTAGGGACTACTTCGGAACGGAACTTGGAGTGGTTTGAGCGGACGCCGAAATAGCGCCCCAGATGAAAGCGCGGCGGAGGGATAGCCGCGATGCGGCGGATGATGAGGTCGCGGGGCGGAAGCAGGAGTGCGGGCCGGGCTGTTGCGCGCCTAGCATCCTGAGTCGGATCAGGATCGAAGTGTTAGCGTTCAGCTGCGCGCACGCGAGAGTACGCGAGCCCGCCCTTCTGTTGCAACGCCATGATGGGCGGCGCGCACCACGGAAGGCCCTACGGTGGCGCGCGGTGACTTGCTAGCTCGCCGGCGTGGTGACTTTCGAGGCGACCGGGGTTCGGAGATCAGAATCTCTGCAGGGATATGAAGGGTTTGGTGGAGGCTCCTGATCATGGGCAGGGTGAGCGGGCGCCGACCCGTCAAGACTTCGGAGACGCGTGCGCGCGATCCGATCAATGGCTCAAGCTCCTTCCTCGACCAACCTAGCTGTTCACAACGAGAGGTTATGGCCTCGATGGGAGAAAGCGCCAGAATCGGGAATGCGCGACGCTCGTAAGTGTCCACCAGGGTCGCGAGCGCATCGAGTTCTTGCTCTTGACGTGAGCCAGGCTTGGCAGCCCAAAGCTTCTCAATGCGCCGAAGCGCCTTCTTATGCGTGGCCGAATCTACAACGGGTTCAATCATGGTGGGTCAAACCTTGTTAGCGTCAATGCGGTTGTACTCGGAGTGAGTCCTGACGAAACGGATGAAAACGAGAAAAAGCGGTCGATATTTGATCTGCCCAACCAACCGGTAGGTGTTGCCTTTGATATCGAAAACGACGCGGTTAGTCGCCAAGAAGTCTGCGGAGCCAAACACGGTTCGGACTTGAGCCAGACCAGACCATGCGGCTCGTTCAACCATGGAGAACCAGAGACGAAGCGGTTGTTCCGCATCAGGGTGCCTCTTCCAGAAGTCTACGAGTGTGTGCCGGCTGAAGATGCGCAACTGCTGGAGGGTAACATGCTCCCAAGGTGGGAGCATGCCCCCGGAATGGCCCGTTCGTAGCTCTTAGGTGGCCAACCGAGGGCTCCACGGCATGAGGTAGTGGGTGTCAGTGCAAGCGTGGACGAGAAAGCCGAGGCGTTCATAAAGGGATCGTGTGCGGTTGCGAAGAAGAACACGGAGGCGAACTGGCAGGCCAAGGGAGGCAGCCTTCTCGAGGAGGTCGCCTATCACCCGCGAGCCAACGCTGGCGCTTTGGTGGTCGGGCAGAAGCTGGATCTCGTTGAGAAGTATGTGAGAGCATAAGACATTCGAACTGACAGTCGGTCGGCAAGGAGGAGCAGCGCCAAGAGTAGGCCATCCAGCCGACGGCGCTCGGCACCCTCCGAACCACGTCAACGAAGCCCAGGCAGCGGTGAACACGAGCGACTGCGGAGCTTAAAAGCCAGCAGGATAGCGGTGCAAATAGATCTCCGCACTGAGGTGCTCACTTTCAACAAAGCAAGCACCCCCGAGGGCAACAAGAGCTCAGCTTCAGAACCTCAACAGAACCCAAACCTCAGCTGCCCTGACGAAACCGGTGGTGGCGTCGGAGGAGGTTGAGGAGTGAGCCCAAGATCTGCGCGGAACACATGAGCCAGCAGCCAGGCCCAGCGTTTACGGGTAGGGCGAGTGTCGTCAGGTTGGGCGTTTAGCTTGGGGAACTCAAGCTGGTCGCCCGAGGCCGGAGGGGGCTTGAAAGCGGCAGAATTCTGTGGCGGCGTAGGGACGACTTCGAAAAGGAACTTGGAGTGGCTTGAAAGGACGCCAAAATAGCGCACCAGATGAAAGCGCGGCGGCGGGATAGCGGCGATGAGGCGGATGATGATGTCGCGGGGCGGAAGCAGGAGTGCGCGGGTGCCGTCTTTTCAGCTCGCTCGCCGTGGCCTTCCGTGCGAACGATCAGTATTTCACCCGCGGAGCTTTCGTGCCCGCAGTGACCGCTTCTGCCGAATGGCAGACGATCACTCTCCGCCCCATTTAACCTGTGGGTGGACGACCTCGCGCTGCGTTGCAGGGGCAAGTGCCCATAGGGCGCGCGATCAGCAGCGCGCTGCCCTCGGCCTGGTTGTAGTTTGGCATGGGCTTCAGCGCGAACTCATGCACATGAACATCGGGAGAACGCCATGCTCGGAGACCTGACGGTGGTCAGCCAAGCAGGCAGCAGCGCTGCACCGCTTCGGCCGTGTCGAATGGTCCAGTGTTGAAACAAATGCGTGCCTGCGGGGCATGTTCATGAACCACGTTCAGCACTTTCTCGAACAGAAGAAAGTTTTTACCGATGGTGCGCATGCCCGCACCGATCACGACGCAGTCATAGCGTTTTTGCTGCAGGGTGGCGCGGATCACGGCCTCCGCTGTTTCGCCAAAATCGGTAAGGCACAATTTTGCCTCGTAACCAATGGCGTTCAGTGTGGCGATGTCCTTGTCCAGTCCGCCTTGCACCTTCTCGGCCGTCATGCCTGGATAGGCCGCGTAGGCCGGATCGGCGAAGTCGATGAGCTGTGGCTGCACGCCAACGGATAAGACAGATTTTTTGGAAGTCATGGTGTTTCTCCGGGTGGTTGGCGCTTCTGATGTGACCTCGGCGGGCACCTCTTTGGCGGTCGCGGCAGACTCGGGCGCTGGCGTGCCTGAGCCACAGGCTGCTATTCCTGTGGCACTCAGAGCCGCGAGGGTAGCCAGGATTGAAGTGAGGGAAAGCTTTTGCATGTGATGGGATCTCCTTCGTGCAAGTTCGAGATGATCAGACAAGTGTGACGGCTCGCCCCACTGTCGCCCAATATTTAGGCCACCTTCAGGAAACCGCCAGAGCTCATCGGCCGGCCCTGAACAACGGCCTCCGTCGGGCCCAGCTTACTCGAGCCTAAGACACTCGAACTGCGAAATCGGTCGGAAAGGGAGGAGCAGCGGCAAGAGCAGGCCATCCAGCCGACGGCACTCTGACCCCTGCAAACCACGTCACCGAAGGTCAAGGAGCGGTCACGGAGCGAGCGGTCAAGCTCGTGCGCGAAGGCACTCACGACTTGCGCCGCGGGGGCACGGTTATAGCCGAGCAACGAGCGCGACCGAGGCAGTGAAGGGCAAAATCCACGGCATTTGCAGGAGAGAGCTACGAGTTGCGAGTGGCCGCAGCTGCGACACACGAGGTGCAGGCAACCTGCGGATAAGAGCCCGCAGCGCAAATACTCCTCGAACTCGCGCACCACGAACTTCGGAAGGCCGCCATGCTCGGCGAGGTCTTCCAGCACCTGGGGACGGAGGCGTCCCGGCGAACGGTAGGGTGTAGAGCTGCATGGGCGTGCGCAGGGTGAGCCACAGCAAAGCGCCATGGCTCGATGCGTGCCGGCCGTGGCGCAGCGCGATATCAGGCAAATAGGCTAGGTCAGGGGTGGCCAAACTGGCGGACAGCGTGGCCCGAAGCGGCTGAGACATCTTCAAGCAGCTGAAGTCCCTGGATCGAGACACCCTCGCTAAGGTCATCTCGCCAGTTCTGCGACGTGGAGACTACGAGTATCGAATGGACGAGCCCGACTATGAAACGGCCGACCGAATCCTTGCGGATCTGGCGGCTGGTGGTAGCCCGGACACCGTTGGCGACGAACCTCGCGAGGAAAAGAATTGTTGCGGAATTGATGGTCGGTCCCAGTTGCGAACCAACACTACTTACCCGCAGTCAGCAACTGGCTTCACCGAAGTGGGCTGCTCCGGAACCCTCATCAGCCCATCGACACTCGTGACGGCTGCCCATTGCGTCTACAACCACGTCAACGACACCTGGTTGAAGGTAGCGTCGGAGCCTTCGTGGAGCGGCAGCACCACTCGCTTCCCCCGGTGGGTGTTTTCCATGGATGGAGTGGACGCCGACGCCGCCCCCCACACTCACACTGACGTTCAGTCGTTTGATGTCACCAAGACCGGCGCCACTTTCTCGACTACAGGGCCAGGCGCCTACATTCAATGCTACGACGTGAGCGTCCCGGGAGGCTACGCTGACGGCGGTTCGGGATCTTTTGACTTCGCGGTCGTAGATTTCAAGACTCGGTGTGGGGGCCGACCTGGCTTGCCGGTCGGGTATTGGGGGACCTCGGTGAGCACTGAAGCCGAGATCGAGAGCGCTACGGGAACAATGATCGGGTATCCGGCCACGGCAACGCAAGGTACTGATGTGAATGGTAACCTCACCTGGCGCTATGAAGCCCTGTGGCCTGGCGCGCAATACGAAGCGCAGATGTGGAGGGATTATGGCGCCGTATACATTAGTGGGGATACTTGGAAGATCCGCTACACGCAGATCGACACCACCGGCGGAAACAGCGGTTCTGGCATCTCTCAAGGCGACACTTTCTTCATCGGAAGCCACATCGGCGTAGCGGCCGGCGACGCGTACAACTTTGGTCGTCGCTGGGATAGTACCTACTACAACTTTGTTGATGCTAACTCACCCTTCCCTAACAACTAGGAAATATCCTTGTTTACATCCCGCTTACGTGGAAACGCGCTACGTCTAACGTGGGTGGGCTGTCTGTCCGCCTCTTTGCTCGCGGGATGTGGTGTACCAGCGGCGGCCCAATCAAAACGATGCCATCGCCCTGGTGCTCGCCATGAATTGGTTCGTGAATAAGTAAGCCCGGAAGTACGCACCTCACTTCTGCTGCTAGGGCCTCCCTGCCGAAACTCTGGGACAGAATCCTGTGGCGGCTTAGGGACTACTTAGGAACGGAACTTGGAGTGGCTTGAGAGGAAACCACAATAGCGCACCAGATGAAAGCGCGACGGAGGGATGGCCGCGATGAGGCCGAGCTCCAGGCGGTCCTGAGCGAGAGGCGGGCGCGTGATATACCTGCAGAGGCGCTCCAGCTGCGTCTGTCACGACCGTCGACGCATTGGCGAGCATGGAGGTTGACGCGGCGGACTTCAGGCTCATCCGATCGACTGTCATCAATCTCAACCTCCACTTCTGGCGTCGCCGATCTACCTACCCCGCAAGAAATGTGATGCAGCTAGCAGGGCGACTCTCCCCACCCTTTGCAAGCTCGGACGAGACGCGGCGCATGGCGTCCGCGGCGCTGGCGTTCGTCGCCTTGCTTGCTAGCGTGTCGAGGATAACACCGGCGTCAGGTCCGCCAAGGGCGTCCACACACGCAAGCCCTTGCTTGACGCTATTGACATCTCCGCTGGCGATGGACGCTGCCGCCCAATCGCTGACGACGGCGAGGACCGTGCCAGTAACAGGACCGAGGCTTATGTCGTTTACCGTAGGAAGCGCCGCCCCGATCGTCCCAACGTCGACTCTGGTCGAGATGTGTTTGCCTAGAGCGTAGACGCCGTAAGCACCAGCACCGCAGCCCGCAATGCCAAGTCCTAGGACGAGAGCTCCTCCCACGAGAAGGCGCTTCTTCCAGAGCCGCACCATTTTCGGATCAATTGTGTCGTAGCGCATAAACTTAGCTCTCTTGTGTCGCAGCGTTCGTTACGCAGCGGGTTTCGCGGCCTTGCTCCTCCGGAAAGTCTCGACCTCCGCACATCACGTGCGGCGCAAGCTCTTTTACTTATGGCAGATCAGCACACACAGTAAAGTAGATAATACCTACTAACTTAGTCTACTAAAGCAATATGAACGCTAGAGGCTGAAGTCCCTCATCAATTTAGCGGCGACGCTGTTCTGGATACGCCGCTCGCCGGCGATCAGCCATCTGGTAGCTCGCCGAGGACAATCAGCTCCTTGGTTTTAACAAGTTTCTCGATCGCTGGAGCAGCGATCGGAACGAGCCCAACGCCGTGAGCATAAGCCATTCGAACTGAGAAATCGGTCGGAAGTGAAGAGCACCCCCCGAGGGCAACGAGCCCGGCGTCAGAACCTCAACAGAACTTGAGCCGGAGCTGCCCGAAAGAAACCGGTGGTGGCGTCGGAGGAGGTTGAGGAGTGAGCCCAAGCTTGGCGAGCAGCGAGGTCGCAGCTCTTGGGGAATTCAAGCTGGTCGCCAGAAGCCGGTGGCTGCTTGAAAGCGGCAGAATTCCGTGGCGACCTAGGGACTACTTCAGGACGCAACTTGGAGTGGCTTAAGCTTGGCCGGCGCGGTCACCGGAGGATGCTACTCCGCGCGACGCAACGGCATAGCAGGCCGCATGGCCAGGCTCATCGGAGCAGAGCTTGGGCGGCTCGTCTTGCATTGCCGGGTGGAGGGAGCGGCCGTGTGCTCGGAGGATTTTCTCGATACGTCCTACCGTGCGGCGGGCGATGTCGGCGACTTCTGCATGGGTGGGCGTCGGAAGGGTGCGGAAGACGAGAGCATCTCTAGCGTCGCGGAAAGTGACGCCGTCTAAGGCGAGAATATGGAAGTGCACATTGAGTCGGAGGGCGCTGTCAGTTCTCTGCACAGCGCCGATAGCAGCGGTGTGGGCGTCGGCAACGCTAGGGAGGTCAAGAATGGCTTTGGCTCTCTTGCACAGCGAACGGTCGAGCTCGTGCGCGTCATCTTTTGCACCATTCTTGCCTTAAACTTCTCACTGTACTTCATGGCCTCCAGGCCTTCTCGCTCCCTAGTTTCTTAACTCATCCAGAGGCGGCAACTTTCCTGACACAGGGGGCAACCGCTCACACAGCTCAACGACGAGCCGCTCACATAAAGGCTAGGACGCGATCGCGCGCGGAACTTGCGGGGCAAATTCTCCATCCTAGAAGATGTGAAGAGAAGGCTCCTTGGCGATTCTTTTCAGCCGACGGGCTGGGTGGGACCTCGCAACTGTTCGGTCAGCGCCAGCGAATCACCCCGAAGCGGTTGAACTCCGGCCCGAAGCTTGTAGGGGACCAAAGACCCAGCAGTGAGGCTGATATGGTGTTTCAGAAAACGGAGGTCACTCTCCACTTTCGAGGAAAGTGGTACCGCCAACACCATCGGCATCCTTCGGTGAACGTGGTTAGAGGAGAGAACCAGCCACGGACAAGGCTTTGTGATCGGGTGCGTTTGCTCGCAGCCACGGCTTTCCTGCGGAGTAACATGGGCCCAAAACACCATGCCGCGCTCGATTCCGATGATGCACTCATGCCCCCCTGCGTTCTGGCGACGCTCAAGTTGCGGCTGCTCAATACCGAGCAAGTCTGGCATCATCATCGTCCCAGGGGAGCATCTCGTCGACCACTGGATCGTCCTGCCTACGAAGCCTAGTGGCCTCGCTCGCAGAGTCATACGCGCGAAGAGCGCCAGCTCGTAACACCTCAAAGCTCGTCGCGATTGCGGCGGCCGATGGCTGTACCTCTAGATCAAGGTAGAGAATCGCTGTCTTGCCGAAATTGAAAAGGCGTGAGCTATGTTCGAATGCTTTAGCCAGCCGCAAGTCGCTCTCCAGCTCCCTCGGCTGTCCAGCATGCAACGCCTCAGCTAGACGACAGGCTCGATCATAGGTCTCAAGGGCGAAAACAACCTCATGCTCTGCATCTGCGCCCGCGATGCGCACGACGATATTGATCAGCTCCACTTTGCTGAGGTCGTCGGACTCGGCTTCCGAGCTTCCGAGTGATCCGGACACACGTTCATTAATGTAAATAAACGCTTCCAATGCGCGCTCGTGATCGTGAATCCCTTGCCTTAGGTAAGCGAGGTACTCGTCGCGAGTTGACGCACGGATGCACTGCTCCGGGAGAGCCGCCGCAAGTACTGCAAAGCTTTCAAGCCAATCTTCCTTCTTACCGCAGAGCACTCTCCACCGCTTCAAAGCTCGGCGAACGGCTGGCGGAGTCTGAAAGATCCAATCGCTCTGATTGACCACGGTCCCCATGATGTCATCGTCGCCTAAAGGCGCCTTCAGAGCCGCTGCAGTCATAGAACCACCACTATCAGCCCTCAGGTTGCACCTTTTCGCGATGTTCAGGCCTGCCCGCCCCGAATCCGGCCCGCGACCACTGCTGAGTGGCATCTCTTCCGACATCAAGCGATGCGCCTCACGCTTCACCAACCGGCGCGGTACACACCGGCGGCGACTCCCGAAGAGCAGAAGCAAGAGCAGTCCAGGTAGCCGGCGGCGCTCTGAACCCAGCTCACCACGTCACCGAGGCTCAAGGAGCGGTGCTGAGGAGCAAGCCCAAGCTTAGCGAGCAGCGAGGTCGCAGCTCTTGGGGAACTCAAGCTGGTCGCCGGAAGCCGGAGGCGGCTTGAAAGCAGCAGAATCCTGTGGCGGCTTAGGACTACTTCTGGGCGGAACTTGGAGTGGCTTGAGAAGACACCGAAATAGCGAGCCAGATGAAAGCGGCCCATCGCGCATTTTACGCGGCGAGCGCCGTGCGGAAGCCTTCAATGCCCACGCACGTTACATCAAGGCCGCCTATCTGCTGGGTGAACGTCGGTAGGGTTTGCCCTGTGACCAGCCAATTGCGCCCCTTGGGATGGGTTGCTCGGAAAGCTTTGAGGTTTCGCGCCTCGAAGGCGTCAGCAGTCCATTTCGCTTCGACGGCGTCAACACGGTCCCTGTCGAAGGGCAAAATAAAATCAACCTCTCGCTTTGCTTTGTCCCGCCAATAGTGAACCCGCGGCAGATGTGAGAGCGACTGCATCGTTTCTAGTACAAGGTGTTCAAGCAAAACACCCCGATCGTCTGCGCGTATGTCGCGAATGCCGCGGGCGTGACAAACGAAGCCCGTATCAAATGCGAAAGCCTTGGGGGCTTGCACAAGTTCACGGTCGTTCGTGCCTCCGCTCCACGGTCGAATCCGCGTGAGGACATGGGTTACTTCTAGAACATCCAGGTACGTCATGACCGTGGGCCGCGACAAACCGCTCACGCGCGACATGGATTGAATCTCCAATATGCCGCCGCTTTGGCGCAGCAAGGCCTCCAGCAGTGCTAGGAAACCAGCGCGCTTCTCAACGCGGAACAGCTCGCGCACATCGCGTGCGAAGTAGGAATCCAGCCACTCGCTGTAAAACGACCGATCGAGAGGCGCCGCCAGCAAGGCTTGCGGCAAGCCTCCGTGCAGCATTCTCTGATCGAGGCTCCGAATGCCAAACGTCGGCAATTCATCGACCAAAACGGGAACCAAATGTACGACGCGTTTTCGACCAGTCAGACTGTCGCTAAATTTTTCGGTGGCGGCCAAAGTCGATGAGCCTGTGGCGACCACGCGTAGATTCGGAAACTCGTCGGCTGCAATTTTCAGCACCCGCGCCGGATCGGACAGTTGATGCACTTCATCTAGAACGACTGTCCCTGCGTTGACCGCGCGAAAGAACCGAACCGGCTCGGCCAAGATCTGCGCGACTTCAGGAAGGTCACAGTTGAAAAACTGAGTGCCCGGCAGGTCTTGGCAAAGCGTGGTCTTGCCGGCCCGACGCACCCCGCTTAACCAACAAATGGGAGCTTGCTGAAAAGAGGTTTCAATCCGCTTGGTCCAGATTTCGCGCGAAAACATAGTTGCATTTTACATGAAGTCGGACTAAATGTAAAATGTGTTTTCAGAAAACATGCTTGTCGCCTAATCGCGTAGGAATCGGTCGAAAGTTATGCGCTGGGTGTTGTCTTTTATCGTGGTCGTGCACGGCCTCATTCATCTGCTGGGGGCTGGCAAGGCGTTTGGGCTCGCAGAGCTACGTCAGCTTAGCCAACCAATTTCGCGTCCTATGGGTGCGCTCTGGCTGACCGCAGCCTTACTGTTGCTTGCGACTGCCGTAGCACTGTTCGCATGGCCTCGCGCTTACTGGCTGATCGGAATAGCTGCCTTGATCACGTCGCAACTGGCCATCGCCAGCGCATGGGGCGACGCAAAGTTCGGAACGCTGGCCAACGTGGTGCTGTTTCAGCCCCCATCATCACCGAGGCTGACCTCGCGAAGCTGCCTATACCAGTGCAAAAGTACGTACGCGTTATTGGTTTTTTGGGACGGCCGCGCGTTCAGAACTATCGCTTACGGTTCGTGGGTCGGATTCGCAGTGCGCGCGATGCCCGCTGGCTGCGTTTCGCTGCGGATCAGCACAGCTTTGCGAACGAGCCGACACGCTTGTTCTGGATGCGCGCCACGTTGCTCGGGTTTCCCATGCAGGTGTTGCATCGGCTTGCCGACGGCCATGCGAGCATGCGGGTCAAAGCACTTGGAGCGTTCACCATGGTGGATGCTAGCGGCCCAGTGATGGATCGGTCTGAGGCCGTGACACTGTTCAACGACATGTGCATCCTCGCTCCCGGCTCTCTGCTTGCGCCCAGCATTACGTGGGAGCCAGTGGACACACGCAGCGCACGTGCGCGCTTTACGAACGGTGCGCAAAGCATCTCTGCCACGCTATACTTCAATGCTGAGGGTCTGCTCGAGAACTTCGCTTCCGAAGACCGATCTCGCTCCTCGGCCGATGGTAAGACGTTCACGCAGCTGCGCTTTTCCACACCGGTGGGCGACTACCGCGCCTATGGGCCTTACCGGCTTGCTTCCAAGGGGGAGGCGCGTTGGCATGCGCCCGATGGCGAGTTTGCGTACGGCGAGTTCAGATTGGTCGACATCGACTACAACGTAAGACCGTAAGGTATGTCCGCTTTCCAGACGCGCGATGCGTCTGACGCTTCAGTGCCAAAGACCTAGCGACACGCCCCAGTCGAGGTACCGCGGCGCGGCGTCCAGTGTGGTCGTGCCACGTATGGACCAGCGCCACAAATCGAACAGCCGCACGTCGCTTCCCAATGTGCCATGCGGACGGTACGCGCTGCGGTCGAAACGACTCGGCTCGAGGTATGATCCAACCCTCAGCTTCAAGCGGTTGGGCACGAGCTCGCTCTCTACGCCGAACCGCGCACCCAGCGAAACGCGCGTACCTGAGGACTCCGGGCGCTGCAGAAGAAATGCGGTCACGCCCTGGCCGTGCTGCGTCGGGCCGTAGACCAAGAGATCGGTGCTCAAGAGAACATAGCGGCGTGGCCGACTGCGCAATGCGCGCGCTTGGGCTTGGCGCTCGAGAGCGATGGCGGCGCTGAGCGCTGCGCCTCGTTCCGCGGGGAGCTGCGGGTAAGGTTTCCCGTCAGGCTGTGGCGGGGTGGTGTAAGTGTCCCGCGCAAGCTTGGTCTCGAGCTCGCGGGCAAGGTCGCGGGGGTTGCGGAAGGGAACGTTGCTCGCGCGCTCCCCAAACTGGTAAGCGAACCCCAAGTCGACCTCCCAGGGCACGTGTACGGACGAGGGGAGGACGAACCCGCGTACGGTGCGAAGTCCGTCGACTACCTCCACCTGCCCATCGGGGTCGGGCCGCGATGTGGCCGCGCTCCGACGTTTGCGGTCTCACGCCGGAGTCAGGAGGCCGACGGGCACGTCGACATGGTGAGACAGAAAGAACTGGGAGACAGAGCTCGCGGTCGTGAGCGGCCGCTCTAGCGTGAGGGCGTGGCCTGAGCCCTCGATGATTTCGAACCTCGCACCTGGGATCGAGCTTGCGAGCGCGCGACAGGGTTCCGTGCCGAGCAAGGTATCGTTCTCGCCGGCGAGCACCAGGGTCGGCGCTGTGATGGAGCCGAGCTCCCGACGCGCGTCGTGCAGGAAGCCGGCGAGCGCGTGCTTGAGGAGCGCGCTGCGGGATGCGGGCTCGGACTGTACGCTGAGCTCGATACGCAGCAGCTCTGCCGGCTCCGTTTCCCGAAAGTGACGGGACAGGATGCGGCGCACCAGGGTCGACTCGACTTCGCGGCTCGGGCGCACGAAGCAAGCTGCCAGCCCGAGCTCCCGACGCAGGCCGGCGCGGGATAGCTCGAGACCGCGTGCGGGGGCGCTGGCGATGCAGAGCCTGGCGATGCGATCTGGAGCGAGTATGGCGAGCCAGGTGGCGGCCATGCCCCCGAGCGAGATACCAAAGACATGCGCGCGCGCGACGTCGAGGTGCGTGAGCAGTTGAAGGCTCTCATCCGCGAGCCCTTGGGTAGTGACCCACCCATGACCGGGGCTCGAGTGGCCGGTGCCACACAGATCAAAGGAGATGACGCTCATCTTCTGGGCAAGCACAGAGCGGAACGTACCCCAGAGCGCCATCGAGCCCCCGAGGGGGCGGATCAGCAAGGCCGGGATGCCGCCATGCTCACGGCCGTGGATCTGATACGCAAGCTCCCCACCGCCTGAGAGTCTTACGAAGCCGTCGTCGTGATCGCTTTCGTATGGGCTCATGGTGCACCCCGGGCGCGCTCGGCGAGCTCATCGAGGGCAGTCTGCATCGCGGTCTGCACCTGGGCGCGAATGGTTGCCGGGTCCGCATCGGCTGGCGCAGGGATCGGACGCAACGCGCGCAACTGGATGGGAAAGGGCAGCGGGAAATACGGAACCCAGGGCCCAAGGGCCAGGCCCCAGGGGAAAGCCAACGCGAGGGGAAAGCGTTCGAGACGAGCCCAGCGTTTGAGCCGCAGGACACGCGCGATAGCTTCTCCTTCGTTGAAGATGTAGGCGCTGCGGTGGGCGCCCTGGGCGACGATGGGAACGATCGGCACGCCTGTGGCCTGCGCCACGCGAACGAAGCCGTGTCGAGGACCGAGCACGACTTCCTCGCGACGGCTGGCGTGGCGATAGGCATCGAGGTCACCTCCCGGATAGACGAGCACCTGAGCCCCCCGCCGGAGGGCGCGAATCGCGTTCGCGGGCGTCGCGCGGGGGATTGGTCGTGCGGCCCCCAGCGCGATCCCCATGTCGCTACCGCGCTCGCGCGTCGTGCGCGGCGCAGCCCACATCGTACAACATCACGCCCCACACAGTCGCGGGGCCGCCAAACTCAGCCACCGGCACGTGCGCAAACCTGTCTCTTATACACATCTGACGCTGCCGACGAATAGAGAGGTGTAGATCTCGGTGGTCGCCG
>ENA-ORBV01001756-ORBV01001756.1-microbial-mat-metagenome-genome-assembly--contig:-NODE-1756-length-47485-cov-11.007868_pt1 | contig 47485 bp, 35 predicted proteins | sample MGYA00237777_ERZ505514 | MGnify/ENA primary metagenome ERZ505514 (study PRJEB26160, sample SAMN06269048) | microbial mat metagenome | isolation source: Oligotrophic lake microbial mat | place... | reverse complement strand
GGTCGATGGAAGCCCGTGCTTTGGGCGACGGTGATGGCGGTAGGGATCGAGGTTTGCTTGTTGATCTCACCCTACGCCAAGTTCTTTGCGATCCACATGACGCCGCGGTTCGTGGTGGTCACGATGCTGGCTCACCTGATCTTCGGTGTCGGGCTGGGGCTGTGCTATGTGTGGTGCGTGAGAAGGTGGCGGGCGCTTCCGTTGCGTTGAGAGCGTTGATTGGAAGGCGCTGGTCGAAGGGCGCTACTTGGGGGGCGCGATGGGCACGGGCGAATAGTCTACCGATTCGATCATCGAGAAGTTTTCCGCCCCGCCGATCGCGGCCGCGAATCGTTCTTCTATACCCGTGAACCATTCGGGCGGGAGCGAGTGCCAAGCCTTGCGGCTGGTCCAGTGCGCGACGATGACGACCTCTCCGCCGCCGGGCTTGATCCAGGTTTCTTTCTTGATGAACGCGGGCGATCGGCGCAGCGCGACAGTCCAGATCTGATCGTCGGCGTCAAGGAACTTCTGCTCGATCCCGGGCTTCACTTTGAAGCGAAGGAACTCGATGGCGGGGTCATCGGCCGTGGCTGGCGCCGTGCGATGAGCGCCGTCGGTCGCGCTGGTCGCGCACGCGCCCAGCGTGATGCTGGCGAGAGCGATCGACGATGCGGCCAGAACGCGGAGACGAAGAGGCCAATGGTTAGGTTTGGTCGGCATCGGAAAGGTTCACCTCGCGCTTTGATTTTAGTTTGTGATTTTGGGTTGATTGATCCAGCCGAACTTGTGCTCGGGGGAATCGCGCCACGAGACCCACCAATTGTTGTCTGCGCCGTTAGACGAGGCGTAGATGTCGTAGTTCACGAGGTTGAGATCCTTGGCTTCCTTGGCAGCGTCGCTGTTCTGATCAGACGTGAGCTTCTCGTCGATCTTGACCGGCGGCTTGAAGAGGATGACCTCGCCGCTGGTGTTGACCATGTGCCCGCCCTTGGCATGGCGCTGGGTGAACTGGTCGGAGGCAGCGAAGCGGCCGTCGTCTCGGTCCCAGTTGTTGAGGTACGTGCTTTCCTCGACGAAGAACGGGATGCCCGCGAACAGGGTAAGGTTTTTAGGCGCCGTCCCAGAGAGCTTGGTGGGGTAGTTCGATGCTTTAGGAGGAAGCCATGCGACGCGAGTTTGCGAGCCGAGCTTCGCGCCTTGAGCGGAGTAGAACATGGTGTAATCCCACTCGACGCCGGTGAACCCGCCCCACATGTTAGAGCCGTCGGAGTTGGCGTTGTTGTCGCTGGTTTTGCGCTTGACGTCCTCGCCGTTCTTGCCCTTGCGGCGGTTGGAGGGACACTCTCCGATCTTCTGGGCGTTGTCGGTGTACTTGAAGAGCAGGCCGGGCACGTCAACCTTGGCCTTGGTGGAATCGGGGTCGCGAGCCCAGGCGTTGGCGGGCCAGATCGAGTCCTTGTTGTCGTTGGCGTAGAACGTGCCAGCCAGACCGAGCTGCTTGACATTCGAGAGGCAGACCACCGATTTGCCTGACTCGCGAGCCTTGCCCAGCGCGGGGAGCAGGATGCCGATCAGTATCGCGATGATGGCGATGACCACCAAGAGCTCGATGAGCGTGAACGCGGCACGACGAGCCCGAAATGATGCGACGACCGCGCGATTGCTTTTCATGTGCTCCCTTTCAAACCTTTCCGCGAGCCCGAAGTATTCGATCCGACAGCTCTGTTCGATGCGATCACGGTAAAAACGTAAGGCGAGGCAGATGCGTTTCCGAAACAGTTACATCGTCAATAAGATACCTACTCGGCTTGACCAATGCAAGACCGTTGAAGATTCTGATGCATATTTCCGGACACCGTTACATCAGTACCCTTACAAAGACCGTTTATTCTAACCCTCTTCAATGCATCGAGTTAGAGCAATTCACAAGCAGGGAGTTCCACGGGCGGTGCTCGATGGCTGTTCCGACGAACAATTTACGCGTTGGCCTCAATGTGTGGTCAAGAAAAAAGGCTCTCGCTTGCGCGAGAGCCTTGGTGCTCGGTTTTAAGAATGAAGGAAGTTTCGAGTTCAGCACCCTGCTTCGAACAAGACCGCGAAGGCGTCGAAGTCGTCGCCGTTGACGAACCCGTTGCCGTCGAAGTCGGCCTTGAGGCTGCCAGCGGTGAACGCGTCCACGAACGCGTCGTAGTCATCGCCGTTCACGAAGCCGTTGCAGTCATAGTCGGCGGCGCAGAACTCGACGAGCCAGGACTCGTCATCGGACCCAGCCGGGTTGGTGGCGCGGATGCGGAACGTGGTGGTGCCCGAGACCGCGTTGTTCCAGCGAACGACGCCGGTCGAACTGTTGATCGTCGTGCCCGCGGGCGCCGTGACGATCGACCAGGTTACGGGCACCGAGCCCTCGGAGAGCGACGGGGCGGGCCCGAAATAGTCCTGCTTGGTGCAGAATGACTCGTTGCCGATGGCGGCGACGATAGGCCTTTGCCAAACCTTGAAGGTGTAGTCGCTGGTGCCGAAGTTCTCGTTGGTGACCGCGAAGCCGTGGATGCTGGTCTCGGCGGCGGTGAAGACGATGGTTTCCGCTCCGGCCGTGCCGGTGCCGTTGTTGGACTCGGAGGCTCCGTCGTTATCGAAACGCCGGCCGTTAAACCGCGAGCCCTTGAACATGAACAAGTCCACGTCGCAGTTGCCGTTCGTAGGGCTGACGACCGCGGCGTAGGTCTTCCCGCTGGTCAGGGAGCACTCCCAGAGATCGAGCACCTGAGCGGTGAGGTCGAACGACCCGGCCAGCGTGCTGCCGACGCCGAGATCGAAGGATTGGTTGCGGACTTCCATGCGGAAGCCGGTGGGACCGGTGGAATAGGTGACGCGAGCGTGGTGGTACTCGTTGCCGTATTTGGTGCCGTTGGCGACGATGAAGTCGCGGGCGTCGACCCCGAGCGTGGCGGACTGGTAGGGAGAGCCGAAGGGGCAGGTCGTGGACGCGGCGAGGTTGTAGTTGCCGCCGATCTGCTGGTACATCGCGATCCCGGCCCAGTCGCCCGAACGGATGCGGAAGGTGTAGTACCGCAGCGTATCGGAAATGAACCCGGTGGTGTCAAGGTCTTCAAGATGAGTCACGTTGGGGAGCCCGAAGCTGGACGAGCCGATCCAGGTCGTCCACTGAGTGGTCGTGCGGGCATATTGCGAAGCGAAGAACGCGCCGCGCGAATCGCCAGCGCAGTCCGTGCCGATGCCGTTGTAGTCGCCCCAGCGTTCAACGGTGTTGCCGGAGGCGTTGTACGTGGTTTCGCCAGCCTTGAGCAGGGCGCTGCCCTGCATGGTGGCGTCGGTCTCGAGCCGGCCCGAGTAACGGATGCCGGGGAACTCCGACGCGCCGGTGCGACCGAAGACGATGGTCAGATCGTTGGAGGTGTCCACGGTCACGTTGGGGTAGTTGTAGTAGAAGTTGTCCTGGCCGAAACGCTCGTCCCAGACGACAGCGTTGGAGGTGGCGTTGATCTTGAACTGGTGGACCACGGCCTCGACGTTCGCGGGCGTACCCCAGTCGAGCGTGTCAACGCAGGCGGTGTAGAGAAACCCGTTGCGGTAGGTGACGTCCTGCGTTCGGCAGTCCCCCGAGTCAATCAAAAGCGTCGTGCCGCCGCCGCTTTGCTTGCCAGCGGGCGGAACGTCATAGGAGTTGACCGCGATCGCCGTCGGGCCGGTCAGCGTCGGGCCGCTGGCGAGCGGGTTGGTGATTCGGTATTTTGTGAGTTCGCTCCCGCCGCTCGAGCGGGTGTTGAGGAAGTACATCGTCGGCGATCCGGTGGCGGTGTACATCTGAGCGGGCTTGGAAGTGAAGACGTTGCTGCCGTCGGCGTTATTAAAGCTGGTGAAGTCCCACCAGTTCACGCTGCCCGAGCCGTTGTAGAGCTGGTTCTTGCGAAGCACGCGGATTTTGGAGTATTGGAACGCGTCGCTCGCGGTGTACATGTTCGACGTTACATACAGCCCGCCGCCGGTGGTCAACGACACGGTCGTGTCACCGCTGTCGTACCCGAGGCCCGGGTAGTCGGCCCAGTTCCCCGTGTCGGCCGAGCCGTCGATGTCCGAACGCAAGTAGTACACCCACCAGTTGTCCTCGGGGTTGGAGGTCTGGGAGATGGCGATCGCCCAATAGGTCTGCGCGAGGCGGCGGCCGTTGATCGCCAACATCACGAAGCGGTTCTCGTGAACGTCGTAGATGATCTTGGGATCAAAGAGATCGTTCCCGGCTGGGTTTCCCGAAAAGAACGCCGCGAGATCGGTCGGGCCGACGACGACGGTTCCGTCCTTGCGATAGAACGCGAGTTCGGTGTTGACCATGATGCCAATGTGGGCCGCACCAACGGCGAGGTGGGTATCAGACGGGCGGCTGGTGTCCTCGATGCCCTGCCAGTTCTGATTGCCGTCGGGGGCTCGATTGTCGAAGGCACCGCTGGGGTCCGTGGCCGGGATCACCGCGCCGCCAGCATTGCCCTCCGCGCCGTTGGCTGCGCCCGCTGCGCCGCCGTTGGCTTGACCGAGCTGACGGATGCGAGCGCTGATGGTCGGGGTGGTTCCGTCCTGCGTATCGGTCGCGGGGTTGAAGGTCTGCCAGAAGCGAGGAGGCTGCTGACCGGCGGCGATGGCCGCGGCAGCTTTGGCCTCGAAATCGACGATGCGAGCCTTCTTGGCCGCGATCAGCTCGGGGTTCTCGTACCGCATGCCCTTGACCAGCAGCGGGCTGATGGGCTCGGGGCGGAAGATTACCGGCGCGGGCACTCCCTTGAGGCGTTCCTCGGCCTTGCGAACATCGTCCCACGATTGCGAGATCACCTGCACCGTCGCCGAGCCGGGCCCGCTCTGCACCGGGTCGCTGAGCTTGGCCGCGTTCGGCTTGGCGATTTCAGTTGAGGGCTGGGCGGGCTCCTCGCCAGCGGGCATCCACGCGGCCGCGGTACCGGCCACGGTCAATAAGAACGGCACTGCCAAATTTCTCAACCATCGGTTCATTGCAAACTCCTTCTCTTCGTTGTGGTCCTCTTGATGCTGGTGCTGGCAACAGCGGTTTCGTGCCGCGGTCGTCACCCACCTCTCCCGGAAGCAGATGTCCAGACAGGCACCCGCTGTTGTAGTATGCGATCAATCATTCAATTTTGGACAGAAAATTTGCTCGGATCGCCAATTTTTTTGGTTACCAGAACAAACCACGCACCACGCCCACGCTCTGCCGACCAATCGGCCCCCCACGATCGGCACACCGCCGAGATCCAGACGTAACATTGCACGGTTCCCGTTCGACCAACCCACCCGAACCTCGCCCGACCGTTCTTCTTTGAGGATTCCCCCACATGGCCAAGCACGCCCAGCGATTTCTTTCCGTCGTCAACGCCAGCAAGCAGCACGTGCGCGAATGCACGGCCGCGGACGTCAAACCGAGGCTGGACGCGGGCGAGGCGTTCTTCTTGGTGGACGTGCGCGAGGACAGCGAGTGGGCGGCCGGGCACTTGCCCAAGGCGGTTCACATCGGTAAGGGTGTGATCGAGCGCGACATCGAGGCGAAGATCCCCGACACGGCCGCGCCGATCGTGCTGTACTGCGGGGGCGGGTTCCGCTCAGCCCTGGCGGCCGAGAGCCTGCAGAAGATGGGCTACACGAACGTGATCTCGATGGACGGGGGGATCCGGGCCTGGACCGAGGCGGGGTTCTTGATCGTAAAGGACTGAGCCTCTCAAAAGAATCCTTACTTCGCCGCGACCGAGATTTCGGTGGTGCTGCGGCTGACCTCGGTGGAATCCACCATCAGCTTGGCGGTGACTTTGAACGTGCCGGGCTTGGTGAACTTGAGGCGTGCCACGGTGGCGTCCTTTACGGTGGTGATGGTGCCGCCGGTGGTGATCCAGTCGATGGTGGCACGGTCGCTGAGCGGCGCATCAGGGGTCGCGGTCGCGGTGACGGTCTGACCGACGGAGGCTTGCGAGGGCGCGACGGCGAGGGTGATCGACTTTGGGGTTCCATCGCGGCCGCCGGGGCTCGAGGCGCAGGCGGCGAGCAAGGCCGAGCTGAATATCGCGGAGATGAAAAAGCGGGCGCGGTGCGCGAGGCGTGACGGAGCGGCGAGGCGTGATTGAGTGAGCATTCCCACAGCATACTCGCGCGGGAGTGGCACGGGTGCGAGAGGCCCCGCCGTCACGGTCTTTGAGCTGATCTGGTGGGCGTGCCGCCTGCCGCCTTCCCGACAGCCTGCCCTCCCACGGTCAGCGTCGCGCGGCGGCCTTTGGGCTTGCGGCGCAGGAACTTGGGGAACGCGGCCTGGGGTACGAGGGCGCGAAGTACCGCGATGAGCGCGATGGCCGCGAGGGTCGTGGCGATCCAGAACTGCCAGTCGTGGATTGGGAGAGACACGGAGCGTGGTCCTTCGTGAGGGCGAGTCGCGAACAGATTACTTGGGCAGCGGCGTGAGATCAAAGGCGTCGGCGGCGACGACGACGTTGGTCTGGACCTTGCTGTAGCCGATTTTCGTGTCGCCGTTGAGGTCGGACTTGATCGTAGTCTGGAACGAGAGCTTGACGATCGAGTTGGGGTCGCCCAGCGGGCGGAAGTCGGCGTAGACAAACTCGATGAGGATCGCGCCAAGCACGGGGACAGTGATCACCAGTAATTCCTTCTGAACAAGGCCGGTCTTGATGTTCACGTATTGCGTGACCGACTTTGAGCCGTCCTTCTTGGCACCTTTGACCACCGCATAGCCTTGATCTTCGATCGTTTCGATGCCTTGGACTTCGACCGTGTCGTAGGACGTGCGCAGGTCTTCCCAGGGCGTCGAGGGTTTGTCGGTCCGCAGCATGTCGAGTTCTTTGCCCTTAATTTCTTTCAACGGTTCGTTGGAGGACTCGGCCCAGGCGCGGCCCTTGTTCATGGAGCTGCGCGAGCGCCCATAGACGCCGAGGTTGATGTCCTGAAGGTACTGGTCGTCGCCGCGGACGAGCGTGTCGATCGAGCCGCTTACGCCTTGGTGGATGAAGTTGATGGTGCCGATAAGTCGGATCGCGCCGAGCTTGTCGGCGGCGTCGGCGATGACCTTGCGCTTGGCCATCAGTTCATCGACCGTCGGCCAGGCTGCGTTGAGAGCGGCGGCACCAACGCGTGGCATGACGAGCGCCTGCCCGGCCTGGAACAGCGTGACCGATTTCATGAACCCGCCTTCGCCAGGCTGGAAGCTGACCTTGATGTCGGGCGTGGCGACGAAGGCCCATTTGCCTTCGGAGTCGGGCCACTTGAGCTCGTACGCCATCTGCCCCGGCACGTCGAGGATGAGTTTTTCTCTGGCGACCTTGGTGGTCCAGTTCTGCTTGGCGGGCTCGAACCGGTACTCGCCGACGTATTTTTGAAGGTCGGCCACGAGGATGGCGTGGGGGTCGAGCTTGGCGATGATCGTGACGCCGTCCTTGGGCATGACGAACTCCAGCCCGCCCTGGAACATCGTCATGGTCTCGACCTTGCCAGCCTCGTTGTGGTTAAACTTGACCTTGATCGTGTCGGTGAGCGCGAACGCCCACTTGCCGTCGGCGTCGGGCCATTTCAGCTCGTAGGCGGTCTGGCCGGGGACGTCGAGGATGAGCTTGCTGTCCTTGATGAGCGCGGTCATCTTCATGTTTTTGGCTTCAAACTGATAGGCCCCGACGTACTGGGCGAGCTTGTCGGCGGGCACGGCGGCGGTGTCGGCGTTCGCGGCGGGTGGGAAGAGGGCTTCGAAGACCATGACCATGGACTCGTCGCGGAGCGGAGAGACGTTGACGTTTTCCAGCATCACATAGCCGACGCCGTCGTCGGGCAGGAAGGCGACGGAGGAGCAGTAGCCGTCGATGTTGCCACCGTGCTCGACGACGCGTTTGCCGTTCCAGGTGCGGAGGAACCAGCCCATGCCGTAGTCCACGCCGCCGCCGACGGTGATGGTTTTTTTCCAAGTCTCTTCGATGGTGGCGGGCTTGACGAGCTCCCGGCCCTCGAAGGTTCCGCGGCCGATCTGGAGGCGGACCCAGCTGGACATCTGGAGCACGTCGGAGTTGATCGCGCCGCAGGGGGCGACGTTGTTGAGACTGCGCGCGGGAACGAACTCGTACTTCTTTTCGTCGTCATTCCATTTATAGCCCTTGGCGGCGTGCGGGTCGGCGAGCAGGGCCTCGTGCGTGCTGGTGCTGGAGATCATGCCCAGCGGCGTGAAGATCCGCTCCTTGAGCATGGCGTCCCAGTCGGCGCCTGCGGCGTTGGCGGCGGCGGTACCGGCGGCGAGGAACATCGGGTTGTTGTAGTTGAACTTGGTGCGGAAGAGATCTTTGAGTTCGGCTTGGCCGAGGGCGGCGATGACTTCGGCCCGCGAGGCCTTCCCGCCCGACCAGGCCATGTCGGTGCGTGCAAGGCCGCTGCGGTGGCTGAGCATGTCGCGGAGCGTGAGCTTGGAGTTGAGGTCGTCGTCCTTGAGGCGGAAGCCGGGGAGGTGCGAGGCGGCGGGCTCGTCCCAAGCCATCTTGCCTTCGTCAACCATCATGCCCACGAGCGTTGCGGTGAAGGCCTTGGTGGACGAGCCGACCATGTAGACCGTGCTCGGCTCAGCGGGTCGTTTGGTTTCGAGGTCAACCAGCCCGAGGCCTCGGGTGAAGATGATCCTGTCGTTCTTGACGATCGCGAAGGAGAGGCCCGGGACGTGGGCCTCTTCGCGGCGTTTGTCGAGCTTGGCGGTCATGGCCTCGAGGCGGGCGATGAGGGCGTCGTCGTCAGGGCGGGCGAAACAAGAGGACGTGGGGACGAGCGGTGCTGCAACGATGAGCACGAGAGTTGCGGACCTCAAGAACCGCCCCGGAAGCGATGTGGCGACCGACCGACCGATGACGTTGAACCAGCGCTTCATGTGTGAACTCCCACGAGACAATTGGATGGACTTTGTGGTTTCAGGAGGAGGAAGAATCGGCTCGGAGAGCCGATCTACCTAGGAGCCGTTCAAGGCCAGCACCAGCGCGTGGACACCCCACGCGGCAAAGTAGGCCAAGCCGCTCATCCACGCGAGTTGGAGGACCGCCCACCGCACCCCGCCCGCTTCCTTGGCCGTCACGACCAAGGTCGGCAGGCACTGCATCGCGAGTACATAGAACACGAGAAGCGACCAGCTAGTTGCGGGCGTGAAGATATTGGTGACGCCGTCGGAGCGCTTGGCGGTCTGGATCTGCTCGAGCACGGTCTGGTCCTCGGCGTCGTCGCTGCCGGTGACCATGACGGCCATGGTGGAGACGAAGACCTCGCGGGCGGCGAAGCTGGTCACGACGCCGACGCAGAGTTGCCAGTCGTAGCCGAGCGGGCGGAAGACGGGCTCGATCATGTGACCAAGGCGGCCCGCGAAGGACTGAGCCTTGGCGTTGGAGGCTTCGAGGCGATCGGCCTGAGCGGCGAGATCGACCATCTGCGCGGTCATCGCTTCGCGGTCGGCGGCTCGGGCCTGGTCGGCGCCGATCGAGAGCTGATCGGTCGAGAGCTGCGCGACTTTCTGGCGAAGTTCGATGGAGGCGTCGGGAGGGCCTACGCGTGGGAACGCGCCGAGCCACCAGAGCACCACGCAGATCGCGAGGATGTTGGTGCCAGCGTTTTTGATGAACATGAGCCCACGGTCGTAGGTGGTGAGCAGGGCCGTGCGCACGCTGGGGAGTTTATAAGTTGGGAGTTCGAGGACCATGGGGCGGCTGGTGCCGCGAAGGATGGTGCGGCGCACGATGAGCGCGCTGAAGAGGCCCGCGAGGATGCCCACGACATAACACCCGACGAACGCGAGGGCGGCCATGGCAGGTCGATCGCGGAAGAGGATCGTGGTGACGAGCACATAGACGGGGATGCGGGCCGAGCAGGTCATGAAGGGCGCGACAAGGATGGTGGCGAGGCGGTCGCGGCGATCGGGGATGGCGCGGGTGGCCATGATGCCGGGGAGAGCACAGGCGTGCGAGCCCAGGAGCGGGACGAAGCTGTGCCCCGGCAGCCCGAAGGGGCGGAGCAGACGGTCCATCACGAACGCGGCCCGGGCCAGGTAGCCGGTGTCCTCGAGCAGCGAGATGAGGAAGAACAAGAGGCAGATCTGCGGCACGAAGATTACGGTCGCGCCGATGCCCTTGACGACGCCTTCAGAAAGAAGATCGCGCAGAACCCCGGGCGGGATGAGGTCGTGGACCCACCCGCCGAGCAGGCCGAAGATGCTGTCGATCCAGTCCATCGGGTACTGGGCGATCTTGAAGATCACGAGGAAGAGCAAGGCCATGACGGCCGCGAAAATCACGCCTCCCCAGAGCTTGTGGGTGAGCACGGCGTCGAGTCGGTCGGTGAGTTGCGAAGCGCGAGCGCTCGCGGCGGGCTTGGACGTGGAGTTGGTCGAGGGCTGTGGATTCGATGCGTCGGCGGACATGGCCTGCCCGTGGACCACGCAGGCCGCGTGGACATCATCGGCCCAGGCCTCGAGCGCTTCACGCTCGCCGGGCGGGGTTCGGTTGGCGATCGTGGCCGAGGCGAGGATCGCGGGGAGTGTGTCGATCCCCTCGCCGCTGCGAGCGCTGACGAGCGTGACCCGGCAACCGAGGTGCTCTTCCATCGCTCGGGTGTCGATGCGCACGCCGTGACGCCGGGCGAGGTCGATCATGTTGATGGCGACGACGGTGGGCAGTCGTTGTGCGAGAACCTCGCCCACGAGCGGGAGATTGCGAAGAAGGTTGGCGGCATCGACGACCACGCACACGGCGTCGGGCGCGCCGAGCTTTTCGCCGCGCGGGCTGAGGTTGCCAGCGAGAACCTCCCGGCAGACCTCGGCCTCGCTCTGGTCGAGTTGGAGCGAGTAGATGCCGGGGAGGTCGATGAGGTGGATGCTGGCGTCGGCGCTGAGCAGCGAAGCGAGATTGGAGCCGCGGACTTTGACCTCACCGACGCGAGCCTCTTGGGTGGTGCCGGGAAAGTTGCTCGTCTTGTGGCGCAGCCCGCAAAGACGGTTGAAGAGCGTGGTTTTGCCAGTGTTGGGGTTGCCGACGAGAGCGACGCGGATGATGCCGGTGGGGTCTTGGCCGGGCCCGGTTGCGGGGCGCGTGGTCGTGCTGGCGGTGGTCGCGACGCTCGAGGTGAGCGCGACGCTGGACGAATGAGAACCACACCGATCGCACCCGTCGCTCAAGGAGACCTCCGGCTACTTCCTGTCGGTCGCGCACCCGCCCGGCGGGCAGGCCGCATCGCAGCCCAGGCCGTTCGGAGGGACCGGCCCCATCCTGACCTGTCGCGCCAAAGGCCGGGCAAGCCCGATCCGCGACCCGCACGAGGCCGTGCAACCGTCGCGGGCCAGCACCTCGACGATGCACGGATCACCAAGCCGGCACACCCGGACGAGGGCGTTATGCCGCAGTCCCATGGCGCGAAGAAGTGCGGCGTCGCGTGGGTCGTTGCAGAGCTGGCAAACGACGCCGGTCTGCCCGGGATTAGCGTCGGCCAGAGCGACCGTGGCGGGAAGGGGCGTCGAGGCACGAACCATGGCACATTCTAGGCTTGTTGAGACTTGGTCGCAACGAAGGATCCGCGTCGAGAGAGAGTTAAGTGACCTTACCCAGGTTTCGTTGGCCTCAATCGACTGATAGATTGGCCGGAACACGAGGGTCGAGATCGAGGTTGCCTTTGCCCGCCACCAAAGCAACTTGCCGCCCGCTGCGAGGGTTCGGTAGACTGCCCTGGCGAAGTTCTTGCGGTTGATTCGGCTGATCGCTGAATTCCACGCTCAGGAGTTTTCTAAGAGAGCTGTTGCCACCCGTGCCACCGAGGTCGCGCACCTGTTGCCCTCGTACGCCGATGACGCGAAGGGGACCTCGGTGTGCCTTGGCCTTGCACTCGGCTCACGCGCATAGCCATAACCTACGCCCAAGTACCGAGATCGCTCGGAACGTTCTTGAAGTTCCTAATTAAAACACACGCGAGCTCGGCGGCACGGGAAGAACTTTGCTGCCACCTGCCGTAATGCCCACCTTTGTCACCATCATCATGTCGTCCATCGTTGCTTTGTAACGAAAACGCATGATGCCTCAGTTCTCTAGGCGACTTTATCGACGGCTGATTGCAACAAGTCCCGCCGCCGCCACACTCAGCACGGTCAGGGACCACAGCGTAATCATCAGATACGTCTGATCGTGGTCCGGGCTGCCACGCTCGGCAAAGAACGCTTTGCGTACTTCGCGGCCTGCTCGTGCTCTGTCAGCCAGCCCTGGATCTGCCTGCACGGCGGTATCCCACGCCGCGCTTGCCGCAGGCCACTGGCGCATCTTGCTCGTCCGCATCACCGCCGGGAACGCCACCACCCCCGCGAATCCGAGGCACAGCAGCGCGGTGGCCCAGCGGCGCCGCAGAGCGTTCGGCGGCGCGGTCCACCAGAACCTTGCCATTACGCCTGAAATCACCGCAATCACCCCCGGTACCATCACCGCCGTCGCGCGGTTCGCTTCCGTCGGCGCGGAGACAAAGGCGTATGCCCCGGCGAGCAGGACGAGAGCGGCATAGACCAGCAGCACGAGCGAAACACGCATTACATAGCCCCTCATTAAGGTGATGAGCATACTCCGCCTCCGCACCTCTGGCCAGCAAACTTCCCTCCGAACAACTGCTTCATCACCGCCTCGAGACAACGCAACCGGCCGGTCTCTCGGCATGATTTTTCGAACTGCTCGACCTTTTTATCCGGGACGATGCTCATGGCCAAAGTGCCTATTTTCACATAAAAGTTGTGATGGTTCGCACTCGCCCCACGGAACAGCCCGCGGTACGATTTAACCGCAGGCACAAGCCCGGAGCAGGTGCCACTGAAGAAGCCCGCGAAACAACCCGTGACTTTTTCGTTTCGGGCCATGACTTTGGCGAGGCGAGGCATGAGGAAGTTGAGCGGGGTCATGGGGTGGAAGATGATTCCGATTACTTGGAGGAGAATTACCATGACCACGAAAGACCAATCCATGACCAGAGCGCCCAAGCTCATGACCTTTGCAAGCATGTTCCCGAAAATAAAGGCTTCACGCTGGATTGCCGCCTTGGGGCTGCTGGCAACGGCAATGCCCGCGCTGGCCCAGTGCCCGATCACCTTTTCGCCCGCGGCCAGCTACTTCACGGGCAATAACCCGACCTCCGTCGCGGTGGGTTACTTCAACAACGACGAGCCGCTCGACCTCGCCGTGACGAACGCCAACTTTGACAACGTTTCCATCCTGCGAGGCAACGCCGACGGCACGTTCCAGACGCGGGTGAACTATTTCGTGGGCAGATATCCGCAGTCCGTCGCGGTGGGCGATTTCAACGGAGACGGCGAGGCCGACCTGGTTGTGGCGAACCGGGACGACAACGCCGTCGCCATCCTGCGGGGCAACGACAACGGCACGTTCCAGGGGGGGGTCTTCTACGCCGCGGGCATCGGCCCGCGATTCGTCAAGGTGGGCGACTTCAACTTCGACGGCAGGCAAGACCTCGCCGTGGTGAACGAGTTTGGCGACAACGTCTCCATACTGCTGGGCAACGCCAACGGCACGTTCCAGGCGCCGGTCAACTACGCCGTGGGCAAATCTCCGACCTCCGTCGTGGTGGGCGACTTCAACAACGACAACTGGTTTGACCTGGCCGTGACGAACAGCGGCGGCAACAACGTCTCCATCCTGCTGGGCAACCCTGCTCCAAACCTTGGCACGTTCCAGGCGCCGGTCAACTACGCCGTGGGCCGCTTTCCGCAATCCGTCGCGGCGTTCGACTTCAACGCCGACGGCCGGCCCGACCTGGCCGTGGCGAACTCCTTCAGCAACAACGTTTCCATCCTGCTGAGCAACTTAAGCGGCACGTTCCAGCCGGCGGTCAACTACGGCGTGGGCGTCCAACCGGTCTCCGTAGCGGTGGGCGACTTCAACAGCGACGGCAGGCCGGACCTAGCGGTGGCGAACCAGGCTAGCCTCAACGTCTCCATCCTGCGAGGCAACGCCAACGGCACGTTCCAGGCGGCGGTCAATAACGTCGCGGGTAGCCAATTGTTCTCTCTCGTGGTGGGCGACTTCAACGCCGACCGCCGGCCCGACCTGATCGGGGTGGCCAGCAACTCCATCGACGTCACGGTGGCGCTGAACACGACGCCGTATCCGCTGGTGGTCGCTCGGCAGCCCGCATCGGTCTCTATCTGTTCATCTGGTACGGCGCCTTTCTCAGTCGCTGTCTCAGGTACCTTCCCCGTCACCAACCAATGGCAATGGCAACCCGCAGGCCCGAGCACCGCATGGGCCGCGCTCAGCAACGGAATTAACAAAAACACCCTCGGCACACCCACGTTCAATGTCTCGGGGGCCACCACGCCAAGCATGAACATCACCTCCCTCTCAGGGCTGGGCGGCAACTTCCGCTGCATCGTGACCAACGCCTGCGGCAGCGTGACCAGCAATGAGGCCACACTCACCATCTGCGCCGCCGACTTTAACTGCAACGGTTTCGTCAACGGAGACGACTTTGACAGCTATATCGCCGCCTTCGTCTCGGGCGATCTTTCGTCGGACTTTAATCGCGACGGCTTCGTGAACGGCGACGACTTTGACGCGTTTGTTCCGGTGTTTGAATTGGGGTGCTGAAGCGGAAGGGATCGAGGGATCGAGGGATCGAGGGATCGAGGGATCGATGGATCATGTGGGTGATGCGGGTTCGGTTGTGCGTGGCTTGTAGAGGAGTTTGACCCAGGCGGTGAAGGCCAGCATGATGGCCGCGGCGAGGCCGACCCAGATTGGGCCGATCGTGTTCCAGAGCAGGTAGATGTTGAGCGCGGCGATGAGCGTGCAGATTGAGTAGCCCAGTGCGCTGACCCAGAACGGGTTGACGAACTCGCCCATTCGTTTCTTGCTGCTGGTGACCATCATCAGGGGGAAGATGGCGAAGGGGAGTTGCATGGAGAGGACGACCTGGGAGATGACGAGAAGTTGGACGGTGTCTTTGCCGCCGGTGGCGGAGACGACGATGAGGGCGGGGATGATGGCGAGGCAGCGAGTGATGAGGCGGCGGAGCCAGGGCTTGATGCGGATTTTGAGGAAGCCTTCCATGACGATCTGGCCAGCCAGAGTGCCGGTGATGGTGCTGGATTGGCCCGAGCAGAGGAGCGCGACGGCGAAGCAGGTCGCGGCCGCACCGCCGAGGGCGGGCTTGAGAAGTTCGTGAGCCTGCTGGAGTTCATCGACCTGCACGCCGTTCTTCCAGAAAACGCTGGCGGCGAGGACGAGAATGGCGGCGTTGACGAAGAAGGCGAGGCTGAGGGCGACGACGGTGTCGATGGTGTTGTACTTGATGGCGGTGCGGAGGCTGGCGGGGTCGCGGGCGTAGGCGCGAGTCTGCACGATTGAAGAGTGCAGGTAGAGGTTGTGAGGCATGACCGTCGCGCCGAGGATTCCGAGCGAGATAAGCAAGGCCTCGGTGTTGGGCATGGTGGGGATGAACGTGCCTACGGCGGCGGCGTGCCAATCAGGCTCGGCGAGGAAGATGGTGTAAGCGAAGCAGATGCCGATGGTAGAGACGAGGGTGATGACGAGGGCCTCGAGCTTGCGGAAGCCGAAGTTGATGAGCATGAGGAGGAGCAGGACGTCAAACCCGGTGATGAGCACACCCCAGACGAGCGGGATGCCCATGAGAAGGTTGAGCGCGACGGCCGACCCGATGACCTCGGCGAGGTCGCAGGCGATGATGGCGATCTCGCAGAGGATCCAAAGGACGAACGAGACTGGTTTGGAGTAGTAGTCGCGGCAGGACTGGGCGAGGTCCTTGTTGGTGACGATGCCCATGCGAGCGCAGAGGATCTGCAGCAGGATGGCCATGAGGTTGGAGGCGAGGATGACCCAGAGGAGCGCGTAGCCGAACTGGCTGCCTCCAGCGAGGTCGGTGCCCCAGTTTCCGGGGTCCATATAGCCGACGGCGACCATGAAACCCGGGCCGGCGAAGCCGAGCCACTTGCGCCAAGTGGGGCGGCTAGGGTCGGTGGATCTCCAGACCGAGAGCGAGGCGTAGGCTTCGGGAAGTGAGCGCGTGAAGTCGGGGCTGACGGCCACATCAAGATTGGCGGGGACGGCGCCAGGCGTTCGTATGGTTGAAGATGGTTCGTCGAGCGGCTTCATAAGCGTGGTCGGCTATCGGAAATCGGTCGAGCTTAGGCCCGGGCGTGCGAGAGGTGTTCTTGAGCGAGGCCCTCAGGCGGGGGGCCGAAAGTGTACCATCGGCTACACAAACTAGTCTAGGCCACTGCGGGTGTCAATTTTTCGACACAAGTGGCGGATTTGAGCGGGTGGCCGCGGAAGAAGAAGTCCTCGGTCCTTTGAGGCCTGTTGTCCCACGTTGAGCGAGGGGCTAATCTCGTTCTAGATGCCTAAAGCCGCGAAGAAAACACGGAGTTCCACGGCCGCAGGGGCGGGGGGTGCGGCTGCTCGGCGGCGTCCGTCGCTCGCGGCGCGGCTGGCGGTGCAGCAGGCGGAGAACCATCGCCGCACGCGCAAGGCGCACTCGGCGGAGATCGCGGAGGATTATGTGGAAACGATCGCGGACCTCATCGACGGGGGCGGCGAGGCGCGGGTGGTGGACCTGGCGCGGTGCCTGGGCGTCACGCACGTGACGGTGGTTCGGACGGTTGTTCGGTTGCAACGCGATGAGCTGGTGACGGCCAGGCCGTATCGGTCGATCTTCTTGACCGACTCGGGCCGAAAGCTCGCGGAGAAGGTGCGCGAGCGGCACCGGATCGTGTACGAGTTTTTGCGTGCGGTGGGCGTGGGCGAGGCGAGCGCGCGACTAGATTCGGAGGGGATCGAGCACCATGTCAGCGCGGAGACTCTGGCGGCGTTTGCACGGTTTGTGGCAAAGAAATGAGCCGGGGTTGCGGCGGGTTTGAAAAGGCCTGTCCGGCATCGCTCTGAAGATCGCCAAGCGTCGTCGGCCTCGTTAGCTTAATCGGTCCATCGCCTGCGCCACAGTTGCCACTTGGACAATTTCCGCGCCAGCATCCTTTGAGAGCGATCCCGCGCCACTTTTCTCGCCGCGCCCTTTGATCTTCGGTATCACAACATTGACATACCCAAGCCGCACCGCCTCGCGCACCCGTTGTTCCAATTGGGCGACCGGGCGGATTTCGCCGCCGAGACCGACTTCGCCGATGACGGCCGTGGCGGCGGGGAGCGATCGTTTGTAATGAGCGCCAGCGATCGCTAGCAGCAGGGCGAGATCGGCGGCGGGCTCGACAACTCGGATCCCTCCCACCGCAGAGGCGAAGACGTCGCGGTCGGCCAGGCGCAGGCCGGCGTGCTGCTCGAGCACAGCGATGAGCATCGCCAGCCGGTTCGAGTCGAGGCCCGAGCTTTTGCGTTTGGCAGCACCCAGGAAACCGGTCGCGGTCAGGGCTTGAACTTCGACGAGATAGCAACGCGAGCCGGACATGACCGGGCAGACCACCGCGCCGGGCCTAGGCGTGGCCCCTTGCGTGGCGGCGACGCCAGCGGCGTCTGTGACGGGGACCAGACCCTGGCCCGTCATCTCGAAGAGGCCGATTTCCAAGGTTGTTCCGTAGCGGTTCTTGATGGCGCGCACAAGGCGGTGGGCGTGATAGCGGTCGCCTTCAAAGTACAACACCGTGTCGACTAGATGTTCTAATAAGCGAGGCCCCGCGAGCTGGCCATCCTTGGTGACGTGGCCGACCAGCACGACCGCGATCCCCGACAGCTTGGCCAGATAGACCAGCTCCGAGCAGCAGCGGCGGAGTTGAGAGATCGAGCCGGGCGAGGCGTCGAGGTCAGATTTATAGATCATTTGGATCGAGTCGATAACCAGCACGGCCGGGGAGACCTTGCGGGTCTGTTCGATGATACGGGCAAGGTTTGTGTCGGCGAGGATGTAGAGGTTGTCCGAGGACGTGCCGAGGCCGTCCGCCGCGTCTCTTACGTTTGCTGGGTTGAGATTCTTATCGTTCTCGGCTTCGAACGAGCTGACGACGCGCTGAGCTCGCAGCTTTACCTGCTCGGCGGATTCTTCGCTGGAAACATACAACACACGCTTGCCAGCGATCGCCCACGCTCGGGCGGCCTGCAGCAGCAGCGTTGATTTGCCGATGCCTGGCTCGCCGCCGACGAGCACAGCCGACCCTGGTACGAGGCCCGCGTGACGGTCATCACCGCCGAGCACTCGGTCAAACTCGCGGATCCCGGTGGCGAGCCGGTTCAGCGGCGACACGCCGGGCGCGATTGCGCTCAACGGCTGGGCCACGGCGTTGACCAGACTTCCGCTGCTCATCGCGTTGCCCATCGCGCTGCCGGTTCCGACGCCGATGGAGCCCATGCCGGTGGGCGAAGCGCTGTTTTCCGCGATCTCGGCCCAGGCCACGGCCATGCTCTTGTGCGGGTCCTTTGACGCCGCTTTGTCCACGATCTGCTCTTCGAGCGAGTCCCAAGCCCCGCAGTCTGGGCACTTGCCCAGCCAGCGGTTCTGGACAGCCCCGCAGGCGCGGCACAGGAAGATGTGGCGGACCTTTGCCATGCGACGCAGCATAGCCGGATGAAGGCCGAACGACGAGATGCGTCGGGTCTCGAGGCCGGGCGGCTGCGGTGATTCACGGATCTATCATCCAGCAGCCGCGATGACCGAGCTTCCATCTCAATCTGTGTCGCCGACGACTCCTCAGTCGGTGGCCCCTCCCGCCCACAAGCGTTCCTCACTCAAGAAGAAGCGATGGTGGACGCTTGCCTTGGCCGTGCTGGTCCTCGCTTGGGCCATTTTGACGCACTCGCGCGTCACGCGGCACTTGGTCATCCCGCGCCTCGAGGCCTTGCTTAACGCCAGCATCGAGGGCGGCGAGGTTTCGGTTGGGCTTAATGGCGTGGTCCGCATCACCGACGCCACGCTTCGCGCCCCCGGGATCGACGGGCAGGCAGGGGCGGTGCTCGAGCTTAAGCGGCTCAAGGCCAGGCCCAACTGGGGGAGGCTGCTGGGGATTTCTTCGTCCAGCACCGCGTTCGTGAGCCGGGTGGAGCTGACCGAGCCGACGGCCCGCCTGAGCCTGTCGGTGGATGACAACTCGCTGAACTTCGCGGCGATCAAGCTGCCTTCGCCGCAGGGCGGCTCTGCCGAGGTGCCCGAGATCGTCGTGCGGCGTGGGCGGGTGGAGCTTGGCGAGCACCGCACGGTCAACGGGGTCACGACGTACACGCTGCTCAAGCGGATCGAGATCGACGGCACGTTCAAGCCAGCCGCGAACCTTGAGAAGGGTGTGTACGAGATCGCGCTGACCCAGATCATGGGCAAGCCCAACGCGGCGGAGCCCGAGCCCGCCTCGGCGAGCTTGGTTGATATCCGCGGCACGGTCGGGGCAGACGGGGTGTCGCTCTCGATGAAGGGGCTGACGCTGGAGGATTGGCCTGCGTCCTCGATCCCGACGCCGTTGCGAGACGTTTTCGCGTTCATGAACCTGCAGGGGCGGATCCGCCAGACGGACGTGGTGTACGACGAAGCCTCGGGCGTGCGCGCGACGCTCGAGCTGGACGAGGTGGCGGTGAACCTGCCGGTGCTGGCGACAGACAACCCGCTGGAGGGTCCGGTGCAGCCCGCGCCGCCGATGCGGATGAGCCGGGTGAATGGTTGGATCAGAGTGGATCGCAACGGCGCGGTCGCTGATCTTCGAGGTCAGCTCGAGGACCTTCCGTATAAGGTGATGCTGAACTATTCGGGCACGACGGCCGACGCCGCGTTCACGTGCGACTTTGAGTGCGAGAACTTCACGATCGAGGAGAAACCTCAGATTCTGCGGTTCGTTCCGCCGACCGTGCGGTACCGCCTCGCGACTTTTTCGAACCCCACCGCGGTGGTCTCGGCCAAGGCACACGTCACGCGCGGGCCAGCGGTGAACGGCTTGCCCGGTGAGGTGAAAGTCGCGGGCACGCTCGATTTTCACGGCGGGGTGGCGGCGTACGAGCGTTTCCCCTATCAGTTCCGCGAGCTCTCGGGCAGCGTTCGCTTCGACGAGAGCACCATCGACATCCTGCGCGTCGAGGGGGTTGCGCCAACGGGGGCCCGCGTCAAGGCTCGGGTACACATCAGCCCGATCAACGATGCGGCGGGCGTGGATGTCTATGTCGAGGCCGTCGGCGTGCCGATCGATAGCACGCTCGAAGCGGCGATGGGCGCGGGCCGCAAAAAGCTGGTGACCGAGATCACGAGCCGGGGGCAGTACGAACGGCTGATTTCCGAGGGGGTCATTGTTTCGCCCGAGCGGAGCATCGAGGCGGCGCGAGAGCTGATGGCGGTAAAGGCCGAGCTTTCCACGGCGTCGCTGGAACGTGCTCGCCAGCTGGAGTCTCGAGCTCGCGAGCTTGAGCGTCAGGTCGCGACGCCGGTGTTCGCGCTGGGCGGGACGGGAGACGTGGTTCTCAAGATCAATCGCGCGGTCGGGATTGAGCCGGTGTGGACCGAGACCATCGACATCAAGCTCGGCACGATCGGCGTGCTGCCCGATCGCTTCCCGCTGCCCGTGCGGGCCAGCAACGTGAACATCTTTATCGACGGAGAGACGGTGACGGTCAGAGGTGGGACGTATCAGGGTATCAGCGGCGGGAGCGCCACCGTCGCGGCGACGATGAAGTACCCGTCGTACGAGAGCCCCGACACTGATCCGTTGCCGCAGATTTCCGTGCGAGCTTCGGGGATCCCGACGGACGATCGGCTGATCAGCGCCATCTCGGGCGCGGTCCGGCGGGCTGCGCGCGCGAACTCGGGCGCGGGTCAGAACGCCGCTGCGGATGGCCAGCCCGTGCCCGAGGCCAACGACGCGTGGGTGCGGCGTGTGCTGACGGGGCTCGGGCTGCATGGGCAGATTGACGCGACGGCCGACATCGCCAGCAACGAGCTGGGCACGAGCGTGGACGCGCTGGCGCGAGTTGAGAACGCCACCAGCACGCCGATCTCCTTGTCTAAAGGCGGGGCGGGTGTTGAGCCAGCCGCGGCGAGCGTTGTCGTCTCTGCCTCGCGCAACGTCGCATCCGAACCGCTGATCGACCGCATCTCGGGCATGGTTCACGTGACCGACCAGATCGTGTCCATCGACCTCGCGGGCCGCCTGGGCGCTCGCGACGGCGATCCGGACATGCAGATCAAGGCCGAACTGGCCGCGCGCGATCCGGATCCAGAGTTTGTCGGCCCGCCGCCGCCGTACCGATGGACGGCCTTGCTCGACGCTCCGCGGTACAAGACGCCGCTGCTGGTCGAACCGTTGTTGGCGTTGTTTTCTTCTGAAGTTTCGTCGAAGATCGCCGAGTTGCGTGAGCAGTTCAAGCCAGCGGGGCTTACCGACCTCTCGGCGGTCATCGCGGGCGGCGGGCCGTTGGGAACGCGTGCGACGGTCGAGCTTTCCACCCTCGACGGCATCGAGCTGGACATCTTTGGTGATCGTCTGAGCGTGACCGAATCGCAGGGCATCGCTCGCGTGCTTGGCGGCGGGAGCACACCGGGCATCAGACTGGAGTTCGAGGGCTTCCGGGCCGAGGCGTACTACCGCGACGAGCACGCTGGCACGCTCGCCGTCGACGGCCGGATCTCTGACCTTGGCGAGGGTCCCAAGGCCGACCCGCTCAGCGAGCAGGGCGAGCTGACCGTCGGGCTGATGAACGCTCGCTTTGAATCGCTTCTCACCGAGCACACCATCCGCGACCGGGCGGGGCAGGGGATCCGAGACTTCGTCGCCAAGGGCCAGCCCACGGGCGGGTACGACGTCTGGATCAGCCCGCGAAAGACGTCGGCGGGCGACTGGGTTGTCCGCGGCACGCTGTCGCCGCGCTCTTTGGCTCTCAACTTGGACAACGGGCGAACCTCCTTCGAGGCCATGACCGGCGAGATCGAGTTTGACGGATCGGTCGGCGGCACGTTCCGCGATATCGCTGGCGAATCGCTCGGGGATGGCACACCCTGGTCCTTCACCGCCAATGGCTCCTGGCTGGTGCAGAGCACCGGCACGTTCTCACTCCAGGCTCAGCTCAGCGCCGAATCCGTCGGGCTCCCGCGAACGCTTCTCGCGGTCGTGCCGCCCGAAGTCGAGCAGACTCTGAAGGAGCTTTCCGCGACGGTCGCGGGCCCTCTGGTCATGCCCAAGGGCAATCTGCGCATCGACGACGACGGCACGCCGGGCGGGAAGGCTGTGCGTTTCGACGGGAGCATGTCTATAAAGGATCTCGCGCTGGAGGTCGGCGTGCCGATCACGCAGGCCGACGGGACTTTGGAGTTCACCGTTGATAGTCCCGCCCACGGAAAGCCGACGTACGAGATCCGGTCGCTCTTTGATTCGTTCAAGGCCGCGAAGGTCGGCATGACTAACGGGCGCATCCGTCTCGCGGGCGACGCCAAACTCGGGCAGGTTCTGGTCCCGCTCATCTCTGCCGATTGCTACGGCGGGCGGGTCACGGGGACGATGCAGCTCACCACCGACGCGGCCTCGATTAAGCGCTATGAAACGAGCATGTCGTTTTCCGGCATTCGCTTTGCGCCCATTCTCAACGATCTCGGCGCGCAGCAAGAAGAACCATCGCCCGCGCAGGCTTCGTCCTCCGCCAGCCTGGTCAATCCGGCCGAGGACGATTCTCGCGGCGTGATGGACGCGCACCTCTCGCTGGGCGGGACGACAGGCGACGACAGCACGCGTCGAGGCCGCGGCTCGCTCGTGATCGGCGGCGGCTCCGTGCTGCGGCTCCCGCTGATGCTCCCGCTCGTGCAGGTCAGCAATCTTCAATTGCCCACCGAAGAACGGCTCAACCTCGCGGCCGGGGATTTTTACGTCGAAGGCCCGAACGTAGTGTTTGAAGATCTCTCGGTGTTTTCCGAGAGCGTTCAGATCTATGGCTACGGGGTTGTGACTTGGCCGGGGATGGACCTGAACCTTCGCTTCAATTCGCGGAGCCTGTCGCGCATCCCGCTCATCAGCTCGCTGATCGAGGCCGTGCGCGACCAGATCATCTCGACGACGATCACCGGCACGCTCAAGAAGCCTAACGTGAACACCGTTCCCTTGGCCGGGGCCGGGGACATGCTGTCGCGGATTTTCAGCACCCCGACGGCCGAGGAGCGCCGAATGCGGACCATCCAGGCGCGTGCCGAACAGGCTCGCGATCGAGTCCGCACGACCGGCGTCCGCGCTTCTCATACGACCATCACCGCGGAAGAACGCTGAACCCTACTCTGCGCTCTGGCGTCCACTTTCTCGCCAGCACACGGACCGTGCGGCCCGCCCCCACACCCGAGGCCCACCATGCCCATCCGACCCGCCGACGACAACCACCCCGAAGAACTCCTCCTTTCGCAACAAGCACCCACCGAGCGGCCGCGCGGCGACGATCCCGCCATCATCGAACGACTTGACGCGCTCATCGAAGAGACGAGCGGGCAGCGCGGCTCGTTTGACGCCAAGCTCGTCCGCGACCTGCTGATCACGGGGCTCAAGCTGATCCCCGACGGGCGTGACACCGGCGAGCTCAAGCTCATGTCGTCCTCGGTGAAGGAAATGCGGCATGCTTACCGCGTGTTCGCACGTTACCCCGAGCCGCACAAGGTCACGATCTTCGGGTCGGCTCGCACGCCCGAGGACCACCCCGACTACACCGCCGCCGTGGAGTTCAGCAAGCTCATGGCCGCGGCCGGGTGGATGATCATCACCGGCGCGGGCGGGGGCATCATGGCGGCCGGTCACGTCGGGCCGGGCCGCGACGCCAGCTTCGGCGTGGCGATCCGACTTCCCTTCGAGACCACCGCCAACCACGTCATCATCGGCGACGAGAAGCTCATCCACTTCCGGTATTTTTTCACCCGCAAGCTGATGTTCCTGAGCCAGGCCGAGGCCGTGGTGCTGTGCCCGGGCGGGTTCGGCACCATGGACGAGGCCTTCGAGACCCTCACCCTCGTCCAGACTGGCAAGGCCGCGCCGATGCCCATCGTGCTCTTGGAGGGGGCTGGCGGCGGGTACTGGAAAGGCTGGGACCACTGGGTCCGCACCGAACTGCTCGACCGCGGCTGGATCAGCCCCGAGGACGTCCATCTTTACTATCACGCCAAAGACGCCGCTGACGCGGCCGAGCACGTCAAGCAGTTCTACCGGATGTACCACTCAAGCCGCTACGTGCGCGACGACCTGGTCGTCCGCATCCGCCGCAAGCTCACCGACGCTCAGGTCGCCACCCTGAACACCGAGTTCCGTGACATCATCAAGCAAGGCTCGATCGTGCAGCGCGGCCCCTACGACGTCGAGAGCGACCACCTCGACCTGCCGCGCATCGCGTTCACCCACACGCGATCCAAACTCGCGCTGGTCCGCCAGCTGATTGATCGAATCAACGAGTTCGGGTCGATGAACCACCCGTAAACAGAAATCCGCGTTCTCGTATCACTACCCATCCTCGTGGGGCAGGCGTCTGGCCTGCCCGCTCCGGTTTTCCTACAACTCTTCTCTTCTCCCGTTCCCAATTCTCAGGAGGCAAGGATGCTTTCCGCCGGAATGAGGTTTCTCTCCATCGTCGGCACCATCGCTCTCGTCTCCGTGGCCTGCTTCTTTGGCTACCGGTTCGTCAAGGCCGACCTCACCGCTCAGGTCTACCGCGACCGCCTGACGATCATGGCCAAGGACTACGAGGCCCTGCGCACGACCTACCAGGACGCCGTGCGCCGCTCGGCCGTGACCGAGCTTGTCGTCAACAACTCCAAGCTCAGCGTCCGCGTGCGAGGCACCACCGGCGTCATTCGCGAAGTTCTCACCACCTACGACCCGGCGGGCGAGATCTACGTCGATTACGTCGTCCTCGATCAACGCCTCTGGATCCGCCGAGTCTTCGATTCCAAAACCCCGCCCGGGCAGGGGCTCGTGATCGACCCGGAACTCAAGAGTGTGGATTGGAACAGCCCGACCGCCGCCCACGGCAAGGCCGTCTACCGAACCCTCGGCGAGGGAACCTGGGTCGTCAGCGTCTCGGGCGACGGCTCGCTCGGGCTGGCCAAGTCGAACACCCCCGCCGACCTGATCGCGGCTCCCGAGATCAAGGACTACAGCAAGGTCGAGCTCCAGACCCGCGAACAAGCCGACAAGATCGGGCCGGGAGATATCTGGAACTGGTTGTTCGGTCGCTGAGGCAATGAGACCAGCACCCTTTGACAAGCTCATCCGCCGCCGCGACCATCTGCCGATGCCCCTGCCGCTCTCAGTCGCCATCGTCTGCAAGAACAACGAGTCCACGATCGGCCGAACGCTCGAGAGCGTGGCGAGGCTGGCGTCGGAGATCGTGGCGGTGGATTCTGGCTCGACCGATGGGACGATCGCGCTTCTAGAAAAGCACGGCGCGCGAGTGATCCGGTCGCCGTGGTTGGGGCACGTCAAAACCAAGCAGCTCGCACTGGAGGCGTGCGCTCAGGATTGGATTCTGTGTTTAGACAGCGATGAGTCGCTTGATTCAGATCTTCGAGCTCGGGTTCAACTCCCTGAAACGCTGGCGGGATCGTCGGCCGACGGCTTTTCGCTGCGGCGCAAGGTTTTTTATCAGGATCGACCGCTGAACTTTGCGTGGCAGCCCGAGTGGCGTTTGCGGCTGGTGCGGCGTGGCCGGGCGCGCTGGCGAGGGCTTGACCCGCACGACCAGCTCGCTCTTGTGGATGCCCGGGCCATCGAGCGGCGGCTAGATACCGGCTTTGTCCGGCATGATTCAATCTCGACGTGGGCGGAGTTCTTCGCCAAGCAGGCCGCGCACGCCCGGACGATGGCCCAGAGCATGCACCGCGAGGGTGCTGGCCCCAGCGCGTTCAGGTTAATGGTGTCCCCTGTCGGCGCGTTTCTTAAGCAGATGGTGCTGAAACAGGCTTGGCGCGACGGGTGGCCGGGGTGGTTGGCAGCGGCGTCCACGGCCTCGGGGTCGCTGATGAAGCACGCGATCCTGTTCGAGCTGGCGAATACGGCAAATTCGGACCTTGGGGGAGGGCCCGGTCCAGCAACAGGTCCGGCGCCAGGTCCGGTGTCGGGTTCGTTGTCGGGTTCGTTGTCGAGTTCGGCTTCCCGTTCAGCGTCTGGGGGCGAGTGAATCTCACGAACCGAGACGAACGAGGACGCTCCCGGGTTGGGCGTGCGTCGAGCACCGTCGGCGCGCGTGTCTCTCGCCTATTATTTAGTGTTCACTGCGCGGATTTTCCGCGTGTCCAGCCCTTCCAAGGGCGCACTTTGAAACCTGTATGAACCACGTCTCCCCCGCAGCGCCGCATCACGGCGAAACCAATATGCCCACGCGAAGCTCTCACCACTCCAAGCCCGGCGACGACCACCCCAGCGATCACGCGCACGCCTCAACGCCCGAGCACGCTCCGGCCCCTGTGCAAGGCGACCACGCCGCGGCCCGCGCCAACAACGCCGACATCTTCGACAGCACCGTCACGTTCTCTGATCTAGGGCTGCGGCCCGACGTGCTCAGGGGTGTGACCGAGGCCGGGTTCAAGCACCCGACGACGATCCAGTCCAAGCTGCTCCCGCCGATGCTGGCTGGACGCGACGTGCTGGGTCAGGCCAAGACGGGGACAGGCAAGACAGCCGCGTTCGGGCTGCCGCTGCTGCACATGTGCGACGACAAGACGCCGTTCCAGGCGTTGGTGCTTGCGCCGACGCGCGAGCTGGCGATCCAGATTACTGAAGAGATCAACGAACTAGGCCGATTCACGCAGGTTCGCGCGACGACGATCTACGGCGGGCAGGCGATCCACAGCCAGGCCGAGAAGCTCAAGAAGGGCCCGCCGATCATCGTTGGCACGCCGGGGCGGATCATGGACATGGTCGAGCGCGGCCTGCTCCACTTTCACAACATCCGCATCGCGGTGCTCGACGAGGTGGACCGGATGCTGGACATCGGGTTTCGCGAGGACATCCGGCGCATCCTTGACATGTGCCCGCCCAGCGAGAAGCGGCAGACGGTGATGGTCTCAGCGACGGTGTCCACCGATATCGAAAAGCTCGCGCGACGCTACATGCGCGACGCCGAGAAGATCGTCACCAGCGCTGGCTCGCTCACGGTAAGCCTCGTGCAGCAGCACCACTTGACGGTGCAGCCGTGGGACAAGAAGCGGTTGCTGTTGCATCTTCTTCAACACGAGGAGCCCGCGCTCACGATCGTGTTCTGCCGGCTTAAGCGCACGGTGGATAACCTGGCCAAGTACCTCGCGTCCAAGGGCATCGAGGCCCACGCGATGCACGGTGACATGAGCCAGGGGCGACGCAATACGGTGATGAAAGCCCTCAAGGGCGGACAATTGTCAGTGCTGATCGCCAGCGATCTGGCCAGCCGCGGCATCGACGCCGACGGCATCAGCCATGTGATCAACTACGACCTGCCCGACGACCCCGATCTGTACATTCACCGCATCGGGCGCACAGCTCGGGCGGGCCGGGGCGGCGTGGCGTGGGCGCTGGTCACGCCGTCGCAGGGCGAACTGCTGACCGAGATCGAGAACCTGATCAACGCCGAGATCCCCAAGCTGGATTATCCAGACTTTGAATCTAGCCCACGCCCCGAGGGCTTTCGGGATGAGGGGCCAGGAGGCAGACCGGTTATCGAGATCCCCAAATCCGATGTGCCCAAGTTCAACCGGCTCGATTCGGCTGTAAATAAGGAAGTCCCGATCACCGGCAGCGCCAACGCCGCGGATGCCAGCAAGTTCCCGGGCGGGGTCGTTCCGACCAAGCTGCCACCCAAACGGATGTTCGGGAAGATCCCGACCGGGCGGCGATGAACCGACTGCTCAAGACGGTGTCCGCGAACCCCGATAATCTTCACGGGTTCTTGGCTGTTGTCCAGAGGCACCGACCGCACCGTAGCAGTGAGCAACCGCGCCGATGACGTTTCACGAGCTACTTCTGGCAGCGGCCAACCACATGCACCCGCTGCATTCGCCGCAGGACCTGTGGCGGCGCGCTCGCTTTGTAGCGGTCGGGCTCCGGCACTACCAGTTGATCCTCTCCCTGCTCAGCGGCGGGGCGTTCGCGGCGGCCCTAGCTGAGCGCCCGCAGCTTCTCGGCGCGATTCAATGGCCATTCCTTCATAAAGATTGGGATGTGCGACATCGCTTCGAAGCCATGCGCGCCCACCACGCCGAGGTTGAGAACCTTCCCTGGCTTCGGCTTCGGGTCGAGGAGAGACGGATTTTCTCTGAACTCGGGGATCTCATGCCGGGCCTGCGAGTGGTCCTCGACCGTCCTGAGTGGTTCATTCGGGAAGGGAAGCTTGCGATCAATCTCTTCGTGAGCGACGAGCGGGTCTATTCGCTCGCCTTCGCGCTTGGGCGGATCGGCGAGCAGCGCGTGGCGCGGATCGGCGCGATGCAAGGGCGCGACCTTGCGGATATCGAGGCGGTGTACCGCACGCTGACCAAGAAGCTCCACGGCGCAAGGCCGCGCGATTTCCTCTTTACGGTCTTCCAGATCATGTGCCAGGCGGCGGGCGTCCAGCGGATCCTCGGCGTGAGCGAGGCCTGCCGGCACCACCTGCACCCGTACTTCGGTTCCAAAAAACAGACAACACCAAGCGCCAACTACGACGAGATCTGGCAAGACCGCGGCGGCGTCCCCGCCAGCGGCGGGTTCTTTGAACTTCCAGTCTGCCCGGGTGTGAGATCTGATAGCGAGATCCCGTCGCACAAGCGCGCGATGTATCGACGGCGGTACCAGCTTTACGACCGGGTACGCGAAGACGTGCAAACGCTGGCTGGCGCGAGCGCGCCGCGGCAACCTGCCCCGACCATCTAGCTCTGGCCGCTTCGTAAAAATCAGCAGCCGCCCTCGAACGCCGCGACGAAGGCGTCGAAGTCGTCGCCGGTGACGAAGCCGTCGCCGTCGAAGTCGGAGGCGATGTTGCCGAGCTCGAAGGCCGTGACATAGGCGTCAAAGTCGTCGCCGGTGACAAAGCCGTCGCGGTCAAAGTCAGACGAGCAGCCGATGGTGGCGACCCAGGCTTCGGTGTTGCCGCTGGGGTTGGTGCCATAGCCGACGACAGTTCGGCCGTTGTCGGAGATTCCCAGCGCGTCCACTAAGGTCCACCCGGTGAGGTTGATCCCGTCGGCTTGGAGAAGAGCTTTGATGGACCGAAACCCGTTGCCAGCGTCCCAGATCACTGCCTCGTCCAGACCGGACGGGCCAGCGCTGGCGCCCACGATGAAATCGCCGCGGGCGGAGACTGCGTGGGCGTCGCTTTGGGAGTCACCGCCCGGGAGGCCGCCGAGGGCGACCATGCCGGTTGCTTGCGTCCAGCGGAAGGCTTCGGTGCCGTTGCTAGAGGTGCCGGTGCCGACGATGGTGGTTCCGTTGCGGCTGATGGCGGCGGCCTCGGAGATGGGCGTGGCCCCGCCGCCGGGGAGGTCGCCGAGAGAAACCATGCCGGAGGCCTGTGTCCAGCGGAAGGCCTCGGTGCCGATAATGGTGTCACTGCCGCCGACGACGATCGTGCCGTCGCCCGAAACGCCCAGCGCGAAGGAGGCGTCGCCGCCGCCAGCGAGGAACCCGAGAGGCTGGAGCGTGGTGCCGTTCCAGCGGCAGGCCTCGAGGACAAACCCGGCAAGCTCGCGTGATCCGGCGCACACGCTGCCGTCGCTGTTGATCGCGTTGGCGACCGATCCAAAGACGCCGCCCGCGACGGTGCCGCCAAGGCGGGTGAAGACGCCGCCCTGCCACTTGAACGCTTCGGTCCCGGCTAGGCCGTTGCCCTTGCCAGCGATGACCGATCCGTCGGCGGAGACGCCGAGCGCGAACCCTTGCAACGACCCGCCGGTCAGGTCGCCGATCGAGACGATGCTCGACCCGACGGAGCGGAATGCTTCGGCTTGATTCGGCGCGACGGTGGATCGGCCGACGACGACGGAGCCGTTGGCCGACACGCATGATGCCTCGGAACGGAAGGTACCGCCGGGCAGGTCACCCAGGGCGGTGAACGAGGTTTGAGCCGAGGCCGTGGACGCTGAGCCGACGAGGACGAACATCGACAACGCGAGGGTGACGCTGCGCATGGCAAATCTCCGAATCAGTTGGTCGATGGCGCGGAATCTCACCCTCTGAAGAAGGGGTTGGTCTCTCTCTCGAAGAGCCGAGTGATTGTACTAGATTCGGGGCGGAAGTGGCGCGCAAATTATGAAATCGCGCTTCGCATTAGAGCGCAAATTGGGGCGCAAATTGGGCGCCTTACGCGGTCGAGGGTTGCCCTGATGGGAGCTCGGTTCTCGGCCCTCAAGCATTCGCGGCTTGGGCGGGAGGGGAGGTTAGGGCTCAGCAGCCGCGGTTTTAGCATCCTCGCTCGAAGGACAGGACGTACTGGTCAAAGTCGTCGCCGGTGACAAACCCGTCGCGGTCAAAGTCGGCAGAGCCGTCCCCGGCCTCGAACGCGGAGACGTAACCGTCGAAATCATCGCCGGTCACAAAGGCGTCGCCGTCGAAGTCGGCCGGGCAACCGCCGCCGTCCTCGACGGCTGGCTCGAAGAAGAACCGCGCTGCCCCGCCGTCTATGATGAGGCTGCTCCAGGTCATGGTCCCCGGAGCGGCCGCGAACGCCGACCGACCAGACCATGTGATGGACTCGCCGATGAAGCCCGGAACCCAGGTGCTGAGAAGGGGTCCGAGCGTGGGCCCGTTGTGCATGCCCGACGAAGACGTGAACTCAACCCAAGGCCCGATCGGGAGATCGGAGGAGTTGCCTTCGAAGTCGCTGAGCATGCTTGGTCTATAGAAAGCGTCGGCGAAGATGATCCACGCCCAGCCTTGGCCGGGCGACCAAGTTCCGTCGTTGTTATCTAATGTCATACGGAACTGATAGCGGTAGAGGCCGCCGGTGTCGGGCGCGTAGGAATAACTGAGCGTGAGCGGCGTGGTAAAGGCGGTGGCGTGTGCGCACGCAAACAACGATGTTCCCAATGCCGCGAGACGAGCGAAAAACGTTCTCATGGGTCGATCCTTCTGGTGTCACGGGCACGTTGCAGACGCGGTGTAGTGTGACCGGCGAGGCGTTGCGAGTCAATGGGGAGTGTGAGAATCTCAGCGGCCAGCTTCGCTATCCGCGCCGGCTCGCCCTTGGCAACAGCCCGAACAATACCAGTCCGGCCCCGCTGGCGATCACCCAGAGTCGAGATTTTTCTTGCGTGGTCCAGCGCATCAGCGTGGACTCGACGTGCTGGCGTTGAGGGAGCGCGAGGGGCGGGGGTTCTAGGGCGGGGAAGACCGAGGCGTCAGCGATGCGGGCGTCGGGCCAGGCGTCCATGACGCGGCGGTCGGCGGGGATCTCGTTGAGCTGGCTGGCGGCCAGGGCGACCACGAGTTGGCGGTCTTTGGAGGACAGAGCGTTGAGGTACTCGCGGTAGCGATCGATGCGCGACTGGCGGTGCTGCTGGATGAGCTTGGCCCGGTCGCGGAGAAACTGAGCCTCGGAGAGGTCGTCGGCGGCGGGGATGAGTACGGTGGCGCCGAGCAGGAGCACGCCAGCCATAACGAAGAGCCAGCCAGGGTCAAAGCCGGGGGACGACTTGCCGCGAGCGCGTGCCATCTCGGCTGAACCGGCCCCAAGGACGGCCAGAGTCGGCGCGGCGTCGAAGGGGACGGATAGAGGCTGAACAGAACCCTGAACAAGTTCCGCGGCTGGCCTTGAGGCTTGGCCTGAGATTGGCGCGGTCGCGTCCATGGTCGGTTTATCGGTTGGCGAGGAGAGATTCATGGAGAGAACCGAGGGTTCACGATCACCGCCGTCTGATCAACGGCGAACAATTTACTTATTCCCAGCCAGCTTTCGTGTTGTGACGTCGAACGTGCGCACCATGTTGGCGTTGCTGCCGTAAACGAACGCGGCGAAGACGAGGGACGCGACGAGGCCGCCGATGGCGAGGGTGAGGCGTGCCCAGGCGAAGCCGCCGTTGCTGATGGTGGCTTCGAGGGCATCTTCGGGAAAGACGAGGGCGTAGAGGCCGGTGGCGGGGCTGAGCGAGCCGACGACGGGGCCGAGGTAGGGGAGGCTTTCGGCGGCCTTCCAACCGCAGAGGCCGACGATCCCGGCCACGACGCCGACGACGCCGACGGTGGCGACGACCGATCCGATGGTGCCGCGGCTTTTGAGCGAGGACTGCAGGCCGACCATCACGCAGGCGGCGATAAAGGGGATGACCACGAGGGGAGCGATGAGCCCGGCCTCCGGGAGCACGGCGGGGATGAGGTGGACGGTGCCGTTGATGGTTTTGCTGACGGTGACGCCGCCGGAGCGTTCGAGGCCGTTGAAGAGAGTATAAAGACCGGCGATGCCGAGAGTGCCGATGGGGACGGCGAGTAATGGTAAGAGATAGGCGATGAGGCCACGGAGTTTTCCTTGGAGGTATTGGCTGGGGGTGATGGGTGTTGTGAGCAAGAGATCGAGAGTGCCGTCCTCGCGTTCGCGGCTGACGGCGGTGGCGGCCATGTTGATGGCGACGAGTGTTGACACCGCGACCTCGCCGAAGACGGTGTACATGATGGCGCGGCGGAAGTCGAGGGTGTTGAGGTAGGCGGTGTGGTAGAGGACGACGAGAGAGATTCCGAAGAGCCCGCCGAGGGCGATGAAGGTCCAGCGGGCGAGGACTTTGCCAGCGGTGGCGTTGCGTGCGGCGGCCTCGCGCCAAGCGATGGGGTTGGTCCAGACGGCGCGAGGCGCGCGGTGCTCGGACCCGGCGGCGTCGAGGCCGAACATGCGCCGCCACCACGAGATTCCGGTTGATTCGACGCCGATCTGCCCGATCCCGCCGAAGCGGACGGTGAAGGTGGAGACGACGATGAGGAAGAGGCTGAGGAGGGTGGAGCCGATGCACCAGGTTTTGACGGGAGTTTCGAGGAGCCATGCGACGGGGCCTCGGAAGGTTCCGGGCGGCGCGGCGTTGTAGGTGGAGGGGTTGAGGAGTGAGTAGAGAGCGAGGAACGGGTTGAGGGCGGTCATGTAGGTGACGCGGACGCCGCCGGTGCGGCTGGCGAAGAACTGGTCGAGGCCGATGGTGATGGCGAGGTAGCTAATAACGGATACATAGAACGCGAAGACAGCTCGCTTTCCGACGAGGCGCGAGACGGAGAGAGCGATGGCGGTGGCGCCGACGACAAGGGCGGCGCACGCGGCGATGAGGGTGCTAATGAAGATTGAGGAGCCGGGAACGCCGCCAAAGAATTGCGTGAGTGCGAAGAGAGGCAGGCTGGCGACCAGCAGCGCGAGGATGAAGAAGAGGCGGCCAAAGAGGTTGCCGAGCACGATCTGCGTGGCGGTGAGCGGGGTGGTGAGGAGGACTTCCCAAGTCTGCGGGCTGGCTTCTTGGGCGATGGCACCGGCCATGAAGACAGGGGCGAGGATGCAGATGAGGCCGATCTGGAGGTAGGCGATGTTGATGAAGCTGCTCGCGCCAGCCGAGGCGAGTTCGCGGTAGGAGAGTGAGGATCCGCTGGTGCCGAGGAGGAGTGACCAGAGGAGGACGATGATGAGCACGGCGAGGTAGGCCGCGCGGATGTACATATGGCGAACGCGTCGCGACCCGTTCTGAACGAGTCGGACGGTAATGGGGTTGGTGATCCCGAGACGGAGGAACCAGCGGAGGAAGACGGGCATTGGTTGAGGATGGTACCGGGGATGAGTCGCGGTGGTTGGGGTGGTGTGGAGTGGGTGATACGGTGGTGGGAAGGGTGGTCGGGGGACAAGAAGAAGGAGAAGAAGAACAAGACGCAGTTCGGAGAACTGCTCTACCAGGATTGGAAACCTTTGATGCGGGCGGTCGGTATGCTTCTTCCTATGCGCACGACCGTTTTCATCGTTCTGGCCGGGATCACGGGCTTGGCTGGGATTTCGAGGTTTGCACCCGCTCAGCTGGCGGGCACTCCGCCCACTTCACATCTTGGCCAACCGGCCAACGGTCCGCGGCGAGCGGACCCGTCGTGGCACGCTTTGCGGAACGCGACGGTACACGTCGGGCCGGGCGTGACGATCGCGCACGGGACGGTGGTGGTGCGAGACGGCAAGGTGTGGGCGGTGCTTCCGGGGCAGGCCGGGCCGGACGGGAAGATGGGGACAGAGGACGACGTTCCGGCGTCGATCCCGATGGGCCCGCGAGTGTGGGATCTTTCGGGCCAGCATATTTATGCGGGTTTCATTGATGCGTACGTGGAGGTTGATACGCCGCTGCCGGACGTGAGCTCGGCGGGGCAGCACTGGAGCCCGCGGGTGATGCCGCAGCGGCGTGCGACCGACGGCAAGGGGATCGAAGAGCGTGACGCGGAGTCGTTGCGGAAGCTGGGTTTCACGGCGGCGGCGATTGCGCCCAAGCGCGGGGTGTTGCGCGGGCGAGGCGCGGTGGTGTCGTTGGCGAGTGCGAACCCGGACTTGAGTCAGGCGAGGCCGCCGGTGTATCAGGCGGACGTGTATCAGAGTGTGGCGTTTGACCTGACCGAGATTCCCGCGAGCGGGCCGAACCCGGAGGACCGTTGGCCCGGGTACCCAAATTCTCAGATGGGGGCGATCGCGTTGATCCGGCAGACGCTGATCGACGCGGACTGGCAGAACGCGGCTCGTCGCGCTGGCTCGACGATCGAAGCGAGCGCGCTGGACGCGCTGCCCGCGGCGAACGATCGCACGGAGCGTTGGGTCACGCCGCTGCTGTTCACGACGTCCGACGAGTTGGAATCGCTGCGAGCGGCCAAGATCGGCAAGGAGTTTGATCGCAAGGTGATGATCGTGGGCTGCGGGACCGAGTTTCGGCGGCTTGACGCGATTGTGGCCGACGGGCTGCCGATCGTGCTGCCGATCAATTTCCCGGAAGCCCCGGACGTTTCGACGTTCGCCAAGTCCGAGTCGATCGAGCTTGAAGAGATGATGGTGTGGGAGCAGTCGCCGACGAACCCGCGGCGGCTGAGCGCGGCGGGGCTGAAGGTCGCGCTGACGACGGCCAAGCTTGAGGACAAGTCGAAGTTCTCGACGAATCTTTCGCGCGCGATCCGATACGGGCTTGATCCTGAGAATGCGTTGGCGATGGTGACGACGATTCCGGCCGAGCTGTTGGGGGTTTCGACGACGATGGGCCGGGTCGAGGAGGGGATGGTCGCGAATCTTGTGGTGAGCGATAAGCCGTTGTTTGTTGCGGAGAAGTCGCCAGCACAGAAGTCGCCGAAGACCAAGAAGGAAAAGGATGGCAAGCCTGTTGATGTGAAGCCGGGTGAGGTGAAGCCTGGTGAGGTGAAGCTGGCTGAAACGAAGCCCGGCGATGCGAAGCTGGCCGACGCTGTTGCTGGTGTTGCGCCAGCGGGCGAGAAGCCGGTCGATGGTGCGGTGAAGGCCGATCAGCTCGCCGACGAGAAGAGCAAAGAAGACAAGTCCAAGGACGACAAGTCCAAGGACGAAAAATCCAAGGACGGTAAGAAAGGGAAGAAGGGCGAGAAGAAGGAGGACGATCGGCCTGTGATCCGAGACGTGTGGATCGACGGGCTTCGTCACGAGATCATGCCGCCGCCGTCGATCAAGCTGGCGGGGGCTTGGACCGTTACGTTCGAACCGCCGCGGGCGGAGGTGTTCACGCTGGAGATTGACGAGAAGAACGCGATCACGGTGAAGATCGGCGAGGCGTACACGACGGCGGACAAAGTGGGGCTGGCGGGGAATCGGCTGGGGTTCGTGTACGACACGAGCGAGTTCGATGGCAACGGCACGGCGGTGGTGAACGCGATCGCGGAGAAGAACGCGGCGGGCGAGGTCACGATGTACGGCGAGATCGTGAACCCCGACTCAACGCGCGTTCGGTGGACCGCCAAGCAACCAACGGCCGACGACCTCGCCAAGCCTGATGCCAAGGAGGACGACAAGGCGGCGCTCGAAGACTCGTTCGTCGGTTCATGGAAGGCTTACGAGCTCGACGGCAAGCCGGGGCCGAACCTCGACCTCAAGGCACCGACGATCGCGATCGCCAAAGATGGGGCCGTCACGATCAAGCTCGGAGACAAGCAGTCCACGGGCAAAGGAACTTACAGCAAGATCGACGGCCAAGGTCCCAAAAACCAAGGCAAGGCTCGTCTTGAGTATCGCTACGACAACGCTCCCTTCGGCTCGCCGGGCGATTGGGAGGACTCTGTCACGATCGAGGACGGCGTGCTTGTCGGTGTTTCAAAGACCTCCGCGGGCGCGACGCACAGGTTCAAGGCCAAGCGGATCGATGGCGAGAAACCTAAGCGCGATCGCACGCTGGTTGACGCGATGACAGGGACGTATGTCATGGTGAGCATTGACGACGTGCCCGCCGACCTGACCGACGCTGCGTCAACTTTCATCACGGTCAACGCGGACAAGACCGTCGCGCTCAAAGGCCTCGGCATGGAGATGGCACCGACGGACATCTTGATCGAGCGTGATCGCATCGCGTACACCGTTACCTTCGCGGGCGACACCGCCAAAGCCAACAAAGGCCTCGAGGGCACCGTCAAGGTTCAGGGCCGACGCTTTAACGACTTCCTCATCGGCTCGATGGTCGTGCCCGAGGGCGGCACGCGCAGTTGGAAGGCCGTCCGCGTCGCGCAGCCGGGGCAGGAGATCATCAAGGACGCGTACTACGACGACCTTATCACTCTCGCGTCGATGCCGGAAACGATTCGGTATCCCTTCGGCCCCTACGGCGTCGCTGCGATCTCGCCGCAGAAAGATCTCATCATCAACAACGCCACGATCTGGACCAGCGGCCCGGCTGGCACGCTGCACAACGCCTCGCTCGTTGTCGCCAACGGCAAGATCAAGTCGATCGTCCAAGGGCAGGGCGAACTCAAGCCGAGCGTAAGCGACAAGGGTTTCGTCGTCATTGACGCGGCTGGCAAGCACGTCACGGCGGGGATCATCGACTGCCACTCGCACACGGGGATCAGCCGCGGGGTGAACGAGTCGGGGCAGGCGGTGACGGCCGAGGTCCGCATTCAAGACGTCACCAACCCTGATGCGGTCGATTGGTACCGCCAGCTGGCGGGCGGCGTGACGACGGTGAACAACCTTCACGGCTCGGCCAATGTGATCGGTGGTCAGAACTGCGTGAACAAAGTCCGCTGGGGCGTTCCGCACCCGGACCAGATGCACATGGAGGGCGCCAAGACCGGCATCAAGTTCGCGCTGGGCGAGAACCCCAAGGCCTCGAACTGGGGCGATCGCGCGACGACGCGGTACCCGCAGACGCGGATGGGGGTGGAAGGGTTGCTGCGCGATCGGTTCACCGCGGCACGAGAGTATCTCAACGCCCGCAAGCTCAACGCGGCGAACTTTCACCGCGACCTTGAGCTCGAAGCCTTGGCGGAGATCCTCGAAGGCAAGCGGCTGATTCACTGCCACAGTTATCGCCAGGACGAGATCCTGATGCTGTGCCGGCTTTCGGAAGAGTTTGAATTCAAGATCGGCACGTTTCAGCACGGGCTGGAGGGGTACAAGGTTGCCGACGCGATCAAGTCTTCGGCCTTGGGCGCGAGTATCTTCAGTGATTGGTGGGCGTACAAGGTCGAGGTACAGGACGCGATCCCGCAGGCCGGGCCGATCATGACCGAGGTGGGCGTGCCGGTGAGTTTCAATTCTGATTCTGATGAGATGGCGCGGCGGCTGAACGCCGAGGCCGCGAAGGCGATCCGCTACGGCGATCTGAAGCCCGAGGAGGCGTTGAAGTACGTCACGCTGAACCCCGCGATCCAGCTTGCGATTCAGGACCGGGTCGGTTCGCTGGAGGTTGGCAAGGACGCGGACTTTGCGATCTGGTCCGGGCCTCCGATGAGCGTGTCGAGCAGGTGCGAGGCGACGTACGTTGATGGCCGCGAGTATTTCTCGATCACGCAGGATAAATCGCACCGTGAGCGGATCGCCAAGGAGCGCACGCGGCTGATTCAGAAGGCGCTCGGCGCGTTCATCAACGAGCAGTTGCTCAAGAGCAAGAAAGAGGTCAAGCCGGGCGAACCGAGCGAGGGCGTCAAGCCTCCCAAGGATCTGCAGGACGAGTTCATGGGCGGCGAGGCGATGAGTTGGCACTATCTCGACCTTTACAACCGCGGCATCAACCCGATGAGCAACCAGCCCGGCGTCTGCGGCTGCGGCGTTTTGCACCAGAGATAAGCGTTTGATCTGGTAGCTCGGCTCTCCGAGCCGACTCGCTGATCTACTACCTCTCCGCCCTGTTTCTCCACCCCGCCACTTTCCTCAATCGGAACCACCTATGCCCGCCCTGAACGTTTGGATTTGTGATGATCGTGCCTTGTTCTCCGCTCGGTCCGGGCCTTCGCGAAGACTCAGATTCGGCGTCTCGGCTCGCCTGACTTGCGTGCTGGGGGTGGCGCTTCTTTCGGGGGCGTTGACACCGTGCGCGTCGGCTCAAGATCTGACCGTGAAGGCACCGCGTCAATCGCAGCCGATCCTGATTATCGGCGCGACCGTGCACCCGGTCTCGGGCCCCGCGATCGCTGACGGCTACATCTTGTTCACCAACGGCAAGATCGACAGCGTTGGTCAGGGCGTGCCAGCGTCCTCGGTGCCGGGTGTCAACAACGCCAAGCGCATCGACGCCAAGGGCAAGCACGTCTACCCGGGGCTGATCGGCGCGTACACGCAGATCGGCCTTAGCGAGATCCAGTCGGTGCGTGCTTCCGAAGACCAGCGCGAGGTCGGCCAGATCACACCCGAAGCCCAGACGCTCATCAGCATCAACCCCGACTCGACGCTGATCCCTGTCACGCGTGCGACCGGCGTTCTTTCCGTCGGCGTGTTCCCCACCGGGGGCCTGGTCATGGGTCAGCCGTGCGTGATCTCGCTCGAAGGTTGGACGTGGGAAGAGATGTCGGTGCGTCGCTCGCTGGGTGTGGTGGTGAATTGGCCGTTCCCGAGGCCGTCTACGGCGTGGTGGATACGGCAGTCCAAGGAAGACCAGCTCAAGCGCATCAACAAATCACTGGCGACCATCGACGAAACGTTCCGAACCGCTCGCGCGTACGCGCAAGCTCGCGACAGCGGACCGGGCACGGCGCCGGATATTCGATGGGAAGCGATGAGGCCGCTGTTCGCATCATCTGTTCCTGTTGCTGCTTCCTCAACTTCTCCTGTCCCTCCTTCTCGAGTCTTTATTACCGCTAACGACTCGGAGCAGATCGAACAGGCCGTGCTCTGGGCCGTCGACCTTGGTCTGCGCCCTGTCATTGTCGGCGGCCGCGACGCCCCTCTTTGCGTTGAACTTCTCAAACGTCACCACGTCCCCGTGATCGTTCAGGGCGTTCACAACTTACCCAAGCGGGCCGACTCGGACTATGACGCAACGTTTACACTCCCCGCGACGCTCGAATCGCTGGGCATCGTGTGGTGTCTGGCCAGCGGTGAAGAGACCGCGCACGAGCGCAGCTTGCCGCATCATGCGGGGCTGGCGATGGGGCACGGGCTGAGCGAGGAGGCCGCGATCCGGAGCGTGACGCTGCGAGCGGCCGAGGTTCTTGGTGTTGCGGATTCGCTTGGGTCGCTCGAGCCCGGCAAGGCGGCGACCATCATCATCGCCGACGGCAACCCGCTGGAGATCACGACGCACGTGACGCAGGCCTTTATCAATGGTCGAGATATCGATCTCTCGACCAAGCAGACCAAGCTGGCGGAGAAGTATCGAGAGAAGTACCGTCAGCAGCGTGAGCAGAAGTGATCGTACCGAGATGGTCGTCGCGCTGATCGTGAGTGCTCAGGCTGGTGCCGTCGCGTTGCGTCGCTCACATTGCGTCACTCTCGATCTTGTGGCACGGGCGTGTGGCCTGTGTCTTCTTTTCCTGCATCTTCTCTCTCCTCAACACTCCTCGCTTGGTTCCCCAGCGTCATCTGCGAGGGCTGATCTCCAGCAGTTCCGCCGCGCGGCCTGACCACGATCTCGGGCAGCTCTGGCACGTCCTTGGCGCCCTTGGCACCTTCTTCCCCGAACCTGCGGAGCGTGGGCAGCAGACGTTTTTCATAACTTCCCGCGAAGTCGTTGAACCCGTCTACCGCCATCGACAGCCCGCGCCCGATGCGCGCGATGTGCGCGTACGCCACGGCTGCCCGTTCGTGAAACTCCTTGCCCAGCCTTCGCAGCTCTTCTGCGGCTTTGGCCAGCCGTTGTTCCTGGTACCCGACCGCGACAGCCCGCAACAGCCCGATCAGCGTGCTGGGGCTTGCGAGCAGCACACCCTGCTGGGCGGCCTTGTCGATCAGATCGGCACGCCGTGAGAGCGCCGCGTCGATGAACTGGTCGCCGGGGATGAACATCACCACGAACTCGGGCGAGCCCTCGTAGCGCGACCAATATTTTTTTCCGCCGAGCGCCGTCGCTTGATCGGCGACGTGGCGTGCGAAGCGATCGAGCTGTGTCTCGGCTTCTTCGGGCGTCGATGCGTTGATGGCTTCGAGATACGCCTGGATATTAGTCTTGGCGTCGATGACGATGGTGCGTTCGTTGGGCATGCGCACGATCATGTCGGGCCGGGCCGCGTTGCCGTCGGCGTCGCGCGTCTGGTCCTGCTCGGCGAAGTCGCAGTACGAGGCCATGCCCGCGAGTTCGGCTACACGCCGCAACTGGATCTCGCCGTAGCGCCCGCGGACGTGCGGCTCGCGCAAGGCCTTGGCGAGCTTGCCGGTCTCGTCGCGCAGCGAAGCGCTGGCCGTGGTCATGGTCCGCAGTTGCTCACCGATCGCGGCGGCCGATTCTGCCCGCGATTTATCGAACTCCGCGAGCTTCTCGTCGGTCCGGCGCAGTGTCTCGGCGATCGGCTTGACGAGTTCTTCCATGGACTGCTTGCGTTTTTCGAGTTCGGCCGACGCCTGCGTCTGCTGCGTGCGAAGACGTTCCTCGGCGAGCTTTAGGAACTCTGTGTTGGACTTGCTCAGCACGTCCGAGGCCAGCGCCCGGAAGGTGCCGCTCATGCGTTCGTCCAGCTCGCGTAACTTTTTCTCGCGCTCTTCGAGCAGTCGCTCGTGGGCTTTGCGCTGTTCGTCAAACTTTGATTCCTGGGCCTTGCGTTGTTCGTCGAACTTGGATTGCAACGTGTTGAACTCGAGCTCGAATCGCTCCAGCGCGGCCGCGTGCTGGGCCTGCAGCCGGGCGTGCTCGGAGCGAAGCTCGGCCTCGCGTTCCTGCTGGGCATCGACTTGGCGGCGAAGGTCTCCGGCGAGGGTGCCCGCGTCGCGCATCTCGGACGCGTGCCGCTCTTCGTTGCGCCGCCGCTCGTCCTCGGCTCGCCGAGTCTCCGACTGGGCGGCCGCGACCTCCGCTGAAAGCCGTACCGAAAGTGCTGCCCGCCCGACAAACAGCCACACCGCCGCCACCAACGCGGCGCCAGCGACCACGCCCAGAACGATGAATGCAGGGTTCATGGCCGGACTGTAGGGATCCCGATCAAGAACCGATCACGGGAACGCGGTGAACCGAAGAGCGCTATTTGGATCTGATTCATTGTCAACGAGCATCATTCCGCAATTCCGTGTTCTTTCTGTCCGTGTCTTCCTCGCTCCCCTGCCGATTTGGCACCGCGGTCGCCAACGGTTCATACCGCTGGCAGCATCTCAACGCTGTTCTTGACGGTGTTGAGTCGGTTTTGCGAGACGATATCTGACCACGGTCTCGGCATCGAAGTTGTTTGTGGATCCTTGTGAAGAACGTGCGCCCAGATCACGCCGATTCGTCTGATCCTCGCAAGGGTGACGGGGGCCATTGCGCCCCGGGTCGGGGTGCCGAAGGTTCCTGCCCGCCGGGAGGCCGTCTGAATCTCCTGATTTCTTACGCGGGATGGCAGTCCGAGTCTTGGGTGGATGCGTTGCCTCGGCTACTTGAACCGATGGGGGTTGTTTCGTTGCGGGCTGGGACGGGCCGCGAGGCGTCGGAGGTCATCCGCCGCAATCCGATTCACATTGCGATCGTGGACCTCGGGCTTCCTCTGGAATCCAAGGCCGCGGGTTCGGTGGCCGCTTCCGACGCTGAAGAAGGCGGGCCGCGTTTGCTTGAGATCCTGCGGCGACAGCCTCAGCCGCCTCCGACGGTGGTCGTGAAGAGTTCTCGGACGCACCGCGACGACTGCCGCGAGATTTCGGCCGCCCTGCGCGCCGGGGCCTTCGCGGTTGTTGACCGCCCGCGCGACGTGATGGACCTGGAAGTGATGTTGGAAGTGATGCGTCGGTGTCTGGGCCGGTTCTATCAGGGCCGCTGGCCGGGGCCGGCGATATAAGATTGGTGTTCAGTTGTCGGTCTGGGGCGAGTGTTCGTCCTGGGCTGTTTTCGTCGAGTGTGGCGACGGCGGCCGCGTCCGACACGCGTTCGCGAAGTTCGTTCTTGTTCGATCGTTCTGTTTACCTGAGAAAGTGGAGATCCGACTATGGCCAAGACCAGCACCTCGTCCAGCACCTCGTCCAGCAAAGCGTCCGGGAGCATCCGGCCTCTTCACGACAAGATCCTCGTCAAGCGCGACGAGGCCCAGAGCAAGACCGACTCGGGCATCTTCCTTCCTGAGACCAGCAAGGACAAGCCCAAGAGCGGGACCATCCAGGCCGTGGGCGACGGGGCGCTGAACACGGATACCGGCAAGCGCATCCCGCTGTCGGTCAAGAAGGGCGACAAGGTCATCTTCTCGTCGTACTCGGGGACCGAGGTCAAGCTGAACGATCAGGAACTTCTGATTATGACCGAGGATGATATTCTTGCTGTTATTGACTAAGTGTGAAGTGGGGAGAACTTGCGAATTTTCAAATGGCCGCAGTGCCAATTGAGAAGTGAGCATTGAGTGTCAGGGTGTTGAAGCTGTTCGGGTCTGGTTTCGTCTTTCTTTAGCCACTTGGTAATTCCTCGTTTGGCGATTTGGAACACTCAATGAACCCCACAACCATCGCGTCCGTCCTGGACCTCGCGACTAAGGACAAGGGAACCGTCGAGATCATCCTGGGCTCAACCTCGCTCACCGTGAACCCTACTGCATATAAGCTCGTGCCGATCGACAAGTCTGGGGCGCCCGCTGGCTCTAGCCCGACCTTCCACGTGAAGGGCAAGCTGCTCACCGCTGGCGAGGAGGCCGTGGACGGCGTGCTTTCGTTCGACGCCGCCCACGTCACCGGCATCTTTCACTTGAACGGGAAGCTCCCATGACTTCCGAACAACTTCGTCAAGCTCTCCGCGAGCTTGACGGCGAGCGGGAAGCACTCTTCGCGTTCTTCGACATGGCCGAGCACTCGACGAGCTTGGTCGTCAAAGGCGCCATGCTCATCCCCGACGAGCCCGACCACATGGTGAAGGTCACTGATGGAAAGCACATCTACATCATCGACGCCGAAGGCATCGCCTTTGTCCGAATTGCTCTTAAAACCAAGCTGAATTAAGAACCTGAAGTAACGTCCGTTTGCATTCAAAAAAGGAAAAGTATCATGGCAGCCAAATCAATCGCCTTTAACACCGACGCCCGCGAGCGCATCCTCCGCGGCGTGCAGAAACTCGCCCACGCCGTCAAGGTCACGCTCGGCCCGTCGGGCCGCGTCGTAGTCCTTGAAAAATCCTTCGGCGCTCCCACCGTTACCAAGGACGGCGTCACGGTCGCCAAGGAGATCGAGCTGGAAGACCAGTACGAGAACCTCGGCGCGCAGATGGTCAAGGAAGTCGCCAGCAAGGTCTCCAAGGACGCTGGCGACGGCACCACCACCGCCACGATTTATGCCGAGGCGATTTATGCTGAGGGTTTGAAGAACGTGACCGCGGGCGCGAACCCGAACCTCATCAAGCGCGGCATCGACCAGGCCGTGGCCGCGATCGTGGAAGAACTCAAGAAGATGTCCAAGAAGATCGAATCTTCCAAGGAGATCGCTCAGGTCGGCACTTGCAGCGCCAACCAGGACGAGGAGATCGGCAAGATCATCGCGCAGGCGATGGACAAGGTTGGCAAGGACGGCGTCATCACCGTCGAAGAGGGCAAGAGCCTCAACACCGAGGTCGAGCTCGTCGAGGGGATGCAGTTTGATAAGGGCTACCTCAGCCCTCACTTTGTCACCAACCCCGCGACGATGGAGTGCGTGCTCGAGAATCCTTATATTCTCCTCTTCGAGAAGAAGATCTCGAACGTGAAGGATCTGCTGCCGCTGCTTGGCCGAATCGCCGAGGCCGGGTCCAGCCTTCTTATTATCTGTGAGGACCTCGAGGGCGAAGCGCTCGCCACACTGGTCGTCAACAAGCTTCGCGGCGTGCTCAAGGTCGCGGCCGTCAAGGCCCCGGGCTTCGGCGACCGCCGCAAGGCGATGCTCGAGGACATCGCCACCCTCACCGGCGGCAAGGCTCTCATGGAAGAGCTCGGTATTCAACTTGAGAAGGTTGAGCTTACCGACCTTGGCCGTGCGAAGAAGGTCAGCATCGATAAAGATAACACGACCATCGTCGAGGGCGCGGGTAAGACGACCGACATTAAGGCTCGCATCGAGCAGATCCGCCATCAGGTGGATATTACCACCAGCGATTACGACCGCGAGAAGCTCGAAGAGCGTCTCGCCAAGCTCGCGGGCGGCGTCGCGCAGATTAATGTTGGCGCGGCCACGGAAGTTGAGATGAAAGAGAAGAAGGCTCGCGTCGAGGACGCGCTGCACGCTTGCCGTGCGGCCGTGGAAGAGGGGATCCTCCCCGGCGGCGGCGTGTGCATGATCCGGGCTCGCGTCGCGCTTGATAAGATTCGTAAGAAGGCCGAGGGCGACGAGAGGGCGGGCATCGACATCATCAGCCGCGCAATTTCGGCCCCGATCAAGCAGATCGCCGCGAATTGCGGGCTCGATGGCTCGGTTATCGCGAGCAAGGTCGAAGAAGGTGAAGGTACCAACTTCGGCTTCAACGCGCTCACCCACGAGTACGGCGACCTGGTCAAAATGGGCGTTATCGTGCCGACCAAGGTCGAACGAATCGCCCTGCAGAACGCGGCCAGCATCGCGGCGCTGCTGCTGACGACCGAGGCGGCGATCGTGGAACTCAAGGAAAAGAAGAAGGCCCCGGCGGGCGGGCATGATCACGATCATGGTGATATGGATTATTGATTCTCGTCAAACTGAACGTCATTGGATAACCGAAGCCCAGGGATTGCAATCCCTGGGCTTTTCTATTTCAATGAGCCCGTGCCTGAGCCCTGGAACAACTGGTACCACTGCAACGGGAATACCTACGGAACATGGGTGCGTGGTGACGCGCGCGGGTGGCGCGCTCGTCACCACCGCGAGCACTGCGAGGGTGACTACAAGAACCCACCACCGCCCGGCACCTACGACGCCCTCGCGAAATACTCACGCAACCTGATGACCCGCCCCGAAGTTCATCTCTCGATCAAAGCGCGAACCCGCGCGCGCGACGCGATGGTCGAAGCGCTGCACTTCCACCACATCGAACTCGTCGCCCTGTGCGTGGACGACCATCACTTTCATCTTCTCGCCCGCTTCCCGAACCACGACCCGCGCAAGTGGGTCGGCATCGCCAAGAAGGAGAGCGCGAGAACACTTTCGAACGAGAAGTTTGTAGAGGAGGGTGGGATCTGGGCTGTGCTGTGCCGATGTCTGCCGATCAACGACCGCGACCACCAGTTGAACGTCGCGCGGTATATCCGCAACCACAAATCACAAGGCGCTGCAGTGTGGCTGCTCTCGAAAGTTTCACCGCAGCCAACGGCGAGGTGGCACTGACTTCGTGCAACTGAGACCGGTTCCTGCCGATCTCAGCGTCTTCCTTCAAATCTCGAGTGCTTCAACTTGGTGACTCTGACCACTCCAATAATCGACGCATGACCACCAACCGCAAGTACACCATCTTCATCAGCTCGACCTACCTCGACCTCGTCGATGAGCGGCAGGAGATTGTTCGGGCGTGTTTGGAGATGGGGCACATTCCGATCGGGATGGAGATGTTCAGCGCGGCCAACGAGACGCAGTGGGATGTCATTCGTCGGACGATCGACACGTCGGACTATTACGTGCTGATCTTGGCGGAGCGGTACGGCTCGACGGTTGAGGCCGAGGGCGGGATCGGCTATACGGAGAAGGAGTACGACTACGCCGTTTCCAAGGGTGTGCCGGTGCTTGGGTTTGTGCTGGACAACAGCGCGGAATGGGCGGGGACCAAGCGAGAGGGCGTTGAGGCCAACATCTCTCGGCTGCGGGCGTTCAAGGACAAGGTTCGCTCGCGGATGGCCTCGCACTGGAAGAACAAGGACGATCTGCAGGGGAAGTTTGCGATCGCGATTGGCAAGGCGTTTGGTCAGTACCCGCGGCCCGGCTGGGTGCCGTCGACGCAGGTCGCGTCGCCGGAGATGGCCAACGAGCTGGCGCGGTTGAGCACCGAGAATGATCGCTTGCGGAAGGAGCTCGAGCGGATCGGCGATCCGGCGGCCGAGCTGGCCAAGCAGGATCAGGCGATTGAGGAGATCGCGCAGATTAAGGCGAGGTTTAAGGGCGGCGCGAGCACGTTGCTGGACGTGTTTCGAGGGATCGCGCCGTATCTGATGACGGCGGAGAAGATGGAATACGCCGCGAGCTTTGCGGCCGAGGGTTTGGTGTATGAGATGGAGGCGATCGCGAACGACGCGCGCGGCCTTGCGGCGCTAGGGCTGCTCACGACCGCGGAGCGCTTCCCGCACGACCCGCTGATGGACCGCTACTCATTGTCGCTGTTCGGGCGTTCGATTTTCGAGCGTTGGGAACGAGAAGCGCTTCGTAAGACGAAGCTCGTGAACGAAACGCTGGCAGCCACGAAGCCGGGCGCTTGAGGCGAGGTGGAGCGAGGGAAATCCTGCTCGCGAGGGCGGGTGGTCGTGGTCGGTGACGAGTATCAGCAGAGCAAGAAAAACGCCGAGGACTGGGGGCAGTCCTCGGGGTGGGGTGGTCGATTCGTGCTGCATGTGCCCGGGTCGGGGGCTGCGGGCAATGGTCAATGAGCTTTAGCTGTGGGCTCAGCACCCGGCTTCAAAGCGGTCGGCGAAGGCGTCGAAGTCGTCGCCGTTGACGAAGCCGTTGCCGTCGAAGTCGGCCGAGGTATCGCCATCGAAGAACGCGTTGACAAAAAGGTCGTAGTCGTCGCCGTTGACGAAGCCGTTGCCGTCGAAATCGGCCGCGCATGTGCCGCTGTCGCAGGAGGTGAGCAGGGTGGCGATTTCGTAATTAGCTTGGACGCCGGTGCCGACGATGTTGCTCCAGGCCATCTCACCCGCGCCGAGGCGGATGCTGGATCGGCCCGACCAGGTGAGAGATTGACCGACCGCGGTAGGGATCCAGCCGCGGAAGTCGAAATCGGTGCCGAAGTCTAGGAGGGTGGGCCCGTTGTGCCCGCCGCTGGAGAAGGACCAGCCTTCGTCGTCGAATGGCGGCGGGGCGGGGAGCTGTCTCTTATACACATCTGACGCTGCCGACGAATAGAGAGGTGTAGATCTCGGTGGTCGCCG
>ENA-ORBV01001755-ORBV01001755.1-microbial-mat-metagenome-genome-assembly--contig:-NODE-1755-length-47495-cov-10.112046_pt1 | contig 47495 bp, 36 predicted proteins | sample MGYA00237777_ERZ505514 | MGnify/ENA primary metagenome ERZ505514 (study PRJEB26160, sample SAMN06269048) | microbial mat metagenome | isolation source: Oligotrophic lake microbial mat | place... | reverse complement strand
GATTCGCCTTAGTCTCGTGGGCTCGGAGATGTGTATAAGAGACAGGTGCTGGTACGGTCTGCGGCACCGGCTCTCAATTTTCTGACCGGACCGCCGGACATCGGCAGATCAGGCTGGTTGTCTCGAATCATGTTCGGAGTGGCCATCCACTCCACCTCGTTTCGCCAGGGTGCCAAGAATTTTGTTGTCATCGGTTGTGTCCCGCTGCGGTCAGGCCGCCTGCGCGGCTCCTTCGATGCCCACGGTCGCGAACACTTCGAGCCGCGGCTCATCCATCACGTCGTCTTCAGACAGCACGCGAACGTCGGGGAGATGGCGTGCGAGCGACTCACGGACCGACCGCCGCGCGCCAGCGGGCACAAGCAGAACTGGCCGCCCTCCGCGCTCAATCGCGACGCGGGTCGCTCTGCGGATATCGGCGACGAGCCTTGCAGCTGGCTTTGCCGCCCCCTGCCCTTCCGTCCGAAGGGTGGCAAGCCCGCCGCCAGCGAGCCGGACCGCGGTGAGCCTGCCATGTGGATCTCGCGCCCGACGGCAGATGACTCCTGCCAGTCGGCGTCGCACGATCTCGGCGAGCTGCCACGGTTCGGCCGCTTCGGCGGCGTGATCAGACATGATCTCCAGCAATTCGGCGAGCGGCCGGATCGGCGCACCGTCCCGAAGGAGGCACTGAAGGGTTCGCTGAATGCGAGCGATCGAGAGGACGCCCGGAACAACCTGCTCGACAAGCGCAGGCTGAGTGGTGCGAAGCGACTCGACGAGCCTGTTCACCGCTTCTCGCGAAAGGAGTCGATCGGCATGCCGCCGGACGGCGGCCTCGAGGCCGCGAGCGACGGCAGCGGCGGCGTCACAGACGATGCCGCCGCGAAGCCCTATCGTCTCGGCTCGGGCCTCACCCATCCAGGCAGCGCTGCGGCCGGTCAGCGGATCGACCGTAGACTGGCCCTCGGGCATGCGTTCGCCGAGAGGCGGGATCACAAGGCAACTTGCCGCGGGTAGCTCGCACTCGGAAACCACATCGCCCGCGATCGAGATGCGATAGCAGCGGTCCGCAAGGCGCAGATCGTCGCGGAACGACACGGCTGGCAGGACGAGTCCCAAGTCACCGGCAAGCGTTGTCCGCAAGGATTCGACCAGTGGCGGGAGCGTCGGATCATGGCCCGCGACGAGCCCCACGAGCGCTCCACCGAGCTCGACCAGAATCCGCTCCTCGGCTACCGGATCGCCCTCGATGGGGGATGGCGCCGATCGCCGCCCGGGCTTACCCCCAGGCTGTGGCCGATGAGCAATGGTGGTCGATGAGCCACTGGTTGGATGGGTTTCGAAGCTGCCATCGGAGGCTTGTCGACGAGAGGTCACGACTGCCGCAGCAGCCATGAGGACCGCCATTCCAGCCAGCGGCAGAAACGGCAGTCCAGAGACCGACAGAATGGCGAGGAACACCGCGGTGATCGCGAGTACATGCGGTTTCGACGTGAGCTGCTTACACAGTTCGGAAGGCAGATCGACCGCCTGGCTCGACCGCGACAGGAGGAGCCCCGTGGCGACCGACACGAGGAGCGAGGGCACGGCGCTTGCCAGGCCGTCGCCGATGGTCAGAAGCGAGTAGACCCCCATCGCCTTTTCGGCCGACATGCCATGCTGAAGCACGCCGACCGCCATGCCACCGATGAGGTTCACGAGCGTAATGACGACGCTCGCCACCGCTTCCCCGCGGACGAACCGGCTCGCGCCATCCATGGCGGAGAAGAAATCAGCTTGTTGCTGGAGGTCGTACCGGGCCTCGCGTGCCTGCTCCCGTGATAGCGATCCTGCCTGCACCTCAGCATCGATCGCCATCTGACGTCCCGGGAGCCCGTCGAGTGCAAACCGGGCAGCCACTTCGCTCGTTCGCGTCGAACCGGCCGTGATGACGACAAACTGCACAACGGCGATGATCGCGAACACGACGCCGCCCACGAAGAGGTCGTTGGCCGCCACGAAGCTCCCGAACGAGGCCACGATCTCACCGGCCGCGGTGGGCCCGTCAAGGGCGGCGCGGGAGAGGATGAGTCTCGTTGTTGAGATGTTGAGCACGAGCCGGACGAGCGTGGCCCCGAGGAGGAACGTCGGGAAGACGGCCATTTCCATGGGGGTGCGGGCTGCGATGGCACCAAGCAGCGCGAGCACCGAAACGGTCAGGTTCGCGGCCAACAGGAAGTCCACGATCCCAGCTGGCACCGGCGCGAGAACCACGCCCACGGCCAGCAGAATGGCGATCGGAATCGCATAGTCAGCGACGTGCGCGGCGAGAGGCCGGCGAAGGGCGACAGCGTTTCCGAACGATTGGGCCATGCGAGTGGACAGCCGCGCGACACGCGGCCAAACCAGTGAATGAAGTCGGCCGAGTCTTCGGCCGTGGAGGTGGGACCGTAGCGGTTCGGTGCTTGGCGGTCCAGACCGCTCCCGCGGATGGAAACCTGGTAAAATTGGCAGCTTCATCCCTGGATTTTACGATGCACTTCGATCGCTTCGGCCTGGCCTTCGATCACCCCGACAACTGGCGGGTGGAGACTGATGATTCCGAGGAGCGGTATGCCGCCGTCACCGTCTACTCGCCCAACGGAGCCTTTTGGGCGGTGAGCGGCCATGCATCGGGAGGAGATCCCGCGACGCTTGCGAAGGCAGTCGTCGATCAGATGCGGGACGAATACCGTGATCTCGATTGCGAGCCGGGCAAAGAGACCATCGCTGGTCATTCGCTCGCCGGCTTCGACCTCAACTTCTACTGCCTCGATCTCACAAACACCGCCCAGATTCGGACGATCGCGACGCCGGACGCCATCTACCTGATCCTCTGCCAGTCTGACGACCGTGAGTGGGACCATGTCGCGCCGGTGTTTGAAGCAATGACGACGAGCTTTGTTGGGGCGATTGCAGACTGACCAACGCGCCACGCTCGCCCGGCGGCTCGCGGAAAGCCGGCAGCCCCCTTCTGCCGTCCCTCATCAATGGGGACAAGCGGCGGGACTTCATGTCGCCACACCCGAGCGACGTGCCTAAGATCCGCGAGCCAACCGGGCCTCCGCGCGGGTTCCACCTCCCGCAGTGCCAGAAATCCTATGCATGCCGCGTGCCAAGGTCTGACCCATCGCGAAAACATGGGCGGCCACGCTCGCGGCGGCGGATCGTGACGGCTGGGGCATCTAGGACAGCCCCATCCGCCACGCAGGTATCCCATTTTTACAAGACCCCCGGGCGGACAATCCGCACGACTCGACCGGGCATTGAAGAATTTTCCACGCGGCATGTGCCTACCCCATAGAAGCCCCTCACGGCAGTGAGGGGATCGCACCCCATAGAAGCCCCTCACGGCAGTGAGGGGATCGCACCCGGGGTCGCAGTTGGGATGCGCAGCCACGCGACCCACCATCTCACGGCTATCGCCGCGGGCTCTGATCGCGAGGGGCACGGTTTAGCGATGCGCTCCAAGCCGCTCGTAGAGTGCCTCATGGCCGGCCGCCATCGCGTCAGCCGAGTGACGTGCGCGGGCGAGCGCGTGCCCATGACGGCCGCACGCGGAGGCGAGGGCCGGGTCGTCGGCAAGCGTGGCGATGATCCGAGCGAGGTCGGCAGGATCACGCGGAGCATGCAGAAGCCCTGCCCTTCCGCCGTCGAGAAGCTCAGGCAGTGCGCCATGGTTGGATGCCACAACCGGAAGGCCTGCCGCAAGTGCCTCGATTACGGAGAGGCCCTTCGCCTCGGGATGCGCCGTGGGCAGCGCGAAGATGTCGATCTCGTTCAACAAGGAAAGCTTTCCCTCGCGGTCCACCTGCCCACGCCATGTGAAACGGTCCGCGACGCCAAGCTCATCCGCGAGCGCCAGGCAGCCAGCCAGATAGGTTCGCTCTGCTTCGATCATCGCTCCGGCAGCGACCACGGCAACATCCCGTTCGCGTGCGAGAATCGCCAGCGCCCGCACGAGGCAGTCGAGCCCCTTCTCGGGGCATGCCCGCGCGAGATAACCCACGACAAGCCTGCCGCCACGCGTCTTCCGGCGGGCGATGAGGTCGGGCGGCTCAGGAGGGAATACCGTGAGATCGACGCCGTGCGGCACGACGCTCACCTGGCTGGACGCCAGGCCCATCCGCTCCGTCATGAAGTCAGCGAAGAAGTGGTTGAAGGCGACGAAGTGATCAACCTCGGCAGCGCGAACGCGGAGCAACTCCCACACTCGACTGCGGTGTGGCTCCGGGAGCTGATCGATGAAGACATCCTCCCCCGACAGGCTCGCAACAATCTTCGCGCCCGTGGCCCGGCGGATCTCGGAGGCCAGCCCTGTGAGGAGCACGTTGGCGAGATGGACGACAGCAGGCTGCTGCTCGCTCGCGAGCCAGCGGCCCAGCTTCCGCACCTCCTTCCGCTGTCGGCCGTGCTCTCCCTCGAGCGTCGAGACGGTGAGTGGCCCGAGGTCGGCCGGACGGGCCGAGCCGGTCCGTGATGAAAGCCACCCGAGGAGTCGTTGTGAGTCGAGCGGACGGTCGAGAAATCCTGGGGTGTACCGCAGCAGTGGCACATGCTCTTGGAGCCAGACATTCACGCCCCCCATGACGACGTGATCGATCGCCACGTTCTCCTCGTCGGTGGTCGTCGGCACGAAGGCCGGCACGAGGATGGCATCCCGGCCGCGTGCCACGAGCGCCCGCACGAGCGCGTTGTCGTGAAGGCACGAGCCACAGATCCGGCCCCCCGCCCCGGCGGTGATATGAACGATCCGCATGGAAACAGGGACGGGAGTCATTTCCCGGCCGCCTGAGGCGGCGGCACGGCCTTCGCCGACTCCGCCGGCAACGGTGCTTCGCAAAAATCACTCCCGTCCCTATTTTTTCCCAGAGAGAGCACGACCAGGGCGAGATCGGCCGGTGTGATCCCACTCACACGGCCCGCCTGACCGAGTGTTCGCGGTCGAATCCGCGTAAGCTGCTCGCGGGCTTCGGCTCGCAGGTGACGCACCGCAGCGTAGTCAAAGCCTTCGGGGATCAGTCGCTCCTGGAGCCGTCGCTGCCGATCGATCCGCCCGCGGTCGAGGGCCAGATAACCCGCGTACCGGATGTCGGTGACGACCTGCGTGGCCGCGTTGCGGGAGACACTCGCGAGCGCGGGCAGTGCCGTCACCGCGTCCTCCCAGGTAAAGTCGGGCCGCTTGAGGAGGTCGGCGAGCGACGTGCCGCTCACACGGTGCGCCGCGAGTGCTGCCTGAGTGGCCTCGATCTCGATGAGCTTCGCAGCAAGTCGCGCTGCCCGTGACGGTTCGGCAAGCCCAAATGAGACAGCCAGCGGCGTGAGCCGTCGGTCGGCGTTGTCGTGGCGGAGGGCGAGGCGGTGTTCCGCGCGGCTCGTGAACATCCGATAGGGCTCGTCCACGCCACGGGTGACGAGGTCATCGATGAGCACACCGATATAGGCTTGGTCGCGGTCGAGCACGAGCCCCTCACGCCCCGCGACCGCGAGCGCTGCATTTACGCCGGCTACGATCCCCTGGGCGGCCGCTTCCTCATACCCCGTCGTACCGTTGACTTGGCCGGCCAGATAGAGCCCGCAGACAGCCTTGCTCGCGAGTGTGGCCGTGAGCTGGTCAGGTGGGCAGTAGTCGTATTCGACGGCGTAGCCGTACCGCATGATCCGGGCCCGTTCGAGGCCAGGCACGAGCCGAATCATTTCATCTTGGACGTCGCGAGGAAGACTCGTCGAGATTCCGTTGACGTATATCTCGCGGGTGTGACGCCCCTCGGGTTCGAGAAAGAGCTGATGGCTCTCGCGGTCGGCGAACCGTACGACTTTGTCCTCGATACTCGGGCAGTAGCGGGGCCCGCGCGACTCGATCTGCCCCGTGAACATTGGGGCACGATGGAGATTCGCCCGAATGAGGTCGTGGATGGCGGGGGTGGTCCGCGTGATCCAGCACACAAGTTGGTCGCGATCGATGCGATCGGTCAGAAACGAAAAAGGTTGTGGCTCGGGATCGCCTGGCTGCTCCTCGAGCGCGGCAAAGTCGATGCCGGTAGCGGCGAGGCGGCAGGGCGTGCCGGTCTTGAAGCGGTCGATGCGGATGCCTGCCGCCGCAAGCGAGCGGCTCACTCCCGACGTCGTTCCCTCTCCGGCCCGGCCCCCGGCGGTTGTCGCCTCGCCGGTGTGCATGATGGCCTGGAGGAACGTGCCGGTGGTCAGCACGACCGCGGTCGCGCGGTACTCGGCATCACCCCGAACGCGGACGCCGGTGATCCGCTGGCGCGGCGCAGTGGGGCTGCTTGCGACCAACGACTCAACGAGAAAATCTTCTACCGTCTCTTGCCGGAGGTCGAGATTCGGCGTCTCCTCGACGAGTCGCTTCACCTCCATCTGATAGAGCTTCTTGTCGGCCTGGGCCCGAGGCCCGTGCATGGCTGGGCCCTTCGAGCGATTGAGCACGCGGTATTGGATGCCCGTGGCGTCGATCGCCCGCCCCATGATCCCGCCGAGGGCATCGACCTCCCGGACGAGCTGCGCCTTGCCCACGCCGCCGATCGCCGGATTGCAGCTCATCTGGCCGACGGTGTCGCAGTTGGTCGTGAGGAGCGCCGTCCGCGCTCCGAGCCGCGCCGCCGCACAGGCCGCCTCCACACCGGCATGCCCGGCGCCGATGACGATCACGTCATAGTCGTAGCGGCTCGTCATGGCGTGGCGGGCGTTGCTGCCTGCTGTCGAAACGCGAAGACACCTCGCTTGTTGGCCACGACGATGTCGAGTTTCCCATCGCCGTCGAGGTCGGCAACTGTCACCTGAGTGCCCACCCCGCTGTCGTCGTCGATCAGATGCGGCTCGAAGGTCACGCCACGCTCGCCGTCTCGCACCTGCCGAAACCAGAAGAGCACGGGAGCCGCATTCGGCTCTGGGTCACTACCCGGGCCATGCGCCCATCGCCGCTTGCCGGTCACGACATCAGTGAGACCGTCGCCGTCGATGTCTGCCGCGGCCAGCGCGTGAAGTTGGCTGAAGCAAACGCCCTGCGGATTGTCCTCTGGCGTGTCGCCGAGGATGCGCTGCTCCGTGAACAAACCATCGGCTCTCTGGCGAAACCAACCTAGACCATAGCCATGGGCATCGTAGCTCGTCACCACGTCGCGCCGGCCGTCGCCATCGACGTCGAAGACGAGCATTTGCGCGCCGCCACGGCCGCCGGCCGGCCCAAAGGCCACCGGGTGAAACGGCCAGATCGCGGCCTCGTTGGCATTCTCCGGCTGTTCAAACCAGCCATCCTTGGTGACGATATCGATCCGCGCGTCGGCATTGATGTCGCCAGCACCAAGGCCGTGGGTGTAGCGAAAATACTTCTTGTCGTTCTCCGGCGTGCGGGGCGTGATCGGGGAGAAGCCGGCCTTGCCCAGTGGTTCGCTCCAATCGATCGTCGCATAGCCCACGCGACCGCCCAGTTCAGGCCCACTCGACTGGCAGAACAGTTCCGGCCGCCCGTCTCCCGTGATATCCACGAGACCTGGCGACTCCCCATCGGCCCGGTCGAAGATGGCATGGCTGGTCCAAGGGCCGGGTTCTCCCTGCGGGTTTACGAAGATGACCGCAGGCTCGCCCGGCAGGTCATAGACGAGGATGTCTTGCCAGGTGTCGCCGTTGAAGTCATGGGCAAACATGAGGAAGTAGTTGGAGTAGCCGCGCGCAGGGTCATACGGCGTCTTCGCCGGACCTTTGGCATTTTCCCGTGGCGGCGTGTACTCCGTGCGGCGAGTGAGCTCAGGACCGTGCCACATGCAATTGCCGGCAGCGATGTCTGGATGGCCGTCACGGTCGAAGTCGGCGACGGCACAGCCTTCGGCCACAAAGGCCTCCGTGAGCACCTGCCTTTTGAAAGTGACCTCGGTAGCGGTCACTGAGGCGGTCACGAGCACGGCGACCAGGAAGACACTCGCTCGCATGACGGATCTGCCTTACCCTGCCTTCTTGGCGGGGGCGAGCTTCCCGCGAATCGCCTGAGTCGTCTTCTTGGCTTCAACCTCGAGGCCCGGCATCGCTGCAGCCTCCTCGGCGACCGCGAGCGTCGCGGCACACGGATACCGCACGAGAATCTCGAGAACGGCCTTGCGGTCGGCATCGTCAGTTGCCGCGGCAATCGCCTTGCGACACATCGTGGCCCGCTCTCCCTCGGGGAGAACGAACTGGCGGGCGATCCGGATGTAGCCGCGAAGCGCCCGCGTCTTGAAGCGACCACCGGGCTGGGCCGTGGCGAGATCGAGGAGCACCGGCGCTGCATCGGCCGTCATCCACTTGCCCAAGAGCCGCGTGGCGGCGTCCTCGAGGGCTTCCTCACCAGAGCGCGCAGCGGCAGCCATCGTCTGCACGGCCTTCGTGCCACCCACCTCACCGAGGATGTCCAGGAGCATGACCTTCGCCTCGGCCGGAGCCTTCTCGATCGCGACGGCAAGCTTCGTGCCGCAGCCCTCGCGGTCTGCCATTCGCACGCTCGCCTCGCGGAGCGCCGCGACGGCGATGTCGCCTTCGGCCTCGCTCTTCGGCTGCGTGGCCGCGACGACCAGCACGTCGAGATTGCTGAGATCGATCGTGGGGCCGAGGGCGACGAGGGCCGCCGTGCGAACCTTCTCATCGCCATGATCGACGAGCGGAAGAACGGCTACGACAGCATCGATCCGACGTCGCCCCACGAGCTCGAGGAGCGACGGAAGCGCCTTGGCGTCAGCCTCGCCGAGACGCCTGGCAATCGCCTGGTCAACGGCCTCGCCTGTCAGCGCGGAGACGGCCGCGCGGGCCGTGTCGGCGATGCCGGAATCATCGTCGGAGGCAGCGACCAGCAGGGGCCCGACCACGGACGCGTTGCCGGTGCGCCCGAGTGCGTTGATCGCTGCCAGCCGCAGCGACTTGGGGTTCTTGCCACTGGCGATTCCTGAGAGCGCGGCAATGACGGCGTCACGCGCATCCCCGGCATTTCGCTCCGCGATCACATCGACCAAAAGTTCTGCCCGCGACAACGCCCCAGCGGCAGTCGCGTGATCAATCTCGGCGACAAGGGCCTCATCGACTGCTTCGGCAAGGGATGCGTTCGCTGCATCGTCCCGCCCCAGGTCACGAGCGGTGAACACGGCGATATTCGCCAGTCGCTTCGTTGGAGATCGGAGTGTCTCGATGAGCAGCGGTATACCCGCATGCCCCTTCGCGATGATCGTGCCGCGAATGGCCTCGGCATGCCGCTGTTCCTGGCAGCGCTCCGCAAGCACCATGCCGTAGATCCTGACTGCATCCTCCACTCGACCAGCGGCGACGAGATTCTCGCCGCAGAGCACCGCCGCTCGCGCTGCCATGTCCATTCGCTCAGGATCAGGGGCTCTTGAGATTGCCGTCTCCAGGATGGCGGCGGCTTCAGGCGTGGCAATTTGACCGAGTGACCACGACGCAGCCGCAGCCACGTCCGTATTCTCTGCCGAGACTTTCGAGGCGAGAAGCGGCACGGCCGCCGCGTCGCGGCGCGCGCCGAGCGACGTGAGAACCCCCGCCAGGAGCTGACCATCGAGGGTGCTCGCCGCCGCGCGGAGCACGGCGGATGCTTCGTCACCAGGAATGGCCTCGAGCGGAATGCGGGCCCACGAGGCGAGCCGCGGGTTGGCAAGCAGTGGCGCGATGTCGGGCACCGCCGCAGCCGAGCCATTCACCGCCAGGAACTTGCACGTGATCGCCTTGTCGGCCTCGGGGGCGTCGCTTCGGAGCACGGCCACGAGCTCGGCTTCGCTCGACGCTGGACCGGGGGTCACGGCCCAGGCGGTCGGCCCGGCCAGAACCCCGACTGCGAGACACAGCATCCGCAGAAGACATGCAAATCTCATTGTCTTTGTGCTCCTCATGCGTGCCACGGCTCGCGCCGCGCCTCCGATCGCAGCCGGTTGGCCGCCTCGTCATCAATGAATTCATACGTCTTGAGGTCGAGCTTCACGGGTCGCCCGAGATAGATCGCGATGTTCGCAGCGTGGCAGGCGAGGTGAGCATTGCAGGCAGCTTCGGCATTGCCCTTGGGCTTGCCGCGGGTCTTCACGCAGTCAAGGAAATCGCGAACGTGGCGCGTAGCGGGATAACCACCGATTTCTTCGATCTTCTGGCCGGCGAGCAGCTCCGGCGACGACAGCACAAACTTGGCGCTGTCGCCCGTCTCGATCCAGCCTTCGGTCCCCTCGAACCGCACCGGGCATGATCCGAGCGGGATCCAGCCCTTTTCACGAAAGACAAGCTCCACGCCGTCGTCGTAGCGGCAGACAAGCTGGCCGTCTTGTGGCGGTGCGTAGTCCACCGGTGGTGGGCGATCGTTCACGGCCCACTGGCAGAGGTCGACGCAGTGCGAGCCCCACTCGAGCACGCCACCACCAACCATCCCGCCCCCCTTCTCGAAGTTGAACCCATCCTTGAAGCTGCGGGCATGGAACGGCCGCCACGCTGCGGGGCCGAGAACCATGTCCCAGTCGTCGATCGCTGCATCGGGAGCCGGCTCCTCCGGCAGCCAGCCGCTGGTTGACGCCTTCATCCCGGCGGGGTGGGCATAGACACGAGTAAGCTTCCCGAGCCGGCCGGTGCGGGCAAGCTCGCAGGCAAAGGCGAAGTGGGGCAGGTTCCGCCGCTGCGTCCCCGCCTGAAAGACCGTGCCGCAGCGGGCCATCGTGTCACGATGCACGAGCGTTTCGGCGATGTTCTTCGTGCAAGGCTTCTCGCAATAGATGTCCTTGCCTGCCTGCGCTGCATACATGGACATGAGCCCATGCCAATTGGGGCCCGTGGCGATCAGGACCGCATCGATGTCGTCACGGTCGAGCAGCTCGCGGAAGTCGCGGTAGGTGGTGCAGGCGGTGGTGCCGTGATGCTTGTCGACCACTCCCTTCACATGGTTCCGCCGATTCTCCTTCGCGTCGCAGACGGCCGCGAACTGGACGTCGGGCTGCTCGAGAAAGGAAGCGAGGTCAACCTGGCCGCGTCGGCCGATCCCGATGCCGGCGACGACGATTCGCTCGCTCGGTGGCACGGCGCCATCGAGGCCAAGAGCCGACGATGGAATGATCGTGGGTGCGGCCACCGCGGCACCCGCCGCCAGTCCGCGCCGAAGAAATCCGCGACGGCTCGTTGAGGCTCGACCGAGTGGCATGGTGACGGGCTCCTCAAGGCTCGAACGTGGCGGGAACACAAGCATGTCCGCGCCCGCTAGGCGTTGTACCATGCGTCCAAGCGGCACCCTAGAAGCCCACGGCGCGAACCGTGGGACAATGCCGAATTCCAGACACCAGCTTGGTCAGGCCGCCACACGCGGAGGCCGCGGAAGCTCGAAGAGCGCAAAGAGTTCATCGGCGGTGAGACCGGCCGAGGTTGGGCCGTCAGCCTGCGCGAGAATTGCTTCTGAAAGGTCGCGCTTCCGTCGAAGCACCTCGTCGATCCGTTCCTCGATCGTGCCGACGGAGAGGAATCGCGTGACCGTCACCGCCCCGGCCGCCCCGATGCGATGAGCCCGGTTGATCGCCTGGTCCTCGATCGCTGGATTCCACCACCGGTCAAAGAGAAACACGTACTGCGAGAACTGGAGATTGAGCCCCACGGCGCCCGCGCCATAGGAGAGCAGGAGAACCGAGTGCTCCGGGCGTTCCTTGAACCGCCGGATCGCCTCGTCGCGGGCAGCCGTCGACATCCCACCGTGGTACTCGAGGGGTCCAAACGGGGCGAGCTTCTCCCGCAGGCGACCGAGCGTGTTGACCCATTGACTGAAGACGAGGGCCTTCCGACCGCTGGCCTGCACTTCCTCGAGCTCGGCCGTGAGTCGCTCGAGCTTCGCGCTCTCGCCAGTGGCCGTATCAAAATTGCAGATCTGCTTGAGTCTCAGCACGAGCTCGAAGACATGTTGGATCCTGACCTCGCGGCCCATGCCGGCCAATCGAAGGACACCCTTCTCCTCGGCAAGGCGGTAGGTCGCCTGCTGCTCCGGGCCGAGCTCGATGTGCGCATCGCGATCGAGCCGCGGCGGCAGTTCCGTAAGTACTTTGTCTTTCGTGCGGCGGAGAATGTGATCCCGTACGGCCTCGCCCATCGCCTTGGGTGCCATCCGATCGTTGATCTGCCCGGGATCGACAAACTCGAAGAGGCCCACGAGGTCATCCGAGGAGTTCTCGATCGGGGTTCCCGTGAGCGCCCAGCTTCGGCGGCGCGCGAGGCTCACGATGGCCTGATTCGTCTGGCTCGCTTTATTTTTGATCCGCTGGGCTTCGTCGAGGACGACCAGGTCGAACGTAAGGCCAAGCTCAGCCAGAAGATCGCGGTCGCGGACGAGCACCTCGTAGTTGGCGAGTTTCACCGGCACGTCGGGGAGCAGCCACTGCCACCGCCGGCGGGCAGGATCGCCCTCGATGGCCGCCACACAGATCTCGGGGGCCCAGTCGGCAAACTCGCGAGCCCAGTTGCTCACGAGGCCCTTCGGGCAGACGACGAGCACCCGCGAAGCCTCGCCGCCCCGCACCAGAAGCCGGATCGACGAGATGGCCTGCATCGACTTGCCCAGGCCCATTTCGTCGGCAAGGACGGCCGCATGCCGGGGCAGGAGGAAGGCCATTCCTGCAAGCTGAAACGGAAACGGCTGTCGCGGGAAGCCAAGCCGGGAACCGCGGAGCATCGTCTCGAGATCGGGCTGTAATAAATAGAAGAACCGTTCAGACGACTTAACGACATCCCGCGGTGGCCCGATCCGCGTGCGGTGCGACGGCGGGCGAGACGCAGTGCGCGGACGCGGCGGCGCGGGCGTTTCGGGACGGGGTGGCGGCGCCGCCGTCGCCGCCGTTGTAGGTCGCGTGAAGAAGTGGCTATGCACCCGCGGCCTGGGCGGCAGCATCTCGATCGATCGCACCGTGGGCGACACGAGCCCCACCGGGAGCCGAAGTGCGGGCGGCGGCTGGATCGTGAGGTCTCGCCATGCCGTTGTCGCAACGGGTGGCAGGGCCAGCGAGTCGGCACCGAACGATCGCACGACATACGATCGGGAATCGCGATGATCGTCCGCCATGACGTCCCTCCCGCCAGCCGGAGTCACAGCCTCGCCGCCTCGTCGAGCGCCGCGCGGATACGTTCGAACGGTTCGCACAAATCCACCGCCAAGGCGAGCGTGGCCAAGCGTGCCGCGAGGTCGGAGGCCCGCTCGGCATCGTCAGCGTGTGGCCGCACCACAGCCCCGTTGAAAGAAAGGTCTTGGCCGAAGGCCGCACCCCGCTCGTCATCTCCACGCCACACCAGCGCCACGGGCAGATTCGTGTGCGGTCGCACATGGAGCATCGGCTCGCTGTCGGTGAGCACAATGGTCGGTATCGCCTTGCCCTCCGCGAGGAGCGCGCCGCCAAGCTGCCTGCCATGGAGGTGGCTGTCGAGCGCCGCGCCGTAGAGGATCTGCTGGGCCCGCGACACCTTCACCGGCGCCGTACAGTGAAACTCGATCGGCCTGCCGACCGTGTCCACGACGAGGTAGCCGCCAAACAGTCCATGCACCGGCGATTCGAGCGTCGTCAGGAATCCGAACGACAGCTCTGCTGAGTCCCCACCCGGCTGTTGCAGCATTGCCCCCCTCCATGGTCCAGCGGTAGCGGCAACAATCCGCACCCCGCTGATGTCATCCATCGGGCGCCGTGGCAGCGGTGCTTGAGTCGCTCGCCGTGGGCAGGCCAGGGCCTGAAAAACTGGGGAACCCTGGTGGAGCCTGCCGGCGTCGGTGGGCATTCGTGGAAATTCCGCCACCTTCTGCTTACCATACGACCGGAAGTGTCGCGGCCGCTGCCCCCCTCGCGGATGAAAGTCATGAACGACGGTGCCCCGTACTTTACCCAGGTCGATATCTCGGCAGGAACGCCGCTTTCGGGCCGACCCACGGCCACTGGCGATCTCTCGGAGACCAACGGCCTCTTGCGGGAGCTCGTCGAGAATGCCCGCAAACAGAACGACATCCTCCTCGAGATCCTGTCGCAGGTTTCGCTCCAGCACCGCCAGAGGGCGGCTGAGCTGAAGGCCTGGAAGGAGTCAAATCCTCAGCTCGCAAAATCATGCCGGCAGGCGGCCGAGTCGCTCGCCCGCGTCCACACCGAGTTTCTCTCGAACATCGCCCAAGAGGCCGCCGACAACGCCGAAGGTTTTTCGGATAGCGAATACGCGCTCGGCGAGTTCATCGATCGCTACGGCCCGCGCCTCGCTCACTTCAACGGCGTGCTCCAGCTCTTCGCGCAGCTCGGCGCGCCCCTTCCCCAGCCTCCCGGCCAAGCGTCCGAAGGTTGATTTTTTCTTGGTGTGAACCTCCTGATGGCCACCGCCTCTTCCGCCGCTCCGAAACCAGCGTTCGACGTTGCCTCGCCGGATCAGGTCGCTGCTGCCAAGGCCGCGCTCGATGCCCACACCGTTGACGTGGTGGCCTGGCATTTCCATGATTCCACGGGCTGCCCGTTCTGGCTCGACTATGCAGCGTCGCTCCCCTTCGATCCGTTGAAGGAGATCCGGTGTTTCGACGACCTGAAAAAGTTCCCGCCGTTCGAAGATGAGTGGCTCCGCGGTGGGCCGGTCCGCCGGTGGGTGCCGAATGGCTTTGCTGACCAGCCCGCCTACGTCTTTGAGACAGGGGGCACGACGGGCACTCCGAAATCACGAGTGAACTGCCGCGACTTCCGCACCGACTACGAGATGTTTAGCGACACGCTGCCGGAGGCATTCTTTCCCCGCGGCGCCAACTGGCTGATGCTCGGCCCTTCCGGGCCACGGCGGCTGCGGCTCTCGATCGAGCACCTCGCCCAATACCGCGGCGGAATCAGCTTCTGTGTTGACCTCGATCCACGCTGGGTGATCAAGCTCATCCAGAAGGGCTGGATGGAGCACCTCGAGGCGTACAAGCAGCACTGCATCGACCAGGCCATCACCATCCTCGAATCCGGCCACGACATCCGCTGCATGTTCACGACGCCGAAGCTGCTCGAAGCCCTCGCGCTCGCGCTCGAGAAGCGGGGCACGACGATCCGGAAGGCGGGCATCACTGGCATCTTCTCCGGGGGTACCGAATTCACGCCGCAGTGGACTCGCTTTGCTGTCGAAGAGCTCCTTGACGGCGCCTACATGACGCCCACCTACGGCAACACCCTCATGGGGCTTGCGGCGAGCCGCCCGGTCACGCCGGCCGACGGCTACACGATCGCGTACTACGCCCCGCAGCCGCGCGCCGTGATCGAGGTCGTCGACATGGACCATCCCGACACGATCGTCCCCTACGGCGACACAGGCCGCGTCCGGCTCACGACGCTCACGCAGGAAACCTTCATTCCCGGCTTCCTGGAACGAGACGAAGGCGAACGCGAGCAGCCCTACGCCAAGTATCCCTGGGACGGCGTCAGCGGCGTCCGCCCCTTCCGCGCACTCGCTGGCTCGACCACCGTGGGTGTGTACTGATTACACGCTCGCCGGGCCATCCATGGCCCCGGCTCGCTTGCCCGGCCTCCGCCGGGAAGGAAGCGACGCATCCAGCGTCGCAAGTCGATTCGTTCGCGACCTCACTCCGATAGCCATCCATGGCCCCGGCTCGCTTGCCCGGCCGTGCGAGTGCAACCCCACTACGCGTTCCGCGAGGGGTTGCCCGTGCCATGGAGCCGGGCTTGCGGGCAAGCGAAGCCAGGATGGCGAAAGCGCGGCCCGCATGCAGTGAGCGAAGGGCACGATGCCCGAAGCGAACGTCCGGCGACGTGGCACGGGCAACCCCGAGCCACAGTACGGTCTCACTGCTATCCTTACGCTACACGGCGCAATGAGGAGTCCCCATGCATCTGCCCGCCTGGCGTTTTGGAAAGCCCTACGAGTCGCTCGAGCGTGAGACGCTCGTTCACTTTCTCACCGGCGAGACCGTCGCCGAAGTGAGTCAGATTGGCGGCGCGATGCTCGTCCGCGATCTCCAGAAGGCGACGATAGCCCGACAGGCTCTCCTTGCGATCGACCCTGAGGAGATCGTCGAGCGACTCCAGACCGCGGGCAACCTCTACGCCCACGGCACCGTCACCGTCGGTGACACGCCGCAGTCACCGTCTGACTTCGTGAAACAGCAATCGGCCACGACGGGGCTTCCCGAGAGCCTCTGCAGGGCCAACATGGACAAGAACATGTTCGTGCTCTCGAACATGGACCGCATCCTCGACGCCCTTTCCCGCGGCCTCGACCCGAAAATTCTGTGGCAGGGCTACGGGACCGAACACCGTGGCGTGACCGTGAGCTACCAGGCCTGCTCCCCCGTGCTTGGCCTCGTGCTGCCATCCAACTCACCGGGTGTGCATACGCTCTGGCTGCCGGTGGTGGCCCTCGGCGTGGGCCTTGTGATGAAGCCAGGAAGCCAGGAACCGTGGACGCCCTATCGCATGGCTGCGTGCATGATCGAGGCGGGCATTCCAGCCGAGGCCATCGGACTGTATCCCGGGGCAACTGATGTGGGCGCGGCCGTCCTCGCCACCTGCGGCCGCAGCATGATTTTTGGGTCCGCCAAGACCGTCGAGCAGTATCGAGGCGACCCTCGCGTCCAGGTGCATGGCCCCGGCTTCTCCAAGATCATTCTCGGCGACGACTGTGTAGACGACTGGGAGCAGCATCTCGACATGATGGCCGACAGCGTGGCCATGAACAGTGGCCGCGGCTGCATTAACGCGTCGGCTATCTACGCCAGCCGCCATACGAAGGCCATCGCGGCGGCACTCGCCGAACGACTCGGGCCCATCGACGCAAAAATGCCAGATGATCCTGACGCGAAGCTCGCTGCCTTTACCGTGCCCGGTGCTGCCAAGGCGATCTGGGGACAGATCGAAGGATTGCTGACGGCCCCTGGTGTTACGCATGCGACGGAGTCGTATGGCTCGCGGCTCGTGGAGCATGACCGATGCGGTTGGCTGCGACCGGTCGTGGCGCACGCGACGAGCCCGGAGCCCGAAATCACACGAGCCGAGTACATGTTTCCCTTCGTGACGGTGGTCGAGTGCCCCGAGACAAAAATGCTCGATGCAATCGGGCCGACGCTTGTCTGCTCGGCAATCACCCACGACACCGCGTTCCGCGGCCGCCTCATCGCGTGTACGCAGATCGACCGGCTCAACATTGGACCGATCCCGACGACGAAACTCGACTGGCTCCAGCCACACGAGGGCAACATCATCGAATTCCTGTACCGGTCGCGGGCGTTCCAAGTGGCGGATGGATCGCCGCTGCGTAGCGGGACTGCGACGGCGGCCACTGGGTCCGTCCGATGACTTCCTCCTTTGAGTTTCGCCCCGGGCCGCGGCTCGTTGTCGGTCCTGGCACGCTCGGCCGGCTCGGTGAAATTGCCCGTGCGATTGGCGGAACTCGGGCGCTCATCACAAGCGATCCCGGCATCGTGGCGGCTGGCCATGCCGCTGCGGGCGTGGACTCGCTCAAGGCCACCGGCATCGAGACCACCGTGTTTTCAGGCTTCGGCGAGAACCCCTCCTCGACGGACGTCGAGGCTGGCACGGCCGCCGCCCGCGAGTTTCGCCCCGACCTGCTCGTCGGACTGGGTGGTGGCAGCTCGATGGATCTGGCCAAAGGAATCAATTTTCTCCTGTCTCGCGGGGGACGCATGCAGGACTACCGAGGCCGCGGCACTGGTGCTCAGCCGATGCTCCCCTCGATCGCCGTCCCCACGACGGCGGGCACCGGTAGCGAAACGCAGTCGTTCGCCCTCATTACCGACGCCGAGACCGGCATGAAGATGGCCTGCGGCGATCCCGCGGCGGCCTTCCGCGCCGCAATCCTCGATGTGCGGCTCACGCTTACGCAACCCCCGCGGGTCGCAGCGGTCACGGGCATCGACGCGGTCACGCACGCCGTCGAGAGTTTTGTGAGCACGGCCGCTACCGCAGCATCGCGAATGTTTTCCATAGAGGCCTGGCGACTGCTGGCTCGGGGGCTGCCTCCTGTGCTGACGGGCAGCGGCGACGAGCACGACCGAGCAGCTGTTCAACTTGGGGCCGCCTGGGCCGGCCTCGCGATCGAAAACGCAATGCTCGGTGCCGCGCATGCCATGGCCAATCCTCTCACCGCCGCCTACGGCATCGTGCACGGTCAGGCAGTTGGCCTGGCGCTGCCGCATGTCGTGCGATTCAACGCCGAGGTCTGTGCCGATGCCTATGCCGAGCTCTTGACCGTCATCGGTATCAATGCCGACTCGCTGACCGCAGGCGAACGGCTCGCCGGGTGGCTTGAGGACCTCCTCAGTGTGGCGGGATTGTCTCGGTCGATATCTCCACTCGGCATCGACCATCCCGACGTGCCGGCGCTGGCAAGCATGGCGGCCACCCAGTGGACGGGCGGATTCAATCCGCGCCCCCTCACCAACGCCGACTGGCAACGGCTCTACGAGGTCGCATGATGAACCGCATGATCCTCGCAGCAGGCTTTGCGACGATTCTGCTGACGGCGCCTCGCGGGCTCTCGGCAGAGCCGGCCGCTGACATCGCCCCGGCCGACGCCTGGCCAACCGCCCGTGGCTGCCTTGCCGGCACCGGCCGGTCGGCTGCGCTGATCGCCCTGCCGCTCAAAGAATCCTGGCGACGGGATTTCGAAAAGACATCGTTCGCCACGGTTCCCATCATCGCTGGCGGCATCGTCTACCTGGGCGATCTCGATGGGCATTTTCATGCACTCGAGCTCGCCACCGGAAAAACGGTCTGGACCTTCGAGACAAAGGAGTCGGGGTTTGCATCGGCGGCGGCCCTTACTGATGACCCGGCGCTGCCGCTTGTCGTCGGCGACGATATGGGCCTCGTCCGAGGGCTCGACCGGCAGACGGGAGAAGTGCGTTGGGAATACGCGACCGAGGGCGAAATCTCAGGCGGCCCGACCATCCTTCCCACGCCCGACGGGCCGCAGGCGCTCGTCGGCTCGCAAGACGCATCGCTCTCCTGCCTCGATCTCGCCACGGGCAAACTCCTCTGGAAACACTCGATCGCCGACCAGATTCGCTGCGGGCCCACGGTCGCCCGGCGAGCAGACGGCGACCGCGTCTTTCTCGCCGGCTGTGACGGACGGCTTCATGTGATCGACGCAGCGACCGGTACAAAAAAGGGCTCGGTCGAGATCGGCGGACCGACCGGGACCACGCCGGCGGTTGCCGACAATCTCACGTTCTTCGGCACGGAGGGAGGAGGCTTCTTCGCGATCGACTTCATGAAACCAGCGATCGCATGGCAGCATCAGCCAAAAACTGGCGGCCAGGCATACCGATCGAGTGCGGCCGTCGCCGCAGGGCTCGTGATCGTGGGCACTCGCGGACGTGCCGTCCAAGCGTTTCGAGCCGCAGACGGCAAGCAGGACTGGCGGCGGCCCATGCCTGGGCGTGTCGATGCCTCTCCTATCGTGGTCCGCGCCACGGGAAGCGAAGCCAATCCGGGAACGCCAGCGCGGGACGTCGTCCTCGTTGCCGATGCCCGGGGCACACTCGCGGCAATTGAACTGACCAGTGGCGAGCCCGCCTGGCATTTTGATGCCGGCGGGAGCTTCGCAGCTGGTCCGGCCGTCGCCTCCGGACGGGTCGTCATTGCTACGGAAGACGGCACGATCTGGTGTTTTCAGGATGACAACTGACCGAACGGCGGAAAAGTCTCCCCGGCTCCGCCAACTGTCAATGCGTCCTTTCCCTGCATTTTGGGGGGCCAGCATGCCGATTGAGCCTGCGAGAACCATTTTACGGTCAGGGCCGTAGTATTCGCTGCAACCTGACACGGCAGCCCAGCCCAGGGGATGGCTGCCCACGCGGGTGAAAGGAGCTGCAATCATGCCTCGAAAAGACTCGCTGACCAATATGCGGGCGATCCTCGTCAAGCGGAGGGACGCGCTCCGCAGCGCCCTCGCCGGTGATCTGACGCTCCTCAAGGAGCTGAGGAGCGAGTCTCCCGGCGACGTCATCGACGCCGCCTATGACTCGGCCCAGGACGAGATCAGTTCGCAGTTGGCCGAGGTCGAGAGCCGGGAGCTCGCCTCGATCGAGAACGCGCTCCAGCGCATGAAAGATGGCGCCTACGGGCAGTGCGAGGTGTGCAACGGCCGGATCCCGATGGCAAGGCTGGATGCCCTCCCATACGCCACCATGTGTATCGGCTGCCAGCGGGACGTAGAGCGGTCTGGTGACGCGGCCTTCGGCCGACGGGCCGCCGAGGAGATCATCGGCGGCGATCTGGAATATTGACTGGTTTTCTGGGTATCCTCGCAGGATGTGGTTCTTCCTTCTGCGGGGTGTCGCATGGTCTTGCCGACCGTCCGTATTTGTCTCTGTTTTGCCTTCGCACTCATCGTGGTTCATGGTCCTCTCCAGGCCCAGGATTCGTCGTCGCGGCTGACCCCGATCGAGGCGACGAGCGGCCCGGATGACCGGGTTGATCCCATGCGCCCCGCGCGACTCACCGCGGCGGAGCGAGAGCGGCTCTTTGATCAGGCCGCGCGCGAAGCGGCGCCGCTCGAGCGGCAGGCGATGCAACTGCGGCGACTCTCGGACCTTCTTCGCCCGTCGGTCGTCCACATCGACGCGACGAAACGTCTCCCTCGGCCGCGAGGTGGCCGCACGACCGAGAGCGAAGCTGGCTCTGGTGTGATCGCCGAGGTCCAAGGCCGTATCGTCGTCATCACCAACCGCCATGTCATCGACGGCGCCGAGCTCGAGGCCATCGCGATCCGACTGGACGACGGGAGAGAGCTTCGGCCGCGCCGGTCCTGGTCTGATGTCGGCACCGATCTGGCGGTGCTCGAACTGGTGGCCGATAACCTCGAGCCGGCTCGGCTCGCCCGCGGAGACACCCTGAAGATCGGTGACACCGTCCTGGCGATTGGCAGTCCGTTCGGCCTCTCCCACTCGGTCACGCTCGGAATCGTGTCGGCCAAGGGCCGCCGCGACCTCGAGCTCGGTGCCGGGGCCGTCCGCTTTCAGGACTTCATCCAGACCGACGCCGCGATCAACCCGGGCAATAGTGGCGGCCCCCTCGTCAACCTCCGCGGTGAGGTGGTCGGCGTCAACACGGCCATCGCCAGTAACTCCGGCGGCAGCGAAGGGATTGGCTTCGCCATTCCCGTCACGATCGTGCGGTTCGTAGCTGAGCAGCTCGTCGAGAACGGGACGGTAACCCGCGCCTACTTGGGCGTTGCTCTCGACCGTGAGTTCACGCAGCCGGAGGCCCATCGCCTGGGCATGGTGCGGCCCGTGGGGGCCCGCGTGGAGAGCGTCACCGCCGGAGGGCCCGCTGCGAAGGCCGACATTCGATTCAATGACGTCATTCTCGAGTTTGACGGCACGGCCATCGATGATGACGACCACCTCATGACCGTCGTGGGCATGACCACCGTGGATCAGTCCGTGAAGGTCGTGATCTTCCGAGACCGCGAGCGAATGGACATCGAAGTTCCCGTCGCACGGCGGAGTGATTTCGAGTAAAGCCTCGACCAGGTCAGGCAATACTGTTCGGCACGGCGAATGCAGGATGGCGGCCGAACACCATTGCCAGGTCAGGTGGCGTCACCCGACGCTGCAAGGCCCCGCAAGACGCAGTCCTGCACGGCTGCTGCTTCGCATGCCACGAGGAGATCGGCATTGGGATGCTTGCTGCGGGTGGTGCGCCGATCGATGACAAGCATCCCGGCCGTCAGTTCACCGGCTGTCTCGACATCCGCCACAACAGTCTCACGTTCGAAGAGCTCGGGGTTGGTGACGGCTACCAGCGCCGCGACGTCGTGAAGCCGGATTCCTTCGCTGCCAAGAAGCTGACGCCACGCCCGAAAACTGCTCGCGAGCATGGGCCTGAGCATCTTGCCAACCCGCGTGAACTCTCGCGGCAGGCAATCAAGGAGGTCAAAGCCATAAATGACCTGCCCCGTTGTCTCGAGCGGCACGATCGTCTTGGTGACCGGCTCTCGGACAACATGCCGCGCGGCGACCGGATCAGAGGCAAAATTGAAATCGGCAGTCGCGGTCGCATCTCCGCTCCCCTGACTCGTGCCCCCGCTGATGACGATCCCGCCGATAATCTCGGTAATCCCGGGATCCCGCTGGAGGACGCGTGAAATGTTCGTCAGCGGCCCGAGGGCGAGGATCGTGACGTCGCGTGGATGTGCCTTGATCGTCTCCCATATCACCTTCTCGGACGGATGCCCACCATGGAGCGGCACTCGAGGCAGGTCGAGGCCGCCTAAGCCATCAACGCCATGCACGCTCGCCCGACGCGGTATCCACAACGACTCGGGCGACGCGTCCCCGATCCTGGGCAGACGCGGAGGATCGAGAAACGTGACGAGGGCCTGGAGGTTGGCTGTCGCCTGCTCGGCTGAAACGTTGCCCGCGACCGCCGTGACCGCCAGCACCTCGAGCCGCGGGTCAAAGAGTGCCATCGCCAGGGCAATGGCGTCGTCGATCCCAGGGTCGCAATCGATAATGAGCTTGCGAGGAGCGGCAAGTGCCACGGCAATAGACTTTCTGGACCGGATGGGATCCCACAGGGGAGCCATGATCCTACCCGACCGCGCCGAGGCTGGCACCCGGCAAGTCTTTTGCGAGTGGGCTGTAGAATCGTGAGCCTTCGTCCGCCGGATGTGCCGTACACCATGCCCCTCTTCCCCGATCTTGCAGACCGCATCGTCGCCCTGAAGCACGGTGAGCGGATGTCGGAAGACGAGGTTTGTTCGCTCGTCGATGGGGTTCTCGCAGGCGAGATTGACCTCGATGCATTCGGTTGTTGGCTGGTGGCGCTTGCTGACGTGGGCGAAACCTCCGTGGAGATCGCCGGGGTCGCGGCGGCCCTTCGCGGCCGGATGCTGCCGCTCGACGCCGGCCTGCCTGAGGGCACCATCGTGGCCGATACCTGTGGTACCGGTGGCGACGGCTCGGGCTCGTTCAATATCTCGACCGCGTCGGCGATCGTGGTTGCAGCGGCTGGCCAGCCGGTGGCCAAGCATGGCAATCGCGCCGTATCGAGCAGGACTGGCTCGGCCGATGTGCTCGCGGCCCTGGGGGTGCGAACCGACGCGCCGGTGGAAATCGCTGCCCGCTGCCTTCGTGAAATCGGTCTCTGCTTTTGTTTTGCCCCCGCCCACCATCCCGCGATGGCTCGTGTGGGACCGCTGCGCCGATCCCTCGGCCGGCCAACCGTATTCAACCTCGTCGGCCCGCTCTGCAATCCCGCTGGTGCGAACGTGCAGGTGATCGGCGTGGGCCGCGCCGCAGCCGTCGCACCGATGGCTGAGGCGGCGAGGCGACTCGGGGCCACGCGGACGCTTGTCGTGTCGGGCTCCCTCGCCAGTCCGGCTGGTGACCCATCCCTCAAGCCATTCGACGAGGTGAGCCTCTTTGGGCCGACGGATGTGATCAATGTCTCACCCAGTCGCGTCGTGCGGTATCGCTGGATGCCAGAGGATTTTGGGCTGACGACGCTATCTCCCGAACGCATGGCCGACCTCGACGTCGCCGGTCCACCGGAGAGTGCGGCCGCGATTCGCGATGTACTCGCGGGTGTCCCGGGCCCGCGGAGGGATGTCGTCGTGCTCAACGCCGCGGCGGTGCTCTTCGCGGCCGGGCGAGCGACGACTCTCGTTGCCGCGTGTGAGCATGCCGAACACGCGATCGATTCCGGCGACGCTGCGACCCTCCTCGATCGGTTCATCACGATGTCGCAGCCGGCCTGACAGGCAAAAGAACGCTGTCCTCCGCAGGAACCGTAAGCGGTTTGTCTGGTTCGCCTCCGTCAGGTTCATCGGTTTCGCGATGCCCGGTATGCTCGTCGCGGAGTTTGTGTCGCGCAGGGACCAGGCATCGACTCCGTCTCCAGGGAAGGGGCAATCGCGGTGGAATCGAGTACACGTGCAGCCACCGGCACATCACGGCGGATCGTGGTCTCCAGCAACTGCCAGACCGGTGGAATCGCGGCTGCGCTCCAGGCATTTTTTCCCGACGACCAGGTTGTCCCGGTCCCCATGCCTGCCATCGATGAGCATGGGTCGCACCTTGCCGAACAGCTCCGAGACGCAGATGCCTGGGTGAGCATCGGCCGTTTCAGTCTTATCGAGAGATACCAGCTGACGTCGATCCACCTTGTGCGCATCCCCAAACTGATCTTCACGGCGTTTCACCCGGACCTTGTCTATGCCAGACGGCCTTCCACTGGCACGCTGGTCACACCGCATTACAACTCCGCGATCGTTGTGTGGGCATACCGAAACAACGTCGCGGCGAGGGACGCGGCGGCCCTCTTCAACGAAACCACGTTCCACGAGCTCGGCTACCTCGATCGATGGAACGACAGCACGAGGGCACTGGAAGTTCTCTTTCGAGAGTCCGACTTGGACTTTCGCAGCTTCTACCTTGCAATGCGGCGGCAGGGCGTGTTCATGCACACTCCCAACCACCCCAAGGCGATCGCCCTCGCGAGCGTAGCCACACTCGTCGCCCAGAAACTGGGAGCCGATGCCGACGTCCTGAATCAGACAATCGATATCAATGACGCCCTGAATCACGTGATCTGGCCAATCTACCCTGGCATTGGCGAGAGCCTGGCGCTTCCCTCAAGCTACGCATGGAAACTGGAGGGGGGCAAGGTCATCCGAGGCCCACTCGCGTACGTGGAGAGCTCCTATCACACCTACCGCACGCTCGGCATCGCCCCCGACGATCTCGAGGCCGTCGCGGTGAAAACGGCACCCCCAATTGACGACATACTCTTCAACCGCGTGCTCGGCTCGCACCTTCGAGGCGCCGCGTGAACAACCCCTACGACAGCCTGAGTGACGCATGCTTCTGGTCGAGGGCGATGCTCGGCCCTGCACCGGGCCATGTCGATCCCGTCATGCGATCCCGCGTGATCACACCTGCCGACAAGGTCGCCACCATCGGCAGCTGTTTCGCCCAGCATTTGTCCGCGTCCATCCGGTCTGCGGGCCTCACTTATTATGTCGCTGAGGCTGCTCCGCGAGGCATGAGCGCCGAGGAATCAACACGCCGAAACTACGGCGTCTTCTCGGCACGCTATGGGAACGTCTACACCGTGCGACAAGCCCTCCAGCTGCTCGAGCGCAGTCTTGGTCGTTTCTCGCCAATCGACGCTGTTTGGGCACGGGACGGCGGTTTTGTCGACGCCTTCCGCCCGACCATCGAGCCCGACGTGCATCGTTCGCCTTCCGAGGTTACCGAGGCGGCTCACACACATCTGCAGTACGTGCGGGACGTCTTCACCTGTTGCGACTGGCTGGTGTTGACGCTGGGCCTGACGGAAGGGTGGCGATCGCGAATGGACGGTGCCGTCTATCCACTGGCCCCAGGCGTCTGCGGCGGCAGCTTCGACGCCGAGAAATACGAGTTCGTGAACTTCACGGTGCAAGAAGTCTGTAGCGATCTCGAATGCCTGGTGAAGCGGCTGTCTGAGGTGAACCCGAAGATTCAGATCCTCCTGACTGTGTCGCCGGTCCCGCTCATCGCTACCTACGAGCCAAGGCATGTGTGGGTCTCGACCACCGTCAGCAAGGCTGTGCTCAGAGTGGCTGCCGACGAGGTGGAACGGCGATTCGAGAACGTCCTGTATTTCCCCGCGTACGAGATCGTCACCAGCCCGACGAGCGGGACGGGCTTTTTCGCAGATGACCTCCGACAGGTAACGCCACGAGGAGTGGCTCATGTGATGCGGCTGTTCGCCAAGCACTTCATTCAAGGGGGCGACCAACGGCCCCACGTTCCACCCGTCGGGAACCACGTCAGTATTGGCGTCAACGAGAGTGAGGACATCGTCTGCGACGAGGAAGTTATCGACCGCGCCCTGCGCGAAAGTGGCTTTGAACGCCCGGTCTGCTCCAATGGCAACGCCGAGGAACGTGAACGGGACGGGCGGTAGGGCAGGAGCAATCTGCCGGAAAACCGCCCGTACGTCCGCACACTCGAGCTACCTTGCGACAGTAAATTCGTTCAGCAGGTGTCTCAAAGCCATTGACACGTTCCGCTACCTCAGCGGCACCTCGAGGCCGTCGTAGGCGAGCTCGACGCCGGCGGGCAGTGAGCCGCTGGTCTCCTCATGGGGTAGTTCGTGGGAGAGGTGTGTCAGGATGGTTCGCTTGGCCCGCGTACGAGTCGCGACGGCAATCGCTTCGGTGAGCGAGAAGTGCGTGGGGTGACGGGTGTGCCGCAGGCAATCGAGAATGAGGACGTCGAGCCCTTCCAGAAGAGGCCACGTGGCATCCGGAATGCCGCTCGTGTCGGTGCAGTAGGCGAGGTTCCCGAACCGGAAGCCAAGCACATCAAAGGGGCCATGCTCGAGCCGCATCGGGATAACTTTCGCGCCGAGCACCTCGAACGGAGTCGTGCCAACTCGCTCGAACGTGAGCTTGGGGACGCCCCCGCCCGCGGGCGGGGCCGAGGCAAACGCGTAATCAAAGGCCTTTCGGATACGAGCTTCGACCGCCTCTTCACAGAGCACGGGCATCGAGCGGCCTGCGTGGAAACAAAGCGGTCGCACATCATCGAGGCCGTAGACATGATCGACGTGGTCGTGCGTGTAGAGCACGGCATCCACTCGCCCGATGCCCTCGCGAAGAAGCTGCGTCCGTAGATCCGGAGTTGTGTCGATGAGGAGATGCCCGTCAGGCAGGCCAATGAGAACGCTCGTTCGCGTGCGACGATCGCGAGGGCCACCCATCAGACACGTATTGCATCCGCAGCCGACCATTGGCACTCCCACGCTCGTCCCGGTGCCGAGGAAAAGCAGCCGGCCAGAAAGATCTCTTCCTTGGTGCCACGGGGGCCGGCCCTCCCGCGCGGCATGCTGATCCGGAGTGGTGTTCGATGTCATGGTCGGGATTATTGGCCAAACACGACAGCGGCACCACCGAGATGTGTTTGGCAACCGATACAATGCTGTCATGTGCCCATCCGGGCGATGAATCGAGCCCTCTCGTGCAGGGCTCGGCCCGGTACCGTCGAGCGTGTTCGAATGGCAGCCGAGCCTGACCTGCTTTTTGTGTACGGCACGCTTCGGCCGGGACTCTCGAGCGAAGGAAGCCGCCTCGTGCGTGACCTCGAATCGCTCGGGGAAGCCACGGTCCGTGGCGTGCTCTATGACCTAGGTGACTATCCCGGCATGGTCGTCGGCGATGGGCTCGTCCACGGGGACGTGCTTCGCGTGAAGAGCATGGAGCAACTTGCGGCCCTCGACACCTACGAGGAGTGCGACAGACCAGCCCCGCTCTTCCACCGGATCGTGACAACAGCCCGCTCGAGGGACGGGAGCGAGTGCATGGCATGGGTCTACGTCTATGCGCGCGAAGTCGCGGACGCGACGAGGATTGACCACGGCGACTACGCCGCATGGCGAAGCCGCTGAGCCCACCGCCGCGAGACCGCAAACAGCCCCCTTCGCGAGCCTGGCCTCGGTCGCTGCCCAGGTCGCCCCAGTCCCCGCATCTGCCGCCTTTTGCAGCACGATGTCGCCCGAAGTGCCGCGCTGGCGGGCGGCCCACCGAGGGCAGAAACGCCCGAGAGTTCCAATTTCTCGGCTTTGCGCTGGGTCATGGCCATCCTGGCACGGGTTTTGCTAACTTCCGCGTGGGCTCCTTGTCGCCAGCCAGACACCGATACGGCGGCTGTCCCCCGTCGGCCTTGAAGGTCGTCGCTGGGCAGATCGATGTCGCGTCGTCCTCTGATCGACAAGGTGCTTTCCTTTTCCATCCCATCCTCAGCAAGGACGACTTCAGCGATGAGCACGAAGACGAAGCTGGAATACATCTGGCTCGACGGTTACAAGCCCACCCAGAGCCTTCGGTCAAAGACCCGCGTTGAGCGGAACTTCGGAGGTTCTCTCGAGGAGTGCCCGATGTGGTGCTTCGACGGCTCGAGCACCGAGCAGGCCTCGGGCGGCGACTCCGACTGCCTCCTCAAGCCGGTCGCGATCTTCCCCGACCCGTGCCGGAAGAATGCCTACCTCGTGATGACCGAAGTGCTCAACGCCGATGGCACGCCGCACGATTCCAATGGCCGGGCCAAGATTGACGATGACGACGACGACTTCTGGTTCGGCTTCGAGCAGGAATACTTCCTGTGGAACACGCTCAACAACAATCCTCCTGGTTTTCCTGCGGGCGGATATCCCGCCCCACAGGGCCCCTACTACTGCTCGGTGGGGGCTGCGAATGCCCACGGCCGCGACTGCGTAGAAGAGCACCTCGACGCCTGCATCGAGGCAGGCCTCAACATCGAGGGCATCAATGCCGAAGTGGCGGCGGGCCAGTGGGAGTTTCAGATCTTCGCCAAGGGTGCCAAGCGTGCCGGTGACGAGATTTGGATGGCTCGCTACCTGCTCGAGCGGATCGGCGAGGAGTATGGCTACGCCATCGAGTGGCATCCGAAGCCGCTCGGCAAGCTCGACTGGAATGGCTCTGGCATGCACGCCAATTTTTCCAACGGCCTCATGCGGACCTCCGGTGACAAGCAGGTCTTCACGAGCATTTGCGAGGGTTTCGGTGGCGTGATCGATCGTCACATCAGCGTGTATGGTGCTGACAACGATCAGCGGCTCACCGGAAAGCATGAGACGGCCCGGATCGATCAGTTCACCTACGGCGTGTCTGACCGCGGTGCCTCGATCCGGATTCCCGTCGGCACGATCGAAGCCGGCTGGAAGGGACGGCTCGAGGACCGGCGGCCGGCCTCCAATGCCGACCCCTACAAGGTCGCCGCTGCAATCATCAAGACGGTCAAGGAAGCGACGGCTGCCGCCGGCGTTGCCTGAGTCCCATCGTTTCGTCCACCTGCGTTGTTCACAGACCTCCCTCGGCTTTACCGCCGAGGGAGGTTTTTATTTGGGCGGTGTGGTTCTCTAGCGCCCCCCGTCACGCAAGGTCGCCAACGCATCCGCTGCGACGCCGGATGCGTCGCCGACTTCCCGGCGGAGGCCGGGCAAGCACGGCGGGGCTATGGATGGCCCGGCGAGCGTGAGGCTACTCGCCAAACTCGACCTCGCGAATCGCTTCGATCATGTGCCGCATTGTCTGGTAGCGGTCCGATGGGCTCTTGGCGATGGCCTTCATGACGACCTCGTCGAGCCGTGGGGGAATCCCCCGACCAGGACTGGCCTTCGACGGGGGAGGTGGGTTGTCATGGATGATGTTCTCGAAGGTTTCCTGGATCACCCGGCCTCGAAAGGGCTCCCGGAGCGCCGCCATCTCGTAGAGCACGATGCCCGTGCTGAAGATGTCGGATCGCTCATCGACCACGGCTCGGTTCACGTTCACTTGCTCGGGCGACATATAGAGAGGCGTGCCCGGACGTTCCCCGGCCATCGTGATCGACTGAAGGGAATCCGATGGCTTTCGCGCAATCGAGGGATGCTGCGGCTGGTCGTCTGACTGCCCCCAGACTTTGGCCACGCCCCAGTCGAGGAGAATGACCTCGCCGAAGTTGCCCACCCAGATGTTCTCGGGCTTCACGTCGCGATGAATCACACCTCGGGCATGGGCATACATGAGCGCCAAGGCTGCCCCCTCGACGATCTCGAGCCGGCGGCGAAGCGGAAAGGCGGTGATCGCGGCAGAGTCGCCTCGGGCAATCCGCTTGAGGATCTCAAAGAGGTTTTCCCCCGAGACCCGCTTCATCGTGAAGTACAGCCCCTCGGCCTCATCCTGGCCGATCTCGTAGACGGGCACCGTGTTGGGGTGCTGGAGCTGGGCCGTCACGCGGGCCTCGCGCAGGAGCCGCCGATTCTCTTTCTCGTCGTGCCTGGACTCCGGCAGAAGCGTTTTCATCACGACCGTTCGGCCGGTGATCTGATCGAAGCACGTGCGAAGGACGGCCGAACCGCCGCGGGCCATTTCGTGGAAGTTCGTGTATTTGGCTAGGCCGTGCGGGAGCGTCTCCGGCAGCGCGTAGTCGGTGCCGCTCAGAAAGATCGGCCCCTGTCCGTCAGTGGGCGGCATCGAAGGGGTCTCCAGGGCTCGACAGCAAGGCATGACCGTGAGCGTGAATTATGCGGCGAGGTACCCACACCGTGCAATCACTTCGTGAAGCGGGTCACATGATCTTCAATCGCGATCGCCGAGCGTCGGAGCCCGTCGCGCGGAGCCAAACGTTCCGCGACGTCGTGGCAGGCCTTGGTTACGGCGTGTGATGCAAGAAGCGGCCTCAAGCGTGGCTGCAAGCGTGGCCGCGGTAAGTCCGCGAGATGCCACTGATCCGCCGATGCCCAGCCGCCGCACGCGGGCGGCGTTGTCAAACTGATCGTGAGCCAGTGGCATGAGCACCTGGGGAACTCCTGCCAGCATCGCCTGCCCCGAGGAACCGCTCGAGCACGTCGTCTGGAGCCGCCCGGCACCCTGGGCGGCGAGAAGCGGCTCCACAGCACCGCTGGCTGCAGGTAAAGCGCGATGACCGGCATCCCCAGCTTCTCCTGGGCCATGAGCGCACCGAATCCGAAGCAGTTCGTGATGCCAACGACGCCGGAGTTGCCAGCCCATCTCGCATGGAGGGCGTACTGGTCGCGAAGGGCAGGACTCAGGGAGCCGAAGACATGGCGAAACCCTCGCTGGGGATGCCACCGATCCGGACTGCGGATGGTTGCGTGAAACGCCTCCGCACTGCCCAGCGGCTCGAATGGCACACCACTTTCCGTCACGACGTCTGCAAAGTGCTCGTTGGTCGCAAGCGTCACCTCGTGACCGCGATCGTTCAGCTCGAGGGCGAGCCCGAGCATCGGAAACACGTCTCCGGCGCTCCCGAAGGTAGAACAGATGAATCGCATCGGCCACAATTCCTTGGCCGCAAGGGCACGATCGCCGTAGAAGTGTATGAGATGGCCAATCACATGACCGGATTGTGGATTGCTTTCGTGCATGGCGCCGTGGCCATCTTCGCCACGGTGCTCATCGCCTGCGCTGGCACGGCATCCGCGGGCGAGGCAGCCGACTCGCCCGGCACGGCGCGTGCCTCGAACTACCCAGACCCTGATCCAACGGAGAAGCCGGAGGGATCGTTCAACATCCCCCGCGACACGACCGGCGGCACGCAGTTCTGGACCGACTTCGTGATTCGCGGCGGATGGCGAATCCAGCGCAACGAAATGACCGGGCACTACCGGCTCCTCGACGAAAAGAATATTCGCCAGGGATGGGGCAACTACGCGTTCTGCTTGCGGGAGCTCGATCGCCTGATGCCGACTGATCCGCAGGCAGCCGACCGTCGTCATGTGGTAGTGCTCCTCCATGGACTCGGGCGGTCTCGCACCTGTTGGGATGCCCTCGCACCGCGCCTGGAGCGCGACGGCTATCGTGTGGTGCCCTTCGGCTACGCGAGCACACGAGGCACGCTGAGCGATCACGCGTTCGCGCTCGACCATGTGCTGCGGCATCTCGAGCGGTGCGAGAGGGTGTCGTTCGTCGGGCACAGCCTCGGGAACCTCGTGGTGCGCCGCTCTCTCGACGAGCATTCCGCGCTGCTCCCTGGCGAGCCGAAGCGAGAGCGGATGGTGATGCTCGGTCCGCCGAACCTCGGTGCGCAGATGGCTCGGCGAATGAAGGGCAGTCGGCTGTTTGGTCTTGTTGCGGGCGCCGCGGGCGAGCAGTTGTCGGATCGCTGGCGCGATGTCGAGCCGCATCTGGCGACGCCCGATTTCGAGTTTGGTGTGTTGGCCGGTGGGGCAGACCTGGCAGTGACCAATCCGCTCATCGACGGCGAGAATGACCTGATCGTGAGTGTCGAGGAGACGCGTCTCCCCGGAGCGAGTGATTTCCGACACGTTGGGGCCGGCCACACCTTCATGCCCGAGAACGACGAGGTGATCATCCTGACGCTTCACTTCCTGAAAACAGGTTGCTTCGAAACCCCGGAACTCCGGCAGCCGATCGAGGCCCCGGTCGATCCGTAGCGGTCGCCTTGACCCCTGAGGCGTTCCCCCGCGAGAATCGTCGGTTGGTACGCATTTTTGCGGACCAGGCCGGCGATCCACTGCCGGCCCCCTGCCCGCTCGACCGGCCCTCCACGGCCGGCCGAATCCGAATTCCTCCCGCCTTCCGGCGGGCCATCGCACAGACACACGCTCCATGGAAATTCTCGAACGCCTCTGGGACGGGGTGACGGGTAGCGCTTCGGCCCTCAGCAGCCGCGCCGAACGATTCATCACCGGCCTCTTCGGCTCCTCCAACGCCCGCTACATCCGCAAGCTCGAACCCCGGATCGAGGCCATCAATCTCCTCGAGCCCCGCTACCAGGCGATGAGCGAAACCGAGCTCGCCGGCCAGACTGTCGAGTTCAAGCGGCGGCTTGCCGCTGGGGAAACCCTCGACGACATCCTCGTGGAAGCGTTTGCCGTCTGCCGCGAGGGGGGGCGGCGGTTCCTCGGAATGCGGCACTACGACGTGCAGCTCATCGGCGGCATGGTGCTTCACTCCGGCGCGATCGCCGAAATGATCACCGGCGAAGGCAAGACCCTCGTTGCCACACTTCCCGCCTACCTCAACGCGCTCGATGGCAATGGTGTTCACGTTGTCACCGTCAACGACTACCTCGCCCGCCGCGACATGGAGTGGATGGGGCCGCTCTACCTCGGCCTCGGTCTCACCGTCGGGACGATTCAATCGGGCATGGACTCTGGCCAGCGCCAGAAGTCGTATGCCTGCAACATCACCTACGGCACGAACAACGAGTTCGGCTTCGACTACCTCCGCGACAACATGCGGATGGCAGCCCGCGGGGACGACCGCTTCCCAAAGCACATGCAGCAATCCCAGGGGCCGCTCCACTATGCGATCGTCGATGAGGTCGACAACATCCTCATCGACGAAGCCCGCACGCCGCTGATCATCTCGGGCCCGGCCCACGACGATGTCACGAAATACGCCCGCGCCGACGGAATTGCCCGGCAACTCAAGGCCGATCAGCACTTCGAGATCAAGGAGAAGGAACACACCGTCTCGCTCACCGAAGAGGGCGTGCGGACCGCCGAGAAGCTCGCCGGTGTCGAGAGCTTCTACACCGTGGGGAACATGGAATGGCCCCACCTCATCGACAATGCCCTCAAGGCCCACTATCTCTACAAACGGGATGTGAACTACGTCGTCCAGGACGGCGAGGTAGTGATCGTCGATGAGTTCACCGGACGGCTCATGCCGGGCCGGCAGTGGTCGGATGGACTCCACCAGTCGGTCGAGGCCAGGGAAGGGGTGCGGATCAAGGAGGAGTCGCAGACGCTCGCCACCGTCACGCTCCAGAATTTCTTCAAGCTCTACAAGAAGCTCGCCGGCATGACCGGCACGGCCATGACCGAGGCCACCGAGTTCTGGAAGATCTACAAACTGGATGTCATCGCCATTCCGCCGAATCGAGGACTCCAGCGGACCAACCACCCCGACGTCATCTACCGCACCGAGAAGGAAAAATGGATCGCGGTGGCCGACGAGGTGGAACGGGCTCACCGCTGGGACACCCTTGCCCTGACCGATGGCTCGTGGCGGACTGGCCGGATCGTTCGCGAGAGTGATGCCGAACTGGTTTTCGAGGACAAGGGGGGTCGCGACACCGAGACGATCCTCCGGCCGAAGGTCAAGGAGATTCAGCGTCGCGGGCTGCCTGTCCTCGTCGGCACCGTGTCCATCGAGAAGAGCGAACGGCTTTCATCGCTGCTGGAAAAGCGGGGCGTTGACCATGCCGTGCTGAACGCCAAGCACCACAAGCGCGAGGCCGAGATCATCGCCCAGGCGGGGCGACTCGGGGCCGTCACGATTGCCACCAACATGGCTGGCCGTGGCACCGACATCATCCTGGGCGGCAACGCCGAGACGCTGGCGTGGGCCAAACTCCAAGACACGTACCCCACCCGGCTCGACGTGCCAAGGGCCGAGTGGGACGCGATCATCTCCGAGATCGCCACCCGCGAAAACATGAAAGCCGAAGGTGACCAGGTCCGCGCCATGGGCGGCCTTCAGATCATCGGCACCGAGCGGCATGAGGCCCGTCGGATCGATCTCCAGCTCCGCGGACGCTGCGGCCGGCAAGGTGATCCCGGAAGCAGCCGGTTCTTCCTCTCGCTTGAAGACGACCTCATGCGGATCTTCGCCGGCGAGTGGGTCAAGAACGTGCTCACCCGGCTCGGCATGCAAGATGGTGAGGCGATCGAGAGCCGTATGGTCACCCGTCGCGTCGAGGCCGCCCAGAAAAAGGTGGAAGAGCGGAATTTTGAAGTCCGCAAGAACCTTCTCGAATACGACGAGGTGATGGACGAACAGCGAAAGCGGGTCTACGGCTTTCGCCAACGGATCCTCGACTTCACCGACGGCGATGCCGACTGCCGCGAGATGATCCTGGAGATGGTCGATAGCCAGATCGCTGACAACATCGTCGCGTTCCTTGATAAGGACTACGGCCCGCAGACCTACGCGGCCTGGGCAGCCGGCCAGCTCTCGTGTGATCTCGACGCCAGCGACTTCCGTGGCATGACCATCGACGAGGCCGAGCAGTTGGCGGGTGATGAGGCCACGCGGCAGTCGGCGACGCAAATCTTCGAGGCGGTCGAGGAGAACCTGCCGCAGGGCGACGACGAGAGCGAATGGAACTGGTCAGCACTTGCAGCGTTTGCCAATGCTCGCTGGAAGCTCTCGGCCAACGACCGCGACCTGAAGCGAGCCGGTCGCCATGACATCGTTGACTACCTCCGCGACCGGGCTCGCGAGGCGATCCAGAAGGTTGACCTCGGCGAAGGTCGGCGATTCCTAGACCCCGACTTTGGCGTCCGGACCGCGCGCGGATGGACCGAATGGCGATTCGGCGTGGCCATTGACGATGCCGAGATCGCGCACCTCGAACAGAGTGGGCTCGACGCGAAGGTATTTCAGGAGGTCGTCCGTGCGAAAGCCCGGGCCGCCTACGCCGAGCGGGACGTCGAGTACCCGGTGCTCGTCGGCCTCGCCCACTTCTCGGGCCGCCAGCAAGACGGCTCGCGACGGCTTGACCGCGAAGGGCTTCTGGCCTGGGCCCGCACACGGTTCGACCCAAACCTGTCCGAGGCTGAGCTCGCAACCAACGACCTCGACGATCTCCGGAAGAAGCTCGTCGCGGCCAGTCGCCGGCGGCATGACAACGGCAACGACCCACGCGATGAAATGAAACGGATGGAGCGGGCCGTGCTCATCCAGATTCTCGACAACGCCTGGAAGGACCATCTCCTGGCGATGGATCACCTCCGCAGCAGCGTCGGCCTCCGCGGCTACGCCCAGGTCGATCCGAAAGTCGAGTTCAAGCGGGAGGGCATGCGGACCTTCGACCTCATGTGGAAAGGCATCGCCGAACGCGTCGTAGACGTCGTCTACCGGATCGAGCAGGTCGAGGAGTCGGCCTTGCGAAGCACATGGCACGAGACCGCGGCGGTCCACGCCGAGGCGTCGAGCGCCACGGCACTCGCCGGCGATGACGCCTCCCAGGCTGACATGAACCGCTCCGAGCCCGCTGCCGTGGAGCCGATCCGAAACCTCGGCCAGCGGGTGGGTCGCAACGACCCCTGCCCATGCGGAAGCGGGAAGAAGTTCAAGAACTGCTGCGGAAAGTCGAGCGGTGTCGCGGCAGGCTGACAGGCCACGATGCTCTTCAATATCCTCTACCTGATCGTCGTGATCGCCGCCTTGCCGTGGGTCCTCTGGCGACGACTCTCGGGCGGACGCCCGGTGGCGGCACCCTGGCAACGGTTCATGGGACGCGTGGCCGTGACCGCCGCGGCCCCCGGGGCCCATCGTATCTGGATGCACGGCGTCAGCGTGGGCGAAGTGCAGTTGCTCGCCTCGCTGGCCGCCGAGCTCCAACGGCAGGCCAACGGATCGGGACATTCCGTCGATCTCGTTGTCTCGAGCTCCACAACAACCGGGCTCGAGGTCGCTGCGAAGCGTTTTGGCACGGATCGGATCTTCCCCTGCCCACTCGATTTCTCATGGGCCGTGAACCGGGCATTCAACCAGGTGCGGCCATCGCTTCTTGTGCTTGGAGAGCTCGAGCTCTGGCCTCATCTGCTGGCCGCTGCGGACCGTCGCGGAATCCCAGTCCTGATCGCCAATGCCAGGATGAGCGAGCGGAGCTTTCGGGGCTACGCTCGCATCGGGCCGCTCGTGCGACGGATGCTTCGCCGCGTGACCACGGTCAGCGCCCGCGCGACGGAAGACGCCGAGCGTTTCACGGCGCTCGGTGCCCGGGATGTGCGAGTTACTGGATCGATGAAGTTCGACGGTGTGCGCGGCGACCGCGATGCTCCTGAGGTGCAGCAGCTTCGATCGCTGGCAGGGATCGGTTCGAGCGATGTCATATTCCTGGCCGGCAGCACGCAGGCTCCCGAAGAGCAGCTTGCAGGCGAGGCATTTCTCGCCCTGCGCGGCGCTCACCCGTCGCTCCGGCTCGTGATCGTGCCGCGGCACGTTGAGCGAACCGCGGACGTCGCCGCTACCCTCGACAGGCTCGGACTTCGTTGGCAGGCCCGCAGTCGGCTCGAAACGGATGGCCCCGACCCGACCGCCCGCGTGCTTTTGGTCGATACGACCGGGGAGCTGGCCTGGTGGTGGGGCACGGCGACGGTCGCGTTCGTTGGGGGTAGCCTCGATGGCAGCCGCGGCGGGCAGAACATGATCGAGCCGGCAGCGTACGGGGCAGCCGTGTCGTTCGGCCCACACACCCGCAACTTCCGCAATGAGGTGGCCCGACTCCTTCAAGCCGATGCGGCGGTGGTCGTGGAGAACGGCCCGGGCCTCACGGCTTTCCTCGGCCGGTGCCTCGGCGACCGTGCGTGGGCCGCCGCCCTCGGCGCACGCGCCACGGCCCTCGTGGCTGGCGAGCGTGGGTCCACAGCCGCTACCGCCCGCCTCATCCTCGGACAGCTTCCGGGCGCGGTTGCCGACCTGCCGCATAATCCCGCATAATCCCCATGTCTTTGGCGGCGCCCTCGCCGCCTGCATCCCCTCCACTTATGAGGCTTCCGCCGTGGCACAAGGTAAGTATCTGTTCACCAGTGAATCCGTTTCCATGGGCCATCCCGACAAGCTGGCCGATCAGATCTCGGACGGCGTGCTCGACGCCTACCTCGCCCAGGATCCCAACAGCCGCGTCGCCTGCGAGACAATGGTGACTACTGGCCTGGCGGTGATTGCGGGCGAGATCACCTCCAAGGGGATCATCGACTACCAGCAGGTCGTCCGCGACGTGATTCGCGATGTTGGCTACACCGACGATGAGATGGGGATTGCTGCCGATACCTGCGCAGTCCTGGTGGCCGTTGGCAAGCAGAGCGTCGACATTGCCCGAGGCGTCGACGACGATGCCACCGCGGGCAAGGATGTCGGTGCCGGTGACCAGGGCCTCATGTTCGGGTACGCCTGCAACGACACGCCCGAGCTCATGCCACTGCCGATCTCGCTCTCGCACCGCATTCTCAACCGGCTCACCGAGGCTCGAAAGAAAAAGGAAGTCGACTGGCTCCGACCAGATTCGAAGAGCCAGGTCACCGTTGAATACGACGGTCCAAAGCCCGTGCGGATCGACACGGTCGTCGTCTCCACCCAGCATGCCCCTCATGTCACGAACGACGAGATTCAAAAGTTCGTTATCGAAAAGATCGTCAAACCGCTCCTGCCGAAGGATCTCGACACGAGCGACATCACCTACCACATCAACCCCACGGGGCGGTTTGTGGTGGGCGGCCCGCACGGCGACTGTGGCCTTACCGGTCGCAAGATCATCGTCGATACCTACGGCGGCTGGGGCCGTCACGGCGGCGGTGCTTTCTCGGGCAAGGATCCGACGAAGGTCGATCGCTCTGCGGCCTACATGGCCCGGCATGTCGCCAAGAACATCGTGGCCTCCGGGCTTGCCGACCGCTGCGAAGTCCAGCTCGCCTATGCGATCGGCGTGAGTGAGCCGGTGAGCATCTACGTCGACACCGAGGGCACGGGCAAGGTGGATGACGAGCGGCTCTGCGAACTGGTTCGCGAGACATTCCCACTCACGCCCCGAGGCATCATCGAGTACCTCGATCTCCGGCGGCCAATTTTCCGACAGACGGCAGCCGGCGGCCACTTCGGCCGCGAAGGATTCAGCTGGGAGAAGACCGACAAAGCGGCGGCTCTTGCCGAGGCGGCTGGCGCTGGTGCCGTGGCCTGAGGCGATTGCCATGGCGGCATCACTTTCCCGGCAGCCTGTCGGCGGCATGGCCACCATGTCGCGCCGTCTTGCTGTCGCTGTTGATCCCATGACTGCGATCGTGTCGGCGACGGCCGGCACCGTCGCCGTGGCCCTGGCCAGCGGCGCGGCCATCGTGCTGTTTCGGCGGGTTTCCGGGGGCTTCGCCTCGGTCCCTGCTGCCTCCCTGGCCTGGGGAATCGCGGCTGCAGGAATGGCGATTGTCGCCGTGATCGATGCCGTGGTTCATGCGGGGGGCGTGGGCCGGTGGGCTGGCACGATCACGCGGCTCGGCGTGGTGCTTTCGGTGGCCGCCATGATTCCACTTGGTCTACCCGTTGGGAGCTTGATAGCGGGCATGGTTGCCCTGGGTCTCGTGACCACCGCAGCACTTCTTCCGCTGCGGGACACGTGCCGGCGCGACGAAAATACGACACGTGACCATGCTCCGCTCGGCAGGATGCGGTCGGTACTCCCGCCGGCCGGTCTCACGGAGTGGCAGGGCGGCCCGGGAGCCGTCCCCCTCATGCCAGGCGGCCTGCGGCAACGGCTCGAGCGATTCCAATCGACTGACGGCGTCGATCATGTCGTTGGCCGCGTGCTTGTCGATGTGGCTGCCGGGAGCAGGACAGGGCATGGCCACATCGGCTTCTGCCCACCGTTCGCGGCCACGCCAACGGTGGAGGTCACCAGCGAGGACGACGGTATCGAGGCTGTTGTGTCGGCTGCCGAGGTTGTTCCTTGGGGCGTGCGGGTTGAGTGCCGTCTCTCTGAGCCTGCCGAGGAATCCCTGGCGATCCCTGTGCATGTCATCGCCCGATACCCCTTCTAAGCACGGACGCCCCCTCTGATGGCCCGCTGGCCCCACCGCCTTTGGACGACTGTTTTCACCTACGGGGTCATCTTCGTAGGGTTTCCGCTGTTGTGCTTCGTTTTTTGGAGATGGGTTCGCGGATGACATGGGGCCTCGCGGGAGATGGTCAGCATGAATCTGCACAGGAGGACATGACACCATGCTGCATGCGATCGTGATGGCCGGTGGATCAGGCACACGCTTCTGGCCCGCCAGCCGAGCTGCGCTACCCAAACAGCTTCTGCCGCTCGCCGGCGACCGCACGCTCCTCGAGGACACGATCGCTCGGCTCGAGGGTCTCGTGCCACCGAATCGAACGATGGTCGTGACCGCCGCAAGGCTGCTCGATGCCGTCCGGCAGCAGGCGCCGAGTCTTGCCGAAGCGGGCTTGGTCGGAGAGCCCTGCAAGCGAGACACCGCCCCCTGTATCGGTCTGGCGGCCTTGCTGGTCTCGCGCGACGACCCCGACGCCACGATGGCCGTCATGCCCTCCGACCATGTCATTCACCCAACGGAGAAGTTCCATGATGCCCTCCGCCAAGCTGAGAGCCTTGTGGCGGCATCGCCAAGCAGGCTCGTGACCTTCGGGATCCGCCCGACGTACCCAGCCGAGAGCTTTGGCTACATCCAGCAAGGAGAGCCGCTCGCCGTCGCCCAGGGCGAAGCCCCCGCGCATAGGGTTGCGAGTTTTCGTGAGAAGCCACCGGCCGCGGTCGCGGCGGAATACCTTGCCGCGGGCAACTACCTCTGGAACGCTGGCATCTTCGTCTGGAAGGCTGCAACCATCCTGACGGCGCTGGCCGAGCGGCAGCCCGAGTGCCTCGCGCGACTTTCGCGGATCGCGGCTGCGTGGGACACGCCCCAGCGCGACGCCGTCTTCGCCCACGAGTTCGCCGCCATCAAGGGCATCTCGATCGACTACGCCGTCCTCGAGCATGCCCGCGACGTCGCGGTCATCGAGGCCCCTTTCTCATGGGACGATCTGGGTGGCTGGTCGGCGGTGGCCCGGCAGCGGGGTGCCGACGCCTCTGGCAATACGTTCGTCGGTCGTACCCTCGATATCGACTCACGCGGCACGATCGTGCATACCGATGGCGAGCACCTCGTTGTCACGCTCGGGCTCGATGATCTCCTGGTGGTGCATACACCGAATGCCACGCTCGTCGCACACCGCAGCCGTGAAGAGGAAGTACGGAAGGTCGTGGTGGAGCTCGAAAACCGCGGCTGGCAAGACGTGCTTTAGGGAGCTTCCGACGGAGAGGCGGCCGCTGGCTCAGGTTCCGAGACGGTCGCATCCTCGTCTTCCTTCGCCTTCGCTCCTGGGGGTGCAGGAAAGGCCCTCGCGGGATCGAATCCGGCCCCCTCTGCCTGGAGGGTGAGCTTCTCTCCCAGGGTCGGCCACGCCCGTTCCTGCAACTCTTCAGGCGCCCAGGCCCAGATGCGGGCCCGCACCAGGAGTGACACCGACTCCTTGCGCATCACATTGGCAAAGGAATTGTCCACGAGCTGGGGAAACGGCAGCAGGCGTCCTTCCCGGTTCACATGCACCTCGCGACCACCTTTTGGCCCGTATTCCCGGTCGTACACGCTCTTGGCTAGCCGCACGAACCGGTTGAACGTATCCCGCCGCCCCTTGGCCAGACCGTCGAGCAGCGCTCGCTGAATCATCGCGTCGAGAAACTGCCGGCGGTTCGCGACGTCGATCTCCATCACGTCCGCCATCTTCACGGCCAAGAACTGTTCGAGCCCCCCGGCGAAGATCGGGTCGCTGCCTCGGCCCGATTCACTGGCGATCTTGCAGATTTTCAGGAAGCACTCGGTCGCTTTCTGCTCGTCACCATACAGATACGCAAACACTGTCGCCTGATTCAGAAATGACTCGTACCCAACCAAGAGGTCCTCGACCGTAGCCCGGCCAAACTCGGCAGCAGAGAGTCCCTCGTCGGACTCGATCATCTCGATGGCATCCCGCATCCCCTGCTCGTAGGCATCGATGAAGCGGGGGTCTGGCAGGATGTCGATCCGATTGCCGAGCGGATCGAACTCGACCCTGCCGCTCCGCATGAGGTGCTGGATGTTCCCGAGCCGAGTGCGGATGAGTGTGAGCTCATTGATTCGCTCCCGGTGTCGACTCATGCGCGCGATCGCAATACTCTGCTCAGACCAATAGATGCCATGGGCATGGGGATGCGCCCAATCGAGAGGGCCAAACCTCTCCATGAGCTCGAGCATGAATGCGGGCTGCATCCGATACCGCTCGACAAGCACCCGCTTCTGGAGGCAGGGCACGATCTTTTGAAAGACCGCCTTCTGGAGTCTTTCGTCGGCCTGGAGAGCAGCCACGAGCGGCCGATTGGTGCCTTCTGGGAGCCCTGTGCCAAGGCGAATCCTCACATCGACCGAAGCCCCGTAGAGGATCGCCCGTCCCAGCATGCGAACAAACGCTTCATCCGGGGCCGCGCCATGGGCCTCGAGGAGCTCGATCGCATCGGCCACGTCAGGATCACGTCTCAATTCGTCGAGCGAATCAGCCGCATTCACGATCACGCGGAACCGTTCGATCACCTGCTGCGTCGTCCCCCCGCCAGCCGGATCGCCGTACAGCTCTCGAAACTCGCGGGCCAACTTCGCCTTGTAGTACCAGTGCTCCCGGTCTGTCTTGCCGCCGATCTTGTGGAAATAGATCCAACCGAGCTCCATCGGAAGATTGGCGTCTCGTGGGTTGAGCGGAATGGCCCGCGAGCGGAGCAGCTCCATCCCGCGGTTCACCCAGCTCCATCGCTCTTCTGGAACACTGGTGGTGACCGAAATGTTGTAGGCGAGGTTCCATGCTTGGAATGCCCAGACCCGCGGAAACCGCGGCTGGAGCGCCGTGATCCATTGGCTGAGCGTCTGGGCCTCGAAATACTGCCCTGCGTCCTGAAGACGGCCAGCCCGGATCCAGAGCGCGTCCACCGCCAGGCCTCGAAATGTCCCCAAGGCCGCCGTGACGAGGGCCACATGCGGCGGCATGCCGCGGGTGTCCTCGAGAGACACGACCAGTTCGCTCTCCTGCCGCTCCCGGCTGATCAAGACCGCAAGTGTTCCGGCCCCTGCCAGGGCGGCCCCACACACCGACATGGCGATGAGTTGGATCAAGCGATCATGCATTGAGAACCTCACGAACCGCTTTTGACGAGGTCGCGTCGGTCGAACACGAACCAGCCGAGGAAGCCAAAGGCTGCCGGATAGACCGCACCGAACAGAACGAACCGTGTCGCCACGGCCGACCACGGAATCGCAATCCCGGTCGCGAGCCGCGTGATCGCCGCGTCGGAGGAAAACGACGGCAGGATCCAGAGCACGGCGTCGGTCAGGAATCCCAGCAGCATACGGAATACGTCATACCCACGCCCTTCGGCGGCATACTGGGCAGCATACGACATCCGCTCTGCGACCTGGCCCCAGGCGGTTTCCGAAGCGACGTTGTAGATCCCGAGGGCATCACGAAAGAAGTCGCTTCCGAGCGAGGCCGCGTAGATCACGAGGGCCGCCAGCACGGCGGACGGGAATTCAAACATCGCACCCGCCGCCACGCTGACAGCGGCGACCACGGCCAGCTTGAACCACATGATCATCAAGCACCGCAGGAAGTTGGATTCGAAGCCACCCGTTCGGACCAAAACCTGAAGACCATCGCCGGGGGGAAACGTGATGGACGTCGCCCGCGTCTCCCCTGCGGGAACCAAGTTTCTGTTGGCAATCCGAAGCCGCAGGTCATCCGATTCCGAGACGATTGACGCAGGAAGGTCGAAAACGTGCCGTGCCTGGCTCGGGATGATCTGCGCGACTGCCTCTCCATCACGCACCGGCCAGGGGCGATCGTTGAACCACATCGCAAACGAGACGTCGGAAAAATCGATGTCCACATTGAGGGCCCGCGGGTTCATCTGGAGCTGGACATCGGCCGAGGTGTTTCCCTTGGTTCGCAAATCGCGGAAGACATAGGTCGATACCATGTCGGACGTCACCGTGAGCCACTCTCGGTCGAACTCTCGACGGATCCGCCTACGCGCACCCGCGTGGTCAGCGGCAAAGCCCTCGGAGTCGTCCTTCTCTCGCTGCTCGATCGCAGAGTTCACGGCGGCAGCGTAGGCCTCCGGATCGTCCCGCGTCGGAGACACGGCCCGCCGGGCGACGAGCACCTGCCGTTCCACGGCGTCACGGTCTGCCTGGTCGGCTGCCGGCCCGGCGGCAAGCATGCGAATCAGCGTGTAGGAACCGATGCCAACGAGTGCGACCAACAGCAGGTTGTAGAGAACGATCCCAAGCCACTTGCCGACGAGATACTCCTGGCGATCGAGTGGCTTGGTCAGGCTCATGTGAATCCGGCCCGACGTGATATCGCCACAGATGCTCCCGCAGGCCAGAAAAATCGTCAGAAGACTCAGGATGAGGGAGGCTCCACCGAGGTTCCACATGACGAGGAACTGAACCCGATACGTGAGCCGCTCCGCAGGATCGAGCAGGAGCGGAAGGATCGGCACGCACGCCACGAGGAGCATGAGGAGCACGAGCGTCGATCGCATTCGAATCGCCTCATCCAGCACGGCCCGAGCCGTGCTGGTGATCCCGTGAGGCACCGCGAGGAGGCGGCGGAGCGCCGTCAGGCCCACCCCATACCCCCCTGCCATAGCGATGCCACCGAGAGCAGCAGCGCGGGCCACCGGTGAGCCAAAAAGGGCGACAAGCCCAACGCTGGCGAGCACGACGACAGCCGCGGCCTGAAGCCACATTCGCCGAGGGATGCGGCGGCGGTTACGATCCGTTGGCATCGGACGGATTCCGCACAAGGCTATCGAGCAGGGCCGTGTTGACGACTGCCGGCGACGACGAATCATCCGGCTGACCTTTCCCGCCATCACTTCGGAGGAACGTCGGAACGGCCCCACCACTCTTGGCGCCGCTCGTTGTCAGACCTTCGGCACGCGCCTGTTCCACAACCTCGAGAAAGAGTGTTTCGAGCTTCCGTCGGGGCCGTTCCATCACCACGGGCTGGATTCCATGCCGGGCGAGAACCTCTCGCACCTCCCCCTCGACTACGGGGTCGAGCGGAGGGGTTCGGATCAGGGAGGCCGATTCACCCGCGAGCAGCTCGTCGCATGTCCCTTGGGACCTGATCCGTCCGCCAAACATGATGGAGATCCGATCGCAGAGATCCTCGACATCCGACAACTGGTGTGTACAGAGGAGGATTGTTTTGCCCCGAGCCCCGAGCTCACGGATGAGATCGCGGATCTGCCAGGCGCCGACCGGGTCCATCCCGCTGGTCGGCTCATCGAGAATCAGGAGCTGGGGGTCGTTGATGAGACTCTGGGCCAGCCCCACCCGCCGCTGCATGCCTTTGGAAAACTCCCGCACGGGCCGATCGCCGACCGCGTCGAGGCCGACCATCGCGAGCAGACGATCGATCCGTTCGCCGCGAATCCTTGCCGGAAGTCGAAACAGCCGGCCGTAGAAGTCGAGCGTCTCCCGTGCTGAGAGAAAGCCATGGAGGTAGCTCTCCTCGGGGAGATAGCCGATATACCGCTTGGTGGCCACGTCACGAGGGCGGCGGCCGAGGACGGCGATGCGGCCCCGAGTCGGCGTGACCAGCCCCAGGATCATCTTGATCGTGGTGCTTTTCCCGGAACCGTTCGGGCCGAGCAGCCCATGGATTTCACCGCGGCGAATCTCGAGATCGAGCGACTCGACAGCCCGCACGCGGGGCCGCATCCAAAAGTCTCGAAACCACTTCGAGACACCGGCGCACGCCACATCAACGGGCCGCGGATCGGCGGGATCCCCCCGGGTGCCTGGTGGTATTTGGACCGATGCTTCCACCGATGCTTCCATGGATTTGGTTTCTCGCGTTCATCGAGTGTACCGTGGTGACACCGCACCTGGACACCCTGCCATGCTCACCATCGCCCGCCACGCCTTCCTCGAGTCGATTCGCCAGCCGGTATTCGCGGTCCTCATCCTCGTCGGCATGCTGGCACTCGTGCTGAACGTCAACCTTGCCGCATTCACGTTCGAGGACGACAACAAGATCCTGGTCGATCTCGGCCTCAGCACGCTTCTCCTCGGCGGCCTGCTCCTGGCTGCCTCGACGGCCACCACCGTGCTCACCCGCGAGATCGAGAACCGAACGGTCCTGACGGTCGTCAGCAAACCGCTACCTCGCCCCTCCCTTGTCATCGGAAAATATTTGGGGGTTGCTGCGGCCCTGACGGTGGGTCTCTGGTCGCTCGCCGCCGTTTTTCTCCTCACAGTGCGGCACCGGGTGCCATCGAGTGATCAAGACGTCACCGGCGCCGATGCCCCTGTGATCGTCTTCGGCTTGCTGGCGGTCGCCGGCGCCGTCGCCATTGCGGCGGCGGCAAACTACCTCCGGGGCCGCCCGTTTGGCAGCACATTCGCCATTGTTCAGGCCGTGACGGCCACCGCGGCGGTGGCGATCGTCTCGTGTGTGGATCGAGACTGGCAGTTCCAAAACCCCTTGGTGGACTTCGATCCGCAGTTGATGATCGCGGTCGCGCTCGTTCTCGAGGCTGCCCTCGTCCTGGCGGCCGTGGCCATCGCAGCATCGACGCGACTCGGCAATGTCATGACGCTCATGACCTGTGCCTTCGTCCTTCTGGCCGGTCTTGTGAGCGAGTATTTCCTTGGTTCGCTCGTGACCGGAGCAACGCCCGCCCCAGGCTGGGCCCGCTGGCTCGCCTGGCCGTTGTACGCCGGCATCCCAAACATGCAGTTCTTCTGGACGGCCGATGCCCTCACCCAAGGCAACGCCATCTCCTTGTCGCACATGGGCTTTGTCACGCTGTATGCCGGCTCGATGGTCGTCGCCCTCTTGGGCCTCGCCGTGGCCTTGTTTCAAAGCCGGGACGTTGGGTGATCGCGAGTGATTCCAACGGAGGGTCACGTCCCGACGTGTGGAGTCCATCCGATGGCCTCGTCCGAATAGAAGCCCACGGCGCCAGCCGTGGGGCTGCGGGTGGAACGCCGGCCCGTTGGCAATTGCAGACAGGCTCGCCCAACAGCCCGCCGCCCCCTCACTATCGTGAGGGGCTTCTATGGGAACCGTTCACGCGTTGGGTGAGGCGAGGGCACAAAAAAAGCGGCCACCCCGAGGGGTGGCCGCTTCGAAAATCATGCCATCAGGTGACTGAGGCGATGATCGTTCTCAGTTCGTGTAACCAACCGGAATCCGGAGCCGCCGGACCCAGATCTGCTCAGAAACCTCTGTATATCCCTCGTCGCTGATGGTCGCTCCGTCTTTGCTTCCGAGGTAACCATCCCCTTTTACCAACGGAGCTGCGTCGTCAACCTTGTCGAACACTTTGGCGGCGTGCAGGTCGGCAAAAAGCGTGGGTGCAAATCCACCCGACCCGTCCGCTGACTTCGGCTGATGGAACGGGTCAACCGACGTCATGTCGTGGACAAAAGCAGTTCCCACAGCTCCGCCCAAGTTCACCACCGCGTTGGAAGCAACCGTCATGCCTCCCGTCATGGATTCGGCGTACGGATCATTCACTTTTCCGATCGTTCGGCCCGCAAAAGTATTCAGCGTAAGTGCGGTCGTGACAGGCGAAATTGAACGGCCAGTTGACAAGAGCGCAATCTTGGCAGCCGAGGTACCTCCCTTGGTCGAGATGATGTTCTCGGAAAGCGGTCCATCAGCACTCGCAAGCCCGAGATCGCCTGGAACATACCCATCGCCTGGCATACCAACCGCGGCAGCAGCAATAACCACCGGGTCGGCACGGCTGAAATGCCACGTCGACACGTAATTGGTGTTGTAGCCTTCGTCCCAGAGCGTCTGGGGGGCACCCGTTGCGACAGGGTAGACCGTTGCTACAGCAGCATCGGCTACGGCAGCCCAGCGACCGGCGGCCACACCAGCGGCATCGGCGCCCGCAGGCATAGCCACGTCGGTTGACATTTGCCCAACCGTCACGCTCACCTTCGATTTATGCGCCGGATCAATCGCCTTGCCCGGAGTCGCTGCCTTGATGCCGATCAAGTCGCCAACCCATCCAGATTCGCGGACGTCGCCGTCCCGAAAGTGATCAAACGCACCGGAGCTGAAAGCGCCATCGTTGCCGTTCGCGTACAGCGTGCAGCCGCGGCCAAACCCGGAGAGATTATTCAGGCTCCCCGAAGCATTCGCTGCCGAACGAGCCTGAGAGAGCGCTGGCAGCAGCAGGGCGACCAGCGTTCCGATAATTCCTATGACGACCAGCAGTTCGACGAGCGTGAAGCCTCGTCGACGAAGAGATGTCGTAGACATGATGAGAAACTCCTGAGAAGAGAGAAAAAAGGAAAGAAAAGAAGAGAGAAACCAACCATCAAAAAACAAACTGGAAATCCCCCGGGGCAGCCCCTCGGCCCAGCCCCATGAGT